>Ga0164290_1000948_pt1 | contig 63346 bp, 50 predicted proteins | sample Micstemetagenome_FD_108782 | JGI IMG/M metagenome (GOLD analysis project Ga0164290, IMG submission 108782) | Contaminated culture microbial community from soil near Moab, Utah, USA - Microcoleus steenstrupii SON62 (Illumina Assembly) | ecosystem: Environmental > Terrestrial > Soil > Soil crust...
ACCATCAACGTCACTTTCAATTTATTGCCGCCGCCGGTGAATAATATTGGTGATACCATTTCGTATTTGGCAGTCATTACACCATCAGATAATGACGAAACAGCTTTTGACAATATTTTTATTCTACCACAAACAGTAATTGGAAGTTTTGATCCGAATGACAAGCAATGTATTGAAGGAAGTAAACTGGATATATCAAAAATCGGTGATTACCTGCATTACCAAATTCGTTTTCAAAATGAAGGAACTGACACCGCATTCAATGTTGTTATAGCAGATACTTTGAGTGATAACCTGGACTGGAATACATTTGAATATATCGGCAGCAGTCATACCGCAGATGTAAAACTCAGCAACAACAAACTGGAATTCTTCTTCGCAAATATCAACCTGCCTTATAAAGCCATTGATGAACCGGGCAGTAATGGCTGGGTGGCTTTTAAAATAAAACCCAAACCTTCGGTAGTAATTGGCGATTCACTCAACAACAGGGCTGCCATCTATTTTGATTTTAATCTACCTATAATAACGAACACCGCTACTACTATCGTAAGCAGTGCCGCCACACCAGTACCAGTTAAACTGGAATATTTTTCAGTGAATAAAAAAGAGACAACCAATCAACTGAACTGGAAAGCCAGTTGCACTCATGGTAGTGCGGCATTTGTAATTGAAAGCAGTGTTGATGGCATTCATTTCACTGCTATTGGGAATATTACGGCTACAGCAATGCGTTGCCAGTTGCCTTTTAATTTTACAGACAACAATCCCGCTGCTGGTAAGAACTACTATCGATTGAAAATTTCTGATGCGGATGGAAAAAGTTTTTATAGTAAAACATTGGTTGTTGGTAATAATAAAGCTGGTGTAGAAATTACTGCTTTTGCAAACAATACTGTTTATCTCCACAGCAATAAACAACAGGTGATAACTACGAGTGTGATTGCTGCAGATGGAAAGATTGTTTTTAATAAAAAAAAGAATGTCCCCGCAGGCAACATTCAAATGAATTTATCAATGAATAATGTGGCAAAAGGAATTTATACTTTAGTGATTTACACAAATGAAAGCAGGCCAATAGCAAAAAGGTTTTTACAATAGCAATTTTGTTCTGTGTATGCATAATGACTATCTTACATTTAGCAGAAAACAAATGAAACACCTATCGATAATCTTACTTATTTTTTCTCCACTTTTTGCCAAAACGCAAAATATCAATATACCTGACTACTGGTTTAAACAAATGCTCCTTTCACAATACGATACGAGTGGAGACAGGGAAATACAGGTAGGTGAAGCCCTTACAATTAGAAATCTCAGAATAAATGAAATGGTTGTCATTATGGGTTCAGAGTTTGTCAGGGTTAGTCCCATAAATTTAGCTGGTATAGAAACATTTGCCAATCTTGAAACCCTGGTACTTGCTGCCCCCGGCACCAAGCATGTAAATGTTGCTGGCTTGACCATGTTGAAATCAATAAAACTAAATGGCTTTTATGGCGAACTTAATAAACTGACTAAATTAAATGTAACCGGGTGTTCAGGACTTGATACCCTTATACTTCACGGAGAAAACTTTCTTCTTGATTCGTTGAATTTAAGCAGTTGTACAAATCTCCGTTTTTTTGAATGCTATAGTATGTATCGGATAAGTTCGCTTTCTGTACGGGATTGCAGCAATCTAAGGATATTGCGACTCGGATACACCTATTGCAAAAGGTTTGACTTTTCCGGGTTGGTAAACCTGGAAGAGATTAGTTTTGGAGGTGATGCCGAAGGAGAAATCCTCTCTGTTTTTGATTGGGGAGGAACACCACTCAATCATTTAAAAAAAGTCAATATTAATTCTGCCTGGATAACAAACCTTGACTTCTCACAATGTCTAAGCCTTGATTCAGTAGCTCTTGAATGGACAGGATTTTCAAATAGCCACATGGATTTGAGCAACGCACCTTATTTAAAGCACTTTGTATTATATCCTGGTTATTTACGTGACAGTGTAAACAGACTAGATTCACTAACAGTTAAAAATGGAAGTGCATTTATATCTTTTCGCATAGGCTTTCCCCTTCAATATATATGTGCTGATGCTTTTGAAGCAGATACATTGCAACAATATTTTGCCAATATTAATCATTATCCATTCATAAGCTCCTCATGCTCATTTTCCACACTTCCTATCCATGTAGAATACTTTTCGCTAAACAAAAAAGAAAACAGCAATCAACTGAACTGGAAAGCCAGTTGCACTTATGGCAATGCTGCATTTGCAATAGAAAGAAGTGATGATGGCATTCACTTTAAATCCATCGGGAATATCACAGCTACAGCATTGCGTTGCCAGTTGCCTTTTAATTTTATGGATAACAATCCTGTGGCTGGTAAAAATTATTACCGCTTAAAGATCAGTGATGCGGAAGGGAAAAGCTTTTATAGTAAGATATTAGTGGTTGGCAATAATAAAGCTGGTTTTGAAATCACGGCGGTGGCAAACAATACTCTTAATTTGCAAAGCAACAAACAGCAGATGATAACAATGATTGTGATTGCCGCTGATGGAAGAGTTGTTATTAAAAAGAAACAAACAGTGGGTAGTGGAAACAGTAATATCAGTTTGCCAATGAAAAATACAGCCGAAGGAATTTATACCTTGATCGTTTATACCGATAACGGTGAAATAACTACAAAGCGTTTTGTAAAATAATTGGCACTACACTGCTTCAGGGTCGACCACCTTTAAAAGGTGGCCGACCCTTACCTTTGCCCCATGCACTTCCCTCACAACCTGGTTCGGTTTTCCAGTATCCCCAATGCTGCCATCAGCAAAGAAGCTGACCGGCCTATGATGCAGAAAGAAGTGTACCCCGTAAGCAAGCCACTTCAGCAATATCTTCAGCAATATAAAAAAGATATTGCCTTACCCCTGGCCTACAAAGAGCTGCTGCATTATGAATACAGCAATGCCATCAAAGATGATAAAGGCAAACACACCCATTGGGAAAGCGTGTTGTACAGCGAAGCATTGCTGGCTACATTAAAAGTAAAGCTGCAACGGCTGTATGGCTTACTAAAAAACGAACCCGGCATTCAAATTGACTCCATCGATTTTTGTGAGTTTGCCAACAGTATGCCTTTTCGCATCAATTTCACGCATACAAAAAACAACCGCAAAGACCGCTTCTATGTCAAGTCTGCCGACGCCTCCAGGATATACGGACTGGAACTGGAGCAGCTCCTGACCAATAACCACATCAATTTTTTATACCATCAGAATACGCTGGTGGAAGAACATATTGAGGGTATACCCGGAGATGATTTTCTAAACACAGTGGAAAGTTTGACCGAAAAAGAAAAAAAAGCCTTGTCTGCCGCATTTATCGCTTTTAATGAAAGCTGCTTTGCCCGTTTGCTCGGTGATATGCGGAGTTACAATTTTGTAGTATTGAAGAACAGCGATGCATCAAATCCTTTTACTATCAAGGCTATTGACTTTGACCAGCAATGTTATGAAGGCAAACTCAATTTGTACCTGCCCCAGTTCTACAAAGAGAATTACCGTTATGTACAGTTAGCCACCGAAATATTAAAGGAATCAGAGATCGATACCATCCGGATAGCGGAAAGAAAAGCGATGGCGGGGCATTTTGCAACAAACAGCCTCCCAATAGCAGCCTTACTCAAAGTGATGCAACAGGAGGAACTGTCGGAGCAATATAAAGTCGTGTCTCTTCGAAAAGAACTGAATCAATTCCACCATAGTTCCGGCTTCAGCCATTGCCAAACCATGGGCGACCTGGTAAAAGAACAGTTGGAACAGGTGCTGGGATAAGGGTTGCCAACCTTATCATACTACCCCAACTTAATAATCTTACCCTACCTAACAGCTATTCGAAAGCTTTGTTTCATGGCAGGTTGGCAACCCTTCTACCGTTTACTCACTCCTTTTGCCCACCCGTTTAACCGGCCAATATGAAAGCAAAACCATTTATCTTTGCCGGATGGCGAAACAAAGCACCTTACATTGTTCTTTCTGCGGCCGCAACCGGGATGAAGTGAAGATATTGATTGCAGGGCAGGAAGGTCATATCTGCGAAAACTGTGTGGAGCATGCACAGGAGATCATTAGCCAGGAACTGATGATCTATCCCGAGGCCAAGCCCGCCGGCCACTCCCACAAACTTTCGGTAAAAAAACCACTGGAAATAAAAAAATTCCTGGATGAATATGTGATCGGGCAGGATGATGCGAAAAAGATACTGGCGGTGGCGGTGTACAATCACTACAAACGCCTCAATCAAAAGATCGAGAACGATGTGGAGATCGAGAAAAGCAATATCATCATGGTGGGTGAAACAGGTACCGGTAAAACATTACTGGCCAAATCCATTGCCCGTATGCTGAATGTACCCTTTGCCATTGTGGATGCTACGGTGTTTACAGAAGCCGGTTATGTAGGCGAAGATGTGGAAAGCATGCTGAGCCGCCTGTTACAAGCCTGCAACTATGATGTGGCGGCTGCCGAAAAAGGAATTGTATTTATTGATGAGATCGATAAGATTGCCCGTAAAAGCGACAACCCTTCCATTACAAGAGATGTAAGTGGCGAAGGTGTACAACAGGGTTTATTAAAACTGCTGGAAGGCACAGAAGTGCTGGTGCCACCACAAGGAGGACGTAAACATCCTGAACAAAAGCTGGTAAAGGTGAATACACAAAATATCCTGTTCATCTGCGGTGGTGCTTTCGACGGCGTTGATAAACTGATTGCCCGCCGCGTAAACACCCATGCAATAGGCTTTAACGTAAACAAAGAACTCCAGGAATTCCAACAAAAGAATTTACTGCAGTTCGTTAATGCGGTGGACCTGAAGCATTTTGGTTTGATACCGGAATTGCTGGGCCGTTTACCGGTTGTAACTTACCTCAATCCGCTGGATGCTGCTACACTTCGCAATATTTTAACCGAACCCAAAAATGCTTTGATCAAACAATTCACCCGTTTGTTTGAAATAGAAGGCATCACCCTTACGTTTGAACCTGCGGTATATGATTTTATGGTGGAGAAAGCGCTGGAATACAAACTGGGTGCAAGGGGATTAAGAACGATCTGCGAAGGCATATTGACTGATGCCATGTACGAACTGCCGTCTCAAAAAGTAAAAACTTTTGATGTAACGCTGGATTATGCAGAGCGTAAGTTTAATACCAGCAAGATGAGTATGTTGAAGGTGGCGTAGGGTAATGGATAATTGATAATTTATTAAATGATAACTGTGCAGCTGAAGGGCTGCACTTTTTTATTTATAAATAGCTATCTTTAAAACAGCAATAAACCTCTTCTAAACCCTTAAAGTTTATCAAATGACTCCCTTCAGCAGATCAATTCTAAGTAGCTTTAACATCGTTCTTTTGGGGGTGACCTTGTTATTATTAATCTCATGTGGCGCTGGCAGACGGATGTACAATGACAAAGATAATGGGAAGGTTATTCATGGCATATTGAATGATTCAGCCTATACCGCGTTAAAAGAATTTTGTCAGTTGCAATCTTCATCAAAAATAAACGATACCATTATTATCAAATACGATTTTAACCACGAGCACTGCTGGAGCAACCTCGATATGGGCGACAAAGATCATATCAACAGGGTAATTGACAACTACAATGCTTCTATTACTAATTCAGTGAACAGCCGCCCTTCCATTTCTGTTTTCCAATTTAGGGAACCAGGCAATGGTATCAATAAATATAAAAAATGGAATACTTCGATCGGCATTGATAGTAGTCGCCTGCTTAGCAATTTACTTTTTACGGATCAGGTTGTTTGTGGAAGTTCCGCCATCATCCTTCCTGATAAAAGATTTATATTGATTCGTTCTGATGCGCATTTTGAAGCACTTCGATATACTTCTGAAATGACAACTGCCATACTTAATATAAATAATGATTAACGCAATGATAAAATAACAATCATTTGCACCCGCATTAGCTATTCAGCAAAGCCAAATGAAGTTATTGATACAGATATTTACGGCAATTTTAATTGGAAGTTCTTGTAATGACAGTCGTCATTATTTTGATAAAATCTGTGACGGAAATACTGCGTTCAAATTTGACTCAACAAGACGGTCGCCAAGTCATGCTAATTTTGAAAACAATAAATACCTGACTATTCGGCAAATTGGGATTCCCTCAGATACCTTTTATCTGAGAATTGAAGGTGGAAGTACAGGAAACAATCTAAAAATATTTGAATACAGCTTTTACAAAGACGAAGAATCATTTAAAATTTATGAGTTTCAAATCAGACCTGATGGGTATATAGACTTTGATAAGGGAAAAGACAAACTAAAAGACTTTGAAACAATCTTTGATCCTACGGCAAAAGGAAAGCATTTTATTGAAGAACTGGAAAAAAATCAGATACTAAGGCTGCCTAATTCAGAGGAGATTCCAAACTATCCTCCTGTAGATGAAATGTCTTCGCCAATTATCATTGAATACTCCAATCAGTGCAGGTACAATATTGTATGGTTTTATGACATCAACCGTCCACAAGCAAAAAAAATAAAAGAAGCACGGACCCTATCCAATTTTTTAACTTATCTAAAAAACGAATTTGGTTATTAAAACCAACTCTTCCCCTTCGTACTTTTCCGGCTCCTTCCTCCCAGGCCCAGTGCCCCTAACAACGACCGCACAATCGTATTTCCTGCCGTACGCACCATACTCTTCACCACCGTATTGTTAGCCACTTTTTCAAAAGTGGAAGGCTCTTCTTTTTCTTTTTTTGTGGACTTTTTTTCTTCTTCTTCGGCGCCTTTTTCTGCCGCTTCTTCCAGTTTGGCAGTTAATATCTCATACGCACTATGACTGTCGATCACCTGGTTGTATTTGGCCACCAGTCTTGATTTGGCATTGATGGCATCTATCTCGTTTTGTTCCAGCACATCCATGCGGCTGCGGGGTGCACAGAGCATGGTATGTACTAACGGTGTGGGTATACCTTTTTCATTCAGCATCGTTACCAATGCTTCACCGATACCGAGCTGGGTGATCAGGTCTTCTGTTTTGTAATATTCCGTTTCGGGATAATTCTCTGCGGTTTGTTTGATCACCTTCCTGTCTGCTGCAGTAAAAGCACGTAGGGCATGCTGCACTTTCATGCCCAATTGTGCCAGCACACTTGCCGGTACATCCATCGGGTTTTGTGTACAAAAGAAAATGCCAATTCCTTTGGAACGGATGAGTTTAATAATGGTTTCTATCTGTTGCAGCAAGGCGCTGCTGGCCTCCTGGAATATCAAATGCGCCTCATCAATAAACAATACCAGCTTGGGTTTATCGAGGTCGCCTTCTTCGGGGCATACCGCATACAACTCTGCCAGCATCTGCAGCATAAAGGTGGAGAACAGTTTGGGCTTATCCTGCAGATCGGTCACCCGTAAAATATTGATCATGCCCCTGCCCTGCTGGTCGATGCGCATCAGGTCTTCCACTTCAAAACTTTTTTCACCAAAGAAAATATCAGCACCCTGTTGCTGCAGTTCTATCACTTTACGCAGTATGGTGCCGGTACTGGTGGTGGATATCTTGCCATAGGTTTTCTCCAGTTCTGCCTTTCCCTCATCACTAACATATTGCAGCACTTTTATAAAATCCTTCAGGTCCAGCAAGGGCATTTTGCTGTCATCGCAGTATTTAAATATCATCGACACAAAACCGGCCTGGGTATCGTTCAGTTCCAGTATTTTGCTTAACAGCACCGGGCCAAACTCACTAACGGTGGCCCTTAGGTGTACACCATCTTTACCCGTAAGTGTCAGTAATTCCGCCGGAAACAGAGCGGGTGTATAGGTGAGGTTCAGCTTTTGGTACCGCTCGTTGATCTTATCATTGGCTGTACCCATTGCAGCAATACCACTCAGATCGCCTTTTATATCCATTACCAGCACCGGTACACTGGCATCACTCAGCATTTCGCTGATCACCTGCAGTGTTTTGGTTTTGCCGGTACCCGTGGCACCTGCGATCAAACCGTGGCGGTTCATTGTTTTCAAGGGGAGTGAAACCGCCGCTTCGGCAATGGGCACGCCATCTAACATTCCTGCGCCAATCTGCACCGATTCTCCCTTAAAACTATAACCGTCTTTAACTGCCTGTATAAAAGCTTCTTTATTTGCCATGATAAAATTTTCCGAAAGATACAAATGGCCATTAACAGTGAAGCCGGTTTTTGAATGGAAATTTAATTTACCCATCAGCATCAAAACAAAAAGGGTGAATGTAATGGCCAGGTGTGCTATCAGCCAGATCTTCTGGTACAGAGGTCTTTGTTGAAAAGGCTGGTGGATATTAAATGGATCAAATACCAGTGCCAGTCCCCAAAAAACAACCGCCTGCGATACATCCTTCGCAATTAAAAAGGAAATGCCTGCTGCAATAAAAATCACATAAGCAACTTTGTTGTAATTTTTTACGGGCTGCTTAACTTCTGTTTGCTTTTCCATACTGTTTTTCTTTATTGGTACCGGTGCCTGCAAAATAATTACAGTAACAGGGTACTTATTTTTCTTCTTCCAGTGCGTTGATGTTTTGTTTAAGTGAAAGCAGGTATTTTCCAAAGCTGTAATTAAACATCCAGCGGGCCAGGTAGTAACAGGCGGGTACCAGCACGGCGATACATACCAACAGCAAAATGATATTAAGCGGCTTACCCATAAAATATTCTACCGGTTTACCAGAACCCAATACGCCTCCAAGGAAAAAACCACCGGCCGCACTCACCGGGTAAACGAACAACGCCACTTTTTGCTGCGATCTCATCCATGCCGTAACTGAATCGTAGTGTTTTTGCATTTCTTCCAGCAAAGTTCCTGGAACCTCTTGTGAAATTTTTATATCCCGGTACAGGTTCCAGGCGGTGTATAATGCCCAAAGGGTGAACAACAGCACCAGGCCAATACAAAGCTGCACCTGCCAGATCTGGAAGTAAATAATAACGGCGGCATAAGCTATCGAAATAAGGATGCACCAGCCTATATTGATCAACAGACCCTGTTTAATTTTTTGTAAAGGATTTTTTGAAGGGCGGCTGGATAAAGAGGATTGCTTTAACAGTGATGACAGGTCTTTGTCCTGGTCGTTATTCATCTCACTCCAAATTTGTTCTGCACTCATAAGGAAGATTTTAAAAGATTACCCAATTGTTGTTTGATACGATGCAGTTTTACACTTACATGATTGAGCGAAATACCCAGCACCGCAGCTATTTCTGCATTTCCATAGCCATCCAGGTGCATACAAACCACGGCTCTGTCAGTTTCCTGCAACTGGCGGATGGCCTGCTGCAGCCGAAGGGCATTTTCCTTTTGTAAACTGCTGTTTTGAACTACCGGTGCAATATCTTCCAGCGACTCTTTGTACTGCACCCGGTGGCGTTTTCGCTGGTACGTAAAGATGGTATTGAGGCAGATACGGTAAAGCCAGGTGCTGAATTTTGATTCCTGTTTAAAGGAAGGAAGCGCTTTCCAGGCCTGTAAAAGAATTTCCTGGTAAAGGTCTTTTTTCTCTTCGCTGTCGTTGGCATAAACCCCCACCAGTTTGTAGATAATTCCCTGGCTGGCGCTCACCTGTGCTAAAAATTCCGTTTCGTTCACTGGCTATTGATTAAGGAAAGGAGTTTGAGAGAACATATAATGCTTTTTTAACCAATTTTGTTGGCGATCCCTTTTTACGACCATCAACAAGGGATTAGTAACAACTGTCACAGAAATATTACAGTAGGTGCTGGCTTTTTCAATTAAAAAAAGCCCGTTGTAATTTTTAGCCTGCAACTGCTACTAACAGGCTACTATAACCTGACCATTCATCAAATTAGTTCAGGTTATTATTTATCCATCTGTATAACTGCCTATTTTTGGCGCACAATTAAAAGTTATGAAATGAGCCAGGATCAAAAGTTAACAACAACAGGCTCCTGGCGAATTATCTGACCTAAATCAATAAAAATAAACACATGAAACCAATCATTACTTCCATTTCCTTTTTGATGCTGGCTTTTGGGGCTTCGGCGCAAAAAGTAGCTTTTACCGAGTACGATCTAAAGAACGGTCTGCACGTGGTGCTGCACCAGGACAAAACAGTTCCTGTAGTTGCCGTGAGTGTGATGTACCATGTAGGCAGTAAAGACGAACAGACTGACCGCACGGGCTTTGCTCACTTTTTTGAACACCTGTTGTTTGAAGGGAGTGAGAATATCAAGCGGGGTGAGTTTATGAAATTAGTAAGCAGTAACGGTGGGCAGAACAATGCCAATACCTCCCAGGACCGTACTTTTTATTATGAAGTATTCCCTTCTAATCAACTGGCTACCGGTATCTGGCTCGAAAGCGAACGCCTCATGCACCCGGTGATCAATGAAATAGGTGTAAAAACACAGAACGAAGTGGTGAAAGAAGAAAAAAGAATGCGGGTGGATAACCAGCCTTATGGAAACTTCATTGCAGAAACCATGCGCCGCCTGTTTACAAAACATCCTTATACCTGGACGCCGATCGGAAGTATGGAGCATTTAGATGCTGCCACACTGGAAGAATTTAAGGCATTCAATAAAAAATATTATGTACCTAACAATGCCGTGCTGGTAATAGCAGGCGATATCGATATTGCAAAAACAAAAACACTGGTGGAGCAGTATTTTGGGCCCATACCTGCAGGAGCCCCCATACCACGTGTTTCTGTAAAAGAAGAACCTATAACCAAGGAAGTGATTGACACCGCCTATGACTCCAATATTCAATTGCCAGCAGTACTCACGGCTTACCGTGTGCCAGGTATGACGAGCAGTGAATCAAAGGCGCTTGAAATGGCTTCCGCTGTATTAAGCCAGGGAAACAGCAGCCGCATGTACAAGAAAATGGTGGATGACAAAAAGAATTCCGTACAGGTTGGTTCGTTCAACTATGCACTGGAAGATTATGGCGCTTATATTTCATATGCACTGCCCAACAACGATACACCGCTTGATACGCTGATTGCTGATATGGATGAAGAGATCAACAAACTGCAAACCGCATTGATCAGCGAAGCTGAATTTACCAAACTGCAAAACCAGTTTGAAAATGATTTTGTGGGTGCCAACAGCAAAATGCTGGGTGTAGCAGAAAACCTGGCAGCAGGCTATACATTCCACAACAAAAACACCAATTACATCAACACCGAATTGGATGAAATAAGAAAGGTAACCAGGCAGGACATACAGAATGCGGCCAAAAAATACCTGAACAAAAACCAGCGGGTGGTTTTATATTACCTGCCAAAAACAAAATAGTGTTTACCATCTTATTGAACCAAGTTTAAATTATTTATACAATGAAAAAATTGATCATACTTGCAGCCGGTGTTTTTTGTATTCAATACGGCATTGCACAACCTAAACCAAAAACCAAAAAAACAACTGCAGTAAAAGCGGTTACGGCTGGCCCTATAGATCGTAGTAAGAAACCTGCTGCAGGCCCTGCGCCGGTGATCTCTATTAAAGACCCGGCTATTTTTAATATGCCCAACGGCATGACCGTGCTGGTGGTGGAAAATCATAAACTACCAAGAGTAAGAGCCTCTTTTTTTGTTGACTATGGCCCTGTAAAAGAAGGCAGTAAAGCAGGAGCGCTCGACATGATGGGTGGAATGCTGGGTGAAGGCACTACCAATTTGCCAAAAGATAAATTTGATGAAGCGGTTGATATGATCGGCGCCGATGTAAGTCTTAGTGCAAGCGGCGGCTCTGCAGGTGCACTCACAAAGTATTTCGACAAAGCTTTTAACCTGATGGCAGATGCACTAAAAAATCCTGCATTTCCGCAAGAGTCGTTTGACAAATTAAAATCAATGACCATTACCGGTTTAAAGTCAGAAGAAAAAAGCACGCCCACCATTGCAGCCCGTGTGTACAATGCATTAAGCTTTGGCAAGAATACCGCGATGGGTGAATTCACTTCTGAAGAAACAGTAAAAAGCCTGACCCTGGCTGATATTAAGGAGTCGTATAAAAATTACATTACCCCATCCCGGTCGTACCTCACTTTTGTGGGCGACATTACGCCTGCTGCTGCAAAAGCGCTGGCAGAAAAAGCGTTTGGCAACTGGAAAGGAAACAAACTTCCTGTGCCTGTTGTGGGGGCGGTACAAAATCCATCCACTACAGAAATTGATTTTGTTGATATCCCTACTGCAGTGCAGGGTGAACTGAGGGTTGGCAATATTGTGAATAACCCATTGGGTGGTAAGGATTATCATGCGTTGTTACTGGCCAACTATATTTTAGGTGGTGGTGCAGAAGCCAAATTATTTACGAACCTGAGAGAGAAACATGGTTTTACCTATGGTGCTTACTCAAGGGTTGGCAGCGGCCGTTTTCCTGCCCAGTTTACAGCCAGTGCTGCGGTACGTACCGACAAGGTTGATAGCGCCACGGCGGAGATGTTCAAAGAGATACTGAATATGAGGGATGGTAAAGTAACAGCAGATGATCTTGCCAATGCAAAAGCCAAATACAATGGAACCTTTGCGATGGGTATGGAAGACCCGGCAAAAACTGCCGAGTATGCCACCAACATCCTCATCAACGGGTTGCCAAAAGATTATTACCGCACGTACCTGCAAAATATAAATGCAGTAACGCTGGATGACATCAAAGAAGTATCCAGGAAATATTTCAGCGAAAGCAATTCAAGGATCGTGATTGCAGGCAATGCGTCTAAAATAATCCCCAAGTTGATGAAGTTTGGTTACCCCATAAAAAAATATGACAGGTATGCTGAGCCGGTTGTTGAAAAGCCAGTGGATGTAAATGCGGCGGAAACCCCCAAAACAACAGAAAGTATTTCTGCCTACGAAATCATCAACAGCTACCTGAAAGCGGTTGGCGGAAAGGAAGAAATTCAGAAAGTAAATTCTGTTGCTGCTGTTATTTCACTCGACATGATGGGCAGGTCTTTTACCGGCAATTACAAAAGGATGAACCCGGATAAGCAGTTAGTGGAATTGAAAATGGGTGCCATGAACATTATGAAATCTGTGTTTGATGGCGGACAGGGATACCAAATGCAGGGACCACAAAAAAAGGAAATGGATGAGCAGGAAATAAAAGAAGCCCGGGATGAAAAATCGGTGATTCCACAGTTGTTTTATGCAACCGACACGGCCTATAAAACAGATTACCTGGGCACAGGTAAGGTTGGTGATGAAGATACTTACAGGCTGAAAGTAACCATGCCAAGCGGTAAAGTGTCTATCCAGGAATATTCAAAGAAATCTGGTTTATTATTGAAGGAAGAGTCTACCTCAAAAGAAGAAGGTGAAGAGGTGACAGAAGTGGTAGAATACAAAAACTATGTAAAGGTGGGCAATATCATGCTGCCAACAGAAATAGTAAGGAATATGGCCGGACAGGAAATACCTTTCAAATTTTCCGAATACAGACTAAACGAAGGCGTAACAGCAGAAGATTTTAAATAAAAAAATAACTGGTACGATTTTTTAATGAAAGCTGCCTGAAGAGGGCAGCTTTCGTATTTTACACAATAGTGCGGCTGCCATTCAAAATTACCTTTAACAAAAAATTAGTCCCTATATTAGCTTTATTAAATAACGAAATGATTTTATTTGTTAGTAAACTTTAAATATTATGGAAGCAACGATCAAACCAAAAATACTTTTGTGCGAAGATGACACCAATCTCGGCATGGTATTAAAGAATTATCTTGAACTGAACGATTACGATGTTACACTCGAAAGGGACGGAAGACTTGGACTGGCTGCATTCCAAAGGGAAAAATTCGACATCTGCCTGCTGGACGTAATGATGCCCAACATGGATGGATTTACCCTGGCAGAAGAGATCAGGGATATCAATCCTGATGTGCCCCTGTTCTTCCTTTCCGCTAAAACGATGAAAGAAGACATCATCCAGGGCTACAAACTCGGCGCTGATGATTATATCACCAAACCATTTGACAGCGAAGTGCTGCTGCTGAAAATAAAAGCGATCCTCAAGAGAAATGAAGAGCTGCACAAAGAAGAGGCCAATGCTGAATTTGACCTGGGCAACTATCATTTCAACCCAAGGCTGAGGGAATTAACGGTGAACGGCAAAACACAAACCCTTTCACCAAAAGAGAACGAGCTGTTGAAAATGATGAGTGAATATAAGAACGACTTGCTGCCAAGAGAAGCCGCCTTAAAGAAAATATGGGGCAGTGATACGTATTTCAATGGCCGCAGTATGGATGTGTATATTGCTAAACTTCGTAAGTACCTGAAAGAAGACGAAAATATAGAGATCGTAAATATTCATGGCAACGGCTTCAGGCTGGTGGCGCCATAATGAATTAGGAATATATTTTACAACAGCCCTCCACTTCGTTGAGGGCTGTTCTTTTTAAATGCCGCAGATACGCAGATTAACGTTTATACCAATATAAAACTATTCCAACTCCGCTTTCCTTGCCTCTACTTCAAACTTATTGTTATAATACCCGTTCTTCAAACTCTCCCACAAATATTTTACAATAAATCCTGCATAGCCGTGCTGTTTATACTGGCGAATATGGCACAGCTCATGCTTTAGCCATCTTTCATTTTTAAGAAAATCATCTTTGCTGCTGTTCCATAAATGAATGGTACTGCCAAATACAATGGCTACAGAAGAAGCCTTTAATTTCCATGCGGCTATCCTGGCTACCAGGGAGTTTTCTTTTATAGTGAAATGCTGACTACCCAATTTGTTTAAACGCTTTTATAATTTCCTCCGCATGCTGTTTACTCTTCGGCTTCAGAAAAATCTTTTTGATCAGCCCTTTTTCATCAATCAAAAAAGTAGTGCGGTGTACACCCATATAGTGGTTACCAAACATCTGCTTAGGCCCCCACACGCCATATTTTTCCAGCAGGATATGTTTGGGGTCAGCTATCAATGTAAAGGGCAGGTTGAACTTGCTTTCAAACTTTTTATGTGTCGCTTCCTCATCCGGGCTTACTCCCAGCACAACGATCCCTTCCTTTTTTAAAGCTGCAAAATTATCCCGCAGGTTGCAGGCCTGTTGGGTGCAGGTGGGCGTATCATCTTCGGGATAGAAATACAACGCCACTTTCTTTCCTTTGAAATCTGCCAGGGAAATTTTATTGCCGTTTTGATCTTTGCCGGAAAATGCCGGTGCTTTTTGTCCTTCTGATAATGTGGTTGCCATAATACCCCACCCCCTAAAGGGGCTTTTATATTAAAAATATTGTTGCTCCCGATATTTCTTTAAACCTCTACTATCATTTTACTCTTGCCTTTAAGCCCCTTTAGGGGTTTGGGGTGCACCTACCTCGTAAACTTATACAGCTTCTCCGTCTTATTCCCTGCACAATCCTCCACATAAATTTTTAATTCATGCGCTCCCGGGGGGCAATGCTCATCAAACTTATAAATAAAAGTTTTGCCCTTGTCGTTACTAAAGCGGAGCCATTTACCATCAAGTTCTGCCCGGAAGTTTTTTAATTCATCTGTTTCGTCTCTGATAACAAAAGCAATACGGTTTAGTTTAGCCGCATTCATGCCATCTTTAAAACCAACAGGGGTTATGGTGGGTGGGGTTTCGTCCAGGTACAACTCCACATTACCCAGCGCTTTAAAAGAAGATCTGAACCATCCACCCGCTTCCTGCTCTGCTTTTGCATAATCATCCTTACTGCCCCACCAGCGTTTCATCACCATCCTGCCGGGATTGGCTGTAGTGCTGTTTTTTATACGCAGGTTATAAAAACTATGTACCGGTACTTCACCACCATGCAGCCTGTATGCAACAGCCCCTGCATGTGTGCCGGCAATTTTCAGCACATTAAAATGAACCGAATCATACAACTGGTTTTCACCAAGAAAAAAACTCAGGTTATTATCTTCATACACATTTACAAAACCAGGCTTAAAAAGGTCCTGCTCATTAGTGGCGGGTGTTGCCCCGGCACCGGTTGATTGCACCGCAAATTCTATTACTGTTTCATTCAATTCAGTATCCTTTACTTCAATTTTTATATGGTGTATGTCTTTGTTGCTGATATCAATGGCGCCATCACCACTAACTTCTTTGTAAATACCATTGGTGTAGCCCGGCAGCCGGCTCAAATGCTGCACCCAGGGACCACCATTGGCTTTTAGTTTAAAATCCACATGGGCATTCATGTATCTTGTTTCATCATAACTGATGCTGTCTATTTGAAAACCCACCACCGGTTCACCATTATCGAATAAAGCCGCCTCGTAAATGCCATTCTGGTTGGTAGAGCCGGTGTACCTGTCAACGGCTGTGATAGCAAAACTCACTTTATCAGCTGGTAATGAAAGTACAGCCGGCACAGTGGTATAAACGCCCTTTACTTTTTTTAAAGGATACAGGCGGGGTGTTTGTTCGTAAGTGCTTTTGGTTCTATCGTATACGGCTACACGCATTACAACAGGTGGTATATTATCCGGTATGGGAAAACCAAACAGCAAAGGGTTTAACACCTTATCTGTTTGGGTATCCCTTATTTCAAAATGCAGGTGCGGACCTTGTGAGCCCCCGGTATTGCCACTGTAAGCGATCAACTGGCCTTTTTTTACCGGAAACAAACCCGGCGGAATGTTTTCAATGAATATTCTCCAGCTTTCGGCTTTGTATTGCTCTTGCCTGATATATTCTTCCAATGCAGGATAAAAATCATTTAAGTGTGCATACAGCGTAGTAAGGCCATTGGGATGATTGATATAAATACATCTTCCAAACCCATAGGGTTCAATTTTTACTTTGGCTATATACCCATCTGCTGAAGCGATCACCGGCACATTTTCCTTCTGATCTGTCCGAACATCAATTCCCATGTGATAATGATTGGGTCTTAGCTCCCCGAAATTGGCAGCAATGCCAACTTTCGCCTTCACGGGCCAGGTAAAATAGCCCTGCGGGTAATTTTTGGGCTGAAAAATCTGCGCCTGGCTGATTACCGGTACAATAACAGATAAAAATGCGAGGGCGTTTTTAATTGCTTTTATCATTCAAACAAAAATAAAGGCTAACAAAAACTTTGGGCTGCATTATTTACAACCAATATGTTAATAAACCTCCAAAGGCGGGAGCCTCCATTTGCAGGTGTAAAAGGGTTTGTTTACATTACAGCCCTGTTGTTGTATGAAAAATATCCTTTTGTTCCTGTTTTCTATCCTGGTTGTAACTGCAGCCACCTCACAATCTCACCAGATAAGGATTGGCAGGTATGTACTTCCCAAAGACAACGATACCGAAAAATCCCTTGTATTAAAAATGCCTTTTGGCGGATTTTCTGTTGAACAGATCATTGGTGATACTGCATCCTTCAGAAAGGCGGGCGAGGTAACAGTGGATATTATCTGCACAGATTACCCGCCTGAGCAATCCCTGATTAAATTAAATGCCAGCCGCCTCAAAGCTTTTTACAGCACTTTCCCGTTCATTGACCGTTCGGAGGTGGGCCGTGTACATTACTACCGGCAAACAGGCGGTGCCGAAAGAGATAAAGCACAACCGATGTTTCATGGAGTGGTGGTACGCTGGCGGGTATCTCAAAACGGCAACCTGGTAAAAGATGATTGGCAAAAACTGCAGCAATTACTCACCCTGGTACCGGATATCAGGAAGGCATCATTGAGGGAAAGCTACTCGCCCGTTACTTACTACATAAAGCCGGAAAAGAAGATCAAACCCGATTCTCTTGGCCGGGTACCTTATAATGATCCATCCATGAACCTGGATAATAAAAGGATCACCTGTATCATTGGTGACACCGCTTATCTTTTCAGCCACTTTATCATGCCTGACTCTGTGCCGGTATTTGATTTTAAATCAGCGCTGAAAAAAAAGCTTATTACAAAAAGAACAGCCCAGCAATTCAAGGATAAGCGGTATAGTTATCTTACCCTGTACGAACCGCTGCCGGAGATCATCCCGATAGATAAAAGCTATGCCACTAAAGACACGGGAGAAGAAAAAAATAACAGGCTGCCCGACTCAACCGTATTAGAAGTATTAAAAAGAAACACCTGGAAAAATACCATTGTGGTGGGAGATGTAACCGGCAGTATGTATCCCTATACAGCACAGTTGCTGGTATGGCTGCAGATGTATTCGCTGAATCACCTCGGTTACCAGTATGTTTTTTTTAATGATGGCAACGACCGGCCGGATGAAAAGAAAAAGATCGGGCGAACGGGTGGTATTTATTTTCAGCAATGTGTGCACTACGAACAGGTGAAGGAACTGGTAAAGCTGGCAATGGAAAAAGGAACGGGAGGTGATTTTCCTGAAAACGTGGTGGAAGCCCTGATCACCGCAGAACGGCAGTTTTCTAAAGCAGAGGGTACGATGCTGATAGCTGATAACTGGGCAGCCATAAGAGACAAGGAATTAATATACCAGTTAAAAAAACCCGTGATGGTGATATTGTGCGGTGTAAGGAACAATGATGTGAATCTTGATTATCTCAACCTGGCATTAAAAACAAAAGGCTCCCTGCACCTGATAGAGCAGGATATAAAAAACCTGGCTGCTTTAAAAGAAGGTGAAACAATTACCATCGGAAGAAAAAGCTACACTATTACGAATGGTGTGTTTACAGGAGATGAATAATTTTAACTTTTTGTTACTGTGCTGAACTTGCCATCAGCTGGTCATTTGTAATATCTTACAGAAACAAGCCAGCTGTATGAAATTAATTTTTACTCCTGTTGGTCAGCTGCCCGCTTCTTTGCCAGATACAGGATATGGCAGAAAAAAACCGCCGCCTGCTTTTTACAGAAGAAAACATCATCCCTCCTGCCATCATTGCTGCAGCAAAAATCCACAGAGAAAAGCTATATGCATTTGATCCCGGTAGTGATAAAAAAAATGATTCCATGCTTACCGTTGAGTACAAGTACAATGAGAACGGATATATTACTTCAGCAGTAGTATACAATGGGAGCCAGTTACAGGAAAAACTATACAGCTATTCCTATTATACTTCAGGAGTTATTGCTTCAAAAAAGACAGTACTTCAAAAAAATAAACAACGGCATTTTACCGAAGTAACCTATAGTGAGACGGGCGATGATATCTTCTTTTACTCTTATGATGATGACTCAACCAATATGCAGGTAATGAAAAAAGAATATAACATCGCCGGAAACTGTACACATATAAAATACCTTGATACAGATGGCAGATTTAAACCCCTGCGGGAATATGAGTACCTGGCTGGTGGCGAAATTTCAAATACAAAATTATTTTTAGGCGATAATAATTTTATCAGCGCCCGGTTTGAAAGAACGGATACAGCCGGCTTGGAAAACATTTTCCTGAACGAAAACATGGTAAAAGCATATCGTTATGGCAGTGATGGTACATTGGTGGAAGAAAGCAGGCCAATAACAGTTTCGGGTAGCGGCAGCGCAGGCAATCTCCGGGTTACTACTGGTGAATATTATGCACATCCTTTTTTTTCGGAGAACAATACAATCCGGTTAGGTGATTACAACAGCACCTGGTCAAGATCAAGACGCAACACCTATTATGCTGTCAACTCTCCATCCTGGCCTTCATCAGGAAACAGTTTCGACATGATCACCCTGTTTTATGACAATGCAGCACAACGAACAGGAAGCGATCTGATTGAAACAAAAAAATATTCATACAATACAAACGGCACTTTGGCACAAACAACAGTATTGATTTCGGGGAAGCCAAAGGTCATAATAAAACATTATTACGGGGTAGAATAATCTTTATTCCTTTACCGCTACGGCGATCTTTGAATCTGCCGTGCCGTAATACAAAAACCATTTGTTCTTAAAAAAGATCAGGCCTTCTACAAAACAAACCTCATTTACCTCACCAACCCTTTCATACTCTTTATCCGGCTTTATAAAGGATTGACCGGTTCGGTCAAGCAGTTTGAAAGGATCCTCTTTATCAAATAAAGCAACGCCGGCACTATAGGTGAACTTTGGCAGTGTACTATCATTGTAATTGGCTGCATTACTCCCATTGTATATCAGCGCAATCCCATCCTGGTTCAATAATGCGTAAGGGCCTGGCTCTACCAGCCTGCTGTCGAAATAACCCATTCGTGGATGCAATACTTCAATTGGTTTTTTTGATTCTTCATTTTCACAAACCGTCCAGTGTATCAGGTCATCAGAAGTGGCCATAAACAAATCGGTATCGCCAAAATACATCCAGTATTGGCCTTTTATTTTTACCGCCACTATTTTATCATTTCTTTTTTCTGCTACAATGGCGCCCGACTTTGACCATACATCTTTGTACTTTTCGCTTTTGAATACCAGGCCATGTTTTGTCCAGTGCTGCAGGTCTTTTGATACCGCTAAACAAAGCCTGGCCGTTTTACCATCATAAGCGGTATAGGTGAGAATGTATGCTCCTGTTTCACTTTCTACTATCCTGGGATCCTCCACTCCTCCCTTCCATTCATATTTTTTCATACTGTCTTCCGCCGGAAATAAAACGGGCTCCGGCATTTTAGTAAAATGCAGTCCATCTTCACTAACGGCAAGGCCCAGCCGGGAGGTCATGGCACTGTCCTGCGACCGGTATAACAAATACACTTTACCATCCTTAACTACTGCTGCAGGATTCAATACATTTTTCTCACTCCACGAAATGGTTTTACCGGAAACAGGACAAAGAAATTTTTCTCTTGAAGAGGGCAACAAAACCGGGTTGATGCTGTCCACTTTTGTAAACCTGTACCAGTCCAGTCTATCAGCAGGCACTGCAGCAACAGGGTTTTCTTTTTGTTCTTTTGTATGGCAGGAAAAAATAAATGCAACCAGTAAAAGGCAAGTATATTTCATAATGCAGGCAATTTTATAACGGTTATACATCAAGCAATTTTTTATACAGCAGAAAATTCTCTTCGTCAAAACAAACAAACAGCACTTCTTTTATAACATCATTGTTTTGTAAAAAATTTTTTACAGTTGATACAGCAATTTCAGCAGCCTTCTCTTTTGGAAAATGATAGATACCGGTGCTGATATTGGGAAAGGCGATGGTTGCTACATGGTTTGCGGCAGCCAGTTCAAGACTGTTGTGGTAAGCGTTGGCCAATAATTTTTCCTCTTGCTTTTCTCCGCCATTCCATACCGGGCCTTCCGTATGTATCACAAATTTGGAAGGCAGGTTACCCGCTCTTGTTATAACTGCTTCACCGGTTTTGCAACTACCCTGTTTTGCCACTATTTTTCTGCAGTCCTCCAGGATGACTGGTCCGCCGGCCCGGTGTATGGCGCCATCCACACCTCCTCCACCCAACAAAGAACTGTTAGCAGCGTTCACGATGGCATCCACTGCCAGCTTCGTAATATCCCCTAGCAATATCCTTATCATATCCAAATACGTTATATGTAAATTTAAGCAGCTGAACCCAATCAAAAATTTGATGACAAGTGGTATTTCTGCCCAACGCTTTTTCAATACATTCGTTGCCCAAACCATTTAATATGAAGCAAAGTATGATAAAAGCAGCTTTTACACTGTTTTCAATAATGTTGTGTACGGGAGCCGGTGCACAAACAACCAAATTCATTGACCCGGCGAATATGGATTTTACCATAAAGCCCGGTGATGACTTTTATACCTATGCCGGTGGCACCTGGTTAAAAAACAATCCTGTGCCAGCCAAAGAAACCAGGTGGGGCAGTTTCAACATACTGAGGGATTTCAATATCAATGCAGTGAAAAAAGTACTGGAAACTTCCGCGGCCGATAAAACTGCCAAAGCCGGATCGGTTACCAAAAGAGTGGGTGATTTTTATGCTGCCGGAATGGACAGTGCTGCAATAGAAAAGCGTGGTGCCGATCCCGTAATGCCCTACTTAAAAAGCATTGCAGCCATTCAAAATAAAGCAGACATCATCAGCAAGGCCAATGAACTGCGGACGCTTTCAGTTGGTGGCGGTTTCTTTTCCTTTTTTATTGGTCAAGACAGGAAGAACGTGGAGCATATGGTACCGCAAACAGGCCAGGGTGGCACCACCCTGCCAGACAGAGATTATTATTTAAAGAACGATTCAAAAAGTACCGGTATACAGGAAGCATATAAAAAATACATGACCACCTTGTTTACACTTGCCGGTAATCCTGCAGAAAAAGCAGCGCAAATTGCCAACAGCATTTACGAACTGGAAAAGAAAATTGCCGCTGCACAAAAAAGCCGGGTGGAAATGAGAGATGCTTATAAAACCTACAATAAGTTTTTAGTGGCGGATTTCAGCAAAACCACGCCTTCCTTCAACTGGAATAAAATAATGAGTGAGCTGAAAGTAACGGGCGAAGACAGTATGTTGGTGAACAACCCTTCCTTTTTTGTTTCGCTCGACAGCATTTTTACTGCCACCCCGCTGGAGGATTTAAAAACCTACCTGCAATGGAATGTGCTGAAAGGGGCTGCACCGCATTTAAGTACCGCTTTTGCTGATGCTAACTTTAGCTTTAACCAGGTACTCAGCGGTCAAAAAGTACAAACCCCCAGGTGGCAGCGCATATCGCAATTAGCTGATGGCAGCATTGGTGAACTGCTGGGCCAGCTGTATGTGAAAGATTATTTTAAGCCGGAAGCAAAAGCCCGCATGTCGGAACTGATCAGCAACGTTCGCAAAGCATTTGCTAACCGTATTCAAAACCTTGACTGGATGGGTGCTGAAACAAAACAAAAAGCATTGGCCAAACTGGCCGCCTTCAGGCCTAAAATCGGTTATCCTGACAAATGGAAAGATTACGAGGGCCTGGAAATAAGAGCAGACAGGTATTTTGAAAATGTGATGGATGCCGGCAAGTGGGGTTATGATTTTATGATCAGCCAGCTGGGCAAACCGGTTGACCGCACCCGCTTTGGTATGACGCCTCCCACAGTAAATGCTTATTACAGCGCCACATTGAATGAAATTGTTTTTCCTGCAGGCATATTGCAATTCCCGTTCTTTGATCCTGCTGCTGATGATGCCATCAACTATGGTGGTATTGGCGCCGTAATAGGACACGAAATGAGCCATGGTTTTGATGACAACGGCAGCAAGTATGATGCAGACGGCACACTCCGCAATTGGTGGACACAGGAAGACAGTTTGAAATTTGTTGCTAAAACCGTTGACCTGGGTAAACAGTTTGATGCTTACACCGTACTGGACACGTTGCATGTAAATGGGAAACTCACCATGGGTGAAAACATTGGCGACCTGGGAGGTTTGAATGTGGCCTACGAAGCTTTCAAAATGACAAAACAGGGTCAAGGTAATGAACTGATCGACGGTTTTACACCTGACCAGCGTTTCTTTTTGAGTTGGGCACAAGTGTGGCGTTCAAATATTTTACCACAAACCGCAGCACAATTATTGGTGACAGATACACATTCTCCCGGACCATACCGCACCATTGGCGCACCGGTAAATATGGATGCCTGGTACAAAGCATTTGATGTAAAACCGGGAGATAAACTGTACAAAAAACCGGAAGACAGGATAAAGATCTGGTAATACCTGTTACAAAAACTGCTGCAACATTTCAGCTCCTGTAAGTACATGTTTAAAAACAGCTTTCAGCCAATTGCTGTTACACCCGATAAAAGCTTCAACTGCCGTCGCTATGACGGCAGTTTTTTTATTGCACAGTTAAATTGCCATTGATACGAAAATCACTGCCTTCTGCAATGAATACCGCAGCACCTGACCTAACGGTGACGGGTACATTTAAAATGCAGGCCGAACCCGGCTGTGGCCTTACCCATACCTGGGTGCCGGACAATATTGTTGCAGGTGGCAGCCTGTTGCCCGCCCAGTTAGCTGGGTTGTTCCAGTTACCATTGCCTGTAAACACAAATGATTCTGTATACTCTGTGCAGTATTGATAGGCATCAATTACTTCTGCAAAAAAATCAGCTGCCGAGTCACAAACTACTCCCAGGTTGGGAAGAATGTCGTGGGGTGAACTGGCCTGGGGGGCTTCGTAAAAAAGTTTTCTTTTGTAAGGGTGATAATTGATGCGTTCTAATTTATTCCAGATCCAGTTGGCGCCATATACAACAGGTGCAAAAGAAGCAGGTGACACATTAAATGTGTTTCCAATCCTGTCAAGCGGTTTGCCAACATCAAAAGGCACCATATCATCTGATGGCACATGGTATAAAAAAACGGCAGGTCTGCTGTCATTCTGATCAAATGCGGCAGTATCAGCTATACCCCCGCTTAAACACATCACCCCCATCACTTTTTCATCAAACCCATTGTCTTTACTTATTGTTCCATTGATATCTCCAAGATCAGGTCTTTTATAACAGGCAGGGCTGTCGTAATTAAATGGCAACGGGTTATGCTCCCTGTAATCCTCATCATCCTTATTTGCAGGACCTGCCAGTTGCAGTACCGTATCCTGCCAATTGGGGTTAACAGCATCAGGCAAATCCCCTGCTGCCGTTGGTTTTTCCTGAGGCTTATCCAGCAGTGCTGCAGCCATAGCAGTGATAGCACCTGCACTATGACCGCCAATGAAATACTTACAGGTGCTGGTACTATCCTGCAGGTTGCGGCCCTTCAACCACCTGATGATTCCCTTAAGATCCTGTTGGGCACGGTAAGCTGCCCTAACCAGTTCGGCTGAATCTGCAGCAAAAAAACCTCCATCGAAACTGTTATAAAAACTAACGATCTCCGGGTCGTTATTGTATGGTCCGGGCAAGCCTGGCTCAAAGGGATACAAGTGAAAACCCTCCCGGTAATCTGCCGACACAGCAACATATCCCCGCTTTGCAAACTCTTCAGCAAAAAAAGACATGTCTTCGTCATTGGCATCATCTGTAGAAGTAAACCCGCCGCCATGTATAAAAATGGCCACCGGTCGTTTTAGGTTACTGTCACCAACAGGTTTAAATATGCTTACGGTGATGTTTTCTACCCTGCCACAATAATTAAGGGCTGTTCCCACTACGATATCTGCCTGCTTTACCACATCGTACCGTCGCTGGCTATACGGCAGCTGCCCCATACAGTTGATATAAACCAACCCCCACATTAAAGCAACAAGTAATTTTTTCATTTCAGATTGTCAGGCGTTCAAATTAAGTAAAAAAGTGTTTGGCACCATAAGTTGTTTACCTATGGCTTTGTTGTTGTGTTTGCCAGTTATCGCAATAAGGATTAATTTTATTGGCGATGCAGAAAATAAAGAACGGCTGGGATATTTTAAAACAGTCAGGTATTGATTTTATAGACAATAGCGTGCCAAGAATGAGCGCCGCCCTCTCTTACTACACCTTGTTTTCAATGGCCCCCATCCTGCTGATCATCATTACAGTAGCGGATGTATTTTATGGAAGGCATGCTGTAGAGGGCACTTTGTTTGGACAGATCAAAAGTTTTGTGGGTGATGAGGCTGCTTTGCAGATACAGGATATCATCCGTAACGCCACACAATCGCAGCAAACCAAACTGGCCTCTATTGTAAGTGTAGTAGTATTGATATTTTCCGCCACCGGCGTATTTACAGAAATACAGGGTTCTATCAATTCTATCTGGCAACTAAAAGCCAAGCCGCAAAAAAGCTGGTTGTATTTTTTACTCAACCGCATTTTAAGTCTCTCTATGGTGATGGGGCTGGGTTTTATTTTACTGGTGAGCTTGCTGGCCAACACCCTGCTTGAAATATTATTGAAGCGATTGCTCTCCATCCTGCCCGAAGGTTCGGTATGGATCACCTATGGCGTGAACATGCTGGTTACTTTTATTGTGATCTCTTTTTTATTCGGTGTAATATTTAAACTGCTGCCCGATGCCAAAGTACAATGGAAGGATGTGCGGCAGGGATCTTTCTTAACAGCGGTATTATTTATGCTGGGCAAATTTGGTATTGGCTATTACCTTGGCAAAAGCAACCCCGGCGGCACCTATGGCACAGCAGGTTCGCTGGTTATTATCTTGTTGTGGGTATATTATTCAGCGATGATATTATATTTTGGCGCCTGCTTTACCAAGGTGCATGCGCAGTTTACCGGCCGCCATATCTTTCCAAATAAGTATGCGGTATTTGTAAAGCATATTGAAGTGGAGAACAAGGGGGATCTGCAGGAACAGCCGGAACATAAGATTGTGGTGGAGAAAAAGGAAAAAGATTAAAAAATTTCTTTGACATCTTTTACACTTTATCAAACTGAAATTTTGCAGAAGTAAATATTATTTGCTGCAGTATTTGCATTCAGATCGCCTCATTTTGTACATTCTTTTTTTCTACCCGGAAAATAAGGATATCCCGAAAGATTTAGAGCAGTGACAGATCTATACTGACAGCTCATCAAATGCTTCTTTCATTAAAAACAAAAAAATCCAAACCTCATTTTTCTTTACCTTTGGCCGCTTCGGAAAAACATTGATCTCCGCGGCACATTTTCAATCATCGTTTTTGAAAAAATATGCCAAAAAATAACTCCATCCAGTCAGTACTCATTATCGGCAGCGGCCCCATCATTATCGGACAAGCCTGTGAATTTGATTATTCCGGCACCCAGGCAGCCAGGAGCCTCCGGGAAGAAGGTATTAAAGTGATCCTCATCAACAGCAACCCGGCTACCATCATGACCGACCCGATGATGGCCGACAAGGTGTACCTTTTACCATTGACAGTTGAAAGCATTGAACAGATATTAGAAGAAAACAAGATCGATGCAGTGTTGCCCACCATGGGCGGACAAACGGCACTCAACCTCTGTAAGGAAGCCGATGAACTGGGGGTGTGGGAAAAATATGGTGTGGAACTGATCGGCGTGGATATCAAAGCGATCGACAAAGCGGAGGACCGGGAGAAATTCAGGCAATGGATGATCGAAATGAACATTAATGTTTGTCCTGCCCATATTGCCAACTCATTTTTAGAAGGAAAGGAATTTGCCCAGGAGATTGGATTTCCACTGGTACTTCGCCCATCTTTTACTTTAGGTGGAACAGGCGGTGGTATTGTATTTAAAAAAGAAGAACTGGATGAAGCGCTCAACAGGGCACTAACGGCAAGCCCTATCCACGAAGTGCTGGTGGAAAAAGCAGTTCTTGGCTGGAAAGAATATGAACTGGAATTGCTGCGGGATAATGCAGACAATGTGGCCATCATCTGCACAGTGGAGAATTTTGACCCGATGGGGGTGCATACCGGTGACAGTATTACCGTGGCACCGGCCATGACGTTGAGTGATACGGCCTACCAGAAAATGCGCAACACTGCCATCAGCATGATGCGTAACCTGGGCAATTTTGCAGGAGGTTGTAACGTACAGTTTGCACTGCATCCTGAAACGGAAGATCTGATCGTTGTAGAGATCAACCCAAGGGTAAGCCGGTCTTCTGCTTTAGCGAGTAAGGCTACGGGTTATCCTATTGCTAAGATCGCTGCAAAACTGGCGATAGGTTATAACCTCGATGAATTAAAAAACCAGATCACACAAAGTACCTCCGCTTATTTTGAGCCTGCACTGGATTATGTGATCGTGAAAATGCCAAGATGGAACTTTGATAAATTCAAGGGGGCCAATGATACGCTGGGTTTTCAAATGAAGAGCGTAGGTGAAGTGATGGGTATTGGAAGAAACTTTGCTGAAGCGGTACAGAAAGCCTGTCAGAGCCTGGAGAATGAAGCGGTTGGCCTTGGCTATTATGGACAGAGCCTGATGAAATCAGATGAGCTGATAGAATATATCAAAATACCAAAATGGGACCGCATCTTCCGGATCAAGGATGCACTGATGGCTGGCGTGAGTGTAAAACGCATTTGTGAAAGCACCGGTATCGACCGTTGGTTTATTTATCAAATACAAAATATCTGCAATTGTGAAAAAGAAATTGCCAGGCATGATTTTAAAACACTGCCGGATGAATTATTGATAAAGGCAAAAGACCTGGGTTTTAGCGATGAACAGATCATCCGCATTATGAAAGAGGAAAATGCAGAAGTGATCTATGAAAGAAGAAAAGCGATGGGCCTCACCAGGGTATTTAAAATGGTGGATACCTGTGCTGCAGAGTTTGAAGCAAAAACGCCTTATTTCTATTCCACTTTTGAAGCAAAAACAACGGGGCCTGCACCATTAATTTCTAACGAGAGCAAGGTGACGGATAAAAAGAAAATAATTGTTTTAGGAAGCGGCCCAAACAGGATCGGCCAGGGTATTGAATTTGATTATTGCTGTGTACATGGTTTGCTGGCCATCAAAGAAGCCGGTTTTGAAGCCATCATGGTCAACTGTAATCCTGAAACCGTGTCAACTGATTTTGACATTGCAGACAAATTATATTTTGAGCCGGTGTTCTGTGAACATTTGTGGGAGATCATTGAACATGAAAAACCAGCAGGCGTAATTGTTCAGTTAGGCGGACAAACTGCATTGAAACTGGCTAAAAAATTGCATGCCAAAGGAATAAAAATAATCGGTACCAGTTACGACAATATGGATATTGCGGAAGACCGTGGCCGCTTTAGTGACATGCTGAAAGAGCTGGGTATCCCTTATCCAAATTATGGCACGGCCTACAATACAGATGAAGCGATTGAAGTGGCCAGGCAGGTGGGCTATCCGGTGTTGATACGCCCCAGTTATGTATTAGGTGGACAAAGAATGCGGATCGTTATCAATGATGAAGACCTTGAAAAAGGCGTATTGAGCCTGATAAAACATTTACCGGGCAATAAAATATTAATAGATCATTTTCTCGACCGGTGCCAGGAAGCAGAGATAGATGCCATTTTTGACGGAGAGAACTTTCATGTGATGGGCGTGATGGAACATATTGAACCTGCCGGGATACACAGTGGCGATAGTAATGCCGTGTTACCACAATTTAATTTATCACCATTGATTGTGCATACCATGGAAGAGTATGCTGAAAAAATAGGAAGGGCTTTACATATCAAAGGCCTCATCAATATCCAGTTTGCCATTAAGGATGGCAACGTGTTTGTGATAGAGGCCAACCCAAGGGCTTCCCGTACCACGCCGTTTATTGCAAAAGCCTACCAGATCCCTTACCTGAACATCGCCACCAAAATAATGCTCGGAGTAAATAAATTAACTGACTTCACCTTTGAGAAAAAACTCACCGGCTTTGCTATTAAAGAGCCTGTTTTCTCCTTTAATAAATTCCCGGGCGTAAATAAAGAGCTGGGGCCAGAAATGAAAAGTACGGGAGAAGCCATACGCTTTATCAAGGATCTGCGGGACCCTTATTTCAGGCAATTGTATAAGGAGAGGAGTATGCATTTGAGTAAATAATCCGTAAATTTGGTTATGAAGATTTTGACCAATGAAATAGATATTGAAGTTAAAGGAGACAAGAATGATTCAATGACTGATAAAGAGTTCTTTAACTTTTGTGTGCAAAACAAAGAGTTAAGAATTGAAAGGGATAGCAATAAGCAAATTTACATAATAGCGCCAACTGGTTTTGAAATAAGTAATTTCAATTCTGACATCACTGCGGAGTTGATTATTTGGAACAGGAAAGTAAAAAAAGGAAAAGTTTCAGATTCTTCGGGTGGCTTTCTTTTACCAGACAAATCGGTATTGTCTCCTGATGCATCCTGGACCAGCAATGAAAGATTTATTGGCATTTCCAAAGAACAAACAAAAAAATTTCTGCCTGCCTGTCCTGATTTTGTCATAGAATTGAAAAGCCCGTCTGACAGCATTCATTATTTAAAAAGCAAAATGCTTAAATGGATTGAAAACGGCTGCCAGTTAGCCTGGCTGATAATACCGGAAAAAAAAGAAACTCAAATCTATCGGGCCGATGGAAGCATTGAAATAGTAAAGGGCTTCAATAGAAAAATATCCGGCGAAAAAGTGCTTGCTGGCTTCGAATTAGATCTCTCCATTTTAAAATAATTTCCAAAAAGTTATTACCTTGTTGGTGTGTCAAAACCCTTGAACATACCAATCTGGAAAACGGCACCCATTACCAGGCTGCTCATTCCTTTTATCATCGGCATTTTATTGCAATGGTATTTACAGGTGTCTGTATGGCTGATCATTTGTTTCACTGCAGTTTTTGGCATTGCCTTCTTCTTGTCTTCATTTTTGTCGCTGGCTAAAAAATTTAAGTGGGCGTTTTTACAAGGCCTGTTGCTTCAATTGATGCTGATCACTATTGGCATGCTGGTAACCTGGAATAAAGATATCCGGCACCACCATAAGTGGTATGGTAATTTTTATAAAGAAGGAGATTTTATCATTGCCACTATAAATGAACCATTGGTTGAAAAAGCAAAATCTTTTAAAGCCGGGGCCTCCATTCATCAACTGATCAGAAATGATACTGCCATTGCAGGAGAAGGAAAACTTCTATTGTATTTTTCAAAAGATTCCCTGGTGCCGGGGCTGGCTTATGGTGATAAGATCCTCATCAGCAAAAAACTGGTCGCCATTAAAAATTCCGGTAATCCCGGCGCTTTTAATTACCAGCGTTATGCGGCTTTTCAGCAAACTTTTCACAACGTATTTTTAAAACCAGGCGACTGGATTAAACTGGATGGCAAAAATGTAAGTGGTTTTAAGTCATTTTTATTTTCGGCCAGGGAAAAAATACTGGGAGCATTGCAAACCCATATCACCGCCGGTAAAGATGAATTGGGTATTGCGGAAGCGTTGCTGATCGGCTATACCAATGATCTTGATAAGGACCTGGTGCAGGCATACAGCCATACTGGCGTAGTGCACATCATCGCTATTTCGGGTATGCATTTAGGTTTGATCTATGGAATACTGCTTTGGTTGTTTGCAAGAATGCCACTGGTGAAAAAATCTAAAACCACACAGGCCATTTTAATTCTGGGTTGTCTTTGGTTGTTCTCCCTCCTTACTGGTGGTTCTGCTTCAGTGATACGATCTGCAGTGATGTTCACATTTATCACATTGGGCAGTATGTTTTTTAAGCAAGCCACTGTTTACAGTTCACTGGCGGCCTCTGCCTTTGTAATGCTGGTGATCAACCCTTATTATTTGTGGGATGTTGGTTTCCAGTTGAGTTACCTGGCGGTGGTTGGAATTGTTGCTTTTCAAAAACCCATTTACAACTGCATCTACATAAAAAATAAATATGCAGACATGGTATGGAAAGCTGCCGCATTGACCACCGCTGCACAAATACTCACCTTCCCGGTCTGTATTTATTATTTCCACCAGTTCCCGGTATTATTTCTCTTCACCAATCTTATTGCTGTTCCCCTTTCAACTGTGGTTCTATATGCTGCCATTTTCCTCGTTGTTTTTTCCTGGATACCCATGGTTGGATTGTATGCCGGTAAAATCACAGGCGGGCTGTTGTCGTTGATGAACAAAATTATTTTATGGGTAAACGAATTACCTTTTGCTGTATGGGACAAAATACCATCTACTATTTTTACCACCTGGTTGTTGTATGCAGCGGTGATCTGTATGGCAGCCTGGCTCATCACCAAAAACAAAACCATGATGCAATGGGGAGTGGCTTGTAGTGCTGGTTTTGTTTTACTGCATACTGGTATTGCCTGGCAGGTAAAGAGCCAGCAAAAATTGATTGTTTATAATGTGCCGCAGCACCAGGCCATCGATTTTATTGACGGAAATAATTACCGCTTTGTTGGCGACAGTATCCTGCTGGAGGATGGCCTGTTACAAAATTTTCACCTGAAACCTGGAAGGATTGCCCTGCAGTTAAACAAAAAAGTAGAAAGTATGCCTGCCTGTTTTGACAAAAATGGATTTTACCAGTTTGGTAATAAAAAAATTGCAGTGCTGGAGGAAACCGCCCAGTTTGATATGGAGAAAAAAATGAACATCGATTATATCATTATTTCCAAAAGCCCCCGGCTTGATATTGCTCAACTGGCAAAAACTTTTAACTGCAGCAAATTTATTTTTGATGCGTCTAATAGTTTGTGGAAAATTGAAAAATGGAAACAAGACTGTGATAATTTAAATTTGCCGTATCATTCAGTGCCTGAGCAAGGAGCATTTGTAACAGACCTGTAAACCTCACTTTTCAATGAACAAAAAAATCAAATCGGCGCTCATCTCTGTTTTTTACAAAGATGGGCTGGAAAATATTGTGCGGTCACTTCACCAGTTGGGTGTAACGATCTACTCTACCGGAGGCACGCAGAAATTTATTGAAGAGCTCGATGTGCCCTGTGTGCCTGTAGAATCGCTTACAAGTTATCCTTCGATCCTTGGTGGAAGAGTAAAAACATTGCACCCCTCTGTATTTGGCGGCATACTTGGTAAAAGAGACGATGCACAGCATGTGGCTGAAATGGAACAATACCATATTCCTGCAATTGACCTGGTGATTGTTGACCTGTATCCTTTTGAAGAGACCGTAGCATCTACAAATGAAGAATCCGCTATCATTGAAAAGATAGATATTGGCGGACCCAGTATGATACGGGGTGCTGCAAAAAATTTTAAAGACGTAACTGTGATCGCTGCAAAAAAAGACTACAGCACACTGGAAGAAATCTTAGCCGCTCAGGATGGTCATACTACGCTGGAACAAAGAAAACATTTTGCCGCACTGGCGTTTGAGGTGGTAGCACATTATGATGTGGCAATCGCAAAATATTTCAACCCGTCAAACCCGCTGTATTTCCTGGAATCCGTTACCAATCCAAAATCCATGCGCTATGGAGAGAATCCACACCAGGCCGGTGTTTTTTATGGTGATTTAAATAAGCTTTTTACGCAACTCAATGGAAAAGAATTGTCGTACAATAACCTGGTGGATGTGGATGCTGCAATGCAGTTGATAAGAGAATTCAGTTCCACAACATTTGCTATTATTAAACACACCAATGTTTGTGGTGTGGCGCAAAGAGATTTGGTAAAAGAAGCCTGGGTTGCCGCATTGGCTGGTGACAATGAAAGTGCATTTGGTGGTGTGCTGGTTTGTAACGGCACAATTGATAAAGCAACCGCAGATGCAATCAACGAAATATTTTTTGAAGTGCTGATCGCTCCCGCTTTTGATGAAGATGCATTGGCTATTTTAAAATCGAAAAAGAACAGGATCCTGTTACAATTAAAATCGCAGCCGGCTGCAAGCCTCCAATACAAATCCCTTTTGAATGGTGTATTGATACAGGCAGTGGATGAAGGAAACTATGCAGAATGGAAAGAAGCAGGTGGCAGGGAGACAACTGCTGCAGAAAAAGCAGACCTTGCATTTGCAAACCTGGTATGCAAACATTTAAAAAGCAATGCCATTGCCCTGGTAAAAAATAAACAGCTGGTAGGTAAAGGATGCGGACAAACATCGAGGATCGATTCTCTCCGCCAGTCGATTGAAAAAGCAAAACAATTTAATTTTGACCTGAAGGATGCCGTACTGGCAAGTGATGCATTTTTTCCTTTTGATGACTGTGTAAAGATCGCTCATGCTGCCGGGATCAGTTCCTTTATACAGCCAGGTGGTTCTATCCGTGATAATGATTCTATTCAATATTGTAAGGATAATAACCTGGCCATGGTGATCACAGGTATGCGGCATTTTAAACATTGACTTATTGGGTGGGTCAGATCTTGAAATTGGCTCACCTTGTTCAATAATAACCAGGGTGAGCCGCTCTGAGGGAGCGACTCACCCAAACATGTACAATTGACTCAAAACAGAACAGGCGGCTATATTGCACTCAGCATCACCAGTATTGTATGGGGCACCACCTGGGTGGCCAGTAAAATTGCCGTGTCAAAAATACCAGCCTTTCAAATGGCCTCTATCCGCCAGTTTTTAGCAGGTCTTTCTTTTGTACTGTTTTTTATGTTGTACAAAAAAATGAAATGGCCCACTGCAAAACAATTTGGCCTTTTACTCATCCTTTCAATACTCATGTTTGTTGGTGCCAATGGTCTCAGCACCTGGAGCCTTGATTATATTCCCACAGGTTTGAGTTGCCTCATTGGTGCTTTGTATCCATTAAGTGTGGTACTCATCGAAATGATCTTCTTTAAAAACAGGAATTTATCTGTGCTTACTTTTTTAGGATTATTGCTGGGCATTGGTGGCACGTTCATTGTTTTCTATGAAAATGCGTTTCATGGTGTGCGGCCAGATGGGTTTTTCTTTGGTGTTCTTTTATCTTTTATTGCGATGCTTACCTGGAGCATCGGATCTATTATCATTGCAAAAAATACCATTAAGATCGATCCTTATTATTCCATCGGCTGGCAAATGCTGATCAGTTCGGCCTTGCTGTACATCATTGCACTGGCTTCCGGCAAAAACATACCATTGGCACAGGTTCCGGCCAGTGGCTGGATGGCAGTACTTTATCTGGTTATTGCCGGTTCACTGATCGCCTATGCCGCTTTTGTATATTCAATGAAAACATTACCCCCGGCTCTATTTTCTTTGTATGCTTATATCAATCCGCTGGTTGCCATGGTGGTGGCAGGTATTGTATTGAAAGAAAAGCTGAACATGAATATTTTATGGGGTGCCATTGTTACACTGGTGGGCGTGTTCATTGTAAATTACAGCATCCGTAAAAACAAAAAAGTGGTGCCAGCCGAACCTGAGATTTGATCAATTTAAACCTATAAAAATTTTAGAAGCCTTATAGTTTTACTTGCTGGATAAATTTTTCATAGCATTCACGCCAGCCTGCAAACTGTTTGGCAGTTCCTAAGAAATTATTATGCCAGATGGTTATCAATTGTCCATTTACTTCCCTGCAAATGTTTAAATAGTGAATTGCTTCCCCGTAAGCCTGCTCTGCAACAAACCGCTGCTCATAAAACGAATTGGCATCCATAAAACAAAATGGATGTATGCGCAAATTCGTTTGTTCTTCTTTCTGAAGGTCGTACCAATAAAAAGAAGCCGCTACAGAAGCCCTGAAACCATTGATGCTGCCATAGCCCATGGAGTAGTCGTCTGTTATACCTGCTTCCAGTAACCGCCTGTAACCTTGTGGGAGATCAAAACGGATATAATGCTGTCTTGATCTTTTAACAGCCTTGCCGGTGATATTTTCAATGATGCTTTTCTCCTGTTGCAGCAGTAAAAAATCATCACCGCTTTGCCAGCTTGGATGAATGCCTGTTTCGTATGTATCGCCATGCTGCTTTACCAAATGAGCAAATGCTGTTGTGCCCGGCAAAATATTTTTATCATACACCCCATTTTTTTGTGCTGCCAAAAAAAAATAAAGTGGTTGCAGCACATGCTTTTGATGAAGGGTGTCCATCCATTCAAAAGCATCAAATGGATCCTTTTGTGAACCGGCCAGCACTTTTACTCTTTCTAAAGTGGGAAATTTAAAAAAAGCACCCAGGCTGCGAACCAGCCCTTTGTGTTTATATGCATACGCTATGTCTATGTCATAAGTAGGTACAAAACTGAATATTGGAAATTGAAAATTGAAAATTGAGTACTTTTCTTTGAGCTTATCCGCTAAGGCTTTTGTCCAAACATTTACCAGGGGTATGTTTAACAATCCCTCCTTAAACGCCAGGGAATTTTCATGCGCATATCTTCCATAGATATCTTTTTTATGCGGCAGGTATTCTTCGTAGCGGCTCAACAGGAAAAAAGTGGCGGCTAAAATATCAAAGGAAAGATCTGCGCCCGCAGTTCTGAAAAAAGCTTTGTACCGGCCTGTTTCAAAACAATTGATCCGCTGCTGTTGAATGTCATTCTCAAAAAGAAGGTTTACACTGCCAATTCTGAATTCGTTGATGGAAATGGCTTCGTTTGAATAGTTGATCTTTGCTCCTTCATGTGCTTTGAATTTTCCGGCGTCGGTGGTGATGTCAAAGTCTGACTGCAGCTGTTCTTTAAAAATAAAAGAACAGGTGTATTGTAATCTTGAACTGTTGACTGCCGAATAAATCAATACCATTATCCCACAAAATATAAAAGTTAACTGAAACTGGTTATTTTTGAAACATCTTAATATAATTATTGAGAAAACAGAACACAGATCAAGCGGATCGTTACGGATAGAACGGGTATTTGATCAATATCACCATCCGCCACACCTGTTCCAGTCAGTAAGATCAGCGGATATAAACACTTTACTTTGACGCTAGCACCTAATAAAAAGATATACTTTCTGTCCGATTTCCACCTCGGCACACCTGATGCTGCTTCCAGCCTGCAAAGGGAAAAGACCATTGTGGCATTTTTAGACAGTATTAAAGAGGATGCAGCAGAAGTATTTTTAGTGGGCGATATGTTTGACTTTTGGTTTGAATACAAAACGGTGATCCCAAAAGGATTTGTACGGCTGTTTGGCAAACTGGCCGAACTGTCTGACAATGGAATCCAGCTCCATTTTTTTGTAGGCAACCACGATATGTGGGTAAGAAATTATTTTCAGCAGGAACTGAACATGAAAGTATATTTTGAACCAGCTGCTTTTGAATTTAACGGAAAGAAGTTTTTAGTTGGCCACGGTGACGGGCAAGGGCCGGGTGACCATAAGTATAAATTTTTGAAAAAGATCTTCCGCAGCCCGCTTTGCCAGTGGATGTTTGGTATTTTACCCCCCGCTATTGGGATGGGCACTGCCAATTATTTTTCCCGTAAAAGCAGGCTGGCGGATAAAAGCGTGGAAGAAAAATTTTTAGGCGAAGAAAATGAATGGCTGATCATCTTTAGTAAAGAAACTTTGCAAAAAGAACATTTTGATTATTTCATTTTTGGCCATCGGCATTTACCAATAGATTTTCCGCTTGCTAACAACAGTAAGTACATTAACCTGGGAGAATGGATCAACTTTAACAGTTATGCTGTTTTTGATGGCAACAGCACTTCGTTATTGAGTTATAAAAAATGATGCAGGCAAAAAAAATAGGATTATTGATTTCTGTATGTCTGATGACAGCAGCGGCTTCATTGGCCCAAAAAGACTCTGTTTTGCTGTTCAGCAAAAATTTGAGTGGCGATTTTACCTACTTCAATGTTGATAACCTGGATAATATATACCTCGTCAACAACCAAAACCAGTTAAAAAAACTCAACAGCCGGGGCGATTCGGTTGGCATATTCAACGATGTACGTAAATATGGAAAGCTGTTTTACATTGATGTAACCAATCCATTAAAGCTGTTGCTGTACTACCAGAATTTTTCAACCATTGTGGTACTCGATCGTTTCCTGATGGTCCGCAATGTGATCAACCTGCGTACACAAAATATCTTTAACGTAAAAGCCATCGCCAATGCTTATGACAACAATATCTGGGTATTTGACGAAGGCGATGCCAAATTGAAAAAGATCGGTGAAAACGGAGACCTGCTGTCTGAAACCGTGGACTGCAGACTGATCTTTGATACCATTCCCTCGCCCACACAAATTATCGATGAGGGTGGCTTTGTAAACCTTTACGATCCTGCCAAAGGCTTCTATATTTTTGACATTTATGGCGCTCTAAAAAGTAAACTTCCGTTCACCGGCTGGAAAAATGTGGAAGCGATCAATAAAACATTATATGGCTTTGGAAACAGTGTTTTATACGAGTACCAGCCTGGCACACTCAATTTGAAAGAATACCAATTACCCGCTGCTTTTAACAATGCCCTGCAAATAAAAGCTGCCAACAATAAAATTTATTTGTTAAATGAAAATGGCCTGCAGCAGTTTACCATCAACGCCGTCAGCAGCAAATAACTAATTTTACAGCATGGATTTTTTAGATGACGTTTATTTTGATAATACGGTGAGAAGTTACCTGCTGGTGACCGGTGTTATCCTTTTTGTACTGATCGTAAAAAGATATTTGTCGCAATATGTTGTATCGCTTATTTATAAGCTGGCAAAAAGATTCTGGAAAACACTCGATAAAACGAGTTTCCTGGCGCTGGTGGTGGAACCTGTAAAATGGTTTTTAGCGATCGTTATTTCTGTTTTTGCCATTGATAAACTGAACTTTCCCTCGGCCTTTAATTTCGAAATTTATGGCCATGCTGCAAAAGATATTTTGTCCAGGGTTGGGCCGGGTATTATCATCGTCACCTTTATCTGGCTGTTGCTGCGGCTGATCGATTTTATCGCCATTGTACTGGAAAGCAAGGCCAATCTTACAGAAGACACAAGGGATAACCAGCTGATCGTTTTCTTCCGTGATTTTTTAAAAGTTATCATCGGCATTATTGGACTGCTGCTCATCATCAAAGCTTGTTTTCACCAGCCAATTGGTAATGTGCTGACAGGTTTGAGTTTAGTGGGTGCAGCATTGGCGCTGGCTGCAAAAGAAAGCCTGGAAAACCTCATCGCGTCTTTTATCATCTTTTTTGATAAACCATTCTTTACTGGTGATACCATCAAAGTAAATGCCATCACGGGTACGGTAGAACGCATTGGGCTCCGCAGCACCAGGATACGTACTGCTGATAAAACACTTGTAACCGTACCGAATAAGCAAATGGTGGATAGTGCGGTAGACAACTGGAGCATGCGTACCGAGAGAAGGGCAGAAATAAAACTGGAATTATCGTCGGGTACAGAGGAAGCAAAACTGCAGTTGCTTGTGCCAGGTTTAAAAAATATCATTGCATCTTATGGTGAGCGGGTAACAAGCCATAGTATATTTATCAAAGACATTTCCCGTGATGCGGTTATTATCAGCATCGAGTACTTTACGCAGCCCGTTTCAATCAAAGAATTTTTTGAGCAAAAAAATGATATTATTCTGCAGGTAAAACACCTGCTGGAAGAAAACAAACTTGAATTTGCCGGTGATTCAAGCAATATTGTTATCAAAGAAGAAAACAGGGAGGGCTGATCAGAGGCTGGCCTTTAGTTCCAGCAAAAAGCCTTTTATTTTTTTTAATGCTTCAATAGAGGCAAATTTTTCCTCGGCCTTTTTATTATTCTTAAAAAAATCTTTGGCCCCTTCCAGGGTGTATTTCTTTTCCCTGGTAAGCAGGTAGATCAGTTGAATATTCTTTACGTCTTCGGGCCGGAACAGCCTGTCGCCTTTGCCATTTTTCTTTGGCTTGAGTACATCAAACTCATTTTCCCATAGCCGCAGCAACGAGGGGTTTACTTTAAACCAACCCGCCACTTCACCAATGGAGTAGTACATTTTTTGATAGAGTATATCATCTTCCGGCACTTCCACTTTATCAACTGTTTCGCTCAGCTCTTTAATGCTCTTTCTTCCTCTTGTCGATTTTTTCTTTTCAACTGCCGGTGCAGCGATCACAACCGGAGCTGGCGGTGGCGCTACTCGCTTTTTTGCAACAGGCTTTTTTACCGGCGCCTGTTGCGCCGGTTCATCAAATAAAAATAAAGAGGTTTGTGTATGGTCAGACATTATCAACAATAAAAATAAACAAGTATACACTTAACCCCGGTAAATTTTCTTCACATCTCAGCAATCACTAATCAAAACTTTTTGCGCTTCCCGTGGCTGCTATCTTCAGCATCCTGTCATATTGCTCAGCATTAAGGTCGTTAAAGAAAAAGTAAACCGGGTCAACAGCCGAACGGTTGATATGCACTTCATAATGCAGGTGCGGTCCGGTACTGGCGCCGGTGCTGCCCACCCACCCAATTACTTCTCCCCGCTTTACCTGCTGCCCCACCCGGGCCTTTATCCTCACCATGTGCATATACACTGTTTCGTATCCATAGCCATGATTAATGATCACATGGTTGCCCGTACCGGTTCCCCCACCAGCAGTGGTTACCCGGCCATTACCCGTGGCGTAAATCGGCGTGCCCTGCGGTGAAGTAAAATCCAACCCACTATGCATTTTAGGTATACCATAAATCGGATGAATGCGCATTCCAAAACCGCTGGCCACCCTTGAGAGATCTTTGTTGCTAACAGGCTGTATGGCCGGAATGCTCGCCAGTTTTTCATCCTGGTTTTGGATCAGTTTTTCAATGGCATCATAACTGGTACGCTGGTAGGTGATCCTGGCGTTGATATTATTCAGTTGGGCCGCAATGTCTTTACTCAACTGATCGTCATTCATCGCATTCACCTTTTCAAATTCCTTTGACTTTTCGGTGAGTTTTGCACGGGCGCTGTCGGGCAGGGGATTGGCTTCAAATATAGACCGGTACACATCATTGTCACGCTTCTCCAATTCTGCCATTTTTTCCTCTACCGTTTTAAGCTTGGAAGCAAGATTATTGTAGTCATCCCTCATCATCCGCATCTTTTCATAAGCCACGTTATCAGCTGGCTTGGGGATGAACCTGGTGTACACCCATATCACCAGGGCTGCGGTAACCAAAAAGGCGCTGAAAAAACCAAATACCCTCAACAACTTCACCCGCAAAGGCGTTACCAGTTTTTCGTACCGGAGCGTATTGGTATTATAGAAGTATTTTATTTTTTTCATGCGGATCAGCTTCCGTCAGGTTTTTTATAAAATATTGGTCTTATTCTGCTGGACAGTTTTTATTTCCAGCAGCAGGCAATTGAACTCTTTAAAAGCCATTTAATTTTCCTCTTCTTTGGTGTTAGTTACCAAATGATCTTTACCACCCGCCTCCTGGAAAATGACATCAAAGCTTTCAACACTTTCTGGTTCTTCCGTTGGCTAACGGAGCGGAGGGGGTTTTCCTTACCTTTGCGCCCACGCCAGCCATAGCGTACAAATATAGACTGTAAAATCTCAAAAATCAACCCAAAAGATACTGGTTATGATGACAAGTGCTGAAATAAGACAGCAATTTTTAGATTTTTTCAAATCCAAGGGACATGCCGTCGTTCCTTCTGCGCCCATTGTTTTAAAGGACGATCCAACCTTGCTGTTTACCAATGCGGGCATGAATCAATTCAAAGATTACTTTCTTGGCAACAAAAAAGCACCGTATAAGAGAGCTGCTGATACACAAAAGTGTTTACGGGTGAGTGGTAAACACAACGACCTGGAAGAGGTGGGTGTGGATACCTATCATCATACCATGTTTGAAATGCTGGGCAACTGGAGTTTTGGCGACTACTTTAAACCTGAAGCCATCGACTGGAGCTGGGAATTACTGACGGAAGTGTATAAAATACCAAAAGACCGTTTATACGTGACCGTTTTTGAAGGCGATGCCAAAGAAAACCTGCCGCCTTCACAGATTGCGCATGCTGAATGGAGAAAAATAGTGGCGGAAGACAGGATCATTTTTGGCAATAAAAAAGATAATTTCTGGGAAATGGGTGACACAGGCCCCTGCGGGCCCTGCACTGAAATACATGTTGACTGCAGAACGGAAGAAGAAATTGCCAAAGTACCGGGTAGAGAATTGATTAACAAAGATCATCCCCAAGTGATCGAAATATGGAACAATGTATTCATACAGTATAACCGCAAAAAAGACGGCACGCTTGAATCTCTTACGTCTAAACATGTGGATACCGGCATGGGTTTCGAACGGCTGGTAAGAGTGATACAGGGAAAGAAAAGCAATTATGATACCGATGTGTTTACCGGCACCATTGCAGCTACTGAAAGAATAGTACACAAAGAATATACCGCCGGGGATGATAAGCCAAGTGTTGCTTTTCGTGTAATAGCTGATCATATAAGAGCCATCAGTTTTTGTATTGCAGATGGACAATTGCCCTCCAATACCGGGGCCGGCTATGTGATCAGGAGGATTTTGAGAAGGGCGGTGCGGTACTATTATTCTTACCTGGATTATAAACATCCCCTGTTGTTTCAGTTACTGCCTGTACTTGCCAAACAGTTTGAGCAGGTGTTTCCCGAACTGGAAGCACAAAAAGATTTTGTTGCCAAAGTGATCAAAGAGGAAGAAGAAGCTTTTTTAAGAACACTGGACAAAGGTTTGAAATTAATAGAAGAAGTGATAGCTGCTTCGCAGACGTCTAAAGTAATCGATGGCAACAGCGCTTTTAAACTGCATGACACGTACGGCTTCCCGTTAGATCTCACTATGCTGATCGCTCAGGAGAACGGCTTAAGTGTGGACGAAGCCGGATACAAAGAAGCCAGGAAAGTACAGCAGGATGGCGGCAGGGCTGCCACGGCGCTGGAAACGGATGACTGGATCACATTGATTGACAATGTAACCAACAGTTTTGTTGGCTATAATGCTTTAGAAACAAAAAGTAAGATCGTTAAATACAGGAAAGTAACTGCCAAAGGAAAAACAGCTTACCAGCTGATACTGGATCAAACACCTTTTTATGCAGAAAGCGGCGGCCAGGTGGGTGATACGGGGACTTTGTATTTTGGCGAAGAGGCGATTGACATTACGAATACCAAAAAAGAGAATGACCTCATCATTCATTTTGCTGACAAAGTGCCATCGGCTATAAACGAGGAAGTAGTGGCAAAAGTGCATTCGTTGAGAAGAAAAGCCATTACCGTTCACCATAGTGTGACCCACCTGATGCATGCAGCACTCAGGAATGTGCTGGGCACACATGTGGCACAAAAAGGCAGTTTGGTCAATGAAGAACACCTTCGGTTCGACTTTAGTCATTTTGCCAAGGTAACAGATGAAGAACTGGCACAAGTGGAGACATTGGTGAATGAAAAGATAAGAGAGAATGTGCCGGTGCTGATCAAACAAATGAACAAAGATGAAGCAGTGGCTATGGGTGCCATGGCTTTGTTTGGAGAAAAATATGGCGATACGGTAAGGGTGGTGATCATGGATCCTGCTTATTCCATTGAACTGTGCGGTGGTACGCATGTGGGCAGTACCGGTGAGTTGGGCATTTTTAAAATAAGAAGTGAAAGTGCGGTGGCGGCTGGTGTTCGCCGTATAGAAGCATTGTGTGGCCAATCTGCCGAAGCCTTTATCAATGAAGAGTTTGATGCCATCAAATCGGTCAGGCATACACTCAAGCATCCAAAAGATATCGGCAAAACCATTGAAAGCCTGCAGGCTGAAAATGCGGTGTTAAAAAAACGTATCGAAGGCCTGGAAGCAAGACAACTGGTGGGTATAAGAAACGAATTGTTACAAAAAGATGAGATCATCAACAACGTGACTTTTGTAGGTGATATAGTAGAAGTAAGCAACGCAGATGCCTTAAAAAAACTGGCATTGGATACCCGGACACACTTACACGATTCGGTGGTGACGCTGTGTGCCAATATCGACGGCAAGGCCTATGTGGCTATCAGCATTGCGGACACGGTGGTGAAAGCCAAAAATTTAGACGCCACCAGGATCATCAAAGAACAAATTGCAGGTTTGATAAAAGGCGGGGGCGGTGGACAAAAAAACCTGGCTAGCGCAGGAGGACAGGATGTAAGTCAGCTAATGGGGGTGATAGAGAAAGTGAGGTCATTATTATAAGAAACTTCTTTATTGAATCAAAGGGAAGTAACAGTTACTTCCCTTTTTTAATACTTCTCATGCTAATCATTCTACAAACAGAACGTCTCTATCTCCGTCAATTCACCGAAGCGGATGCGCCGATCATATATCATCTCAATACGCAACCCGGCGTTCTGCAATACGTGCCGGAGCCGCTGCTTACATCCGAAGACCATGCAAGAGAGGTGATCATCAATATCATATTGCCACAATACAAAAACAATCTGGGAAGGTGGGCCGTGCATTTAAAAGAGAACGATGCATTCATTGGCTGGTGCGGTTTAAAACAGGTGGGAGATGCCATCGACCTGGGCTACCGCTTTCTTCCATCCGCATGGGGTAAAGGGTATGCTACAGAAGCAGCAACAGCAACCCTTATGTATGGTCATCAACAACTAAAGCTTGAAAAGATCATTGCCCATGCACATGTAAATAATATTGCATCACAAAAAGTGCTGGAAAACACCGGGATGCAGTTTGTTGGTGAAGGAATGGATGAAGGCGTTCCGGTAAAAGGTTATGCTTCATTACACAACAAGCTTTAATTTTACCCGGTATGATCAATTACAATCCCAAAGAATGGTTCACATTTATCTTTCGCTTTCACAAAGCGGATACCTTTCGAAAATTGTTTCCACTGATAATAGCGGTTTGTGTGTACTCTGGCATTATTGCGTTTCTTGAAAAAGATGTTTTTAAGCTGACGGATAAAAGCTATCTCAAAAACATTCCGGTGATGCACAACCTGCTGGGCTTTGCCATTTCTATGTTGCTGGTGTTTCGTACCAACACAGCGTATGACCGCTGGTGGGAGGGCCGCAAACTCTGGGGCAGCCTGGTAAACAACAGCCGCAACCTGGCCATCAAACTGGCCGTGATGCTCCCTGAATCTGAAACAGAACAGCGTGCGTTTTTCAGAAAAACCATTCCGGCTTATGCGTACTCGTTATTTAATCACCTGCGGTCGGAAAAAACAAGGATCGAATTATTTGAAGACGATATCAGGCACCCTTTATTTAAACAGATTAATACCGACAAACATATTCCGAACCAGGTGGCATTGCTCATGTTCAAACATTTGCAGCAATTGTATTCAGAAGGAAAGATCAATGGAGACCAGTTGATCGTACTGAATGCAGAGATGCAGTCTTTCACCGATATATGCGGTGCCTGCGAAAGGATCAAGAACACCCCTATCCCCTTTTCGTACAGTGTGTTTATCAAAAAATTCATCTTCTTTTATGTGATGACACTGCCTATTGGATATGTATTCAACCTTGGCTATTATGTAATACCTGTGGTAGCACTTATTTTTTATGTACTGGCCAGCCTGGAACTGATCGCAGAAGAAATTGAAGATCCATTTGGCGGAGATGCCAATGATGTGCCCACGGAAAAGATCTCTATGAATATACACAAACACGTGTCAGAAATTCTTTAGTACACAGATCAAGATAAGGCCACAGATTTTCACAGAAAGGATCTTGTTGTCACGAAAGACACGAATGTGCACAAATGAAAAACCAGGTTGGTATAATTGTATGACTCCGCTTTTTGTGCAACATGGCTATTGCAGCCACTGTCCTGCCAGCATACATGATCATTACACAGAAAAGATGTTGTTGCCACGAAATACACAAATCTTCACGAATGAAAACAAGGTATTTCAAGGCCAACTACTGCTTAACTGTAAGTACTTTAACCCGGCAGGATCTTTACACTAAACCACGGAAAAGATTTTGTTATCCTCGCATTTTTCGCTTGCAGCTTGCTTCTTGATCCTTGGAATACGTTTATACCTCTCTGTGTTAATCTGTATATTCTGTGGCTAATACCTGTGGCCAATAAAAATTTTGTTAAAGGATCATTTTTATTTACGAAATATTTCGCAGATTGATTTCTTTCCTTATTTTTGACCTACTAAACACTTCGTAATTAAAATTATTAGTATGAAAAAGATAACAATTGTATTATTTGCTGCCGCGGTACTTCCTTTTACCAGCATGGCGCAGGACGACAAAAAGGAGAAAGAGGTGATCATTGAAAAAAAGCTGGAGGGTGATACAAAAGGAATAAAAGAAACCCAGGAGATCGTTATCCGCAAGAGTGGTGAAAAAGACATCAAACTCAAAGTGGAAATTGATGGGGATAATATTACGGTGAACGGCAAACCTTTGAGTGAGTTTAAAGACAAAGATATCACCGTAAACAAAAGGAAAATGATGATTACTGACGACGGTAATTCAATGACCTGGAACTTTGGCGGTGGGGCGCAGGATTGGGAAAAATGGGGAGAACAGTTTGGAGAGAATTTTAGCCGCAATTTCAATTTTAACTTTGATGAGGACGGTGATAACGATGCTGCATTTTTAGGTGTAACCACAGAGAATGATGCGGATGGTGCTAAAATTACCAATGTAACAAAAGGCAGTGCCGCTGAAAAAGCAGGTCTTGCCAAAGACGATATTATCACCAAAATAAATGAAGAAAAAATTGCCGGGCCAGAAGCGTTGTCGGATGTTATTGCATTTAAAAAACCATCTGAAGAGGTAAAGGTGACGTATAAAAGAAATGGCAAATCAAAAACGGTAACGGCGGCATTGGGCAAAAGAAAATCATCCAGGTCGAAGTCTTTTGGCAGCACTTCACCCAGGGTTTTTTCTTTTAAAGCGCCAGGTACGCCCAGGGGGCTTGCACCCAATATGGAAGGGCTACAGGATGAAATAGCGGAGATACAGGACAATGCTTTGCTGCACGCTTTCCCTGGCAGAAAGAAGATCGGACTTAAGATACAGGATACCGAAGAGGGTAACGGGGTACAAGTGATGAACGTGGAAGACAGCAGTGCTGCAGCAACCGCAGGCTTAAAGAAAGACGATGTGATCACGGAGATAAATGGAAAAAAGATCAGCAATACAGATGATGCCAGGGAAGAACTTTTTCCGGATGAGGATAAAAGAGCTTATAAAGTAAAAGCCCTTCGTGGAGGAAATGAAATGACTTTTGATATAAAGATCCCTAAGAAACTGAAGACCGCCAATTTGTAAGTATAGCCATTTAGCGGGTGCCCCCCAACTGCGTTGGGGGGCATTTTTTTATGATGACACGCAGGGGCGGTGAATTAGCAGCGGGTTAATTTTCAAACTTATATTATCCCGGCCTTTTCTTGTCAAAACCTCTACCACGGTAAAACGTTGGCCTCCCTCTTATTCCTTACATTTGCCTCTAAAGAGGAAAAGATTTTGACTGATATTATCCAATTATTACCCGATCACATTGCCAACCAGATTGCAGCCGGCGAAGTTATTCAGCGCCCGGCCAGCGCTGTAAAAGAACTGCTTGAAAATGCGGTGGATGCAGGGGCTACAGAAATACAACTCATCATAAACGATGCTGGCAAGGCCTTGGTACAGGTGATCGACAACGGCAAGGGCATGAGTGAAACAGATGCCCGGATGGCGTTTGAACGTCACGCCACTTCCAAAATAAAAAATATTGATGATCTCTTTCACATCAAAACAATGGGTTTTCGAGGAGAGGCACTGGCAAGTATTGCGGCTGTGGCACAAGTAGAAATAAAAACCAAAACGGCAGAGGCCATCACCGGAACCTATATTGAGATTGAAAACAGTGCGGTAAAAAAACAAGAGCCCATTGCATGGCAGCAAGGCACCAGCATTGCCATGAAAAACCTGTTCTTCAACGTGCCTGCCCGCCGTAATTTTTTAAAAAGCAACGCTGCAGAATTAAGATATATCATTGATGAATTTATCAGGGTGTCCATGGCCTTTCCCGATATTTTCTTTTCACTTACCAGCAATGGGCAACAGGTATATCACTTAGAAAAAGGCTCTTTAAAGCAGCGGATCGTGCAGATACTGGGCAATAACTACAATGCAAAACTGGTGAGCATAAAGGAAGAAACCGACTACATGAATATTTACGGTTTTGTAGGCAAACCCGAAACAGCTAAAAAAACAAGGGGCGATCAGTATCTTTTTGTAAACAGCCGTTTTATCAAAAGCCCTTATCTGAACCATGCTATCATGAATGCATTTGACCAGATGATCGCAAAGGACAGCTTCCCGATGTATGCGTTGTTTTTTGACCTGGATCCATCCCAGATCGATATTAATGTACATCCCACCAAGCAAGAGATAAAATTTGAAGACGAAAAAATAGTCTATGCCTTTGTACAGAGTGCGGTAAAACATGCGCTGGCACAATTCAGCATCACCCCCGCCCTCGATTTTGAACTGGATGCAGGTATACAGCAACTGGATGCCGTGAACAAACCATTTACAGAAGAAAAAAAATCGAGTGCAGCGGCTTCTTCCTTATACAATACGTTTACACAGAAACACCAGGCGCATTTTGTAGAACATAAAAGTGAACTGAAACATTGGAAGGATTTTTATGAACCTGTTAAAGAAAAATCATTTGAATCGCTAACAGAAAAACATGGCCTCAAGCAAAGTGAGGAGACAAACAGCGATACTGGCCATGCAGCCCTCTCCATTCACCATAGCCCATTCACCATTCACGGGCAACTACACAATACGTACTTCCTTGTACAAAATGATACCGGGCTGCTGATTATCCACCAGCAAAACGCCCACGAGAGAATTTTATACGAACGGTTTTTAAAAGCAACGGATGGTAAACCCATCGCTACACAGCAAAGCCTTTTTCCATCCACCATTCAACTAACAGCCACGGATACCCTTGTTTTAAATGAACTGTTGCCTGATCTGCATGCTTTGGGTTATCATTTGGAACCTTTTGGCAATAATGCCTTTGTAATTCAGGGCACACCCGCCGATGTACTGCAAGGAAATGAAAAACTGGCCATAGAAAAAATGCTGGAGCAATACAAGCACTTTAGTACCGATCTCAAATACGGCAAGAGAGAAAAACTATTGCGCTCGCTGGCATGGCAGCAATCCATCAAAGCAGGCACCCCGCTTACTCAACGGGAAATGCAGTCGCTTGCAGAAGACCTTTTTCAATGTGCTTCGCCCAATATTACACCCAACGGAAAACCTACCTATACAGCATTTAAGAAATCAGAATTAGACAGGATGTTTGGGAGATAAACAGGGATCTGCCTAATGCCGGATGTCCAGCTTTTTCAGCACCGTAAGATTTTTCCCGCTGTTGATCTCTATCACGGCGCCCGGGTTAATAACCTGGGTTACATTCAAAACGCAGTTACTTTCATTGATGTGATCAATCACAATACGATCCTGCCCTGGAAGCTGAAAGGGCGGCATTCTGTTGCTGATCCAGTTAGCTGGCTCATCCCAGTTGCCACTACCTGTAAATGTGTACACATAACGTTGCGGTTGCGGGCATTGGATGGTTTCAAATAACACCCTGAATGTATCTTCCACTTGTGAGCCAAATGATTCGGGTAACGTAACACATCCCGAATCCCTGTTGCACCTTGTCCAGATAAACACATTGTTTGAAAGCCAGCGGGGAATGGGAAACATGTAATTCGGAAATCCATCCCCATAAGTGCCCCACAAGTAAAATGTACTGTCATTACATACAAAAATGCCCATGTGATTCTGTGCAAAACTTACCACCCATTTCTCCCAAGAAAGGCCTCCATCAAAAGTGCGGTACACATTTGACATATAATAATTATCAAACAAAAAAGCTCTTTTCCTGTCCACGATCTGCACCTGGTTGAGACTCCGCTCATCGCTTACAGAGTAGTAGGATGTATCTTCAAACCATGTGGCGCCTGCATCTGTGCTTTTATATAACGTTGAACCTGAATACCACTTGGAACCATATAATACATACCAGTTGCTGCTATCCCAAAAATCAAAATCACGTATAAAATAACTGCTGTCGGGGAAGTTGACGGAGAAATCCCGGATTACAAAGAGGTGATTACCGGCTTTTCGATAGAGTGTGTGCCGGCCGGCTACAATGGTATCATCCGGTGTAATACCATACACAGTGCTGTCCCGCACATATTTTTTTCGCTGGCCGTTGCTGTCAACAACAACAGTAAGCAGGATTATTGTAAATAATATTCTGATCATGCCGACCCGGTTAGCTTGATGTAGCAGTTGTAAAATAGCAATTATAAAAGTAAAAAAAATATATCCGCATACTGCAGCTTCTTTACAAGTATGCTCAACCAGTTAATAAGTGTTTGATAAAACTGCAAACCCCCGGTAGACACCGGGGGTTTGCTTTCTTTGTATGATTATTGAAACCTTCCTAGATTTTCTGGAAGCGGGTAAAGCATACCCTTCCATTGTACATCACCCTCACCGTATAAAATCCGGGTACCAGGTTCTGAATGCCCAGCGCCACCAGGTTATTTCCGGTAACACCCGTTTGTGTAAACTGCATCACTGGCATTCCCTGCATGTTGAAGACCGTTGATGCTATTACTCCCGGTGCGTCTAACTGTACATTAAAAGACACCAGGTTATGCGCCGGGTTGGGATATGCCGTGAGCATACACTGGGATGGCGTGCTTGTACTGAATATGCTTACCTCATCACAATATTCCTTTACGCAATTGGTAGAGAAAGATCCTCTTACACAAACCCTGTATAACCCTGTATCAGGAAACACATACACAGGATTGTTTTGATTGATAGTAACAGCAGCCCCGCCATTTACCGGGGTAAAAGCCCATTGCTGGTTGTAAAAAGGTGCGTTACCCGTAGCAAAGAAGAATAATTTATTGGGCATATAATTATCCCTGCGGTAACCAAACTCCAGCCTGAAACTGTCGCAGTTTACAGGAGGTATTACATTACCCGGAACAAAGATGGAATCGCAGTAGGTACGGGTGCAAATATTACCCTGGGTAACAGTGAGGCATACCCCATAACGGCCAGGCATCGCATATTCATGCACTGCATTCCATGAATTGGAGGATGTGCCGTCACCAAAATGCCAAACTGCATTCCCGGTGGTTGTTGCAGCGCCTGTGGTATTAACAAAATATACTTTTCTCCTGTTGGCAGAATCGAGACGGGTAACAAAATCCGGCCGTATGGTACAGCTGTCAATGATGGAAGGCTGTACCACAATCACCTGGCAAGTGTCTTTTATACAATTGGCCAATTGCGCTCTCAGGCATACGGTGTAAGTACCTGGCTGTGTATATTGATGTACCGGACTGAAAGCTGTACTAGTACTGCCGTCTCCAAAATTCCAGTTAATAAATACGTTTGCTGTGAGCGGGTTGGTTTGATTGATGAACTGTATCACCCTGTTGTTGGCAGAATCTGTACGCCAGCTAAAATCAACGATCAACTGATCACATGGGTTGGACTGTCCTGCCACCACAATTGTTTTACACTCTCTTCTTTCACACACAATACTTACGGTGCCTGGCTCCACTTTTTTCACTAAAAGACAAATGGTATATGTGCCAGGGTTGGGATAAGTATGGGTTACTGACGACCCAGGATTGATAAGAATGGGTGACCCATCACCAAAATTCCAAAAGCTTGAATCAGCAATCGTTAATGGGTTGGATGTATTGGTAAACTGGTACACATTACCCGGTCCGCCATTTACTGAATCACTCAGGTAAGTAAAATCAGCCACGAGGTTACAGGTATTGGCTGGAGGTACCACAATTGCCCTGCAAAATTCCCGTACACAAGCAACCGTATTGGTGCCCGGAATTATTTTTTTAACAATAAGACAAACAGTGAAAGTGCCAACGCCCGTATAGGTATGCGTTACCGTTGGTGAAGCAGCAAATGCAATAGGCGTGCCGTCGCCAAAGCTCCAGAAGCTTGAATCAATCGATGACAGACCTGCGGATGTATTAGTAAACACATAAGTGCTGCCTGGATTTACAGGTAAAGAATCCCTTACAGCTGTAAAGTTGACGGTAATATTACAAGCCTGCGGCAGTATGGTTACCATCCTGCACAGCTCTCTCACACAGGGTGCGGTTGTATTTGTCTGCGCCTTCCTGATTATGAGGCATACAGAATAGGATCCCGGTTGGTTATAGGTATGAACAGGGTTTAGTTCAGTTGAAGTAGCACCATCACCAAATATCCAGCGTACAGAATCTGCCACAGTAAGCGGTGTGCTATAGTTAGTGAAGAACACAGTATTATTGATCACACTGTCATCAAAGTTAACCACGAGGTTGCAGTTGTTGGGTTGCTGCACCACTACGGACTGGCAATACTCATCCACGCAAGGGGGTGTGCCCGGTACCTGTGTTCTTTTCACACGCAGACATACCTGGTATGTGCCTGCAACGTTGTAGGTATGTGCAGGGTTGAACACATTAGAAGAGCTGCCATCACCAAATGTCCAGCGAACACTGTCAACGGCTGTTAACCCTTGTGTGAGATTGGTAAAGGAAAATGTGTTTAATATGGTAGTGTCTCTTTGTACGGAAAAGAAAGCCTGCAGGTTGCACTGTACCTGTGGTGTATCAATAATGATGTTCCGGCAAAATTGCCTTTCACAAATAATATTAATGGTGCCTGGTTGTACTTTTTTCACTCTCAGGCAAATTGTATATACCCCGGGTTGGGCATAAGTATGTGTGAGCGGATCATTAGGATTGATGACCACCGGTGTTCCATCGCCAAAATTCCAAAAACTTGAATCCACAGACGTTAAGGGACTGGTAAGATTGGTAAATTGAATTGTGGTGGTGTTTGCAGAGTCAACCTGGCTGCTGAAATTGACTTCGAGATTACAAAGCGGTGCCTGTACCTGCACCATGGCACAGGTATCATCTGCACAAATATTATCCCTTCTCACAGCAAGACATACCTGGTAAACGCCGGATGAAGGAAAAATATGAATTGGGTTGAGGTCAAATGAGCTGGTGCCATCTCCAAATATCCATTGGGTAACTGTATTAGAATCAACACCGGTAGATAAGTTGGTGAAATATACTTTATTGGTTTGAACACTGTCCCGTACAAAACTAAAGTGGGCATCTACATTGCAGGGTTGCTGGCCACTTACTGCGATCACCCGAACTGCAGAATCAATACACTGGATACTGCTGTCGTTTGGAGAACGGAATAGTACCACATGCACCACGTTGTATGCACCGGGAAAATACACATGAGTGGGTGCAGCCTCATTGCTGGAGCTGCCATCACCAAAGAGCCAGGTGTGTTCCACAGCGTTGGTATTTACAGGTGTAAACTGAACCTGTCCATTAGCACCGTTTACAGTAAAGGTGAATTCGGGATTGCACTGGGCCAATACATCAGCAGAGAAAAAGGCCGTTAAAACAAGTAAAAGTGTAAAAATTCTTTTCATACCCGTTTGATTTATCAAGATGATGGTTTATATGTGTTTGGGTAAAGGGTAGATGCTGTGAAAAGGGATTGCGATGCCTGGGGGTGGGGAAAATTTTTAGAATCTATGGATTGGGCATATTCCTTCAATTTCACCTCACTTTTGCCTCCGGATTTATAGAGCTTAATGTTTGTTTCTAATGCCTGCTGTTTCACCTCACCTCAACGATCGATTTTATAGGACTTATAGTTTGTTTATAAAACCCTCCATTTTACTTTTCTCCAACCTCCCGATTTTGTAGAGCTTATTGCTTACTTTATAATACCAGCTATTTCACCTCACTCCAACCCCCCTCCTAAAGGAGAGGGGCTATCGACCCTGAAAATTCTACCGCCTTTATTTTTGCAAGAGCGGGGTCTTTAATTAATACTGCTCCCTTATTTTTTTCAGAAATTGTTCATACGCCCGGCGCACCTTCCAGCCTTCACCTATTACATTATTGGCTAGAATAGAAAAGGCAAGCAGTTTGTTCTTTTTGGTGATGAGGAAGCCGCTAAAGGTTATTTGGTTACTTAAACTGCCTGTTTTGGCGTAGATAAAACCACTGTCGCTGTTGTAATAATTTTTAAGGGTGCCTTCACCGCCGGTGGGCAAGATGGTTTTCAATCTTTCCAGGCCAAACTCGTTGTTCATTTTCGTGAGAATATAAACGAATGATTGGGGCGTAAATAGATTATACCGGCTGAGGCCGCTGCCATCCACCCATTTGGGTTGTTGAGGAGCTTCTTTGAGATCGGTTTTTAATAAGGTATCAATAATGGCTTCGTCATTCATGTAACCCAGGTGTTCATTGCTTACCATCAGCAGCGTTTGTTCCCCGAAAAAGTTATCGCTGTTGTGCATCATAGGGGTGAGGAGGGAGTCAGTAGGTTGGGAGTGGATGATATTTATCAGGTCCTTTCGTCTCCTTCCAAACGGAGCAATCACATGCTGACCTTTACCAATTGTTGTAAAATCGCCGGAGCTGACCTCCTTTTTTAAAGTATCCCTTATCATTTTATTAATAAAAAATACATCAGGATAAATAGGGATTGACCTGGTGTACTCAATAAGCGTTTTATACTTTACTAAAAAGTTATTTGAAAATTCACTTCTTTGGAACAGATTTTCACTAGAGTTTATCTCAACGAAAATTTGGTTTGTATTTTTAAGAAAGGAGGGACTTACGTTACAACTATTTCGACCAACTTCAAATCTCACAACATTCCCATAAATAGGAAATGCGGTTCTCGGTGCCATATAACTTTCATTATAGTCATCTTTAGACCATCCTTGGCCGTAGGGATTTTTAATTCCAACACCAGTTAAAAAACTTATTGAACCAGAAAAGTTTTTTAATAACTCATAAACGGGATGTTTCATGAACAATGGATGCAGAAAGGTGGGATCGCCTGTGGGTTCTATGGTGAGATGGGGGCGCTTAATTGAAGGACTGTCTTCATCTTGATGAGTTCCGAAATTATACCTCAACCCCACCAAACTATCCCCCAGATACTTCATGCCTGCATACAGCGTAAACAACTTTACATTGCTCGCCGGTACAAAATATTTATCCGCATTGTAATTATATAAATACCTATTGCTGGCAGGTTCATAAATACTGATACCAATATGGCCCGTATTGATCACCGTATCCTGCAGTAAAATTTTGTGGGCTTGTTGATGGATCTGTTTCGATACAGAACAGGATTGCAACAGCAGCAGGCATGAGCCAACTATAAAAACAAAAGCGATATTTTTTTCGTTGCTCATCCTTAAAGATAATAAAACAGCTAAAAACCTAATACTCCCCATTAGCACATCATCAAATCAGCATATCAGCACATTACCCTCTTTCCTGGGCCCTCATCCACCTTTCCGGTATCTCATTTTTACTGGCACTTACATAATCATTGTAGCTGCAGGCGATCATTTTTTTGTCCGGCAACTGCATCCACCACCTGCCGGTGCGGCGGCTTTGTAAAAAAAGTGTACCCTCATCCGTGAGTGCAGTATTAAATTCATTGAACAACCCGCTTTCACTAAATGCTGCTTCCTGTTTGCTGCGGCTTTTGCCGTCGATAAAGTACCAGAGCATTTGTGCGATCTGCACGGCCGTGAGTTCATTCACATCTTCTGCCGGTACATACCCATAGATCCCAAAACTGCTGAGCTGGCTGCTCATACCCGCATAGCGGGTAAGCACACAGGCTTCTTCGCCGGTAAAACCATTGGGACTGCACCTGGTAGAAGGAGCATCACTGTATTTAATTGCATTGATATCAAAACTCACCATATTGGCACTCCGCAATACCGGCTCCATCTCTTCCATATTTTCTTTAGCCCTGCCTACCCTATGACAGTCGAAACGCAGTTTGTCCATCGTTTCCAGCATACGGGGGTGTACAAAATAACTCTGGAAGCCAATATGATTATAGTGCCGTATAAAGTTGGGTTCACCGGTTAACATTTCCAGCAAAAAATTCTCACTGCGTAAAGGGCTTTCACCACGGAGGTCGATGGTGGCGTCAATGCAGGTTGCTTCTATGGCTTTATTCAGTTCCTTGTAGGCAAAATATTGCGCCAGGGTAATATCATGTGAACCGCCGATGATGACCACGGTTTTGTTCATCCGCAGCAATTCAGCCACCACGGTTTTTACGGCAGCGTAACTGTCACTTAAAGAGGCGCCGGTTTTAATATTGCCAATGTCTGCAATAGTGGTATCAAAATGCCAGTAATGCAGTTGGTATAATTGCTTACGGATAATATTGGCCGCATTGATGCGCTCATTAAAGTTTCCGCTGCCCCTGAATTCATCCACGCCTACCAATACGATATCTGCGTTGGTAATATCGGGCAGTTCCTCACTGTAAATATTGATGTGTTTGGCAAACTGTCCGTCGTTGTAGCCGCTGTCTTCATTCAACAAATGAATATCAACGGGCGCTAAAAAATCATGCAGGTCGTACATTGGTAAATCGTTTGGGCAAACATAGGGCAAATGTGCAAATATGGCAAATGTGCAAATTTGCAAACCTGAAGCTAAAAATGAATTCAAATAATAAATACTGAATAACAAATACCTAATACTTAATTCACCTTTTGGAGGTTCTTCGCTACAAACCAGTCATCGTAAGCTGGTTCTGGTTTTGTTTTGTAATGTACCTGAATAGAATTGCGGAGATCGGTGCTGCTTTTGATAAATTTGGCAGTGAAGTTTTCCTTTAAGGTGAGCAGGCTGAAGGTTTCATTGACCCTTTTTATTTCAGCGATATAATATTTGCCCCGTATCTGCGTATTCAAAAACTGCCGGCTGTCGATAACAGATATGAAGCCAATACCACGAATGGTATCATTCTCCACTACTTTAAACTTCTTCAGGTCATCGATATAACCGGTGATCGCAATATTGTATTCCATATCACTCCGCTTCTCAAAAATTATTTTTACCGGTGATTCAATGTACTCATTTTCGAAAGAAGGTCTTGCTACAAACGAGGCCCACTTGCCCAGCAGGCTTTCATCTATATATTGCTGCGGATCTTTGTCGATGGGATAAAAGGACTCATAAGGACAGCCACATAAAACAATGCAGAGAGAAAAGCTTAGTAAAGTGTACAGCAGGTTTTTCATCTGCCAATAAAATTAAACAGATTTATCATATAACGAACGCTTAATTGTTGTTGAATTGTTATCGCCGGACCAAAGCAAGCCAGCCTGCCACTTCCATCAGCCAGGCAATACCCAGGTGTACGATCAACCCACCCCATACACTCGCCGTATTGTAAGATATGATACCCAGCAGCAGTCCGCCCCAAAAACTACTGATGGCTTCTCCCATTGGTTTGCCCAGGTGAATGGCACAATAAAAACATGCCATCGGTACAATGCAATGTGTGCCGCAGATATTAGCCAATGCCAAAATCAAAAATCCCCTAAAGAAAAATTCGATGCTGATAAAATCAAAGCCATAGCACAACTCATATACAATGTATTGCCAACGGCTGGCATGCATGTTTTTTAAGAACTGTGCCTTGGGATAGACTGACTGAAAATCTTTTTGCATGGCTGCCAGAGCCAGTAAAGGCAGCATAAATAAGAGCATCTGAAGGTAAGGCTGCAGGTTATCCATTTTTTTAGTACCGTAAAACGGCTGGTTGCCTTTATCTTTTAACCACCAGATCAGCAACACCGGTATCAGCAATACAACAACACGAACCACCCAATTGAGGCTGCGCAGATAAAAAAGATGTTGTGGCGCTGGCCAATGACCGGTGATGAATGACTGGTGAAAGTTAAAATTAACCCGGAAGGAAAACATGGCGGGTGCTAAAAAGAGTATTACCCAGAACCAGGGGTTGCTAAAATAACTGCAGTTGCTGTAAAACAACGGCTGTAATAAAAATGCCGCAGCAAAAGGAATAAAGTACAACAGGTAATATCCGCCAAATTGTGCAAACCATGTTTTACCCGAGGCAGCATGTTTCTTTTCAAGTCCATGCCAATAGTTGAGGTAGATAATAACAGCCAACAGGACAATGATCGTCAGGAAATAAAAAAGGTTAAATTCTTTTTCGTAAAAGGAACGTATGTATTTGAGTATCTGCTGCAATGTTGATTATTTGAAACTGACAACGCTAAAACTACACCCCTTTCACCGGTGCATTCAGCGTTTTCCACAGCAGGTCTTTTAATTCCTGTAAGCCAGTACCCACCACAGAAGAGATAAACACATGGGGAACATTGGCCGGCAGTTCCTTTGATATCGCCTGTTTCAATTCCTCATCGAGCATATCACTCTTACTAACGGCAATGATGAAGTCTTTTTGCAGCATTTCAGGATTATACTCCTGCAGTTCGTGTACCAGTATCTCAAATTCTTTTCGGTGGTCTTTACAGTCTGCCGGAATTAGAAACAGCAATACAGAATTACGCTCAATATGACGGAGAAAACGGTGACCCAGCCCCTTTCCTTCTGCAGCGCCTTCAATGATACCGGGCAGGTCGGCAATGCAAAAACTTTTTTCATCCCTGTAGGCCACCATTCCCAATTGGGGAGTTAAAGTGGTAAACGCATAGTCTGCTATTTTTGGTTTGGCAGCCGTGATCACAGAAAGCAGTGTCGATTTACCAGCATTGGGAAAACCCACCAGTCCTACATCTGCCAGCACTTTAAGTTCCAGGAGTTTCCAGCCTTCCACACCGGGTTCGCCAGGTTGTGCATATTCTGGCGCCTGGTTGGTGGCTGTTTTAAAATTACTGTTGCCCAAACCACCTCGGCCACCTTTTACCCACACCACTTCCTGGCCGTCTTCCAGTATCTCCGCTTCTATGGCTCCCGTTATTTCATCTTTTGCAATGGTACCCAACGGCACTTCAATGATAATGTCTTTACCGCTTCTGCCACTCTGGTTATTCTTTAACCCGCTTTCCCCGTTTTCTGCCAGTACATTCTTGTAATACCGCAGGTGAAGCAATGTCCACAACTGGGTGCTGCCTTTTAAAATGATATGGGCACCCCTGCCGCCATCTCCACCATCCGGGCCTGCCATGGCATTGTATTTTGTACGGGCAAAATGTTTGCTTCCTGCACCACCGTGACCACTGCGGCAGAAGATGCGGATGTAGTCTATAAAGTTTTTATTTTCCATTACTTGGTAAAGCTAGTTTTTTGTTTTGGCATTATACTTCAGCACCTGTATAATTCCGGGACCTGGCTCCGGTTTGGTAGCAATATTTTTAAAGCTTACAATTTGCTCTTGAGCTCATTCCAGGTAAAATATGGATTACTATTTTGCTGTAATTTTTGGAGTTGTACATCTCTCAGAGGCTCACATTCTTTACATGTTGCAAACATATCAGCCGGCAACTGCTGGTATAATGTTGTTCCTTGTGTTTTCAAATGCATCATGTCGTCACTTACTTCTTTTATTTTCTTCGCTGGATTACCCAAGATCAAACTTCGTTTGTCAAATACTTCATCCGCCTTAATAAAACTCAATGCACCCACAATACATTCATCACCCAGTTGCACATTGTCCATGATCACGGCATTCATGCCCACCAAACAATTTTTACCGATGCTGGCACCGTGTATCACTGCACCATGTCCAATATGGGCGGATTCTTTTAAAAGCACAGTAACACCTGGAAACATGTGAATGGTACAGTTTTCCTGCACATTACAGCCATCTTCAATAATGACCCTTCCCCAATCACCACGGATAGCAGCACCGGGGCCAACATACACTTTGGCACCAATAACAACATTACCGGTAACACATGCCTGCGGATGGATAAATGCAGAGTGATGTATCACCGGCCTGTAACCATCAAACTCGTAGATCATGCTGTAAGCTGATTATATATTTTGTCAAATTCTTCTGCAAGCGCTATAAACTCATCAGACCATCCATTCATCAATGCATGTTCCTGGAAAGTGCCTGTTGCTATGAAGTGTATATTAATTCCGGCCAGGCAACTTATATCTTCTTTTTCCAGTTGACAGATAAATCCGTCTATTTCATTCCTGCATGCCAAAGGGGTTTCAAAATATGTCCACAACATATCTGATTCGTCTGTAACTTTTGACTTTACCCGCAAAAGTATCCTGATCAGGTCTTTCATGTTGTGCCGTCATTATTCCTCCGCTGGCAAAGCGATATCCCTTTTTAACATACCGTCCCGGTTGGCCATTTCCCATGCCGTATGAAAGATCAGCCGCATTCTTTTCTGGTACAGGTCCCAGTATATCTTATCCACCGTATCGGTTGGTTTGTGATAATCAGCTTTGAGCATGCCATCATAAAAAAACAGCACCGGTACTCCTTTTCTTGCAAAATTGTAATGGTCGCTGCGGTAGTAGATCCTTTCCCTGTCGTTAGGGTCGTCAAACTTATAATCCAGTGTAAGCCCGGTATATTTCTTATTCACCCCTTCATTTATTACAGGCAATTCGGTACTCAGTTTATCGTGACCTACTACATATAAATAATTCAAGGTATCTGCTTTTTCTCTTTCTGTATCCACCCTGCCAACCATATCAATATTGAGGTCAACCGAGGTTTTCTCCAGCGGAAAAACAGGATGGTCTGTATAGTATTCACTGCCCCACAATCCTTTTTCTTCTCCACTAACGGTCATGAATACGATGGTTCTTCTTGGTCCATGACCTTCAGCTTTTGCTTTGGCAAAGGCTTCAGCCATTGCTATTACTCCACAGGTACCGCTGCCATCGTCATCTGCACCATAGTATATTTTATCTCCCTTTTTACCCAGGTGATCATAGTGGGCAGTTAAAAAAACATATTCATCTTTTTTATCCGTGCCTTCAATGATACCGATTACGTTACTGGCATTTACCACCAGTCTTTCTTTTTTAAAAGTAAACTGAAAGGAGGTTTTTTTCTCCGCTATACCGGCAGGATCAAACGCAGCGGCTGATTTGGCAGACTGTATCAAACCATCTGCATTCCACTCACTAAAAAAAGTTTTCAGTACACTGTGCGAAGCCACCAGGTAGTTTACCTGTTCTTTTTCGCCCGAAGGTGGAAAATACAGCTTGGATTTTTTGTTGGCATTGGCTAATGCGCTGCTGATATTAGGAGAAGCGGGGTTGATAAAAATAACCGCAGCAGCACCTTTTTCCGTGGCAGTTTTTATTTTTACAGAGGCCCCGGGATAGGTGTATTTTGAATATTGATTATCCCCGGTAACCAGATAGTTGCCGTCTTTTTTTGGTTCTCCTAAAAATATAACGGCTACTTTTCCTTTTACATCAATGCCTTTATAATCATCATAATTTTTTTCGCTGATACCATACCCGGCAAATACAAAACTATTGGCTGTAATGGTTTTTGTACTGTTGCTGATTACGTTTACATAGTAATGTTCGCCGTAGATAAGGTCTGTATTGTCAATTTTTAAACTGCCGGAAGTGATATCGGTGGAATCTTCAAACAATGGAAAAAACTGCTGGTAGCCTTTGAGTGCAGGCACCTGTTGTAATCCAATGGCTCTGTACTGCGCCTCTATATAGGCGGCTGCCTTACGCTGGCCTTCGGTGCCCGTTTCCCTTCCTTCCATTTCTTCACCTGCAATGATCACCAGGTGTTTTTTTAATCCATCACCTGTAATATGGGCGGCATATTTTTCTGAAACATCTTTTTGTGCAATAGCGGTACAGAATAAAATGGACAAACTGAATGATACGATAGTTTTCTTCATAGATCTCATAAAGTGATTAAAGGGAGTAATATTCCCGTGGTTATATTTTGTCAGATAAAATTTAGCAGGCGATTTTCTGTACCCTGTTGGCATGTCTTCCACCCTCAAAAGCGGTATTCATAAACACGTCCAGCATTTTTTCAGCATCCCCATCCCTTACAAAGCGGGCAGGTATGCAAAGTATATTGGCATCGTTGTGTTTACGGGCAAGTTCTGCCAGCTCTTCTCCCCAGCAAATGGCCGCCCTGATGCCCTGGTGTTTATTGGCTGTAATGGCCACACCATTGGCGCTGCCACAAAGCAATATGCCGAAAGCAGCTTCGCCGTTTTCCACTGCGCTGGCAACGGGATGGGCAAAATCGGGATAGTCAACAGAGTCTTTATTATAGGTGCCAAAATCTTTAAAAACCACACCTTCTCCTTCTAAAAAAGAGATCAGGTCTTCCTTGCAATCGAACCCGGCATGGTCGCAACCAATAGCAACGGGCAATTTTAAATTAAACGGTGACATGGCAGGATGTTTAATGATGATGTAACAGGCTGTAAAAGTAACAAGAAAAACCGAGTGTTTGCGACAGTATGCCACCACTTGTATAAATGGTATGCTTGCTAATTTATACCCCCATTGCAAAAGGGCAAATCATATTTTAATAAACAGTTTAAACCTATATCTTCGCAAAAATTTTTCTACCTATGTTGCCAAAATTCAAAAGGGTTTTGTTAAAACTTTCCGGGGAGTCGTTGATGGGAGACAAAAATTTCGGTCTCGACAGTGATGTACTGGCCAGGTATGCGCAGGATATCAAGAGTATTACCGAGTTGGGTGTGCAGGTGGCGATCGTAATCGGCGGCGGCAACATCTACCGTGGTATGAACGAAAGCGAAACCGGTATTGAAAGGGCGCATGGTGATTACATGGGCATGCTGGCCACTGTGATCAATGGTATGGCTTTACAGGCCGGACTGGAAAAAGCTGGTGTGTACACGAGGTTGCAAAGTGCCATTAAAATGGAGCAGATCGCTGAACCGTATATCCGCCGCAGGGCCATGCGGCATTTAGAAAAAGGCCGGGTGGTGATATTTGGAGCCGGCACCGGCAACCCTTATTTTACTACTGATACAGCAGGTTCTTTAAGAGCCATTGAAATAAAAGCGGAAGTGATATTAAAAGGCACCAGGGTGGACGGTATTTATACTGCCGATCCTGAAAAAGACCCTACGGCAAAGAAATACAGCCAGATCACTTTTAACGAATGCATCAGCAAAAACCTCAAAGTGATGGACATGACCGCTTTTACACTCTGCATGGAAAACGAATTACCAATTATCGTATTTGATATGAATACACCGGGGAATTTATTAAAAGTGGTAACAGGTGAAAAAGTGGGCACCCTGGTTAAAGGATAAAATGATACTGCTAATCATAAGGAGGCTTCGCAACGAAGCCTTTTTTTATGCGGTGTATTTAGTACTTACCGAAGAAGCAAAACATTCCCTTTTCTTGTAAAGGTTTTTCCATCGGCACAAATAGACCGGAAAAAGTAAACGTAGTTGCCCATATTGGCCGGCTTTCCTTTATAGGTTCCATCCCAGGCCTTTGCTGAATCAGTTGTTTCAAAAATCACCTCACCCCAGCGGTTGTAGATCGTTAACTGGTATAATTTATACGCAACATTTTGGATGCCCAATATCCTGAACCGGTCGTTGGAGCCATTACCATCCGGGGTAAAAGCTGTTGGGATATGAATGATGGTTTGTGCATTACAGGAAAAAACAGAATCTATCCTGAAAGCAACAAATACTGAATCGGTATTACTGCAATTGTTGCTGTCTGTAACAGTCAGTTTGTACCAGGAGGGGGTACTGACAATACTTGTTGGTGCAGGAATATCATCCCGGCTGATACTATTAAAGGAAGTCCATAAATAAGCAGCCAGGTTGCCTGGGGTGGCTGTTAACTGGATGATGTCTCCTGCAACTACAAAATATTTATCTGCCCGAACCTGTACAGCAGGTGTATCATTTACAATAAGATGAATGATCGAAATACTGTCGCAGCCTGATGTGGGAATCGTATCCCGGTAAATGCCTGCCTGCGAAAGAATATTGTTTCCAAAAGTGTACCTGTCTCCCTTGCAAATGGAAACCGAAACACTGTCTGTTTTGTGATCATTTACAGACAGGTTTACCACTGAGATACTATCACAGCCGGTTGTAGAAAGGGTGTCCCGGTACAGGCCACTTTGTGTGAGCAACCTGCTCCCGAACGTAAAACTTTGTCCATTGCAAATGGAAGCTGCACTGCTATCCCTTTTCAATTCATTCACTGTAAGGTTCACAATAGAAACACTGTCGCAGGTTGATGTTGGAATAGTATCCCGGTAAATACCTGCTTGTGTAAGCACCCGGTTACCAAATGGAAAAACCTGGCCCCGGCAGATTGA
>Ga0164290_1000949_pt1 | contig 63299 bp, 63 predicted proteins | sample Micstemetagenome_FD_108782 | JGI IMG/M metagenome (GOLD analysis project Ga0164290, IMG submission 108782) | Contaminated culture microbial community from soil near Moab, Utah, USA - Microcoleus steenstrupii SON62 (Illumina Assembly) | ecosystem: Environmental > Terrestrial > Soil > Soil crust...
GATCTCCTTGGGCACGCCGTTGACCAGGTCCCGCCCTTTGATGTGGATCGTCTTGCCGATGCCGTCCGCCGGCGGCTTGGCGGTGCCGACTTCCTTCTTGATCCGCTCGGCCGTGGCCTCGCCGATCAGGAGATTGTGGTTGCGTCGGACATAGGAGGCGATCGCCTCGTCCATCTTATCCCCGCCGACGCGGACGGAGGTGGTGTAGGCGAGCCCCCGCAGCGACAGCACCGCGACTTCCGTCGTGCCGCCGCCGATATCGACGACCATCGATCCGATCGGCTCGGTGACCGGCATGTCGGCGCCGATTGCGGCGGCCATCGGTTCCTCGATCAGCCACACCTGGCTCGCACCGGCGTTGGACGCCGCGTCGCGGATCGCGCGGCGCTCGACGGATGTGGAGCCCGAGGGCACGCAGATCACGATCTCCGGCCAGCGCGGAAAGCGGCGCTGCCCATGCACCTTGTGAATGAAGTGCTTGATCATCTGCTCGGCGACATCGATGTCCGCGATCACGCCGTCACGGAGCGGGCGGATGGCCTCGATCGAGCCGGGCGTCTTGCCCATCATCAGCTTGGCATCGTCGCCCACGGCCTTGACCTTGCGGACGCCGTTGATGGTCTCGATCGCCACGACCGACGGTTCGTTGAGCACGATGCCGCGCCCCCGCAGATAGACGACCGTGTTGGCGGTCCCGAGGTCGATCGCCATGTCGTGGGACATGAACTTGAAGAAACGCGAAAAAAACATCTCTGTCCCGCTCTGATACAACCAAGCCGCACTATAGCGGCAACCCGCTCGTACAGAACCACAGTTCGATTTATTTTTCGTGGAATGCCGGCTCGCGGGATGAGGCGGCTTGGGCTAGGCACCGGGGCATGTCAATACGGCGCCTGCCCTCGCACCTGGTGAACCGCATCGCGGCGGGTGAAGTGGTGGAAAGACCCGCCAGCGCGCTGAAGGAACTGGTCGAGAACGCGATCGACGCGGGCGCCACGCGCATTGCGATCCGGCTGAGCGCCGGCGGCGCCGATCTGATCGAAGTCACCGACGATGGCTGCGGTATGGCGGCGGGCGAGATGCGCCTCGCCCTCGAACGCCACGCCACTTCCAAGCTGCCCGACGACGCGATCGAGAATGTCTCGACAATGGGATTTCGCGGCGAGGCGCTGCCCTCGATCGCGAGCGTCGCCATGCTGACACTGGAGAGCCGGGTGCGCGATGGCGACGGTTGGTCGCTGACGGTCGACAATGGTGAGCTCGTGGGGGAAGGGCCCGCCGCACTGCCGCCCGGCACGCGGGTGCGCGTGGAGGGACTGTTCGAGCGGGTGCCCGCCCGGCGGAAGTTCCTCCGCTCCGTACGTGCCGAATACGCCGCCTGCCTCGATGCGGTGAAGCGGCTGGCCATGGCACGGCCGGAGATCGGCTTTTCGCTCGAGCATGACGGGCGGCTGAGCCTCGGCGTTCCACCCGGTGATAGCGCCCCCGCGCGGGTGGCGGCGCTCACCGACCGCGAGCTGCCGGCCAACAGCGTGGGCGTGGATCTCGTGCGCGAAGGGCTGCGGCTCGGCGGCGTGGCGGGGCTCCCCACCTTCAGCCGGGGCGTCGCCGATCACCAATATCTGTTCGTCAACAATCGCCCGGTGAAGGACCGGCTGCTCGCGGGCGCGGTGCGCGGCGCCTATTCCGACCTGCTCGCCCGGGACCGCCATCCGCTCGTCGCTTTGTTCCTGGACGTGCCCCAGAGCGAGGTCGACGTGAACGTTCACCCGGCCAAGACGGAAGTGCGCTTCCGCGACCCGCAGCTGGTGCGTGGGCTGATCGTGTCAGGCCTGCGCCGCGCGCTCGACGCGGCAGGCCATGCCAGCGCGCGGCCAATGGCGGCGGACGTGCTGAGCGGGTGGACGGCAGGTGACATGCGCTCCGGCGAAGGCCGGAGCCCTGCGATACAACCTTCCACAGCTCCGGCCTTCGCCGGAGCACCTTCGGTCGGCCTTGCCGATCATCGCGCCTTCTTCACCCCACCGCCGCACGCCCGCGCCGAGCCCGCCTATGCGCCACCCCCGGAGCACAACTCCTTCCCCCTGGGTGTCGCCCGCGGCCAAGTCGCCAACACCTATATCGTCGCCGAAGCCGAGGACGGCCTGATCCTTGTCGACCAGCATGCCGCCCACGAACGGCTCGTCCTCGAACGGATGAAGCGCGCCGCGGCGAACGGCGGGGTGCATGCCCAAGCCTTACTCCTCCCCGAGGTTGTCGAACTGGACGAGCCCGCCTGCGACCGGCTGGAGGCGCGGGCGTCGGAGCTCGCCGCCTTCGGCCTGGATCTCGAACGCTTTGGCCCCGCTGCGATGCTCGTCCGCGCGACGCCCGCGCCGCTCGGCCAAGGCGACATCCCTGGCCTTGTCCGCGACCTCGCCGACGAACTCGCCGCCTTCGACCAGGCGCTGAGCCTCAAGGAACGCCTCGAGGAGGTTGCCGCCACAATGGCCTGCCACGGCAGCGTCCGCGCCGGACGCGCGCTCTCTGTAGCCGAGATGAACGCGCTGCTCCGGGAGATGGAATCGACCCCGCATAGCGGCCAATGCAATCACGGTCGCCCGACATGGGTGAAGCTCGCCCGAGGCGATCTGGAGAAGCTGTTCGGACGGAAGTAGAGTCGGCCTTCAAGGCCTTCGGAACGGCTGCGGCTCGCTAGAGTTGGGGCGGGATGAATGACATCCAGCGACCCCGCCATGACCGACAACCAAGTAATAGGACGCGGCGCACCCGCATGCTGGCCCTCGCGCTCGCCCTGAGCCTCGGTTCGTCCGGCGCCTGGGGACAATCGGTGGAACAGGACGCCCAATGTCTGGTGGCGAGCAGCGTCTTCGTGCGGACGGAGAAGGACGCGGGAAAGCGCCAGCTCGCCATTGCCGTCCGCTATTTCTATCTGGGCCGGATCGACGCACGCGCGGCGGGCCCTGCGCTTCGGACAGTGCTCCAGGCGCAATCGAAGGCGGTCACGGCGGCCAATGTCGGGCCGACAATGACCAACTGTGCACGTTCGATGCAGTCCAGGGAGACGGCGCTGAGAACGCTGGCCGGCGGCAAGTAGAGACGGGCGGCTACCGCCGCCAAACGTCACACGTTCAGGCGCTGACGCATCTCCTTGCCGGGCTTGAAATAGGGAACGCGCTTGGCGTCCACATCGACCGTCTCGCCAGTGCGCGGGTTGCGGCCGGTGCGGGCGTCGCGCGCCCGGGTGGAGAACGCGCCGAAGCCGCGTAGCTCGACGCGGCCGCCCTCAGCGAGCCGATCAGAGATCTCGTCGAAGAAGATGGAGACGATCCTGTCGATCTCCTTGATGGACAGGCCGGGATTGTCGTCGCTGAGCATCTGGACGAGTTCGGACCGGATCATACGTATCCTTTCGCGGGCGGCCTTATCGGAGCCGCCGCCGGAAAACGCCGGGTCGCGGATCCCCCACCATGTGATTGACGATCTCCCCCAGATCGCCATTCGACTGATAAGCTACGATACTTTGTGAACAAAGCATAGCGCATGGTTCGGGCGCAAGCGAGTCCTGTCACCATGCGAAAACCGCCGCCCGGTCGATCCGGACGGCGGCTTCGTCGTTACTTGTTGTCTTCGCGGGCCTGCTTGAGCGCGGCGCCGAGGATGTCGCCAAGCGATGCGCCCGAGTCGGACGAACCATATTGGGCAACGGCCTGCTTCTCTTCGGCGATCTGCATCGCCTTCACCGAGAAGGTCGGCTTCTTGGACCGATCGAAGCCCGTCACCATCGCGTCGAACTTCTGGCCGACCTGGAAACGCTCCGGACGCTGCTCGTCGCGGTCGCGGCCCAGGTCCGAACGCTTGATGAAGCCGGTGGCGCCATCATCTCCCGCCTGCACTTCGAGGCCGCCGTCACGCACTTCGAGCACAGTAACCGTGACGACCTCGTTCTTGCGGAGCGACCCGGCCGAGGCCGTACCGCCTGCCGCGGGAGCGCCACGCTCGAGCTGCTTCATGCCGAGCGAGATACGCTCCTTCTCGACATCGACATCGAGCACGACGGCCTGCACCATCTCGCCCTTGCGGTGGAGGTGCAGCGCGTCCTCTCCCGACACGCCCCACGCGATGTCCGACATATGGACCATGCCGTCCACATCGCCGTCCAGCCCGATGAACAGGCCGAACTCGGTCGCGTTCTTGACCTCGCCCTCGACCTGGCTGCCGACCGGGTGCTTCTCGAAGAATGCTTCCCACGGGTTCTGCTGCGCCTGCTTGAGGCCCAGCGAGATGCGACGCTTCTCTTCGTCCACCTCGAGAATGATCACGTCGACTTCTTGGCTGGTCGACACGATCTTGCCCGGGTGCACGTTCTTCTTGGTCCAGCTCATCTCGGAGACGTGGACCAGGCCCTCGATGCCCGCTTCCAGTTCGACGAAGGCGCCATATTCGGTGATGTTCGTCACGCGGCCATGGAGCTTGGCGCCGATCGGGTATTTGGACGAGGCGCCTTCCCACGGATCGCTCTCGAGCTGCTTCATGCCGAGCGAGATGCGCTGGGTGTCACGGTTGATGCGGATGATCTGCACCTTCACCGTGTCGCCGATGTTCAGCACCTCGGACGGGTGGTTGACCCGCTTGTAGCTAAGATCGGTGACGTGCAGCAGGCCGTCGATGCCGCCCAGATCCACGAAAGCGCCGTAATCGGTGATGTTCTTGACCACGCCGTCGATGACCTGACCTTCGGCCAGCGACTGAATGAGGCCGGTGCGCTGCTCGGCGCGGGTCTCTTCGAGCACGGCGCGGCGCGAAACGACGATGTTGCCGCGGCGACGATCCATCTTCAGCACCTGGAAGGGCTGCGGGATGTCCATCAGCGGCTGCACGTCGCGGACCGGGCGAATATCGACCTGGCTGCCGGGCAGGAAGGCCACGGCGCCGCCGAGATCGACGGTGAAGCCACCCTTCACGCGGCCGAAGATCACGCCATCGACGCGGTTGCCGGCGGCGAACTCGCCTTCCAGCTTGTCCCAGGCGGCTTCGCGGCGTGCGCGGTCGCGCGACAGCATCGCTTCACCGGAGTGGTTCTCGACTCGATCGACGAATACTTCGACTTCGTCGCCGACGTTCAGCTCGGCCTTCTGGCCGGGCGAGGCGAACTCGCGCAGCGGCACGCGGCCTTCGGACTTCAGGCCGACATCAATGACAGCCATGTCATTTTCGATGGCGGTGACGGTGCCCTTGACGACACGGCCTTCAAAGCCTTCGTCGGCGCCGCCGAGAGTTTCGTTAAGCAGCGCTTCGAAATCGGAGCGCGTGGGAAAAGCCGCAGTGGCCATAAAGGAGAGTGCTTCCTGATCAATCGTTGCTGGCCAGCCGGTTGGCTCCGGCGGTCTATCCTCCTCCGCATGACGCTTCGGACGACAAGGCCAATCCGCCCCGCCGACCCCATGCCGGTGGAGCATCCTTGAAACCGTCGTGAACGCAGAGGATGACGCTGGAATGCGAAAAGGGCACGCCGGACACGCCGCCGCGCCTTCCTCCGCGAGACTCCGGTCTCGCTGGACGGCGCGCGCATAGCCGAGCACGCCCTCTCTGGCAAGCAGTTGCTAGCTGCGGAAGCGACGCACGAGGCTCGTGCGCTTGCTCTCCCAGCTCTCGACCTGGAGGTCTTCGGGCGAGGCCATGGCGACGATCTCGTCCGACAGCACGTCGAGCGGCTCGGCCTCGCTGCCATCCGGATTGAGGGAGACCAATGGCGGCCGTGCAGGGTCTTCGCGGTTCTCGCCGATCACCATTGCGAGACGCCCCGAGCGGAGACGCACCAGCGCGCCCGTCGGATAGATGCCGACGCTTTTTACGAAGAGCTCGAACATTTCCGGGTCGAAATGCCCGGTCCAGCTGCGCATGTTGTTGATGGCCTCGACCGGGGTCCAAGGCCGCTTGTACGCGCGATCCGACGTGACCGCGTCATAAACGTCGCAGAGCGCCGACATACGCGCGAAGAGGCTGAGCCGGTCGCCCGCGAGCGCGTCGGGATAGCCGGTCCCGTCGAAACGCTCGTGGTGGCGCAGGCACACCTCCAGCGCATTATGGGAGACGCCCGTCGAGCGTTGCAGCAGCTCGTGGCCGCGCAACGGGTGCGTCTTGATGATCTCATATTCTTCGTCGGTCAGCTTGTCGGGCTTATCGATGATCTCGATCGGCATGAGGGCCTTGCCGATGTCGTGGAGCAAGCCGGCCATGCCGGCGTCGCGCACGGCCGCCTCGCTGAAGCGCAACTCGCGGGCGAGATTGATCATCAGGGCGCACACTGCGACCGAATGCATATAGGTGTATTCGTGGCGGTTCTTCAGCTGCGCGATGCTGATGAACGCCTGGGGGTTCTCGTCGATCGAGGTCGTGATCTCGTCCACCAGAGGGGCGAGCTTCTCCGCCTTGATCGCCTTCCCCAGCCGCACGTCCGAGTACATCGCGCTCACCGCCCGGCGGGACTTGCCGAACAGCTTGAGCGCACGGCCATAGGAGCTGGCGAAGCTTGGCCTGGGCGCGTGGATGGTGGCCGTCGCGGGACGCCAGATCGGCTCAGGCCGCGACGGTGGCGTGTAGCTGGTGACCGGCTTGGGGCTGGGCATAGGCGCGGCGCCGAGTTCATCGTCGATGACGACCGCGTTCACAGCGCTTTCGCGTACGCGCTGCAGGTCCTTCTCCTTGGTCAGGACAAAGCGGGTGCGCCAAAACGGGTGATCGAACCAGGAGCCATCAAAGCCCTTGATGTACATGCCGATCTGAACCTCGGCCGGCGTGATGCGCTGAAGTGCTATGGCCTATCTCCCCCGGACCCGGGAGGTGTAACGCCAAGCCGTTTCCACTCGGTTAAGCCGGTGCTATGGTGTCGACCGACAAGGAGCGTGGGACATGACGAAGTTCTGGATGGCTGTCAGCGCACTCGCCTTTGTAGCCGGAACCGCGCAGGCGGCGGAGTGCTGCAAGGAAGGCGCGGAGTGCTGCAGGGAGCACAAGCCCTGTTGCGACCACGACAAGGGTAAGCCGGAGCCCAAGCCTGAGCCGAAGCCCAAGGACGGGCACGCCCACTAGACTTTAGTCGCTGGCGCGGGCGAGCGCACCGAGCAGTCCGAGATAGTCGGCGAGGTCGATCGGGCGATCGAATTGGCAGCCAATTCGCCCGGCAAGTGCCCACCGCACCTCTGCGTGACGTTCGCCGACGATCGGCAGCCGCACTTGGAGCCGGGCGCCGGGTTCGAGCTCCGCCTCCGTTCGTGCCATGAAGCCGGTCGCGGAGACGTTCACCACTTGCAAGGCGACGGAGCCGCCTGCCGCCAGCGTCCCGCGGGTCCGGTGATAGACCTCTTGGCGGGGTGCCCCGCGGCGATCGGGCTCCACTGCTCGCCTGATGCTGAATGGGGCCATGTTCTTCCTCCTGCGCGTGGCCGCTCCGGTCTAGGTGAACCCGGCTTAAGGGAGGGGGAAGGAACAGGATTAAGCGAAGGTTACGCCCGCCTAACTGTCGCCGTGACCACGTTCGCGCTCAACATGCTCCGGAATGGTGCCGTGGCGCGCGTTGCCGGCGGAGGGGAGCGGATGACCGTGCTCCTTCGCGTCCGCAGGGCGATCGTCGGGCTCGACCTCCGCGTCGTCGCGGCCGATGATGATGTCGGGATCGTTTTCCTTGGCCATGTCGCGCCTCCTTGCATGCGTGGCTTCGCTGTCTAGAAGCCGCGGGCGAGGAGATAGTTCATGGGCAATATGTGGCCGGCCGATGCGGAGCGCCCGACCCTGGCGCAGCTTTTCGAGCGCGATCCGGCGCGGCTGGAGCAGCTGACGCTCCAGGCGGCAGGGCTCTATTTCGACTGGAGCAAGACGCATCTGACCGCCGAACTGGTCGACGCCTTCGCGGGCCTGGCAAGCGAGCGCGGGTTCAAGGCGGCACGCGATGCGCTGTTCGGCGGCGGCATCGTCAATACGAGCGAGGGCCGGGCAGCGGAGCACACGGCCGAGCGGGGGGAGGGGCACCCGGACAGCGTCGCCCGCGCGCGCAGCTTTCACAATCGCATGCGCGCGATGCTCGATGCGATCGAGGCGGGGGCGCTTGGCGAAATCCGTCATGTCCTGCACATCGGCATCGGCGGATCGGCACTCGGGCCCGACCTGCTGATCGACGCACTTGGGCGCGCCTCCGAACGCTACGATGTGGCGGTGGTCTCGAACGTCGATGGTGTGGCGCTTGAGGAGGCGATACGCGACTTCGATCCGAACGCCACGCTTCTCGTCATCGCGTCCAAGACCTTCACCACCACGGAGACCATGCTGAACGCCGCGAGTGCGCTCAGCTGGATGGAAGCGGCCGGCGTCGAGGACCCCTATGGCCGCGTGGTCGCGCTCACCGCTTCGCCGGATAAGGCGATGGAGTGGGGCGTCGACGAGACGCGCATCCTGCCGTTCAGCGAGAGCGTGGGCGGCCGCTACTCCCTCTGGTCGTCGATCGGCTTCCCCGTCGCACTGGCGCTGGGCTGGGATGCATTCGAGAGCCTCCTCGAAGGCGCGGCCGAGATGGACCGGCACTTCCGCTTCGCCGAGCCTGCAAAGAACGCGCCGATGCTCGCCGCGTTCGCGGATCTTTACTACAGCCAGGTGCGCGGTTGCGAGACGCGCGCGGTCTTCGCTTACGACGAGCGGCTGCGGCTGCTGCCCTCCTATCTTCAGCAGCTGGAGATGGAGTCGAACGGCAAGCGGGTGACGCCCTCGGGCGAGCCCCTTGGCCATCAAAGCGCAGCGATCACCTGGGGCGGCGTGGGCACCGACGCGCAGCACGCCGTTTTTCAGTTGCTTCACCAGGGCACCCGCCTGGTGCCGGTCGAATTCCTCGCCGCGGCGGAGCCGGGCCATAGCTTCGACGAGGCACACCACCGCACGCTCCTCACCAACTGCTTCGCGCAGGGGGCGGCGTTGATGTCGGGTAAGGGAAGCGACGATCCGCAGCGGGCCTACCCGGGCGACCGGCCTTCCACGACTATTTTGCTGGATAATGTCGATCCGGCGAGCCTCGGCGCGCTGATCGCCTTCTACGAGCACCGGACGTTCGCGAACGCGGTTCTGCTCGGCATCAACCCCTTCGATCAGTTCGGCGTGGAGTTGGGGAAGCAGATCGCCAAGTCGATCGAGCAGGAAGGCACTGCGAGCTTCGATGTCTCCACCCAGGCGCTGATGGCGCGGGCGTTCGGATGATCCTGGCCCTGATGGCGGCCGCCGCGACGCTGACCGTTCGTGGTGACCGCTTGTACGTCCCCGCCAAGATCAATGGAGTCGCGACGGAGGCAGTGCTGGACTCCGCCGCCGAGGCGACGATCATTGATGACGATTTCGCGCGACGGCTGCAGACGGGCAGGGGCCGTGCGGTGACGGCGCGCGGCTCAGGTGGAAGCGCTGAGGCCGAGTTGATCGAAGCCGCACGGATCGAAGCGGTCGGCGTGTCGCTCACCAACCAGACTATCGCGGTGATCGATCTCGATGATGTCGGCAAGCGGCTGTTCGGCCGTAAGCTGACCGCGATTGTCGGTCGCGAGTTGTTCGACGCCGGACGGCTGCTGATCGATATCGAGGGCGGACGCATCGAGCCGCTGCCCAGGACGTCGCGTCCGCGGGGCACCCGCCTCTCGCTCAAGCCCCATCATGGCATTGAGACCATTCCGCTTCGTCTCGAAGGCATTCCTGTGCGGGCCGAGTTCGATCTGGGCAATGGCTCCGACCTGCTGATCGGCAAGGCATTCGCGGCCAAGACAGGCCTGCTGAAGCGCGTCCGCCGGACGGAAAAGGGTGGCGGCATCGGGGGCGAGGTGGAGCGGCGCGTCGTGGTGCTCCGATCGGTGCGCCTTGGTGGCATGCGCTTTCGCAATGTGCGCGCGGCGATCGACGATCAGCCGAACGCGGCCGACGCCAATGTCGGCGTCAAGCTGCTCAGGCGGTTCACAATCGTCACCGACTTCCCACAAAGGGCCGTGTGGCTGCAGCCCCGCCGCCGCGCCGCAGGAGGACCGAATGGCTGAGTTCGACTATGACCTGTTCGTGATCGGCGGCGGATCGGGTGGCGTCCGCGCGGCTCGGGTGTCGGCGGCGCATGGCGCACGAGTCGCCCTTGCCGAGGAGCATAAGGTCGGCGGCACCTGTGTGATCCGGGGCTGCGTGCCGAAGAAGCTGCTCGTCTACGGCGCGCACTTCGCCGAAGATCTGGCCGACGCCCGCCGCTTCGGCTGGAACGTGCCGAAGTGCGACTTCGACTGGCCGACGTTGCGGGACAATGTGCTCGCCGAGGTGGAGCGGCTCAACAAGGCGTATACGACGACGCTCGAGGCCAATGAGGTCGAGATCATCCTTGAGCGCGCGACCGTATCCGGTCCCAACAGGGTTAAGCTCGCAAGCGGGCGCGAGGTGAGTGCGCGCTACATCCTCATCGCGACTGGCGCCTGGCCGGCGGTGCCGACGTTCGACGGGGCCGAGCACGGCATCACCTCGAACGAGGTTTTCCATCTGGAGCGACTGCCCAAGCGCGTGCTGATCGCGGGCGGCGGCTATATCGCCAACGAGTTCGCCGGGATCTTCCACGAGTTCGGCAGCGACGTGACGATCGTCAACCGCTCGGACGTGATCCTGCGTGGCTATGACGAGGGTATCCGGGACCGGCTCCTCCAGATCTCGATGACAAAGGGCATTCGCTTCCAGTTCAACACCAGCTTCAAGCGCATCGAGAAGCAGGATGAGACGCTTCACGTCGACCTGGACGGCTGCGACCCGATGGAGGTCGATCTCGTCCTGTTCGCGACAGGCCGCGTGCCGCACACCAAAGGGCTGGGCCTGGAAGAGGCCGGCGTTCAGCTCGACAAGGCCGGCGCGGTCGTCGTGGACCAGGACAGCAAGTCCACGGTCGACAGCATCTATGCGGTAGGTGACGTGACGAACCGTGTGCAACTGACTCCGGTCGCGATTCGCGAAGGGCAGGCGTTTGCGGACACGGTGTTCGGCGGCAAGCCGTGGCGCGTCGATTATCACTGCATCCCGTCCGCCGTCTTCAGCCACCCGCCGCTTGCAGGCGTGGGGCTGACCGAGGGACAGGCGAAGCAGAAGTACGGCGCGGTGCGCGTTTATTCGTCGGATTTCCGGCCGATGAAGAATGTGCTCGCCAACCGCAACGAACGCGCGCTCTACAAGATGGTCTGCGAGCCCGAGACCGATCGCATCCTGGGTCTTCACATGATCGGTCCCGACGCGCCGGAAATTCTTCAAGCCGCAGCAGTGGCGGTGAAGGCAGGGCTGACGAAGCAGGCGTTCGACGACACTGTCGCCTTGCACCCCAGCATGGCCGAGGAGCTGGTGCTGCTGCGCTGATGCGCTTGATCGACTGAGCCGCACGCTCTGATGAAGTCTGCTCGCTTCCCCCAGCAGAGGTGCGGGCCTAGCCTCCTCACATCGTCGCAGAGAGGAGAGGAGCGCCAGATGGACGCAGTCACCAGCACCAGCCCGATCAACGATCCTGCCAAGCAGCCCCAGGCGCTCCGCACCCTGCTCGGACGCACCAACCGCGATTGGTGGCCAGAGCAGCTGACGCTGGAGGTGCTGCAGCCCAATGGTCCGCAGGACCCGATGGGGCGCGACTTCGACTATGCCGAGGCGTTCAAGTCGCTCGACTATTGGGCGGTCAAGCAGGACCTGACCGCGCTGATGACCGACAGCCAGCCCTGGTGGCCGGCGGACTATGGGCATTACGGCCCCTTCTTCATCCGCATGGCGTGGCACGCGGCCGGCACCTACCGCACCGGCGACGGCCGCGGCGGTGCGAGCTCGGGTCAACAACGGTTCGCCCCGCTCAATTCCTGGCCGGACAACGGCAATCTCGACAAGGCGCGCCGCCTGCTCTGGCCGATCAAGCGGAAATACGGCGCGAAGCTCAGCTGGGCCGACCTGTTCATCCTGACGGGCAATGTCGCCATCGAATCGATGGGCGGCCCCACCTTTGGCTTCGGCGGCGGCCGTGCCGACGTCTATGAGCCCGAACAGACCTATTACGGTACCGAGGAAGAGTGGCTCGGTCAGACGCGCATCGATGAAGAGGCGGGGCTTGCGCTTGAAAGCCCGCTTGCGGCGATCCAGCACGGCCTGATCTACGTCAATCCGGAAGGGCCGGGCGGCAAGCCCGATCCCGTGGGCTCGGCGCGTGACCTCCGCGCCACCTTCTCGAACATGGCGATGAACGACGAGGAGACGGCGGCGCTGACGGCCGGCGGCCACACCTTCGGCAAGGCGCACGGCGCCGGCTGCCCGCACACCCATGTCGGCCGGGAGCCCGAGGCTGCGGACATCGCGGCGCAGGGGCTGGGCTGGACCTCCACCTTCGAGAGCGGGATGGGCGACCACACGATCACCTCGGGCCTCGAAGGATCGTGGACGCCGACGCCCACCAAGTGGGACATGACCTATTTCGACATGCTGCTGGACCATGAGTATGAGCTGGTGAAGAGCCCGGCCGGATCCTGGCAGTGGCAGCCGGTAGGGAACCCGGAAGACACGCTCGCCCCGGCCGCGCATACGCCGGGCAAGAAGGTGCCGACCATGATGTCGACCGCCGACATGGCACTGAAGGTCGACCCCGAATACCGGAAGATCATGGAGAAGTTCCGGGCCGATCCCGCCTATTTCGCCGACACCTGGGCACGCGCATGGTTCAAGCTCTGCCACCGAGACATGGGGCCGAAGGTCCGGTACCTCGGGCCGGAGGTACCTGCGGAGGATCTGATCTGGCAGGATCCGGTGCCGGCGGGCCCACGCCTGTCCGAAGGCGATGTGCAGACGCTTCGGCAGAAGATTGCAGACGCCGCCCTGACTGTGCAGCAGCTCGTCAAGACCGCCTGGGCGTCCGCGTCGACCTACCGTCAGTCTGACCACCGTGGCGGCGCCAACGGCGCGCGCATCCGCCTCGAGCCGCAGCGCAGTTGGGAGGTGAACGAGCCGGCGGAACTGGCCAAGGTGCTCCAGGCCTATGAGCGCATCCAGACGGAGTTCGGTGGGCCAAACGCGGTGAGCATCGCCGACCTGATCGTGCTCGGCGGCTGTGTCGGCATCGAGCAGGCGGCCCGGGCAGCCGGCCATGAAGTAAGGGTGCCTTTCACGTCCGGTCGGGGCGACGCAACCGCCGAGCAGACGGACGCCGAGAGCTTCGACGTGCTCGAGCCCAAGGCGGACGGCTTCCGCAACTATCTGCAAGTCCGGTACAATGTGCCGACCGAAGAGCTGCTGGTCGACCGGTCGCATCTGCTCGGCCTGTCGGCGCCGCAGATGGCGGTGCTGGTGGGCGGCCTGCGTGTACTCGGGATCAACCATCCGAAAGCGGCCCAGCATGGCGTCTTCACGGACCGGGCCGGGCAGCTCACCAACGATTTCTTCCGCAATCTGCTCGATATGGGCACGGTGTGGAAGCAGGTGGACGACAGCGCTGACGAGGAGTTTGTGGGCTCGGACCGCCAGTCGGGCGAGAAGCGCTGGACCGCCTCGCGGACAGACCTGGTGTTCGGCTCCAACTCGCAGCTGCGCGCCATCTCCGAGGTCTATGCGGCGGACGATGCAGGCGAGAGGTTCGTGCGCGACTTCGTACGGGCCTGGGTCCAGGTCATGAATGCAGATCGTTTCGACGTAGATAAGGGAACCTCACTCACCTGAGAGCTGGAGCGGTCCCGTGCACAAGTCAGAGGTCGACAGCCTCGATCCTGCGCATGGCTGGTGGGTGCTGGCGGTGGTCTCGCCCGAGCGGGACTGGCCCGGCGCCCCCGGGTGCCGCCGCGGTGCTCGCTTCCTGGTGGATAGCGGGACACTGCGGGCCAACCGGGATGCCTTCGAGCCATTCGACAGTCAGCTCGGCTGCATGGAATGGATCATGCGCCACCGCGCCGAGCTGAATGCGACGCTCCCTCGGGCTGCGGTGAGAGCGGTACGATTGGATCGGTGGCTGCTGGGGCTGGAGTGAGCCTCACGGAGTCCACCGTTTCTCCCTGATCCACTTGGTGCACAGATATTTGGCACCCTGCGTCACCGGCAGCCCGGCATGCTTGGACAGGGGATCGACCGACCGGTCGGCCCGGGCGCTGGTGAAGATCAATGCGTCGCCTTTCCGACCTTTCACCTTGAGGTCGATCTCCGGGAAAACGGTCTCGCCGCCCTTATAGTCGTGGTTGAGATAGACGAGCACGGTGCGGAACCGCTGGTTCTGCTCCGACCGGACAAAGTCGAAGTGTGGCCGATATTCCTGCCCGCCCTTGTAGCGGAGGATGAGAGTCGCCTCGCCCTGTTCGTAGCGCGTGCCGCTGATCGCCGCGAGCCGGCGATTGAGCGCGTGAACGGCCGGATCCTCAATCATCCAATGGATGGTGGCGCCATCGGAAGTGCGGATTGGGTCGCGAACGGGCCGGCCGGCCGCATCGTTGACCACCGACGGCTCGTAATCGCAATCGACGATCTGGCGCAGATACTCGCACTCGGCAGCGGTGAAGAGGCGTTCGACGCGCCGCACGTCCAATCGGTCGCTGAGCGTTTCTGCACCAGGCAGCTTCAGCGGTTCGCCCGCTGCGTCCAGCGTCATCTTGTCGATGAGCGCGAAGGCCTGCTTCCGGCGCGGGTCGCTGCGTCCCTCGACGCGCAGTCGCTGGACCGCGTCCGCCCAGTCGCGCGGGCCGGCGATGCCGCTCGCCATCAAGTTGGTTGCGATCGCCGCGGCTGAGGGGTGACCAGCCACGCCGGCGCGCGCCCAAAGCTGCCGCGCCGCGGGCAGGTCCTGCGGCACCATGCCGCCCCGCCACTTCATCTCCGCCAGCATGTTGAGCGCTTGCGGATGTTCCCGGGCCGCCAGTTGCGTGACGATCAGCGTGGCTTCCGCATTGCGGCCCGCGACCGAGAGCTGCACTGCCTGTTGCAGCAGTGGATCGAGTTGGCCGGGCTTGTTCATCGGCTGCCGTATCTGCCTGATGGACGACTCATCCGCCATACACCTCCCTTGAACGAGTTGCGGCTAAGCCGATTGATGCATGGGGCACGCGCCCCATATAAGCCCAGCATTGCGTCCCGCCGATCGGGACGCCGGAGTGATGGTGTGACCCAGACTTTCCCTGTTCTTCCGCTGCGCGACATCGTTGTCTTCCCGCACATGATCGTGCCGCTGTTCGTCGGCCGCGACAAATCGGTCGCGGCGCTCGAAAAGGCGATGACTGGCGACAAGCAGATTTTCCTCGTCGCCCAGCTCGATCCGGCCAATGACGATCCGGACCGCGACGATCTGTATGACGTTGGCGTGATCGCGACCGTGCTGCAGCTGCTCAAGCTGCCGGACGGCACCGTGCGCGTGCTGGTCGAGGGCAAGCAGCGTGCCGCGCTCGATACGCTTGAGCATGACGGCGAGCATCTGAACGCGCAGGTGACCCTGATCGACGAGAGCGAAGGCGAGAGCGTCGAGGCCAAGGCGCTGATGCGGTCGGTCGTCGAGCAGTTCGAGAATTACGCGAAGCTCAACCGCAAGCTGCCAGCCGAAACCGCTGTGCAACTCTCGGAGATCGAGGACGCGTCGCGCCTTGCCGATGCGGTTGCCGCGAATATTTCGGTCAAAGTCGCCGACAAGCAGTCGCTGCTGGTGGAACTCGATCCGGCCAAGCGGCTGGAGATGGTGTTCGCCTTCATGGAAGGCGAGCTCGGCGTGCTGCAGGTCGAGAAGAAGATCCGCAGCCGCGTGAAGCGGCAGATGGAGAAGACGCAGCGCGAATATTATTTGAACGAGCAGCTGAAGGCGATCCAGCGCGAGCTGGGCAACGAGGCGGAAGAAGATGGCGACGAGATCGCCGAACTCACCGCCAAGATCGCCAAGCTGAAGCTCAGCAAGGAAGCCCGCAACAAGGCCAATGCCGAGCTGAAGAAGCTCAAGACGATGGCACCGATGTCTGCCGAAGCGACCGTCGTGCGCAACTATCTCGACGTTCTTCTGGGCCTGCCCTGGGGCAAGAAGTCGAAGCTGAAGCGCGACATTCCGGAGGCCGAGAAGGTGCTCGACGAGGACCATTTCGGGCTTGAGAAGGTCAAGGACCGGATCATCGAATATCTCGCCGTCCAGGCGCGGACCAACAAGCTGAAAGGCCCGATCCTGTGCCTGGTCGGCCCGCCGGGCGTCGGCAAGACGTCGCTGGGCAAGTCGATCGCGCGGGCGACTGGCCGTGAGTTCGTGCGCCAGTCCCTGGGTGGCGTGCGTGACGAGGCCGAAATCCGCGGGCACCGCCGCACCTATATCGGCTCGCTGCCGGGCAAGATCGTGTCGAACCTGCGCAAGGCCGGCACCGCCAATCCGTTGTTCCTGCTCGACGAGATCGACAAGCTCGGTCAGGATTTCCGCGGCGATCCGGCGTCGGCGCTGCTGGAGGTTCTCGACCCGGAGCAGAACAGCAAGTTCAACGATCACTATCTCGAGATCGACGTCGACCTCTCCGACGTGATGTTCGTGACGACGGCTAATTCGCTAAACCTGCCGCAGCCGTTGCTCGACCGCATGGAGATCATCCGGCTCGAAGGCTATACCGAGGACGAGAAGGTCGAGATCGCGCAGCGGCACCTGATCGCCAAGCAGATCGAGGCGCACGGCCTGAAGGACGGCGAGTTTGTCCTGACCGAAGCGGGCCTGCGCGACCTGATCCGCTATTACACGCGGGAGGCGGGTGTCCGCACACTGGAGCGCGAGATCGCCAAGCTCGCCCGCAAGGCGCTGCGCAAGATCCTCGAAGGCAAGGCCGAGAAGGTGGAGATCGTCCCCGACAACCTGGCCGAGTTCGCCGGCGTACGGAAGTTCCGCCATGGCGTTGGCGAGGAGGAGCACACGATCGGGGCGGTCACGGGTCTCGCCTGGACGGAAGTGGGCGGCGAACTGCTGACGATCGAATCTGTCACGGTGCCGGGCAAGGGCGTCGTCAAGACGACGGGCAAGCTTGGCGAGGTGATGCAGGAGTCGGTCCAGGCCGCCTTCAGCTTCGTCCGCGCTCGCTCTCCGGCCTATGGCATCAAGCCGAGCCTCTTTGCCCGCAAGGACATCCACATCCACTTGCCCGAAGGAGCGGTGCCGAAGGACGGTCCATCGGCTGGCATCGGCATGGTGACCTCGATCGTCTCGACGCTCACCGGAATCCCGATCCGGAAGGATGTGGCGATGACCGGCGAAGTAACGCTGCGTGGTCGCGTGCTGCCGATTGGCGGACTGAAGGAGAAGCTGCTGGCGGCGCTCCGCGGTGGGATTACGACCGTCTACATCCCGCAGGAGAATGAGAAGGACCTCGCGGAGATCCCGGCCAACATCAAGGAAGGGCTGGAGATCCTGCCGGTGACGCATGTCGACCAGGTGCTCGCCGGGGCGCTCACCCAGCCGCTTACGGCGATCGAGTGGACCGAGGCGGACGAGCTCGCGGCGCAACCGCCCGCCGGCTTGCCGCCAGTGCTGCCCGAAGGCGAAGCTGCCGTCCGACACTGACCGCGTTTGCGCCGCCGAGCCTGTTGACGGATCGGCGGCGCTCCGCCTTAACTCGCTCCTTTCCGCGCCGAGTCCCGCGCTTCTCGCACGGGGGCGCCAAGGGAGGGGAAGGAATGAACAAGCAGGAACTGATCAGCGCCGTCGCCGACACGGCAGGGCTCAATCGCGGCGATGCTGCCAAGGCGGTCGAGGCTGTGTTCGAGACCATCTCGTCGGCGCTGAAGCGCGGGGATGAAGTGCGGCTGGTCGGTTTCGGCACCTTCACCGTCACCCGGCGCAAGGCGTCCACGGGCCGCAATCCGCGCACGGGCGAGCCGATGTCGATCAAGGAATCGAGCCAGCCCAAGTTCAAGGCCGGCAAGGGCCTCAAGGACTCGTGCAACGTCTAGACACCGGTCCGCCGCTCCGTTAGGGGCGGCGTTCCCGAGTTTCGGGCGCGTAGCTCAGTGGTAGAGCACTGTGTTCACACCGCAGGGGTCGCAAGTTCAATCCTTGCCGCGCCCACCATCGAACAGCCTCAGAGATCCTCGGATCTCTGGGGCCTTTTCGTTCGTGGCTTGCCATGCAGCTCCTCTTGACAGATGATGCCGTCAACTCGGGTGGACACTCATGGCCTTTCCGTTCTCGGCGATCGTTGGTCAGGAAGAAATGAAGCAGGCGCTTCTGATCGCGGCGGTCGAACCGCGGATCGGAGGCGTGATGGTCTTCGGCGATCGCGGGACGGGCAAGTCCACAGCGGCTCGGGCGCTAGCCGCGCTGCTGCCGCCGATGCGTGTGGTTACGGGCTGCCGCTACAACTGCGATCCCGAGGGGGCGCCCTGCGCCCATGGCGGCAATGGCAAGACGCACAGCCATCCGGTCCCGTTCGTCGATCTGCCGCTCGGCGCGACCGAGGACCGCGTGACTGGGGCTCTCGATATCGAGCGCGCGCTGGTCACGGGAGAAAAGGCTTTCGAGCCAGGATTGCTCGCCAAGGCCCATCGCGGCTTCCTCTATGTGGACGAAATCAACCTCCTGGAGGACCATCTCGTCGACCTGCTGCTGGACGTGTCCGCATCCGGCGAGAACATCGTGGAGCGCGAGGGGCTGAGCGTCCGTCACGACGCCCGCTTCGTGCTGATCGGCAGCGGTAATCCGGAGGAGGGAGAGCTGAGGCCGCAGCTGCTCGACAGATTCGGGCTATCCGTCGAAGTGCGCACCCCCGAGCAGATCGATGACCGGGTCGAGATCCTGCGCCGGTGCGGCACCTATGAGCGCTTCCCCGCCGAGTTCGCGGATATGTGGGCGGAGCCAGAACGGGAAACCGTGCGCCGGGTCGAAAAGGCGCAGAAAGCCTTGGCAGGCGTTGCGGTGCCGGATCCGATCCTGGCAGATGCCTCTGGCCTGTGCATGGCCGTCGGTGCCGACGGATTACGCGGCGAACTGACGCTCATCCGCGCCGCGCGGGCGGCCGCAGCTTTGGCCGGCCGACGCAAGGTCAAGCGAGCGGACCTAATCGCCGTTGCGCCGATGGCGCTGCGCCACCGGCTGCGCCGCAACGTGCTCGACGAGACAGGATCTTCGGCCCGGATCGAGCGGGCGATCGCCGAACTCTGGCCATGAGCGAGGTCGATCCGCTCGGCGACGCGCTGCTGGCGCTGCGCGCGCTGGCGGTGGGGCATCAGCGGATCGGAGGCGTCTGGCTGCGCGGCGGCGCCGGGCCGATCCGGGAGCGGCTGCTGCAACAACTGCGCCTCTGGTTGCCCGAGACCGTCCCAATACGGCCTCTGCCGCCCGGGATTGACGATGACAGGCTCGAGGGCGGCATCGATGTGGCCGCGAGCCTGGCGGCGGGCACCGCCGTGCAGCGCGCAGGCCTTCTTGTGGAGTGCTGGTCCGGCGTGCTGCTCGTGCAGGGTGCCGAGCGGCTGCGGCCGACCCTCGCCGCGAGGTTGGCCCAGGCGCGTGATCGTGGCGGACCGGCTTTGGTCTTGCTGGATGACGGCAGCGAGGAAGAACGGCCGGCCGCAAGCCTGATCGATCGCGTGGGGCCGGTGCTGGACCTGACGCAGTCGCGCTCAACGCCTGAGCTGAGCTTGGACCCTCCCTCACTTGTCTGTCCGGAGGCAAGTGAGGCCGATCGACAGGCTTTGGCCGGTGTGGCCGCGAAGCTCGGTGTTGACTCGCCGCGCGCGCTGTTGCTGGCGGTCCGCACCGCGGAGGTTTTGGCGGCCGGTCGCGACATCATAGACGAGCCAAATATGATCGCGGCTGCCCGGCTGGTGCTGGCGCCCCGCGCCACCCGCATGCCGGCCGACCCGCCGATGGACGCGCCTGACCAAATCGAGGGCGAGCCGCAAGAGCAGTCTCTGGCTCTGGAAGATGTGGTGGTCGAGGCCATTCGGCCCAACCTGATGCCAGACCTGATCGCCGCACTGGCGACTGGTCGGACAAAAAGCCACCCGGCACAGGCGCGCGGACAGGGCTCTCGGGTTCGCGCGCGGGCGCATGGGCGACCGGTAGGCGCGCGCGCCGGGTCGCCGAACGCGGGCCTTCGGCTGGCCCTGATCGACACGCTGCGCGCCGCGGCACCCTGGCAGGCCGTGCGCGGGCGCGGAAATGGCCGTGTGCTGCTGCGCCGCGACGACCTGCGCGTCCGTCGCTTCGAGGGTCGGCAGACCGTCCTAAGCCTGTTCGTCGTCGACGCCTCCGGATCGGCAGCCTTCGCGCGGCTTGCCGAGGCGAAGGGCGCAGTCGAGCTGCTGCTCGAGCGGGCTTATGCGCGGCGTGCCGAAGTCGCGCTGATCGCCTTTCGCGGAACGGGTGCTGAGCTGCTCCTGCCACCCACCCGCTCGTTGGCCCGTGCACGGCGGCTGCTCGGCGACCTGGCGGGGGGCGGGGCGACGCCCCTCGCAGCCGGGCTCGACGAGGCTAGGGTGCTGGCGGAGGCGGCCCGCACCAAGGGACGCACAGCGCAGCTGATCGTGCTCACCGACGGGCGGGCCAATGTTGCGCGAGACGGACGGCAGGATCGAGCGGCGGCCATGGCGGACGCTCAAGCGGCCGCACGGCTGATTGGCGGGAGCGGGCTGCGTGCGACCGTGATCGACATTTCGGCGCGGCCGCAGCGCGAGGCCTCGAGTCTGGCGGCCGCAATGGGCGCGCGCGTCGTGCACCTGCCGCGGGCCGGGGCGGAGGCGGTCGCCGCCGCCGCAGCGTGAGGTTCGTCGACTGGCAGGTTGATGGCCGCGACTGGCCGGGGCGGGCGCACAGCCGCTTTGTCGCATGCGGACCCTTGAGGTGGCACGTGCAGCGCCAGGGTGATGGGCCGCGCGTTCTGCTGATCCACGGGACCGGAGCGACCACGCACAGCTGGCGCAGCCTGACGCCCTTGCTCGCCGAGCGGTCCGAGCTGCTGTCCTTCGACCTGCCTGGTCACGGCTTCACCCGCGGGCGGCTCCCCGGCGGTCTCAGCCTCACAGCAGTCGCGGGAGCCATCGCCAGTCTTCTCCGGGAGGAAGATTTCTCGCCGGATCTGGTCGTCGGCCATTCGGCAGGCGCGGCCATCGCCGTCCAGCTCGCGCTGGAGCACCAGCTTGACGCACCGATCGTCGCCATCGCGCCCGCACTGCGGCCGATGGGCGGGGAAGCGGCGCCCTTCTTCAACGGCGCGGCACGGCTGCTGCTCGCCAACCCGTTCACTTCCTTTTTTGCCGCCGGTGCGGCACGGCACCTGATCGATGTGCGGGGATTTCTGGAGCGGAGCACCGGGTCCCATATCGATGCCGCCGGCGTGGCCCTCTACGCACGCCTGTTCGGTTCGCCCGGGCATGTCGAAGGCGCGCTGGGCCTGATGGCGGACTGGGACCTGCGCCGGGTCGCCGCCCGCCTTGCCGACTTGCCGGTGCCGCTGACCGTCATCCACGGAGATCGCGACGCCGCCATTCCGGCTGCCGAGGCCCAGACGGTGGCACGGCTGAGCGGAGCGGACCTGCACATGCTGCCCGGACTCGGCCATCTGGCGCATGAGGAGCGGCCGGACCTGGTCGCGGGGATCATTACGGATCTGATCGAAGGAGGACGCACATGAGCGGAAGCTATGGCTGGGTCGAGTTCGCGGTGTTCCTGCCGATTATCCTGGGCCTGGCCGTCTGGCAGCTCTGGTCGGTCAATCGGGAGATCGCCGAGTCGAAGAAGCGCAAGTCAGACGATGCGGGGCATGCGGTAGGGGAGCATCCACTGGACGACCGGTGACTTGAACCGGTCAAGCGAGAGGCTCTCGTGCACGGCCGTCACCCGCTGCCCGAACAGTTGCGTCTCGATGAGCGAACGCGCGTAGAAGGGCGCATCGAGCCACGTCGTCCGCACCCGCGCCGTCCCGGTGTCGGAGCGGGTCGCGCGCCCGATCAGCCATTTGCTGGGAAGAAGGCGTGCGGCGGAAGGCAGCTCCATCTCCTGCACCGCGCCGTTCCGGTCAAAGCGGAGAGCTGACGAGAAACGCGACCCATCCCGGCGCACACCTTCGTAGAGCACTGCGACATCGGGCCCAAGGTGCGCGCGCGACCATTGCCAATCGGCGAAGCCGGCCTCCAGCGACTCGCTCCCCTCGTTGCTGTCCCAATAGCCGTGGCCGCGCCACGACACGGCCGGATCATCGAGCACAACCTCGACCCGTGCCCGCGGCGCGATGGCACGCCAATGATGGCGGCCGGCAGGATCGAGCGCGAAGCCCTGGTCGGCCATCAACTCGGGCCAGATGCGGATGCGTCCTTTCACGCGGAACGGCAGCACCGCGCAGCGCTCGGCAAGATCGATGGTGAGGCACTGCCCATCCCACCGCATTGCGCTCGGCCCGACTGCGAACAGATCGCTCGCCCGGGCAACATTCTGCCGGCCATGTTCGGTCATGCACCAGCGATTGCCGCGCGGGCCCGACAGGGCGACGTTGATGGAGCTGTGATCGAGCGGATCGCCGCGTCCGCTTTTCAGGTAATAGGGACTGAAGACGCTGCCGACGAACCCGATGATGGTGAAGCCATAGCGGCCGTCCTCGCTGATCGCGTCGAGATACCACCAGGCATAGCCACCGGGTGCGACCTGCCGATCGAAGCGAGGTCCTTCGCCACGGCCTCGACTGCCAGCCTCGCGGACAAGGCTGCCATCGGGACCCCGGCGCCCGGATGGGTGCTCCCGCCCGCGCAGTAGAGCCCAGGGATCCGCGTTCGGCTGCTCTGGCGGAGGAAGGAGGCCGCCCACCCGTGCGAGGCCCGTCCATAAAGGGCTCCACCCGTCGACGGACACAGGCGCTCGAAGTCGTTCGGAGTCGCGATATGCGGGTCCGAAGTCGGGCGCAGCCGCACTCCGCATGCGGCCAAGCGTGCCTGCATCGCCTGCGTGCATCGGTCGATCTCCTCGGTTTCGTAAAGGTGGCGGTCTCCGTTCGGAGGCGCGTTGACGATGAGCTGAAAGCGCTGCGGCCCTGCCGAGGCCGGTCCCTCGTCGGCCGGCTGGTCGAGCGCGCAAAGATAGACGCTTGGGCAGGAGGGGGACTGCCCGCGCGCCAGGTCGTCGAACTCGGCGCGGTAGTCGGGCGAGAAGAACACATTGTGGCGCACGAGCGGCGGCCCCTCCGCTTCGGCCTCCATCAGCCAAGTGAGCGCAGACAGCGACCGGTTGCTGGCCGCTGTCTTCGATACGGCACGGCGAACATCTTCTCCGAAGCGACCGTCGGCCAGCGCAGACGGATCGGCGTTGGCGATGACGACGTCGGCGGGGAGATGGTCTCCCGAGTCGGTGATCACGCCTGCGACACGCCCGCGCTCGACCCGGATCCGCGCCACGCTTTCGCCGTAACGCAGACGCGCGCCGCACCGCTCACTCAGGCCGGCGAGCGCAGCCGCCAAGGCCGAGATGCCGCCGTCGATCAGCCAGACACCGGCGGCTTCGACATGCGCGATCAGCATCAGTGTGGCGGGAGTCTGGAAGGGCGAAGAGCCGCAATAAGTGGAATAGCGGCCGAACAGCTGTCGCAGGCGGGGATCACGGAAGTGCTCGCCGAGCACCTTCCACAGCGTTTCGTATGGGCGGATCGCGATGAGAGCGCCCAGACGCCACAAGCCGATCCGCCACATCAGCCCCGGCGGCCAGGTCTTGCTGCCGCGCAGGAAGGGCTCGTCCAGGATGTCGTGGATGCGCCGCGCTTCGGCGGCGAAGTTGCGAAAGTCCCGCGCGGACTCGGCACCGGCAAAGGCGCCGACGGCCGCCTCGCTCTCCCGCGCGTCCGCGAAAAGGTCGAGCCGTTCGCCGTCGTTCCAGGCATGGCGAGCAAGGATGTTGGCCTGGGTGAGCCGGACATGGTCGTCTAGGGCCGCGCCGCACTCCGCGAAGATCGAGTCGAACACATCGCGCAGCGTGAAGACGGTCGGGCCGGCATCGATCAGGCTGTTTCCTACGGGGTGGCGGCGGGCCTTGCCTCCAGGGGCAGATTCCTTCTCCACCACCGTCACGTCCACGCCTCGCGCCGCCAGCAGCGCGGCTGCCGTCAGCCCCCCTATTCCTGCTCCGATGACGACGGCGCGGCGCATACCACCTCGACTGTCAAGTTGACGCATCATTACCATGCGTCCAATCCATTGGACAGTGCTCGATAAGGCTCGCCTCGGCTGGGCGCTCCGGCGCAATCGCTGGATCTCCGATCCAAAGCTGCGGGGCCTTGCGCGCTGGTTTCCCCCCGCGCGTCTGATCGCGCGACGCTACGCGCGCAGCTTGTTCGACCTGACGGCAGGGTTCGTCTATTCGCAGATCGCCTCCGCCCTCATCGAGAGCGGCCTGCTCGCGCGACTCGTCGAGCGCCCGCTCTCGCTGCGTGAGGCGGCGGGCCAGGCACAGCTCACAGAGCACGCTGCCGAGACCTTGCTGAAGGCGGGCGCATCCTTGCACCTGGTCGAACAATGCGGGGATCAATGGACACTCGGGTCGCAGGGCGCCGCTCTGGCCGCCAGCCCTGGCGTGTCCGAGATGATCCGGCATCATCGGCTTTTCTATAGAGATCTGGCCGATCCTCTCGCCTTGTTGCGTGGAGAGACGGAGCCGGAGCTCGCGCGGCTCTGGCGCTATGACGGCAGTGCCGATGCGAGCGCGGTGGCCGCCTATTCGGCGTTGATGGCGGCGTCGCAGCCGATGATCGCAGAGCAGGCTATCGCCGCCTATCCCTTTGCGCGGCACCGGCGCTTGCTCGACCTCGGCGGCGGGACGGGCGCCTTTCTGGAAGCGGTGGGGGAGGTGGCCCCCTCACTGGAGCTCGGCCTGTTCGATCGGCCTGCTGTAATCCGGCATGCGCGGGAGACGGGTCGGGCCGGGCTCGTTTTCCACCCAGGCAGCTTCTTCGATGACGCCCTGCCCTCGGGCTACGACCTGATCAGCCTCGTTCGAATCCTGCACGACCATGACGACGCGCCAGTGAGTCGGCTGCTCGCGAAGATCCATGCCGCTCTTCCTCCAAAGGGCACGCTGCTGATCGCCGAGCCGCTTGCCGAGACGCCGGGCGCGGAGCCGGTCGGCCATGGCTATTTCGGCCTCTATCTCTCGGCGATGCGCTCCGGCCGGCCGCGGACTTTCCGAGAATACAAGTTGATGTTGGCGGACGCGGGATTTCGTCATGTGAGGAAACACGCGACGCCGCTGCCACTGGTCTCGAGCGTCATCTCTGCACAGCCATAAGCGTCCATGCTTCTTGACACTCTGTAGTGTCCACGGCATGTTACAAATCGGAAACGACCGGATAAGAGTCCGGCCGCCTCCTGAGGAGGGAGCATGGAATCGCTCGCAGTCATTATCGAGGCGCCGGAACGGCTCTCGCTGCGGGCGCTCGCTCTTGAACCTCTCGGCATCGATGACGTGCTGGTCGACATCGCGTGGAGCGGAGTCAGCGCCGGAACGGAGAAGCTTCTCTGGACCGGTCGTATGCCAGTCTTCCCCGGCATGGGGTATCCGCTGGTCCCTGGCTACGAGTCGGTCGGCCGCATCACTGACGCCGGTGCCGATGCTCGGTCCCGCATCGGCGAGTGGGTGTTCGTGCCCGGCTCGCGGAGTTTCCGGGGCGCCAACGGGCTGTTCGGGGGGGCGGCGCAGCGAGTCATCGTTCCCTCGGTGCGGGCGATGGCAGTGCCCGAACGCCTCGGCGAAAAAGGCGTGCTGCTGGCACTTGCGGCGACGGCGCTGCACATGCTGCAGGGCGGCGCGGTTCCGGACCTGATCATCGGCCACGGCGTGCTCGGCCGCCTGCTGGCCCGCATCGCGATCGCCAAGGGCAGCTGGGGCCCGACCGTGTGGGAGCTCGATCCGCTGCGCCGCACTGGTTCCGGCGGCTATCCAGTGGTCCATCCAGACCAGGACACGCGCTCCGACTATTGCTCTATCTACGACGTAAGCGGCTCGCCCGAGCTCCTCGACACGCTCATCGGCCGGCTCGACAAGCGAGGCGAAATCGTGCTCGGCGGCTTCTACCAGGCGCCGCTCAGCTTTGCCTTTCCGCCCGCCTTCCAGCGCGAGGCCCGCATCAGGGTCGCGGCCGAATGGCAGCTCGAGGATCTGGTCGAGGCACGCGACCTGGTGGAACGCGGGCTGCTCAGCTTGGACGGCCTCGTCACGGATGTTCGCCCTGCCGAAGAGGCGGCCGAAGCCTATCCTTACGCGCTCAGCGATCCGCGCTGTCTCAAGATGGTGCTCGACTGGAGAAGCTGGTCATGACGATGTTCGATGAGCTCCGGGCCGAAGCGTCCGTCGAGCCCGATCCGGTCTCCACCGCGGCGCCGACCAAGACCACGCAGATCATTGCGATCTACGGCAAGGGCGGCTCAGGCAAGAGCTTCGCGCTCGCTAATCTGAGCTACATGATGGCCCAACAGGGCAAGCGCGTGCTGCTGATCGGCTGCGACCCGAAGAGCGACACGACGAGCCTGTTGTTCGGCGGCAAGTCGACGCCGACCATCATCGAAACCTCCGCCAAGAAGAAGCTCGCCGGCGAAGAGGTCGCAATCGAGGATGTCTGCTTTCAGCGTGACGGCGTGTTCGCGATGGAGCTGGGCGGACCGGAAGTCGGCCGCGGCTGTGGCGGACGCGGCATCATCCACGGCTTCGAAACGCTGGAGAAGCTCGGCTTCCATGACTGGGGCTTCGACTATGTCCTGCTCGACTTTCTGGGCGACGTGGTCTGCGGCGGCTTCGGCCTGCCGATCGCCCGCGACATGTGCCAGAAGGTCATCGTCGTCGCCTCGAACGACCTGCAATCCCTCTACGTCGCCAACAACGTCTGCAAGGCGGTGGAGTATTTCCGCAAGCTGGGCGGCAATGTCGGCGTCGCCGGCATGATCCTCAACAAGGATGACGGCACCGGCGAGGCCAACGCCTTCGCCGAAGCGGTCGGCATCCCGGTGCTGACGGCGATCCCCGCCAACGAGGATATCCGAAAGAAAAGCGCCAATTACCAGATCATCGGCATGCCGGGCGGTCAGTGGGGCAGCCTGTTCGAGGAGCTGGCGGTGAACGTCGCGACTGCGCCGCCGCTGCGCCCGACGCCGCTCGACCAGGATGGCCTGCTCAACCTGTTCAGCGCCGATGTGACCGGGGCCGACTTCTCGCTGAAGCCGGCGACCCAGGCCGACATGCGTGGCGGCACATACGAAACCAAGCCCAGCCTCGAGGTCATCTATGACGCGGTCTAACGCTTGACCGACTTCGGGGCCTCGACCCGCGAGCTCGACCGCATCGAGCTTGAGCGGCCGCAGGATAACGGCTGCCATTCGGGCGCCGACCGCATGCATGCCGAAGCCGTCGCTGCGGGCAAGGGCGAGGTGTTGGACGCGCTCGCCCGCGACTACCCTAAGGGTCCGCACGACCAGCCCCAGAGCATGTGCCCAGCCTTCGGCTCGCTGCGCGTCGGCCTGCGCATGCGGCGCACGGCAACGATCCTCTCCGGCTCGGCCTGCTGCGTCTACGGCCTGACCTTCACCTCGCACTTCTACGGTGCGCGGCGGACGGTGGGCTACGTGCCCTTCAGCTCGGAGACGCTCGTCACCGGCAAGCTGTTCGAGGACATTCGTGAGGCCGTGCACCAGATCGCCGATCCCGCGCTCTACGACACGGTCATCGTCACCAATCTCTGCGTGCCGACAGCCAGCGGCGTGCCGCTGCAGTTGCTGCCGAAGGAGATCAACGGCGTCCGCATCATCGGGATCGACGTGCCGGGCTTCGGCGTGCCGACCCATGCGGAAGCCAAGGACGTGCTTGCGGGCGCCATGCTCGGCTACGCGAGAAGGGAAGCGGAAGCCGGCCCAGTAGCGGCGCCTCGCGAGCGATCGGACCGGCCGACCGTCACTCTGCTCGGGGAAATGTTCCCGGCGGATCCGGTGGGCATCGGTCAGCTGCTCGCCCCGCTGGGGCTGGCGGCCGGTCCGGTCGTGCCAACCCGCGAATGGCGCGAGCTCTATGCCGCGCTCGATTGCGCAGCGGTCGCGGCGATTCATCCCTTCTACACCGCGAGCACTCGCGAGTTCGCGGGTGCGGGGCGGCCCGTGATCGGCTCGGCGCCGGTCGGTGTCGACGGCACTGCGGCCTGGCTCGATGCCATCGGAAACGCCTGCGGCATCGGTCAGGACAAGGTGGCCGGGGCCAAGAACGCGTTCCTGCCTGCCATCCGCGCCGCGCTTGCCGCACGACCGATCAAGGGCCGGATCACCGTTTCCGGCTATGAAGGCTCGGAGCTCCTGGTTGCGCGGCTGCTGATCGAGAGTGGCGCGAATGTGCCCTATGTCGGCACGGCCTGCCCGCGCACGCCCTGGTCCGATCCTGACCGGGAATGGCTCGAGGCGCACGGCGCGCGCATTCAATACCGGGCGAGCCTGGAGCAGGATTTAGCGGCGGTCGAGGAGTTCGGCCCCGATCTCGCCATCGGCACCACGCCCGTCGTCCAGCACGCCAAGGCCAAGGCCATTCCGGCGCTCTACTTTACGAACCTGATCTCGGCGCGGCCTCTGTTCGGGCCGGCCGGGGCCGGGAGCCTGGCGATGGTGGTCAATGCCAGCCTTGCGAACCGCGACCGCTTCGCTCGCATGACCGAGTTCTTCGATGGAGTCGGCGCGGGTCCGAGTGCAGGTGTCTGGACCGACACGCCGGTCGACCGTCCCGAGTTCAAGGCCAAGTTCGCCGCGCGCCGCATCGCCGCCGCCAAGGCCGAAGAGGCGATCGGCTCATGACCCTCATCCTCGATCATGACCGCGCCGGCGGCTATTGGGGCGCCGTCTACGCCTTTACGGCGATCAAGGGCCTGCAGGTCGTAATCGACGGCCCGGTCGGGTGCGAGAACCTGCCGGTCACCTCCGTGCTCCATTACACCGACGCGCTGCCGCCGCATGAGTTGCCGATCGTCGTGACCGGCCTGTCGGAACAGGAACTCGGCCGCGACGGCACCGAAGGCGCGATGAAGCGCGCCTGGGCGACGCTGGATCCCGACCTGCCGTCGGTCGTGGTGACTGGATCGATCGCCGAGATGATCGGCGGCGGGGTCACCCCCGAAGGCACATCCATCGTCCGCTTCCTGCCGCGCACCATCGACGAGGATCAGTGGCAGTCGGCCGACCGTGCGCTGCTGTGGCTCTGGACGCAGTTCGGGCCAAAGAAGGTGCCCGGCCCCAAGAAGCTGAAGGAAGGCGAGCGGCCCAAGGTCAACATCATCGGCCCGATGTACGGCACCTTCAATATGCCGTCGGACCTCGCGGAGATCCGCCGCCTGGTCGAAGGCATCGGCTGCGAGGTGAACATGACGTTTCCGCTCGGCAGCCATCTCGCGGATGTCCGCAAACTCGCCGACGCATCGGTCAACATCTGCATGTATCGCGAGTTCGGCCGCAAGCTGTGCGAGGAACTGGATCGACCCTATCTGCAGGCGCCGATCGGCCTCAGCTCGACCACCTCGTTCCTCCGTAAGCTTGGCGAGCTGACGGGCCTCGACCCCGAGCCGTTCATCGCCCGCGAGAAGCACACCACCATTAAGCCGCTCTGGGACTTGTGGCGCTCCGTCACCCAGGATTTCTTCGGCACGGCCAGCTTCGGCATCGTCGCGAACGACACCTACGCTCGGGGCGTCCGCCATTTCCTCGAAGAGGATATGGGGCTGCCCTGCGCCTTCAGCTTCGCCCGCCAGGCCGGCGTGAAGCCGGACAATGACGCGGTCCGCGCCGCGATCCGCGCGACCCCGCCGCTCGTCATGTTCGGCAGCTATAACGAACGCATGTACATGGCCGAAGCGGGTGCGCGCGGCATGTACATCCCGGCGAGCTTCCCGGGCGCGGTGATCCGCCGCCACACCGGCACGCCTTTCATGGGCTATTCCGGGTGCACCTATCTGGTGCAGGAAGTCTGCAACGCGCTGTTCGATGCGCTCTTCCACATCCTGCCGCTCTCGACGCAGATGGACGCCGTCGAGGCGACACCGGTCCGTGCGCGCGCCGAGCTCGCCTGGGATGCGGAGGCCAAGGCCAAGCTCGACGCCATTCTCGAGGCGCAGCCGGTGCTGGTCCGCATCTCCGCCGCCAAGCGCCTGCGCGACGCGGCAGAGCGCGCCGCCCGCCGTCACGGCGAGCTGCAGGTCACCGCCGAACGCTTCGCCGACGCGCTCCTGGAGGCGCAGCCGGCATGAGCCCCGATTTCACCTTCGTCCGGCCTGGCCGGGCACCCCGATCCACCGGCGATCCGTGCCGGCTGGAGACCGCCCAGAGACTCCGGGCAGATTGGAGACGGAAGCATGAGCGATGTACGAGAGCGAGATGATCGCTTTGGGCCGGGGACCTATCTGACCCCGGACGAAGCGCGTGAGTTTCACAAGCTGTTTATGACCAGCTTTATCCTGTTCACGATCGTTGCGATCGTGGCGCACATTCTCGCCTGGATGTGGCGGCCCTGGCTGCCCGGTACGAACGGTTATGGCGACACGGCCATGGCGATCGTAACGACCATGCTGGCCTGAGGGGGGATCGACCATGTGGAGAATCTGGCTGATCTTCGACCCGCGGCGCACGCTGGTCGCCCTGTTCGTGTTCCTGTTCGTGCTGGCACTGCTGATTCACTTCATCCTGCTCAGCACCGACCGGTTCAACTGGCTCGACGGCCCGCGCAATCAAGACGCGCCGGCCATGGCAACGGGTGCGCCCGCGGCCGGTGGGGCCACCACGACACCGTAACGCGTACACGGGGCGGAACGACGGTCCGCCGTTCCGCCCCGATCAACTCCTGAACTGTCCCACGACGAGGGGAGGGGCGCGCCATGGCGCTACTGAGCTACGAACGGAAATATCGGGTCCGCGGCGGCACGCTGATCGGCGGCGACCTGTTCGACTTCTGGGTCGGCCCCTTCTATGTCGGGTTCTTCGGCGTCACGACCGCGGTGTTCGCCCTTTTGGGTACGCTGCTGATCTTCTATTCGGCCTCGCTGGGTCCGACCTGGAACCCGTGGCTGATCTCGATCGCCCCACCCGACTACGAATATGGTCTGGCGCTGGCCCCTCTGCGCGACGGCGGTTTCTGGCAGATCATCACCTTCTGCGCGATCGGAGCCTTCACAAGCTGGGCGCTGCGTGAGGTCGAAATCTGCCGAAAGCTCGGTATCGGCTATCATGTGCCGATCGCCTTTGGTTTCGCCATCTTCGCCTATGTGAGCCTGGTGGTGATCCGGCCGCTGCTGATGGGCGCCTGGGGCTTTGGCTTCCCGTACGGGATCTTCAGCCACCTCGATTGGGTGTCGAACACCGGCTACCAATATCTCCATTTCCACTACAATCCGGCGCACATGCTGGCCGTGTCGTTCTTCTTCACGACGACGCTTGCCCTCGCGCTCCACGGCGGCCTCGTCCTCTCGGCGGTGAACCCGGCCAAGGGCGAAGTGGTGAAGACGCCGGAATATGAGGACACCTTCTTCCGCGACCTGATCGGCTATTCGATCGGCACGCTGGGCATCCACCGGCTGGGGCTGTTCCTGGCGCTGAACGCCGGCTTTTGGAGCGCGGTCTGCATCATCATCTCAGGCCCGTTCTGGACCAAGGGCTGGCCCGAATGGTGGACCTGGTGGCTCAACCTGCCGATCTGGTCCTGAGGGGGGAGACGCTCGATGTCGCAGTTCCAGACCCTGTTCAACACGATCCAGCTGAGGACGGTGCCCGAAGCGGGCGTGCCGCTCCCGGTCGGCAACGAACCGCGCACCGGCGACGGCGGCTACAGCTACTGGCTGGGCAAGCTCGGCGCGGCGCAGCTCGGACCCATCTACCTCGGCAAGCTGGGCGTGGCGTCGCTGATCTTCGGCTTCTTCGCGATCGAGATCATCGGCCTCAACATGTGGGCCTCGGTCAACTGGGATCCGATCCAGTTCGTGCGGCAGCTGCCCTGGCTGGCGCTCGAGCCGCCGGGGCCGGAATGGGGCTTCACCCCGTTCGTGCCGCTGGCCGAGGGTGGCTGGTGGATCATCGCCGGCTTCTTTCTGACCACGTCCATCCTGCTCTGGTGGGCTCGAACCTTTGCGCGAGCCAAGGCGCTCGGCCTGGGCAATCACGTGCCCTGGGCCTTTGCGAGCGCCATCTTCCTTTACCTGGTGCTGGGCTTCATCCGGCCAGGCCTGATGGGGAGCTGGTCGGAGGCGGTGCCGTTCGGCATCTTCCCGCACCTGGACTGGACCGCGGCCTTCTCGATCCGCTACGGCAATCTCTTCTACAACCCGTTTCACGCCCTCTCGATCACCTTCCTTTACGGATCGACGCTTCTGTTTGCGATGCACGGCGCGACCATTCTCGCGACCGCCCGCTACGGATCGGAACGCGAAATCGAGCAGTCCACCGACCGCGGCACCGCGACCGAACGCGGCGCACTCTTCTGGCGCTGGACCATGGGCTTCAACGCCAACATGGAATCGATCCATCGCTGGGCCTGGTGGTTCGCGGTGCTGACGACGCTGACCGGCGGGATCGGCATCCTGCTGACGGGTACGGTGGTCGACAACTGGTATCTCTGGGCTGTCGAGCATCATTATGCCCCGTCCTACCCGGACTCAGGCACGCTCGACCCGGGAGCGGCGGTGTCGCTCAACCCGCAGCCGCTGCCACCCGTCGAGGCACCGATGGCAGCGAGCCCGGATACCGCGATCACTGACTCGCCGGTCACGCCGGCCGTGCCCGAAGCGCCAGCGCCGACCGCGCCCGCGCCGTCGAACTGAGGGGAGGGGCAGCATGAACCGCACCCACATCGTCATCGCCGCTCTTCCGCTCCTGGCGCTCACCGCCTGCGAGCTGGGCCAGAAGACGGTGCAGCAAACGGGCTATCGAGGCACCGGCCTGGAACAGATCTACGACACCAGCTCGCGGGCCAAGGCGGCGGCCATCCCGCCACCGCCCTATCCGCTGCCGCCCGACACGGGGCCGAGCGCTCGCGAGACCTACCAGAACGTCCAGGTGCTGGGCGACATGTCGGCCGAGCGGTTCAACCACCTGATGGCATCGATCACCGCCTGGGTCTCGCCGCAGCAGGGCTGCAATTACTGCCACAACCCCGAGAACATGGCCTCGGACGAGCTTTATACGAAGCAGGTCGCCCGGAGCATGATCCGGATGACGCGCGCCATCAACTCGACCTGGTCGAGCCATGTCCAGCAGACCGGCGTCACTTGTTACACCTGCCACGCCGGCAACAACGTACCGAAGAACGTCTGGGCTGCGGTCGACCCTAGTCCGAACCACACGATCCGAGGCAATCGCCGGGGCCAGAATGCGCCGGACCCGAACGTCGGCTATGCCTCGCTGCCCTATGCGCCGTTCCAGGATTACTTCGCGGGCGATCCGAAGGTCGTCCGTGTGGCGTCCAGCAGCGCCTATCCCGGCGGCAACCCGCTGACGACCCGGCATGCCGAAGACAGCTATGGCGTGATGATGCACGTCAGCCAGGCGCTGGGCGTGAACTGCACCTATTGCCACAACTCGCAGAGCTTCCGCTCCTGGTCGCTCAGCCGCACGCAGCGGGCCACCGCCTGGTACGGCATCCGCATGGTGCGCGACATCAACCAGGGGTATATCGCGCCCTTGGAGCCGATCTTCCCGCCGCACCGGCTAGGCAAGCTAGGCGATCCTTTGAAGGTCAATTGCCTCACCTGCCACCAGGGATTGAACAAGCCGCTCGGCGGCAAGTCGATGCTCGCGGACTATCCGTACTTCCGGGTCGCTGCGGCACCCGTTGCGCCGGTCGCCGGCGAGGCGGGCGTGCCGTCGGCGCTGGCTCGGCCGGAGACGATGGCACCGCGGATCGCGCCGCCGAACGCTCCGCCCGCCGGACCGGGCAACGAACCGCCCGATCCGGTCGCGCCGGGGCGGTAACTCCGACGGAAGGTGCGAGTTACCGCCGCGTCGGCGGGACGTCCGTGGTCTCCTGCGCATTCATGCGCGCGCGCCGTTCTTCCAGTTCGCGGCCATGTTCGCCAGCCATCGGATGGCGGTTGCGGGGCTTGCGGAGGAACCACAGCAGCGCGACGATGGCGATCGCCAAGCCTGAGATCAGGATGAAGAGGTTGTTGCTCGCAAGATAGTCACCGGTATTCATCGGGATAGCACCTGAGTTTGCCGCTCGCCCGCTCGAACCGGCAAGGGCGCTGCGCTGTTCCACTCGTTACTGCGCCGGATCGGAAGCAGGGCTTGCTCGTTCAGCCCGCGATGTCCGCTTCCGATCGTCTTGGGCCGCTGCCGGCCGCCGCACTCACCGCCGCTCCGCTCGCTGTCTCGGGCGTGCTTGCGTCGCTTCATCCGCCCGCGCCGGGCACCCGCACGTTCCGCTGGTATCGTTCGCTCGAAAAACCCGGCTTCACGCCGCCGGATCCTATGTTCGGCATGGTCTGGACGGCAATTCAGGCGGGCCTTGCCTGGGGCGGCTACCGATTGTTCCGATCGCCACCTAGCAAGCCGGCCCATGCCGCTGCGGCCCTCTGGAGCTTCAACGTGGCCATGATCGGTGGTTGGAGCGAGCTGTTCTTCGGCGGCAAGAAGCTTGGGGGGAGCGCGGTGGCTGCCGGCGCCATGTTGGCGACGGGCGCCGCCTACACGGCCGTCGCCACGCGCGCGGATCGCAAGGCGGCGGCCACGGGCGTTCCGTTCGTCGTTTGGCTTGGTTTCGCCAGCCTCCTCGCGACGGAAGTGTGGCGCCGGAACCGGCACACGCCGCTCGCGCACTGACTCATCGTCGGGAGCGCAGGCGCTCGAGTACGTTGGCCAGCCAGTCGAGCGTTCCCTCCGGCGTGCCGTCGATTGAGGCGGCGAGTTCGATCGCGGCCAGCAGCATCACCTCGGGGAGCGCGAAGACCGAAAGGTCGCTGTCCTGCTGATAGTCCAGAGCCAGCCGGGCCAGGTCCCGTGCCGCCTCATCGATCAGCTCTGCCCTCTCGTTGCGCATTCCGACCGCCCTTTGCCAGCGAGGCGCTCGAGTTGGGTCGCAACGGAAGATGGGCCCAGCAACGAGCGCGCTCGATGCGGTCCGACATCACGGCAGATCGCCGTCAGAGGGGCCCGGCCCGCAGACGTGCGTGGCTAGCGTGGCCCGATCGCTTCGGCCAACAAGTTCGGCCAAAGCGATCGATTGGAGAGGCTTATGCTCAGGCGGCCACGGGCACCCGGCTGAGCGCGCACATCGACCAGCAGTCGCTGAGCGCACGGACCAGCCGGTCGACGTCACCATCGGTGTGGACCGGCGAGGGCGTGATGCGGAGCCGCTCGGTGCCGCGTGGGACCGTGGGATAGTTGATCGGCTGAACATAGATGCCGTGCTCGTCGAGCAGCCAATCGCTGATCTGCTTGCAGTGCTTGGGGTCGCCCACCATCACGGGGATGATGTGGCTGGGGTTGTCCAGCATGGGGATGCCCGCCGCCTTCAGCTTGGCGCGCACAGTCGCGACGCGATCGCGATGCGCCTCGCGCTCAGCGTTGCTGGCTTTCAGGTGGCGGATGCTCGCGGCTGCACCGGCGGCCAGGGCCGGGGGCAGGGCGGTCGTGAAGATGAAGCCCGAGGCAAAGCTGCGCACGAAGTCGCACACCGCCTCTGAGCCCGCGATATAGCCGCCGAGCACGCCAAAGGCCTTGCCGAGCGTGCCTTCGATGACGGTGATCCGGTCCATCAGCTCTTCGCGCTCGGCGACGCCGCCGCCGCGCGGGCCGTAGAGGCCGACCGCATGCACTTCGTCGATGTACGACATGGCGCCGTGCGCCTCGCACACGTCGAGGATCTCGGCGATCGGCGCGATGTCGCCGTCCATCGAATAGACGCTCTCGAACGCGACGAGCTTCGGCCGGCCAGGTTCGATCGCCGCGAGGCGGCGGTCGAGATCGCGCCAGTCATTGTGCGCCCAGACCTGGCGCTCGGCGCGGCTGTGCCGGATGCCTTCGATCATCGAGGCGTGGTTGCCGGCGTCCGACAGGACGATGCAGTTCGGCAGCTTCGACGCGAGCGTTCCCAGCGCCGCCCAGTTCGAGACATAGCCCGACGTGAACAGCAGGGCCGCTTCCTTGCCGTGCAGGTCGGCCAGCTCGGCCTCGAGCAGCACATGCTGGTGCGTCGTCCCTGAGATGTTGCGGGTGCCCCCGGCACCGGCGCCGCACGAGTCCAAAGTCGTGTGCATGGCCTCCAGCACCGCCGGGTGCTGGCCCATGCCGAGATAGTCATTCGAGCACCAGACGGTGACCTCGCGGGTGCCCTCCTCGACATGCTGGCGCGCGCGCGGAAAGGCGCCGCGCCGACGCTCCAGCTCGGCAAAGATGCGGTAGCGGCCTTCGCCCCTCAGCGCGTCCAGTTCGCCCGTGAAAAAGGCTTCATAGTCCATGAGGTCCTCCCGCTTGCCGCTTGTTCGTATGTGCCCACCGCCACAGCGCCGAGTCCCGGAGCGGCAGCATGATGAAGAGATGTTCCAGCAGCGCGACCGCCGCCAGGGTAAAGAGCATCATCGCCGATGCGGCAATGCCGCTGCCTACCGGCGCCGCCATTCCCTGAGCCCACAACACCCAGCACAGCCAGGCGGATGCCACCGCCGACACCGGGAACAACGCGTTCATGCGCGCGGACCGGAAGTAGCTTTTCAGATAGGCGAGGTGCGCCGGCATGATGTCCGTCGACAGGTTCGGGACCCCCAGAAAGATGTTCAGCTTGGTCGAAAGCCGCATCAGGTAGAGGAGCGCAAAAGCGTCCGCCGCAAGCCGGTTCGGTTCGTTCCAGACGAGCGCGTAGAGCAGCGCGCCGGTGGCGACCATGGCGACTTCGTGGTGGATGAGTGTTGCGGAAGCCGACTTGAAGCGCGCCCAGCCGCTCAGGCCCGGTGCCTCGGGCAGGCGGTTGGGTCCGGCGACATAGCCCATCAGGAAGCTCATCTCGTGCCAGCCCCAGATCGCGGTCGAGGCCGCGAAGGCGACATAGGCGCCCGTCGCGCTCGCATCCGAGGCGCTGGCGACCACGGCCCAGAGGCCGACGAGTGCAACGGAGCCGGCGCCGGCCATGCTCCAACGAAAGGTGCGGCGCGGCAGGTTGTCGAGCCAGATGATCGCGCCGGTCGAGACGAACCAGAGCAGCCCCACGAACAGCATCGGCCAGGCGTGCGGGCTGATCACCATGCCGGCTGCAGACGCACGGCGGCGGGCAGGGTATTGGTCTTTGGACGGCGGAGATAGAGCCGCGCAAAGGTCAGGCCGGCGAGCAGGCTGTTGCCGATCCGTGCGAGGCCACGGCCCTGTGCCTTCGCATCCTCGATCCGCCCCGCGAGCACGCGCAGCCGCTCAAATCCCTCACGCATCACCGGATCGTCCATGTCGAGCTCGACCGGGAAGACCTGGCGGCTGATCTGGGTCGTGATGCGGAAGACCTCGAAGCCATATTCGGCCGGATCGACGCCGAGGGCGGCGTGGAAGGCCGGGCGGTTGTGGTCCCGCACGTACATGGTCGCGTAGACCGCGAGCAGGAAGAAGCGGATCCAGAGTTTGTTGACTCCGCTCAAGAGCTTCGGGTCGGCGCGCATCAGCAGCGCAAAGGCTTCGCCGTGCCGGAACTCGTCGTTGCACCACTCCTCGAACCACTGGAAAATCGGGTGGAAGCGGCGCTCCGGATTGCGAGCGAGGTGGCGGAAGATGGTGATGTAGCGCGCATAGCCGATCTTCTCGGACAAGTAGGTCGCGTAGAAGATGAACTTCGGTTTGAAATAAGTGTATTTCTTGGTTTTGGTCAGGAAGCCCAGGTCGATGCCGATGCCGGCGTCCTTCAGGCTATCGTTGATGAAGCCGGCGTGGCGGCTTTCGTCGCGGGCCATCAGCCTGAACAGGTTCTTGGCGTCCGGATTGGTCACGCGGCGCGCGATTTCAGCGTAGAGGATGCAGCCGGAGAACTCGGACGTCATGGAGCTGACGAGGAAGTCGGTGAACTCCTGCCGGAGCTCCGGCGCAAGACCGGCGATGACACCGTCGAACGCTTCGGTGCGCTTGAAATGCCCTTTGTTGCGGTCCTCCTGCATCTCCGCGATCAGCGCATCCCATTCGGCGCGCACGGGCGAGACATCGATCCGGTCCATCGCCGCAAAGTCGGTCGTGTAGAAGCGAGGGGAGAGTATCGTCTCCGTGGCGGCAAGCGCCTGGGTGTCGGGGCCGCCCCGCAAAGTACTACTTTGCGGGGACCCCGTGTCGATCGCCGCTTCAGGCTTCTTGTGCGCGTCGGCGGTCATTTGACCCTCCCGGCCGAAAAACTGAGTTCGTAGAGCTCGGTCAGCTCGAAGCGGGCGCGCAGCCGCGTCAGGAAGCGGTCCAGCGCGGTCGCCTTGGTGACGGTGGCGGTGCGGTGCTCGACAAGGCGGCTGCCGAACGGCACCCGCACCGCAGGCCCTTGCACCAGCACCTTGTCGCCCGGCTCGATCGACCGCTCGCCGTCGAGCTCGACATGAGCGTGGAGATGCTCGTTCGTATGCTCCACCTCGATGCGGCAGAGCGTGTCGAAGCGAGTGCGGCGGAAGAGCATCAGCGCGCCTCCAACAGGCCGTTAAAGGCCGCGACATTGGTATGCCCGAACCCGTTCAGTTCGATCACGCGCCCCGTCGCCATGTCCGTCAAGGAGAGCTGGCCGTCGACATAGCGGGTGAGGCGGAACGGCGCCTGCGGCCCGTGGCCGTGCATCCGGCGTTCGCGCGCGAGGCCGCGCATCACTCCGCGGATAAAGCCGCTGCCGTCCTGGCCGAAGCTCGCGACCGTTGCACCACTCTCGGCGTTGGTCACCACGACGGCGCCGTTCACGTCGGCGAAGCGCAGCATCCGCTCGGCGGCGGGTTGGATGCCGGCGCTGGTGCGAAGTTCGGCGGCCGTCCGCGACTCGGGGAGCCAGTCCGCCCGGACCGCAGCAACGAGCAGGACGGAGGCGACGACGAAGCCTGCGGCGAGCCGAACGGCGCCCTGCGGGACCATGTTGGCGTGGCTGTGGCCTGCGCTCATGCCATCGCTCCGGCGGGAATGAGCTGCGCAGGCTGCTCCGGCACCGGCTGGGCGATGGGCCCGAGCGCGCTGCGCGCCGCGATCAGCAGGGTCGCCACTTTCTCGGCCTCAGGCACCGAACGCAGCATCGGCTGCGGCGCGGCGAAGCGCCATGCCCGTGCGTGCGGCCAAAGGAAGAAATAGCTGATCCGGCCCGAGTCCAGGGTGAGCGCAATGTCACCATGTCCGCGCTCAAGGGGCCGGAGGTCGGCAGCTGCCGTGCGCGAGAGGGGCAGGTTGATGCAGGCCGACAAGGCAACCCCGACGCGGAGCACGACCCGCTTGTTGGTGAGCGTGTAGATGCTCGTCCGGGCCACTCCCCAGGCGAACAAGGCCATCATGCCTAGGAGTGCAAGGCCCGCGGCGAAGCTCACGCCCGCGCCGAAGATGCTGGCCTGGCTGAGGCTGTAGAGCGTCAACGCGGCGAAATAGGCGGCTACCCAACGGGCGTGGAGAGCGTTGCGCAGGAACACCCGCGCGTCGGGCGCGCCCTGCCAAAGGATCGTCTCGCCCACCGGCAGCGGCCCGGGCAGGCCGCGCACCGGTTCGTCGTCATGCTCCATCACAGGAACGGCTCCGTGCGGTTCGGCAGGCCGTAGAGATAGCCGCCGCCGTAATAGCCCATGATCTGGTCTTCCTCGCACCGGGTGATCTGCCCGCCGGTAGCCGGCACCGGCACGCCCGCAAACTGCTCGGCCGAGATCGAGTCGGTCTCGACCAGGCGTCGTCCTTTGCGGACGGTTGTGAAGCCGACCGGGGTCAGCACAGTGCGGCCGCTCGCAAGCGCGACTTCGAAGTAACGGACGACGCGGTCGGAGCGGTCGATCCAGATGTCGGCGATCACGCCTGCCTTCTTCTTGTCGACGCCGTAGATTGGCCAGCCGCGCACATCCGGGTCGCGGCGCGCGATCGAGAAATGGTCGTCCTGGCTGATCGGCACGATCCGGATCCGCCCTTCCATGTCGAGGTCGGGCCAGGGCGCGCGATCGGCATAGGCGGCGGGGCCGACGCCGTCCGCCAGCGGATTGCCCGTCGGCGTGTAGGGCGCGCCGCCGAAACGCGCCGTGCGCCGCGCAGCGATCTCCACCGGCTCGCGACCCTTGGTCGGGGTTGAGGCGATGCCGCGATCGAAGGGGAGCCGGAACTCCTTGTAGGTCGAAGCCGTCAACAGGCCATAGGCGCTGTCCACCCGGCCGGTGATCTCGTCCTCGACCGGATAGCCTTCGCGCCGGTCCTCGCGTCGCAGGTAATACACCAGCCCGATGAAGAAGAGCACGAAGGCGTAGAAGCAGAGCTCCGCCACATCGAGGTTGCCGACCAGGATCACCCTATCCATCCCACGTCTCCTTATCTGTCAGGTGGGAAACTGGCTGAGGCCGAAGCGGCCGGCGGGAGCATTGTCCTCCGTGCCGGCCAAAGGCCCGAGCGCTACGAGCGTTGCGAACAGCAACAGAATTTCGAAACCGAAGACGACGCCGTAACCGGTTGCCCGGGTGGCGAGCGTCGTGCCGAGATCGCCGGCAATGGCCGCCGAGCCGATCAGGTCCCGCGCAATCCCGCCCACGGCGATGGCGAGGCCCGCCGCGCTTGCCTGGACTGCGCCCCAAGCACCCAGCGCGATACCCGAGCGACCGCCGCGCGCCAGTGCCATGGCGGCGGTGAGCGTGCCCACCATGAACAGCCCGGCGCCCAGCCCGATCAGGGTCGCGCCGGCGTACAGAAGGAGCGGGGCGCCGAGGGGGGCGGCGAACAGCACGCTCAGGAAAGCGCCGATGCCGATCACACCGCCAAGCCCCGCGACGCGGTGCGGATCGCCGCCATTGCCCAGTACGCGCGCCGCATGCGCGAAGCCGAGCAGGTTGCCGAGCGCCCAGAGGCCGGTCAGCTCGGTGGTGCCGCCGACCGTCATCCGCAGCAGCTCGCCGCCATAGGGCTCGAGAAGCACGTCCTGCATCGAAAAGGCCGCGGCGCCGAGACCCGTGGCGATGAGCATCCGACGCGTGCCCGGCTCGGCCGTGAAGTCGGTCCACGCATCCCGGAAGCGCGGCGCCGGCTGCGGGTCCGCTGCCTGGCGCCTGCGCGCCTCCTGCTTCCAAAGCGCGGCGATGTTCAGGATGACGACCAGCACGGCCGTGCCCTGGACAAGCTGGATCAGCCGCGTGGGCGTGAAGTCGCGCAACGCGCCGCCGATTGCGAAGGCGCTGAGCACCATGCCGGCGAGCAGCATCACGTAGAGAAGGGCAACGGCGCGCGGGCGGCCGTCCTCGGGGGCGAGGTCGGTGGCGAGCGCGAGACCGGCGGTCTGCGCCGTATGGAGGCCGGCCCCGGTCAGCAGGAAGGCGAACAGGGCGGCCACCGTGCCGACGCCGGCAACGTCGGGCCGCGACATCAGCAGCAGCGCGAAGGGCATCAGCGCGAGCCCGGCGAACTGCAGCAGCGTGCCGATCCAGATGAAAGGGACACGCCGCCAGCCCAGCATCGACCGGTGATGGTCGGAGCGGTGCCCGATCAAGGCTCGCGCCGGAGCAAAGAGCAGGGGCACGGAGATCATCAGCGCGACGGCCCAGGCGGGCACGCCGAGCTCGACGATCATCACCCGGTTGAGCGTGCCGTTGAGCAGCACCGCCGTCATGCCGACGCTCACCTGAAAGAGCGACAGGCGCAGCAGGCGCGAGAGGGGGAGATCGGCGCTGGCTGCATCCGCGAAGGGCAACCAGGTCGTGGCGACCCGGCTCCACCGCGAGAAGAAAGGCGCGCCGCCAGCCATCAGATCCGCACCAGCTCCATCGCCTGACTGGTGTAGAAGCCGGAGACGATCCGCTCGGTCCGGCCGATCCGCCAGTCCGGAAGCGCCGAGAGCCGCGCGCGCAGCTCATCGACGGTGACCGGCTGGATCGCCGGGGCCCGGTTGCCGCGCGGGAAGACGCGGCCGACCGTGTGCATGGTCGTGAGCAGCGGCGTGCGCGGCGCGAAGGTGAAGACGATGGAGTGGCGCGTCCCGCCCGCCAGCCGGTCGATCGCCGCCGTGATCTCCTCGGCGTTGTAGTGGATCAGAGAGTCCATCGCCGCGACATGGTCGAACACGCCGAGCGCCGGATCGAGCATGTCCCCGACCCGCCAGTCGATGCTGCCATGGCCGAGGAACGACGGAGCGCGATCGCGGGCGACCTCCACCAGGCCGCCGGCCACATCGATCGCGGTCACGTCCGCGCCGCGCCGCGCGGCGGCGACGGCCAGCGCGCCGGTGCCGCAGCCGGCATCGAGCAAAGTCGAGCGGCGCATGTCGGCGGGGAGCCAGGACAGCAACGTCGCGCGCATCCGCTCACGGCCCGCACGAACCGTGGCCCGGATGCCGCTCACCTTCGCGTCGGAGGTCAGGTCTTCCCAAGCGCGCCGCGCGGTCTGGTCGAAATAGGTCTGGAGGGCGTCGCGCTGCGCCGTCCATCCATTGTTCGGCAGAAATGTCGCCATCACTCGAACCCCAGAAAGTCGAAGATGTCGCGATCCTTCATCGACCGCGCTTCGAGCGCCGGAACCCCGCGCCACAGCATGTCGGCAAGGCGCAGATACTCGTTGCGGGCGCCCTCGACCTCGGGGGCATCGTCCATTTCGAAGATGGTGCATTTCTTGAGCCGCGAGCGCCGGATCGCGTCCAGGTCCTTGAAATGGGCGAGGCGCTTCATGCCGGTCGCTTCGGCGAAGCGGTCGATCTCGTCCGTGCCGGCCGAGCGGTTCGCGACCACGCCGGCGACCCGCACATTATAGTTCTTCGCCTTGGCGTTGATGGCGGCGATGATGCGGTTCATCGCAAAGATGCTGTCGAAGTCGTTGGCGGTCACGCACAGCGCGCGCTCGGCATGCTGGAGTGGCGCGGCGAACCCGCCGCACACGACATCGCCCAGCACGTCGAAGATCACGACGTCCGTGTCGTCGAGAAGGTGATGCTGCTTCAGCAGCTTGACGGTCTGGCCGACGACATATCCGCCGCAGCCCGTGCCGGCCGGCGGCCCGCCCGCCTCCACACACATGACGCCGTTATAGCCTTCGAACATATAGTCCTCGGGCCGGAGTTCCTCGGCGTGAAACTCGACGCTTTCGAGCACGTCGATCACGGTCGGCATCAGCTTTTTGGTGAGCGTGAAGGTGCTGTCGTGCTTCGGATCGCAGCCGATCTGCAGCACCCGGTGGCCGAGCTTGGAGAAGGCGGCCGAGAGGTTGGAGGAGGTGGTCGATTTGCCGATTCCCCCCTTGCCATAGACGGCGAAGACCTTGGCGCGGCCGATCAGGACATTGGGGTCCAGCTCGACCTGGACACTGCCGTCGCCGTCAGGCGGTGAAGATGCGGAGGGGCGGTCAAGTAGCATGGTTCACTCCGCTGCGATCAGGCCTTCGAGCCTGTCTTCGATGTCGTCGGCCGCCGCGCGCAGGGCGGCCAGGGTGGCAGCGTCGGGCGACCAGTACTGGCGATCCGAGGCTTCCAGCAGCCGGTCGGCCATGCGCGCCGAGGCCTTGGGGTTGAGGGTGGCGAGCCGCGTCCGCATTGCGGGATCGAGCACGAAGGTCTCGCCGAGCTTCTGATAGATCCAAGGCGCCACGCTGCCGGTCGTCGCCGACCAGCCGAGCGTCGTGGTCATGTGCGCTTCGATGTTGCGTACGCCTTCGAAGCCGTGCGCGAGCTGGCCTTCGTACCAACGCGGGTTCAGCGCGCGAGTGCGGGTCTCGAGTTCGACCTGCTCGCCGAGCGACCGGACCTTGGCGGCGCCCTGCGTCGCGTCGACGATGTAGATGGGGGGCGCCTTGCCCGAGGCGCGCGCGGCGGAGCGGGCGATCCCGCCCAGCGTGTCGACATATTGATCGAGGTCGGTGACGCCCAGTTCGACAGAGTCGAGATTCTGATAGGTCAGGTCGATGCCGCCGAGCGCCGCCTTGAACAGTTCGGCCTGGCGGACGGCGGCGCCGTTGCGGCCATAAGCGAAGCCCTTGCGGCGCTCGAACACTTCGGCGAGGTCGTCCGGGTCGTTCCAAGCGCCGCTGTCGATCAGCTGATTGACGTTGGCGCCATAGGCACCCTCGGCATTGGAGAAGACGCGGAGCGCGGCCGTCTCCAGGTCGCAGCCTTGTCCGGCCTGATGCGCGCGGGTGCGTTTCAGCACGAAGTTCATCGCCTCAGGCTCGTCGGCGGTGCTGGCCAGATAGGCCGCGTCCGCAAGCATCCGGGTCTGCAGCGGCAGCAGGTCGCGGAAGATGCCGGAAAGCGCGATCACCACGTCGATGCGCGGGCGGCCGAGCTCTTTGAGCGGGATCAGCTCCGCGCCGGCCAGCCGGCCATAGCCGTCGAAGCGGGGCCGTGCGCCCATCAGCGCCAGCGCCTGGGCGAGTTGCGCCCCCTCGCTCTTCAGATTGTCGCTGCCCCAGAGCACCATCGCGACGCTCTCGGGGAGCGTCTCGCCATGGCGGGCGAGCAGCCGGTCGGCGGCTTCGCGGCCCTGCGCGACGGCGAAGGCGCTGGGGATGCGGAAGGGGTCGAAACCACACAGGTTGCGACCGGTCGGCAGCACGTCAGGATTGGCGACGAGGTCGCCGCCGGGCGCCGGAGGCACGAAGCCCCCGTCGAGCGCATGGATGAGGGCACCGAACTCGTCATTGGCCGCCAGCCGCTGCGCGACAGTCTCGCGCTCAGCCTTGGGGAAGACATCGAGGAAGCGGTCCAGCGCCTGGCCTTCGACGGCGCGGCCGAGAACGTGCAGGCCCTCGGGAATGAGGCTCTGTTCGACTTCGTAGATGCGGCCGGACAGGCCATCGAGGTCGGTCGCGTCGAGGTCGACGGCTTCTGCCTGGTCGCGGATCATCGTCGCAACCACGCTCCGCTCGGCCTCATCTTCGCTGGAACGCCACCGCTCCACCAACGCCTTCAAGTCGGCCAGACCCTTGTAGAGCCCGGACTTCGCCAACGCCGGCGTCAGATAGGAGATCAGCGTCGCGCCCGCGCGGCGCTTGGCGATCAGCCCTTCGGAGGGATTGTTGGCGGCATAAAGATAGAAATTCGGAAGGTCGCCGATCAGCCGTTCGGGCCAGCAAGCGTCCGACAGGCCGGTCTGCTTGCCCGGCATGAACTCGAGCGCGCCGTGCGTGCCGAAGTGGAGCACGGCCTGCGCGCCGAAATCCTCGCGCAGCCAGCGATAAAAGGCCGAGAAGGCATGAGTGGGTGCGAAACCGGCCTCGAACAGCAGGCGCATCGGATCGCCCTCCCAACCGAACGCCGGTTGGAGCCCGACGAACACATTGCCGAACTGGGCACCGAGCACGTGGATCGAGCGGCTGTCCGCCTGTTTGCGGCCCGGGGCAGGCCCCCACTGGGCTTCTATCGCCTTGAGGTGCGGCTCGCGGCGGACATGGTCGTCCGCATCGATGCGGGCATGCACATTGGCGTCGGCACCGAAGCGGCTGGCGTTCCCTTCCAGCACGGTCTCGCGCAGCGCGTCGACACTCGGAGGCACCGCGACATCGTAACCTTCGGCAGCGAGGCGCTGGAGCGTGGCGTACAGCGACTCCCAAACCCCCAGGAACGCGGCGGTCCCGGCTGCGCCCGAGTTCGGGGGGAAGTTGAACAGCACAATCGCAAGCTTGCGGTTGGCGCGCTCGGTCCGGCGAAGCGTGACGAGCCGGACGACCTTGGCGGCCAGCGCCTCGGCACGTTCAGGATCGCTCGACATGGCCCGAACCGCGGCACCCTCCGAGCGGCCTCCAAATACGGCCGGTGCGATCGCGCCGTCCAGCTCAGGGATGGCGACCATCAGCGTCGCTTCGAGGGGCGTGAGGCCCTGGCGGCCGTCTCGCCACTGGTCGAGCGTCTGGAACTCGACCGGGTGGGCAGCGATGTAAGGCACGTCGAGTCGGCCGAGCGTCTCCGCTGCGGCATCGGCATCGTTATAGGCCGGGCCGCCGACGAGCGAGAAGCCGGTGAGGCTGACCACGGCATCGACGCCGCTGAAGAAGCGCTCGATCGCGGGCCGGCCGTCCAGGCCCCCGGCGAAAGCGGGGACCACAGTGAGGCCTTTCGCCTCCAGCGCGGCGATGACGCCGTCATAATGTGCCGTGTCGCGGGCGAGCACGTAGCTGCGGAGCATCAGCAGGCCCACTCTGCCCTGAGCGCTCTTGGTCGGGGGCAGGTCTTCGATCCGCTCCAGGATGCGCCCCTGGTGGTACAGGCCGACTTCGGGATATTCGGTCGGGGACTTGGCCGCCATGGTGCCACGGAGCGCGCGGCGCGGTCCGTCGGCGTACCGGTCGACCAGGCCGCGCACCATCTGCACGACATTGTCCTCAGAGCCGGCCAGCCAGTATTGCAGCGTCAGGAAATAGGCGCGGACGTCCTGCGCGGTGCCGGGGATGAACTTCAGGATCTTCGGCAGCCGGCGCAGCATGCGCATCTGCTTGTCGCCCGAGTCGGCGCTGGCGCCGGGCTTGGCCGATCCGCGCAGCTTCTTGAGCGCGGCCATCAGCCCCGTGGCGGGCTTCGACATCGAATAGCCGCCCATCCGCGTCAGACGGACGATCTCGCTGCCGGACATCAGGCCGATCATCGCGTCGCAGGCGTCGCGCCGCGCTTGAAGGGCAGGCAGCACCGCATTGATGTGATCTTCCATGAACAACATGGTGGCGATCACGATGTCGGCGCGGCCGATGTCGGCGATGGTGCGCGGCAGCGCCCCGGCATCGCGGTCCCATTCGGACGCCGCATGATAGCCGATCGTGACGCCGCTGCCCTTCAGCTTGCGTTCGGCCCTCTCCACCGCGCCGGCGAGGTGCGTGTCGAGCGTCACGAAGGCGACGCGGACCGGGATCGTCTCAGCGGCCATAATGCGCTTTCGCGTCGTAGAGGGTCGCGACGTCGATCCGCGCGCGCCCATTTGCGGCGGCGAACGCCTCGGTATTCCGACGCGCCTTGCCCCGCACGAAGAACGGGATCTTGCGGAGCTCGAGTTCGGCGTCCGCGGACCAAAGATCCTCCCCGGAACGGGGAGGGGGTCCATCGGCGAAGCCGATGGTGGAGGGGGCCCCGCCTCCCAGTGTGCTGACGACGTGGGCCCCCTCGACCGGCTGCGCCGGTCCCCCTCCCCGTTCCGGGGAGGATTGAAGGTGGCTGGCGCCGGCGTCGTCCGAGAATTCCGGATCGTCGCGGAACATGGCGAGCAGATGCTCCTCTAGGCCCATCACCAGCGGGTGGACCCAGCTATCGAAGATCACGTTGGCACCTTCGAAGCCCATTTGCGGCGAGTGGCGGGCGGGGAAGTCCTGCACATGCACAGGCGCGGAGATCACCGCGCAGGGGATGCGCAGCCGCTTGGCGATGTGCCGCTCCATCTGAGTGCCGAGCACGAGCTCCGGCTGCAGCGCCTGGATCGCGGCCTCGACCTCCAGATGATCGTCGGTGATCAGCGGGTCGAGACCGTAAAGCTCGGCCGCAGCACGCATTTCGCGGGCGAACTCGCGATTGTAGCAGCCGAGCCCGCAGATTTCGAAGCCGAGTTCGTCGGTCGCGACGCGCGCGGCGGCGATTGCATGGGTCGCGTCGCCGAAGATAAAGACGCGCTTGGCGGTAAGGTAGGTCGAATCGACCGAGCGGCTGTACCAGGGCAGCCGCGACTCGGCGCTCTCGAGCACGGCTTTGGTGTCCACGCCGGTGAGGCGCTCGATCTCGGCGATGAACTCCTTAGTCGCGCCGACGCCGATCGGGACGGTGCGCACCGTCGGCATCGCATAGGCTTTCTCCAGCCACCGCGCCGCCGTGTCGCCGATCTCCGGATAGAGCAGGATGTTGAAGTCAGCCTCGCCGAGCCGGGCGATGTCTGCGGGCGACGCGCCGAGCGGGGCGACGACGTTCACCACCACACCGAGCTGATCGAGCAGACGTGTGATCTCCTGGACATCGTCGCGGTGACGGAAGCCGAGCGCACAGGGGCCCAGGATGTTGGCGGACGGCGGACCATCAGGCCGCTCCGGCCGCTCGGCGGGGCAGAGCGCGCGGACCAGCCGGTAGAAGGTCTCGGCGGCGCCCCAATGTTCCTTGCGCTGGTAGCTCGGCAGCTCCAGGGCGACGACGGGGCAGGGGAGGCGCAGCGCCTCCGCCAGGCCGCCCGGATCGTCCTGGATCAGCTCCGCGGTGCAGGAGGCGCCGACCAGCATGGCCTGCGGCTGGAACCGGTTATAGGCCTCGCGCGCGGCGTTCTTGAACAGCTCGGCCGTGTCCTTGCCCAGATCGCGCGCCTGAAAGGTGGTGTAGGTGACGGGCGGGCGATGGTCCCGCCGCTCGATCATCGTGAACAGCAGGTCGGCATAGGTGTCCCCCTGCGGTGCGTGCAGGACGTAATGGACGCCCTTCATCGCAGTCGCGACCCGCATCGCGCCGACATGGGGTGGCCCCTCATAGGTCCAGACCGCGAGTTGCATCAGACCTTCAGCACGTCGCGCCGCCGAAGCGGTCGCGCGAAGAGCTCGGCCAGATCGCCTGCCTGGTCGAAGCCGTGAATGGGGGTGAAGACGAGCTCGATCGCCCATTTGGTCGTGAGGCCCTCGGCTTCGAGCGGGTTGGCGAGGCCGAGGCCGCAAACCGTCAGGTCCGGTCGCGCGGCACGGACGCGGTCGAGCTGATCGTCGACATGCTGGCCCTCGGTAATCGGCGTGCCCGCGGGCAGCAGCGCCAGCTCTTCGGCAAGGTGCCGGGTGTGGAGATAGGGCGTGCAGACCTCGACCGGCACCATGCCAAGCTCGGTCGCTAGGAAGCGCGCGAGCGGCACCTCGAGCTGCGAGTCCGGCAGGAAGAAGATCGTCTTGCCCGTGAGCCGCTCGCGGTGGCGTTCGAGCGCCCGCTTGGCGCGCTCCCGATAAGGCGCGACCACCTGGCGGAAGTGCATCTCGTCGACACCGAAGGCGACGGCAGCGGCGTGGGCCCAGGCGGTGGTTCCCTCTGCGCCGAAGGGGAAGGCGGCGGCTATGCGGTGAGCGCCGCGTGCCTCCAGCGCACGGGCGGTGTCGTTGAGGAACGGCTGTGTGAGCAGGAAGCGCGTGCCTTGGCCGACACTCGGCAGGTCGGTGGCGCTGCGACCCGGGAAGAAGCGCACTGCAACGCCGAGCTCGCGGAACAGGCGCGCGAACTGATCCTCGACGATGTCGGGAAGGGCGCCGACGATCAGCAGGTCCGTCGTCGCGCCCTGCCGCGCGAGCGGGACCAGGGCGGCGAGGCAGGCGTCCTCGCCTTCGGTGAAGGTCGTCTCGATGCCGCTGCCGGAGTAGCTGAGCACGCGCACCTGCCGACGGGTCTCGCCCAGTCGGCGGGCGGCGCGGGACAGGTCGAGCTTGATGACTTCGCTGGGGCATGAGCCGACCAGGAACAGGGTGCGTATCTCCGGCCTGCGATCGAGCAGGCGGGTGACGACTCGGTCGAGCTCGGCATCGAGATCGGCCATGCCCGCGAGGTCGCGCTCCTCGATGATCGCGGTCGCGAAGCGTGGCTCGGCGAAGATCATCACGCCGGCTGCAGACTGCAGCAGATGCGCGCAGGTGCGCGAGCCGACGACCAGGAAGAAGGCGTCCGGCATCTTGCGGTGCAGCCAGACGATGCCCGTCAGCCCGCAGAACACCTCGCGTTGGCCGCGCTCACGCCGCACCTCCGGCAGGGTCGGGGCGGCGATGGGCGCGGCGGCGGTCATCCGGCGACCGCCAGTGCAGGCTGCGCCTGCAGCCGCGCGGCGCGCAGCTTCAGCAGGAACTGGCCTGCATTGATCACATAGGCGGCATATCCGGCGAGGGCGACCAGCATCCGCTCCTCGACGGTTCCCAGGCCGCCGATCAGCATCACGAGATAGCCCGTGTGCAGGGCGATCACGACCATGCTGACCATGTCTTCCCAATAGAAGGCAGGTGCGAAGAGGTAGCGCCCGAACACCGCCTTTTCCCAGATCGCGCCGGTGACCATGATCGCATAGAGCGCCAGCGTCTTGGCCATGATCGAGAGGTCGGCGGCCAGCGCTCCGGTGCCGCTGACGAGGAAGCGGCCGACAAGAACGAGGCTGAGGAGGAAGACGAGGAACTGCAGCGGGGCGAGCACGCCCTGGACGATCGTCCATGGCGACGTGTCGCGGCGGCGGCGTTCCTCCTCTGTATAAAGAGGACGCGGGGCACGTCTGCTTTGTGCTTTGAGTGCCACCTGTGCACCTCCCCAATGAGGATGCAACCTAAGTGTAACGGGCGAAAAGTGTCAAGTGTGCTTGTCGTCTAGTTGTGTTTACATTTCTGGAAAACACCGGTTGCGGACGTCCATCGGCTGCGATACGCTCGAGCTTCCGCAACGAGGGGGCACCTCGTGGCTGCGGAGAGTGCCCCCAAGGGCCGACGCATCCTCATCCGCTGCGCCGACCGGAGAGGGGAGTCGGGGCATGGCGACGGTGATCGGGTTCGGTGGAAAGCGGAGACCTCGCCGCAGCGCACTGTCTGATCGCTCCCCGAACCGACGCACTGACAAGCTCGGTGACATTCTTTCGCTTGGCGTGATCCCTCGATTGCTGATCGCGCATGCGCGCCCGGTCGATCTGCCCGTCGAAGCCCATCCGCTGATCCGTCCCGACGATATCGAGCGCCTGGTACCCATGGCCGTTCACGAAGCCGCGCATGTTCTGCTCGACGAGGTAGAATCAGTGATGCGTCGCGGGGTGGCGGCAGAAGACATCTTCGTCGATCTGCTGGCACCTGTGGCACGCCGCCTTGGCGTTGCCTGGGAAGACGACCGCCTCGACTTCGTGCAGGTCTCGATGGCGCTCTGGCGGCTGCAGGAAGTGCTTCGCCAGGTTGCGGCGAGCACCACCCGGCCGTTCGAGGACGATCGGACTCGCTCCGCCCTGTTCGCGCCGATGCCGGGCGACGGCCACAGCTTCGGCACGGCAATGGTCCATGAATGCTTTACCATCGCCGGGTGGGACGCGGAGCTGCTGATCGATCCGACGCTCCAGTCCCTTACCGAGACAATCGCACGCCAACGGTTCGATCTGCTCGGATTGACGCTGTCATGCGACTGCCATAACGACCGCGTCGTTTCACTTATTCGGGCAGTGCGCAGCGTTTCGATGAACCCGCATCTCTGCATCATGATCGGTGGACGCCTCCCCCAGGAGCAGCCGCAGCTCGCGGCCCTGTGCGGGGCGGATGGAACCGCGGCGACCGCGCCCGCTGCGGTCAAGACGGCGGAGCGGCTGGTCGGGATGCTGCGTCTGGCCGCTTCCGCTTGACTTGGCGCCTGTTCCCATGAACCAGCATCCCGATCTGAGGGAGCCGCGGCTTCCGTTCGGCAATGCGAGGCGCTGGTTGGGAACGCTTGAAGACTCCCGCGTCGAGGCCCTTGTCTCCCTGGCGGGAGACATTGTGCTGCTGATCGACCAGAACGGAATCATTCTCGATGCGTCAGGCGAGGCGGATATCGCTCGCGAGCTGAAGGAGCGGGTGGGCGATCAGTGGATCGACACGGTGACCATCGAGAGCCGCCCCAAGATCGACGACATGGTGTCGCGCCGCGGCAGCGACCGGTGGCGGCAGGTGACGCATCAGCGGTCGAACGGCGACCTGCCGGTCCGCTACATTGTCGTGCCGCTCGGCGACCAGGGCGAGATGGCCGCGATCGGCCGCGACGAACGCGGGGCGGCCGTGCTGCAACAACGATTGCTCCAGGTGCAGCAGTCGCTGGAGCGCGACTATCTGGCCCTGCGCCAGGCCGAGTCGCGCTATCGTCTGCTCTTCGACATGACCGCCGAGCCGATGATGGTCGTGGAAGCCGCGACGCGCCGGGTGCGCGAGATCAATCCGGCGGCCAAGGCGGCGTTCAACGCGCCGGCTACGGTCACCGGCCAGCCGCTCGGCAGCTTTTTCGAGGAGTCGGATCGGGAGCGCGTGATCGCCTTCCTGGGCGCGGCCGCCGCCGGGGCGGACGTTGCGCCCATCCGCGTCACGATAGGCAAGCGTAAGGGAGCTCTCTCGGCACGTCCGTTTCGTCAGGGGGGTGCCGCCTATCTGCTTCTCCGGCTTGATCTTCCCGGAAACGCCCCTGCCGCAGAGCCAAGCCTTGCCGACATGCTCGACAAGATGCCCGATGCGTTCGTTCTCACCGATGGGCGGATGGGCATCCTGACGGCGAATGCGGCCTTTGTGGAACTGGTCCAAGCGAGCGCGCCGGACCAGCTGCGTGGGCGCAGTCTGGGGGATTTCCTGGGCCGCCCAGGCATCGACCTCGACCTGATCCTTGGGCAGCTGCGCGAACATGGCGTGGCGCGGAATGTCGCCACCATCTTGCGCGGCCTGGACCAGGGACGTGAGGAGGTCGAGGTGTCCGCCGTCCATGCGCCTGAAGCAGGCGGGCATTACGGGTTCAGCCTTCGGGTGGTTGCCCGGCGCCTGCGCGATCTGCCGCCGGTCCGCGACGACCTGCCGCGCTCGGTCGAGCAACTGACGGAGCTGGTCGGGCGCATGCCGCTGAAGGACATCGTTCGCGAGAGCACCGATTTGATCGAGCGGCAGTGCATCGAGGCGGCGCTCGCCTACACGTCGAATAACCGCGCATCGGCTGCGGAGATCCTGGGGCTGAGCCGGCAGAGCCTCTATTCCAAGCTTCATCGCCATGGGCTGGTGTCATCCGAAGTTGACGATTAGAGCGTCAACATAGATTGACGCTTTGCTGGGACGAGCATATCGTCCGTTCATGACTCGGTCGGCTCTTGCGGTAAGGCCCTCTCGCGCTCCGGCGCCGACCGATGTCTTGGCGCTCCTTAAGCCGATCACCTGGTTTCCGCCCATGTGGGCCTTCCTGTGCGGTGCCGTTTCTTCCGGCGCTCCGCTGGGCAACCACTGGGTCCTGATCGGGCTGGGCGTAGTGCTGACCGGCCCGATGGTCTGCGGCGCGTCCCAGGCGGTGAACGACTGGTTCGACCGGCATGTGGACGCCATCAATGAGCCCCATCGGCCGATCCCTTCGGGACGGGTCCCCGGCCGCTGGGGCTTCTTCGTGGCCGTGATCGGCAGCCTCTTGTCGCTGCTGATGGCCGCGGCGATGGGGCCGCTCGTACTGGCGGCCACCTTGCTCGCGCTCGCGTGCGGCTGGGCGTACAGTGCGCCACCGCTGCGTCTGAAGACCAATGGCTGGGTGGGGCCGGGTGTGGTTGCGCTGAGCTATGAAGGCCTCAGCTGGTTCACCGGCGCGGCGTTGCTCGCGGCCGCCATGCCGCGCGCCGAGGTGCTGGTGACCCTCACGCTCTACAGCATCGGCGCCCACGGCATCATGACGCTGAATGATTTCAAGGCCTTGGCGGGCGACCGGGTGATGGGCGTGCGCTCGCTGCCGGTGACGCTTGGGCCGGCTCGTGCGGCATGGGTGGCCTGCGCGGTAATGGCGCTGCCGCAGATAGTGGTCGTCGCTCTCTTGGCCCGATGGGGACAGCCATGGCCGGCAGCCATTGTCGCTCTGTCGATGGGGCTGCAGCTGCTGTGCATGGTGCGGCTGCTCAAGGATCCCGCCCGGCTCGCCCCCTGGTACAATGCAACCGGGGTGACGCTCTACGTGCTCGGCATGCTCGCCTCCGCCTTCGGTCTGCGCGCGCTGTGAGCCATGCCGCTCCGTTCGGCTGGTTGAGCATCGCCCGGCTTGGGCTCGTGCAGTCGGCGATCGGGGCGATGGTGATGATCTCCACCTCGCTTCTGAACCGGGTGATGATGGTGGAGCTGGCGCTGGTGGCGGCCGTCCCGGCGGGTCTTGTGGCCTGGCACTATGCGGTGCAGCTCTCCCGGCCGGTGTGGGGCCATGGCTCCGATCGGGGGCGGCGGCGGTCCACCTGGATCATCGGGGGCATGGGGGTGCTGGCGCTCGGCACGCTGTTGGCGGTCGATGCCGCGGCGATGATGGCCGAGCGCGTGTTCGCCGGCTATCTGCTGGCGACCATTGGCTATGCCCTGATCGGGGGTGGCGTGGGCGCTGCCGGCACGTCGCTGCTCGCGCTGCTGGCGAGCGGTGTCGCGCCCGAGCGGCGTGCCCCGGCGGCGGCGCTAACCTGGGTGATGATGGTCGCCGGCATCGTGATCTCGGCGGGTATCGTCGGCAGCCTGATCGAGCCATTCTCCCTTGGACGTCTCGCGCTTGTGACCGGCGGCGCCGTGCTCATCGCCTTCATGCTTGCCGTACTCGCAATCCGGGGCATCGAAGCCCCCGCGAGGCAAGCGATTGCCGGGCTGGAGAGCTTTCCCGACGCGCTACGCAGCATCTGGCACGACCGTCAGGCACGCCGCTTCACTGCCTTCGTGTTCGTCTCGATGCTCGCCTTCAGCATGCAGGATCTCATCCTTGAGCCCTTCGGAGGCCTCGTCTTCCGGCTGAGCGCCGGCACCACCACCCAGCTCTCCGGGGTGCATCATGCCGGCGTACTGGCGGGGATGGTGGTCGCAGGCCTGCTCGGCAACGCGTCCGGCAAGGGAAGCCCGGCCGTGCTCGACCGCTGGATCGTCGGCGGGTGCATGCTGTCCGCGGTTGCGCTGGCAGGGCTCGCGCTCGGCGCGCAGCAGCCGCTCAGCTGGCCGCTGACCGCGAACCTCGTGCTGCTCGGATTAGGGAACGGCGTGTTCGCGGCCGCGGCCGTCGGGGCGATGATGGGTCTGGCCGGCGCCGATGGCGAGGGGCGCTCTGGCACGCGCATGGGCGTGTGGGGCGCCGCGCAGGCGATCGCGTTCGGGCTCGGAGGGTTGTCCGGAGCCGTGATCGTGGACGTGCTGCGCGCGTTCGGCGGCGGGGATGCTTTTGCGTTCCAGGCGGCGTTCGGCGGCGAGGCGCTGCTGTTCCTGTGCTCGGCCGCGCTGGTGCTACGTGTCGCGCCGCCAACCATTCTGAAGGGGGCAGTACCGGCATGAGCATGACCTATGACGCCGTAGTGGTGGGCGGCGGCCCATCCGGTGCAACGGCCGCGGAGACGCTGGCGCGCGCCGGCCGGACGGTGCTGCTGCTCGACCGGGCGGGGCGGATCAAGCCCTGTGGAGGCGCGGTGCCGCCGCGCCTGCTGCAGGATTTCGACGTGCCCGACGAACTGCTCGTGGCCAAGGTGAAAGCCGCACGGATGATCGCGCCGTCGCAGCGCGCGGTCGACATGCCGGTGGGCGAGGGGTTCGTCGGCATGGTGGATCGGGACGAGTTCGACGAATGGCTGCGCGATCGCGCGTCGCGCGCTGGAGCCGATCGCCGGACCGGCACCTTCGTTGGCCTTGAACGCGACCAACATGGCGACGCGACAGTGACGTACCGGAGCGGACGCAAGGGCGAGGTCGAGCGCGTTAGGGCGCGGCTGGTGATCGGCGCGGATGGCGCGCGCTCGGGCCTGGCGCGGGCGGAGATTCCCGGCGGCGAGGCGGTCAAGTGCGTGTTCGCCTATCATGAGGTGGTCGAAGCACCCGAAGGGGACAGCGAGGCCTATGCGGCGCGCCGCGCCGACGTCATCTACGAAGGCGATCTCTCGCCCGATTTCTACGCTTGGGTGTTCCCGCATGGACGCCAGGCGAGCATCGGCGTGGGCAGCGCGGACAAGGGCTTTGCACTGCGCGAAGCGGTTGGGAGACTTCGCGCGCGCACCGGCCTCGATCGCTGCCGCACCGTCCGCCACGAAGGCGCGCCGATCCCCCTGAAGCCGCTCAAGCGCTGGGAGAATGGGCGCGATGTGCTGGTCGTGGGCGACGCTGCGGGCGTGGTGGCCCCGGCGTCGGGCGAGGGCATCTATTATGCGATGACCTGCGGGAGGATGGGCGCGGAAGCGGGGCTCGAGTTCCTGCGCACCGGCAGACCAGCCGCGCTGCGCCGCGCCCGGCGCCGCTTCATGTCGGAGCATGGGCGCGTCTTCTGGATTCTCGGGATGATGCAGTATTTCTGGTACTCGAGCGACAAGCGCCGCGAGCGTTTCGTCAGCATCTGCGCGGACAAGGACGTGCAGGAGCTGACCTGGCAGGCCTATATGAACAAGCGCCTGGTCCGCCGAAAACCGGTGGCGCACCTCCGCATCTTCTTGAAGGATTTGGCTCATCTGATAGGCTTGCAACCCGTTACCCGATGAGCCGCACCTGGATCCTCCCCTCCGCCCTGGCCGCCTTCGCCGCGCTGGCCGTGGCAATGCTGGGGATGACCATCACGGATCTGGGGCCTTGGTACCGCAGCCTCGAACAGCCCGCTTGGGCGCCTGCCGATCCGGTCTATGGCGCGGTCTGGACACTCATTTTCGCGCTCGCTGCTGCATCCGCGGTGCTCGCCTGGCGGGCCGCGCCGACCCGGCGCGAGATCGAGACGATCGTCGGCCTGTTTGCGCTCAATGGTTTCCTCAACATTCTCTGGAGCCTGCTCTTCTTTCAGGTCCACCGGCCGGACTGGGCGTTGGGTGAACTGGTCGTGCTTTGGCTATCGATCGTGTTGCTGATGGTCGTGACCGGACGGCACTCCCGCCCTGCTGCCTTGCTCCTGCTCCCCTATCTGCTCTGGGTCAGCTTCGCCGGCTGGCTCAACTGGGAGATTGTCCGGCTGAACGGCCCCTTCGCCTAGGTGCAGGGCTTCTTCGAGAGCGGACGCGCGGCCGACCTGATCCTGCTGATTCTGGTGCTGGAGTTGATCTGGCTGGGCCTGTCGCGGCGTCTGTCCTGGGCTGACGCCGTCGGCCTGGCAGTGCCGGGTCTGCTCATCGTGCTGGGCTTGCGGGCCGCGCTTACGGGCGCTTCATGGCCGTGGATCGCGGCACCGCTTGCGCTCGCGCTACCAGTCCATCTTCTCGATCTGCGGCGGCGACTGCAGACCAGCCGCCGCCGGAACTGACTTACTTCGTTGCCAGCCAGGCGATCAGGTCGGCGCGCTTCTGCGGATCCTGGATGCCAGCGAACGCCATCTTGGTGCCGGGCACCACGCGCTGCGGGTTCTCCAGATATTGGAACAGCTTCTCCTGGCTCCAGGTGATGCCGCTGTTCTTATTTGCCGGCGAATAGGAGTAGCCCGCGACGGTGCCGGCCGCGCGGCCGACAATGCCCGCCAGGCTCGGCCCGATCCGGTTCTGGCCAGGATCGGTGACATGGCAGGTCTTGCACTGCACGAAGACCTTTTCGCCCGCCGTCGCGTCTCCCTTGAAAGACGCGAACTGTGCCCCGCTGGCGGTGGTCACGTCATCGGGCGCGGGCGCACCGCCCCCGGCCGCAGCTGCCGCGTTGGCGGCCTGCGCCGTGTCGGTGGCGTTCGCGGCGGGCGCAGCGGTTTCGGTGTTGGAAGGAGGTTCGCTCTTCTCGCCACCGCCTGAGCAGGCTGCGAGGACAAGAGCGGATGCGCTGACGATCAGGACACGTGAAATCATGGGTGCTGCGACTCCGTCGTGTTAATGCCTACCTCTCCTGCATACACATTGCTTCGTCCAAGACAATTGACATTGTTCCGCGTGCAAGCCTTAGCTTGAGCCTGGGAGCGAGGGCCGATGATCTTCCATCCACAGCGCGACCGTCTGCTCGCCGAAGTCCATGCCCGCCCATCCACGCCGATCGACGCGCCAATGCTCGTCACCCGGCTTGCTGCTGTGTCGGGTGTGCGGGGCGCCGAGACGGATCGGCTGCACATGGCGGAGCTGTGCGCGAAGCTCGGACAGCGCAGTCCGTCCGAGGGCATGCGCTGGTGGTCGGTCGACGCGGGCGAGTGGCAGCTCCGCTGGGAGCGTCACTCCGAATTCTCCAGCTGGACCTTTCTGCGCCGCCCGACCGGACAGGACGACGGCACGGCCGCCGATGTCGCTCCACGCGACTGGATCGACGCCATACCTGGGCCGCTGCTGGTCTTCACCACCGTCCGGCTGCGCCGCGGTCACCACAGCCACCCGGCACCCGCGGAGCGGCAGGACGTCATCGGCGCGCGGCTGATGGATGGGGCGGCGACCCTGCTGACCGACCTCAAGGCAGACACGCAGGGCATGACCCGCTTCGATGTGGTCCTGCATCAGGACGATCCGGTGCTTGCCGGGCGCCTCGCACTCATCCTGCTCGAGATCGAGACCTATCGCCTGATGGCGCTACTCGCTTTTCCCATGGCAGGCGAGGCCGCGGCGCAGGTCGCGGAAATGGAGGCGGAGGCGGCCGAGCTGGCGACGCGGATCGCGGACGATCTCGGCGTCGAGGACGATCGCGCGCTCCTCGCCCGTCTGGTGACGCTCTCCGGCCGCATCGAGGGGCTGAGCGCCTCGACCAACTACCGTTTTGGCGCCGGAAATGCCTATCACGGCATCGTGCAGGATCGCATCGCCAGCCTTGCCGAAACGCCGATCCCCGGCCTGCAGACGATCGGCACCTTCATGGAGCGGCGGCTCGCGCCGGCGATGCGCACCTGCCAGAGCGTGGCCGCTCGCGAGCGCGCACTGGTCGATCGCATCGCCCGGGCGGGCCAGATGCTGAACACCCGCATCGAGCTCGTCACCCAGGCGATCAACGCCGACCTGCTCGCATCGATGGACCGGCGAGCGTCCGCCCAGCTGAAGCTCCAACGGACGGTCGAGGGGCTCTCGGTGGCAGCGATCGCCTATTATGTAGTCTCGCTGCTCGGCTATGTCCTGAAAGGCGCCGCCAAGTTTGCACCTCCCCTCGGCAGTCCGGTCGCCTTGGCTCTTTCGGCGCCGTTTGTCGTGGTCGCTATTTGGCTGGCCAGCCGTCGCCTGCGCAAACAGCTCGATCACGACTGAAGGGCCCTCACATGACCCGGTACGTCATGGGACTCCCATTTGGCTCCGTTATGGTGACCTGACCGCCGCGCCGCAGCTGATCGAACTCGTGGCCGAGCAACTTCTCACCCTCCCGGCCGTAGAGAAAGGCCCAGCCTTGCTCCGACCGCACCAGGTTGCCGACCCGATCGCGTTCGTTGGGCCAATGCCGGCGCACCGTCGCCAAGGCGGGCGCCCGGGCGAATTCATGCTCCTCCAGCCGCCCCTCGGCATCCAGTGGCAGGTGCAGCAGATAGGCGCGGCTTGCCGAGCCGTTCGGGAAGTCGGGGGCGTGCGCAAGCTCGAGACGGACGGTTTTCCAGCACATTGGCTCTCACTGCCTGCCAGGGGACCATGTCGAAATACGGATTGCTACTGAGGCGTCTGGTCGCAAAGAGAGCTCATGCCCCACTCTGCCGCCCACGCGTCGCTGAATAAGCTGAGCGAAGCGCATCTCCGGTCCATTTTGTCGACGGTGCAGGACGCGATGGTGGTGATCGATCCGCGGGGCACCATCCTCTCCTTCAGCGTCGCCGCCCAGCGCATGTTCGGCTATAGCGAAGAGGATGTGATCGGCGAGAATGTCAGCATGCTGATGCCTTCGCCCGATCGCGAGCGGCATGACGGTTATCTCGATCGCTACAAGGCGACGGGGGAGCGGCGCATCATCGGCATCGGCCGCGTCACGACGGCGCGGCGACGGGACGGTTCGACCTTCCCGATCGAGCTCTCGGTGGGCGAAGCGCGGACCGGCGAGGAGCGCCTGTTCACCGGATTCATCCGCGACCTGACCGAGCGGCAGCAGACCCAAAGGCGCCTGCAGGACCTGCAATCGGAACTCGGCCATGTTTCGCGGGTCAGCGCGATGGGCACGCTGGCTGCTGCCCTGGCGCATGAGCTGAACCAGCCGCTGTCGGCGATCTCGAGCTATATGGAAGGCTCGCGCGACCTGCTCGATGGCGAACTCACGCCTGACACCATCGACATGCTGAAAGAAGCTTTCACCGACACGGCCGCACAGGCGATGCGCGCCGGCCAGATCGTCCGGCGCCTGCGCGACTTCATCGCGCGCGGGGAGGCGGAGCGACGGGTGGAAAGCCTTTACAAGCTTGTGACCGAGGCCAATGCGCTGGCACTTGCCGGCGGCGGCGATCGCGGGCTCGATCTGCTGCTGGACCTCGACCCTGTTGCGGACTTCGTGCTGGTTGACCGCATTCAGGTGCAGCAGGTCGTGCTCAACCTCGTCCGCAATGCGGTCGAGGCGATGGAGAACTCGCCCGTCAAGAAGCTCGAGATCCGTTCCAGGCGTGACGGCGAGTGGGTTCGGGTGACGATCGCCGACAGCGGACCGGGGATCGACGAGGACATCAGGAAGAAGCTGTTCGAGCCGTTCCAGTCCACCAAGGATGCCGGCATGGGTCTGGGCCTGTCGATCTGCCGGACGATGATCGAGGCACAGGGCGGGCGCATCTGGGCGGAGGCGTCGCCGCTCGGCGGGACTGCCTTCGAGTTTACACTGGCCGCGGGAGATGAGGGCGCGCATGGCTGACAAGCAGGCCTATATCGTCGACGATGACGAAGCGATCCGGCGATCGCTGACCTTCATGCTCAAGACCTCGGGCTACAAGGTCGAGCAGTTCAGCTGCGGCGAAGAGTTCCTGAAGGCCGCGCCGAAGCTGACCCCCGGTTGCGTGCTGCTGGACATCCGCATGCCCGGTATGGACGGGTTGGAGGTGCAGCAGGCGATGGCACAGGCGGGCGTGCCGTTGCCGGTGATCATCATGACCGGCCATGGCGATGTGAACCTCGCCGTTCGCGCGATGAAGGCCGGCGCGATCGACTTCATCGAGAAGCCGTTCGAGAAGGCGACGCTGATGTCGGCACTGGAGCAGGGCTTTGCCAAGCTCGGTGCCGATGATGTCCGGTTGCTGCGTGCCCAGGAAGCGGCCATCCGGCTGGAGGTGCTAAGCCCGCGCGAGCGCGACGTGCTGCAGGGGCTGGTCGCCGGCTTGCCCAACAAGACGATCGCCTATGATCTCGGCATCAGCCCGCGGACGGTCGAAATCCACCGCGCGAACCTGATGACCAAGCTGAACGTGAAGAGCCTGTCGGAGGCGCTGCGGATCGCCTTCGCGGCCGGCCTCGGGGATCAGCCGAGCGCCTGAGCGCGTGTCATGTCTTCGCCGCGGTGGAAGGCGATGCCGAGTTGCAGGCTCTCGGCGATGCGGGCCGCGCGATCCTGGAGCGCGGCGGCACTTGCCGGTTCAAACAGGTCGTCGGTTGTCTCGCGCCACAGGGTCAGCCAGCGCTCAAAGCCGGCACGCTCGATGCGGTCCGCGTGGCGGATGTGCGCGGGCATGGGACGCCCCTTGTAGCGACCGGTCGTCAGCATGACGGACGACCAGAAGGCCTGCAGCTTGTCGAGATGTGCGGGCCAGTCGGCGACAGCGTCGTTGAACAAAGGGCCGATCAGCGGGTCGGCGCGCACCCGGGCGTAGAAGGTCTCGACCAGGTGCTGGAGCGCGGGTTCGTCGATGTGGGTCATGGGCCTGTCGAGATAAAGGAAGCGGCCGCAGCCGCTCCCTTCTGTGTCAGTCCTGGTTACGCCGCCTGCTTCCACATGGGTTGCAGCTCGACATGGGGCGGGCAGGGGGCCGGCACGCCGGCTTCGAGGCCGTTCAGTTCGTCCGCAAAGCCGTGATTGACGTCGCGGTGATGGGCTTCGTCCGCGCGGACCACCAGCACCACGTCGCGAAGCGTCGCGTCGTCGGGCAGGTCCCAATAGCGCTTGGCGATGGCGGGCGCCGCCACGTTGGGCGAGCGGCCGTCGTCGATCTCTGCGAGGTAGTGAGTGTAGCTGATCACCGCCTCTTCCTCGAAATAGCCGACGATCCGGTGCGCCGTGCGCGGGCTGATCAGGTAGAGCGCGAAGAAGGCGAGGTAGAAGACCCATTGCACGCCGATGATGACGGCGCGCTCGAACCAGGTCGGCTGCGCCACCTCGATGAAGGTCATCAGGTGCATGCGCTCATTCTCCGCCTCGTCCATCAGCGTGCGGATCCAGCCCCGATCATCCTTCATGCGGCGAAGGCTGTGCAGGTGGTTGATCGTGGCGCCTACCATGCCCGGCACGGCGGCGACCGTCTCCAGCACCACCGCACGATGGCCGTAGCGTTCTGCAAAGAACGTGTCCGCGCACCAGCGCAGTGCCTTGGTGAAGCCGAAGGCGACACGGTCCGACAGGTTGGCCGGACGGTGATGCACGCCAAGGTCGATGAAAGGTGCTTGCATGGCTTGGATCCCGTGATCTGATTTTGTCTGCGGCACGGGATAGATGAGGGCGGTGCGCCGGGGGATACGGAGATATCCGTACCCCACCGATCTACTGAATACCGACCACGGAGGTCCTGCCATTCTCTGACGCAAGCCGCGCGGTCTGCCCGATCGGCTCGCCGGTCAGGAAGGCGCTCACCGTTGCGTGGTCGCCGGAGCGCGTCCTGGCGACCACACGGCCCATCTGGCTCCGCCCGATGACGCAGGCCTTCGATGGCACTCCCTTGTCGTAGCTGACGGTGAAGGTCTCGATGGTGGCCGATATGGCCTCCGTATCGAGCGAAAGGGAGGGACCCTCGTCAAGGCTCGTCTGGATCGTCGCGCTCGAGACGGGTCGCCATTCGACGGGAGGCTCGCTCGAGTAGATGCCGACTGCCTGTTTCGAGAGGAAGCCGCCATTGGCCTGGACCAGTCCGTAAGCGCCAGGTGTCGTGCGAAGCCGGTCAGCCATCGTGGCGATAGCGTGCATCGAGTAGTTGTTGCCGGGTCCGCCGAAGAAGGGGAGTCCGCCGGTGACGGTCGCGGGCCGGCTGCGCCAGTCCAGTCCGAGCGCTTCGGCCGCCATCAGCACTGCACAGGGAAAGCAGCTGTAGAGATCGAAGAAGTCGATCTGGTCGGTCGTCTTTCCTGCCGTGTGGAGGGCCTGCTGCAGAGCGGCTTCCAGTGCGGGCGAACGCGAAAGGTCCGGTCGCTCGGAGACAAGCCGCTCGGCCGCCTGGGCATAGCCGTGCAGGTAGACGCGCCGGTCCGGGCGGATGCCAAGTTCGTCGGCCAGACCGGCGGTGGTGAGGACACAGGCGGCACCCTGGTTCACCCCGTCCTGTGCGACGTGCCACCGAAGGTAAGGGTCGGCGATCGGGAAGTTATCGGCAGATGGGCTGGCCAGGAACGTGGCGTCCCGCGCGGCCGGGAACTGCGCATATGGGTTGCTCGCTGCGACGCGCGAGAAGCCGGCCCACAGCTCCGACATGAGCCCCACATGCTGGTCGCGACTGAGGTTGAGCCGCGCGCGCAGGGCATGTTCGAACAGCGGATAGGTTTGCACCGGTGCGCCCAGCCCGGTGGCCAGTGCATGCGCCGACAACAGCATCGGCCCGAGCC
>Ga0164290_1000950_pt1 | contig 63215 bp, 57 predicted proteins | sample Micstemetagenome_FD_108782 | JGI IMG/M metagenome (GOLD analysis project Ga0164290, IMG submission 108782) | Contaminated culture microbial community from soil near Moab, Utah, USA - Microcoleus steenstrupii SON62 (Illumina Assembly) | ecosystem: Environmental > Terrestrial > Soil > Soil crust...
CTCTCAAGGTAGTGCGCCGTCCACCGCCCAGGATACGTGGAGATGAGGAGGGCCTCGTCACCCGGCCGATGCGGCAAAGACAGATACGCGAAGGAGTGCAGGCCGAACGCAGCTGCGGTGTCGCTGAAGGTAGACCGCAGGTCCGCGCGGTCGGCACTCGCGGACAATCGGTCGATGAACGTCTGGAAGACCTGGTGCACCGCTTACCCCAAACAGAGGGATGCCCAGCGACGTTTCAACAGGGTGGCGCAGTCTCGCCAGTGACAACGTGAGGCTGCAACGGTGCCATGCACTTACTCAGGGAAAATCCTTCTGCGGCGCACGGATAGTTCGACAGAAATTAGCAAAAATGACAGTTTTGTTTCACAGTACCTGGGAGATACGTTGCCGGGAGGTCAGCCGCGCAACAGCTGGCGATAGCCGACCCGGCTCATCCAGCGGGCCCGGCGCAGATGGCTATCGACGGCGCGCTCGGCCCGTTGCGGCTCCTTGGCCGGATCGATGCCGAGAACGATCTGAGCCATCTCGTTCGTGCTCGCCCCGTCGGCGCTGGCGTCGAGCAGACGAAGGTAAACGACCAGATGCGCCTCGTCGTAAGGCGTGATCGAGTCGGACCAGGGGACTTCGTCGGCAACCGGTTGATTGTGGCGCCGAGCCACCATTGCGACCTCCCTCCTGCTGATCTTCCCAGATCTGTCGACGTGACTGTACGAACTCAGATTCGGCTGGCCAGTGACATGAGCCGCTGCGGATGTGGATAGAAGCGGTGGTGATCCACGCGATTTCTTCGCGGCACACAGAGTGCGATACATATTATAGTTGATAAACTTTATAGTGTGTATCCCGCTGACTTGAGCGCATGGACATGCGCAAGCTGGTGGGGAGAAATGTTCGGCGCATCAGGCTGAGGAAGGGCCTGACTCAGGAGAAGTGCGCGGAGATTTCCGGCTTCAGCCAGCAGTGCATCAGCGGCTTGGAACAGGGTAATCGGAACCCGACCGTCGTGACGGTCTACGAAATCGCCACCGCTCTAGGCGTCAGCTATCTCGATCTCCTGCGGCCGCCGAGAAGGCGTGTATAGATTGGTTTGAAGCGAGACGATCAGTGTCCTGTCAGGCCTCATACCGTCGCATGGTGAACAAACTTGCAAGGCTGTCAGGTGCTGCGGCAGCGGATCGACGTCGCTCACTGTCCAAATGGCGTCGAGTCGTGTCGATGGAGTTCAGCCAGTAGTGGCCAAGCGTCGCGTTGGGAGCGTAGCGAGGGGCAAGGCTGGTAACAGCGGACGAAGAGCTCTTCAAAGCATCAAGATAGTCCGCCCACCACTGCATCATTTTCACGCGCTCGTCCCAATGCTCGCCGCGGGCATAGGCGCGGCGAACGTCATTGTTCTCGACGTGGGCAAGCTGGCGCTCGATCGCGTCAGGATGCCACTTGCCGGACTCATTCAGCAGGGTTGACGCGGTGGCGCGAAAGCCGTGCGGTGTCATCTGGGACTTCGTGTAGCCCAGACGGCGCAGCGCCGCATTGAGCGTGCCGTCGGAAATCGGCCTATCGGCTGTCCGGATGCTAGGAAATAGCAAGCCCTCCCCGCCGATGATTTGTCGGAGCCCTTGGAGAACGGCGATGGCCTGCCTCGGCAACGGAACGCGATGCGGTCGACGCATCTTCGTACGCGGTGCAGGAATCGTCCAAACAGCTTTGTCGAGCTCGAATTCCGGCCATTGCGCAGCCCGGAGCTCACCTGGGCGCGGGAACAAGAGCGCCATGAGCCGCAGCGCCACTCTCGTACCGGGCTGTCCATCGAAAGCATCGATCGCGCGTAGCAGAGCTCCAAAGCCCGCCGGCTCGGTGATCGCTGGCCGATGGACGACCTTTGGTCGAATCAGGGCGCCCTGCAAGGCTGTGGTGGGGTCAGACTGGCCGCGACCTGTAGCGATGGCGTGGCGAAACACTCTGCCTATGGTCGACCGTAAGCGGCACGCCGTTTCATAGCGTCCACGGGCCTCGACCTTGCGGAGGACCTTGAGCACCATGGGAGAGTCGATCTCATCGATCGGATGGTCACCCAAAACCGGATAGGCGAAGTCGAGAAGCCATTTGGTCTTCGAAATGGTCTCATCGGCCCGTCCTTCCTTTTCGATCCGGTCGATACACTCCTCGGCGAGGATGCGGAACGTATTGGCTGGACGTTCGTCTTGTTTCTCTTTCTTCGCCTGCAAAGGATCGACGCCCTTCAACAGCTGCTGCTTGGCTTGGCCACGGGCCTGCCGCGCGTCTGCCAAGGAGACCGTTGGATATACGCCGAGCGCCATGAGCTTTTGTTTGCCCTGGAAGCGATAAGCAAGGCGCCACCACCGCGCGCCGGTTGGATGGATCCAGAGCTGAAGGCCACCACCATCTGACAGCTTCTGGAGTTTCGTGCTTGGCCGGGTTTGCCGACACCTCACGTCCGAAAGTGCCATCGTCCGATCCTCCGACGATCCTTACAGATACCAACAGGGCGATCGCCAGATACCAACAAAAGTACCAACACGACCTCTCGTTGGACCGCCGAGGATGGCCTGCGCTGACCTGTGCTCGGCTGCGCAACCGTCGTCGAAAAACAGACGACTTTCAACGCTCTACCGGTTGCAGCGCGTAGGAACGACGGCGTGAAGGAATGAAGCGCGGAGAGGAAATGGTGCCCCGAGACGAAATCGAACCGCCGACCCCATCATTATGAATGACAGAGTTGGCGGACGCTCAAAGCACGGGCCTCTATTCGGTGTGGCGTGCCAATATTCGGCGCAACGAACTCAACGATCTTCGTGCCCAGGCAAATCCTCGACAACTCCAACCATCAGCCCATAACTCGTTGTTTTGCAACAATTATTTACACCACCCGGAAGTTCTTGAACTGCCAGGGATCGTTGGTGTCGAGGTCTTCGGGGAACAGCCCGGCGCGGTCCTTGAGCGGCGTCCAGTCGCTGTACTTGCCGACCACCGGCCCGAGATAGGGCATGCAGATCTCGAGGTTGCGGTCGAAGTCCATCTCGTCGGCCTCGACGATGCCGCGGTCGGGATTCTCCAGCGCCCAGATGATGCCCGATAGCACCGGCGCGCAGACCTGGATCGAGGTCGCGTTGTTGTAGGGCGTGATCTCGCGCGCCTCGTGGATGTCGAGCTGCGAGCCGTACCAGTAGGCGCCTTTCTGGTGGCCCAGCAGGAGCACGCCGAGCTCGTCGCGGCCGTCGGTGATCTCGTCGACGATCAGGCGCTGCTTCTTCTGCTGGTGCAGGTTCTTTCCGGCGCATTCGTGCATCGACATGATCGCCTGGTCGCACGGATGGTAGGCGTAATGCACCGTGGGCCGATAGGTGACGTGCTGGCCCTGGCGCAGCGTGTAGTAGTCGGCGATCGAGATCGATTCGTTGTGGGTGATGATGAAGCCGTGGAACGGACCCTCGAGCGGCGTCCAGGTGCGCACGCGCGTGGTGAGGCCCGGCCGATTGAGGTAGATCGCCGCGTCGCAGCCAAACTCGTGGCGCGCGCCGTCGAACGGCAGGCCCTTCTCGTGGGTGCCCCAGCCCATTTCGGCGGGCTGGCTGCCCTCCGACACGAAGCCGTCGATCGACCAGGTGTTGACGAACTCGCCGACCTTCTTGGGCTTCTTGGAGACCTGGGTATCGCGCTCGGCGATGTGGATCACCTTGACGCCGAGGTCGCGCGCCAGCTCGCCCCAGCCCTCACGGCTGGTCGGCTTGACCACGCCCATGCCGGTGTCCTTGGCGAGGTTGACCAGCGCCTTCTTCACGAAGTGCGAGACCAGGCCCGGGTTGGCGCCGTGGGCGATCACCGCCGTCGGCCCGCCACGGTACTGGGGCGCGAGCTTCAGCATGTTCTCGCGCAGCGCATAGTTGGAGCGCAGCGAGACCGACAGGTTGGGATCGGTGTAGCCGCCCGGCCAGGGCTCGATGCAGGTGTCGATGTAGAGCGCACCCTTCTCCTGGCAGAACTCGACCAGGGCGGTCGAGGCAACCTCGACCGACAGGTTGACCACGAAGTCGCCCTTACCCACGCGCCGGTCGAGGGTCTGGCGCAGATTGTCCTGGGTGATGCGCTTCCGGATGAAAGTGACGCCGAACTTCTTCAGCTCCTTCAGGCCCCCGCGGTCCTCGGCCGAGATCACCGTGATCTGCTCCGGCTTGATGTCGATGTGCCGGAAGATCAGCGGCATCACGCCCTGGCCAATCGAGCCGAAGCCGATCATGACCATGCGGCCGGAAAACGAAGCGTACTTCTTCGAGAGCTTCTTCTTGCCCTTGCGCGCGGCTTTCTTCGCCATTTCAGCGTCCCTGTCCTGTCTGAGTGTGGTCGATAAACGGCAACGGGGCCTTTCTCAAGGCCCCGTTACAGTCGTTCCGTTACGGAAAAAAGGCCTAGATGCAGATCGCCTTGAGGGGCGCGAAGCCGTTGAAGGCGACTGACGAGTACGTGGTCGTATAGGCGCCGGTGGCCAGAATCTCGACCTTGTCGCCGGGCTTCAGCGACAGCGGCAGCTTGTACTCGGTCTTTTCATAGAGGATGTCGGCCGAATCGCAGGTCGGGCCGGCCAGCACCACCGGTCCCACGCGCGTGCCGTCGCGGGCGGTGCGCAAGCGGTACTTGATGCTCTCGCCCATGGTCTCCGCCAGGCCCGAGAACTTGCCGATGTCGAGGTAGACCCAGCGCTTGCGGTCGTTGGCCGCCTTGCGCGAGACCAGCACCACCTCGCTCTGGATCACGCCCGCGTCGCCCACCATGGAGCGGCCCGGCTCGATGATCACCTCGGGCATGCGGTTGCCGAAGTGGCGCACCAGCGCGCGGGTCACCGCCTCGCAGTAGGCCTCGATCGGGTTGACCTCGGCGCGATAGCGCGCCGGGAAGCCGCCGCCCAGGTTGACCATGCGCAGGTCGACACCCGCTTCGGCGAGGGCGAAGAACATCTGCGAGACCTGGCCCAGCGCCTTGTCCCACTGCTCGAGGTCGGTCTGCTGGCTGCCGACATGGAAGGAGATGCCGTAGGGATCGAGCCCCCACTCCTTGGCCTTGCACAGCAGGTCCTTGGCCATCTCCGGCGCGCAGCCGAACTTCTTGCTGAGCGGCCATTCGGCGCCGCCACAATCGACCAGCACCCGGCAGAACACGCGCGCGCCCGGCGCCACGCGGACGAGCTTCTGCAGCTCGGCCTCGCTGTCGAAGGCGAACAGCCGCACGCCCTGCTGGTAGGCCCAGGCGATGTCCTTCTCCTTCTTGATGGTGTTACCGAAGGAGACGCGGTCCATGGCGACACCGGTCTGCTGGATCAACTCGATCTCGCCGCGGCTCGCGGTGTCGAACTTGGAGCCGAGGTTGCTGAGACGCGACAGGATCTGCGCGGCCGGGTTGGCCTTCACGGCGTAGAAGATGTGGGCTGCAGGCAGCAGCTCACGCATGCGCCGGTAGTTGTTCTCGACCACGTCGAGGTCGATCAACAGGCACGGCGTCTCGGGCTGCTGCTCTCGGAGATAACGAAAAATACGCTCAGTCATCGCTGGGGGGTTCCCCGTCAATCAGGCTTGTTGTCGTGGAAAACGTCGAACGGGACGGACGGCGCAAAACGGCGCGGTCGCGTCAGCCGATACTCGACGGGGTCTCTGTGGTCCGCAGGAGCGGACAATCGAACGAAGCGGCCCGGTCAGAACTTACCGGGCTAATGACGGAATAGCGGGGAACGCGCCCCGCGCGGTGTGCAACCATCTCAGAAGCTCCTTCCCGGACCCGGCTTTCGCCGGCACTGCCAAAAAGGACGCTTTCCGTCGTTGCTTAACCACTATGGGCCAGCGGCACGTGCGTGGGCGTCTTCAATGCGTAGATACAACTAATCGACGCGGTTACAAGGAGAATCTGCCCCGGCTGGCAAATTTTTGTGTGTCTTGTGTTCGAAAGGTCACGCGCGCGGCAGCGACGATCTCGGCAACCGGATCGATGCGGCGAGCATGGTGAAGGGAACCAGCGAGGCCGCCGAGATGACCAGCGCGGCCTGTGTGCCGAGCAGCGTCGCGATCTTGCCCCACATCAACGAGCCCACGACCATCGCGCCGAAAAACACCATCTGGTGTACCGCCATGCCTCGCGCACGCATGAAGTTGGGGAGGATCATCTGCACCGACGCGCCGTTGTTGGCGATGACGATGATCCAACAGGCGCCGGAGAGGGCGATGCACGCGCCCACGACGTAGGGCGTCATGGCGAGCGCGGCGACCAGTGTGGCCAGCGCGTGGATGCCCATCGCCCAGATGTTGGCGCGATCGGGGCCGAGCAGGCGGTTGATCAGTGGCATCAACATGGCAGCCGCCACCGCGCCGACACCGAATACGGCGTAGAGGACGCCGAAGGAGAACTCGTCGAGCCCTAGCTCGAAGCGACCGATCACCGGCAGCAGCGTGCTGATGGCAATGCCGGGGACGAAGAAGCAGAGGCCGCGGGCGAACACGGCCTTCAGCTCGGCCGAGTTGCGCACGAAGGCGATGCCGGTGCGGGCCGCCTCGGCGAAGCCCTCGCGGCGCTGGCTGGCCTGCGCCTCGGCCGAGCGCTTCCAGCGCGACATGGCGAACAGGACGCCGACGTAGGTGCAGGCGTTGATGGCGAAAAGAAGGAAGACGCCGACCAGACCGAGCAGGATCTGGCCGATCACCGGCCCCACGGTGCGGGCGAGATTGAAGCCCGCGCTGTTGAGCGCGATCGCCGGCCGCAGCTGCGGGCCGGTGACGATCTCCGGCACGATGGCGTGCCAGGCCGGCGCGTTCATGGCGTTGCCCAGCCCCGTGCAGAAAGTGAGCGCCAGCAGGTTCCAGTGGGTGAGCTGGCCGAAGAAGGCGAGGCCGGCCAAGGTCGCGGCCACGCCCATCATCCAGACCTGGCAAGCCATGATGTACAGGCGGCGGTCGAAGCGGTCGGCCAGCACGCCGGCCGGGAAGCAGAACAGGAACATCGGCAGCGTGCCCGACGCCGCCAGCAGGGCGACGAAGATCGGCTCGGATGTCAGGCTGGTCATCTCCCAGGCGGCACCCGTGCTCTGCATCCAGCCGCCGGTGTTCGACAGGAGATTGGCGATCCAGAGGGCCAGGAAGGCGCGATTGGCGAGCGGCGCGAACGCCGTGGGTTGGCTCACAACGCCTTCTCGTAGATCCGATGGGTCTTGTAGTGCACCCCGCCGACCGAGCGGATGATGTTGTTGGTGGCCTTGTTGTCCTCGAGGATCCAGCCAAGCTCGGCGCTGGTCTTGCCCAGCCGCTTGCCGTTGGCCCTGAGATGGTCGATCGCCATCATGGCGAGCCCCGCGCCCATGAGCGGATGGTGGCGATACTTCTTCTTCACCCCCATCAGCGGCACGCGCGTGCTGCCCACGCCGGCAATCTTGAGCCGCCACAGGAGCTTCACCAGGTTGACCGGGCCGAGGCTACCGTTGAACTCCTCGATCGCCTCGTTGAGGTTGGTCAGCGCCACGATGAAGGCCACCGCCTCGTCGTCGACCTCCACGAAGACCGCGAGGTCGGGCACGATCACCGGGCCGAAGGCCTTGGAGGCGTGGTCGATCTCGGCCTGGGTGAAGGGCACGAAGCCCCAATTGTCGCTCCAGGCGTCGTTGAAGATGCCCACCAGGGTCCGCACCTCGGCGTCGAACATCTTCATGTTGGCGGTGCGGACCTTGACCCGGCCTTCGAAGCCCGCACGCGCCATCAGCTTGGCGCCGATCGTCTCAGGCGCATTCTGGACGTCATAGTCGTAGGAGAAGACGTCCTTCACCTTGGCATAGCCGCAGGCTTCGACGCGCGGGCCGACGTAGGGCGGATCGTAGGGCACGAGCAACATTGGGCGGCTCTCGAAGCCCCACACCAGCAGCCCGACCTCCTCGTTGACCGAGAGGCTGAACGGACCGGTTGCCCGCTTCATGCCCTTTGAGCGGAGCCAATCCTCGGCGGCCCTGAACAGGGCGGCGAAGATCGCCGGATCGTCCTCGGCCACCAGGCAGCCGAAGTGACCGGTGTCGTCGCGGTAGCGCTCGAGGTAGGCGCGGTCGATCTGGGCGGTGATGCGGCCGACGACGCGGCCGCCGCGGCGCGCCAGGAAGAATTGCACCTCGACATGGCCGAACAGCGGGTTCTTGCCCGGCGTGAAGGCCTCGCGCCGCTCGGAGTCGAGGTGCGGGATGTAGCCCTTGTGGCCGGCATAGAGGCGCTTGGGCAGGTTGATGAAGGCTTTGAGGTCGGACTTGCCGGCAACCGGCGTCACGACGATGTCGGAAGAGGCCATTGCCGCTCAAGCTACCATGGCAAGCGGACCGCCACTGTGGAAGGTGAAGCGCCCATCGGTCTCGCAGCCTGCGCCATCGGCGCGCAGGGCGCGCAGCTCGACGTCGAATTGCCAGCCCGTTGCTTCACGCGTGATGCGAATGAGGTGCCAACGCGCGCGACCGTACTTGCTGCCGGGCGCTGCCGAGGCGGACGTGACACCGATCACCGGAACGGTGCCGCCGGGCCCGGCGATCTGCGCCACTTCGCTACGATGATTGTGGCCGTGAAGCACGAGCTCGCAGCCAGCGCGGCGGATCATGGCCTGGAAGGCGGCCGCATCGGTCAGGCGCTTGAAGTGCTTCTCTGTGGTGAGCGGCGGATGGTGGATCAGCACGACGCGGCAGAGACCCTCGCGACCGAGTTCGCCCAGGAGTCGCTCTGCCCGGGAAATCTGTGCCGCACCGAGGGTGCCGGTGGCGTAGAAGGGCGGCTTCGGAACCCCGCTGGACAGGCCGACCAGAGCGATGGGGCCCCGACGGCGCACGGTCGGGAAGACCTCGAAGTCGGTAGCCGGCGGCTGGCCGTCACCCGCGATATAGGCACCCCATCGACCGAGGCCTTGCGGCCAGGCCGTCGCGACATAGACGTCGTGATTGCCCGGAATGACTGTCACGTCATGCGGCCCCCCGAGCTTTGCGAGCCACTCGGCAGCGCGGTCGAACTCGGTCGGCAGGGAGATGTTCACCAGGTCGCCGGTGAGGGCGACATGGTCCGGCTTCTCCGCCTTGATGTCGGTCACGATCCCTGCCAATGCTTCGGGCACGTGCAGTTTGGCGCGTCGCCGCCACCAGTTCACATAGCCCGTCATCCGCTTGCCGAGCAGCTCGCTGGCGCGCGCCGTCGGCATCGGCAGATGCGGATCGGAGAGATGGGCGAGCTTGAACATGTCGGCGCTTGCTGGATCCAGAACGCAAGATAGCGCGAGCTTGTCAAGCCAAGGCCGTATCGCCGCAGCAGCTTGCGCTAGATCAAGGTAAGCCGCCCGGCGACGAAGGAGGCTTCATGCCAGCCCCACGGAACGCCCGAATGACCGAGAAACCGCCCGAGCGGCAGGCGCCTGCTTTTGGCCTGGACCTCTTCCTGTGGCCCCTGCGCGCGGCAAGCGAGGCGGCAGCGGCGCAGGCCGGTGGATTTGCCCAGCTCATGGCAGCGACCTATGGCACGCCGGCTCGCTCCGACAAGCCCCCCTGGACGACGCCCAATCGCGTGCGCCTCGACCTCTCGACCATGGAGCTGCGCGATTTCTCGACGTCCGCCGACGGCGTGCCGACGCTGGTTTGCGCCCCGTTCGCGCTGCACAGCGCCACGCTTGCCGATTTTGCCCCTGGACACAGCCTGGTGCAGACATTGACGGGCCACGGCTGCGCGCGGGTCTTCGTCACCGACTGGCGCTCGGCCACGCGTGAGATGCGCCTGCTCACGATCGACAGCTACCTCGCCGAGCTCAACGTCGCGGTCGACGAGATCGGCGCGCCGGTCGATCTGGTGGGGCTGTGCCAGGGCGGCGTCATGGCGCTGATCTATGCCGCGCGCTTTCCGGAAAAGGTCCACAAGCTGGTGCTGGCCGGTGCTCCCATCGATGTCGAGGCCGAGACATCACTGCTCGCCCTGACCGCGCGGCACCTGCCGGTCGCCCTCTTCGACGAGGTCGTGCGGCTGGGCGATGGCCGGGTTCTCGGCCAGCGCATCATCGACCTGTGGCGGCCGGCGTTGAATGGCACGGATAGCGACGCAACCCTGCAGCACGATTGCAGCAACGCAGGCAGGGCCGCCGAGCTTCGGCAGCGCTTTCGCGACTGGTTGGAATGGACCGTCGACCTGCCTGGCGCCTACTACCATCAGACCGTGCTCTGGCTTTTCAAGGAGAACCGATTGGCGACAGGACGACTGACGGCGCTTGGCCAACGCATCGATCTTGGCGCCGTACGCCAACCCACGTTCCTGTTGGCAGCGCGCGACGACGAATTGGTGGCCGTCGAGCAGCTCATGGCAACGCGCCGCCTGCTCGGCACACCGGCCGATCGGATCGAGAGCGCCGTCGAGCCGTGCAGCCACCTTGCTTTGTTCATCGGTGCGCGCAGCCTCGCGGGCAGCTGGACGAAGATCGCCAGCTGGCTCCGTCAGTCCTCCAGCACGTAGGTCCCTGGCGCGTCGCAGAGAGGCACGTACCCGGCCGCGATGTTGCCCATCGGCGGCGGGTCGATCGGCTCGCCCGAATGGTCGACAAGCCAGCCCAGGTAGGTCGGCCACCAGGATCCCTCACGGTGAGGCGCGGTCGCCAGCCATGTCTCGGCATCGACGTGGCGGTCGTCGGCGTGGCGGGTCATGACCTGATGGAACAGGCCAGACCGGCCGACCTCCGAGACAATCCCGGCATTGTGGCCGCCGCTCGCCAGGACGTAGGTCACCGGCGCGTCGACCAGCAGGTGTATCTTGTAGGTCGAACGCCACGGCGCGACGTGGTCCCACACCGTGCCGACAGCGAAGACCGGTATGCGGATGTCGGTCAGCGTCACCGGACGGCCGCCGGCGACATAGCGGCCCTCCGCCAGATCGTTTTCGAGAAAGAGGTGGCGCAGGTACTCCGAATGCATTCGGTACGGCAGCCGGGTTGCGTCGGCATTCCACGCCATCAGGTCGCTCAGCGGCTCGCGCTGCCCCATCAGGTAACGCCGCAGCAGCAGGGACCACACCAGGTCGTTGGACCTCAGGATCTGGAAGGCGCCGGCCATTTGCTTGGCGTCGAGGAAGCCCTGCTCCCACATCATGTCCTCGAGGAAGGCAATCTGGCTTTCGTCGATGAACAGCATCAGCTCGCCTGCTTCCGTGAAGTCGGCCTGCGCCGCCAGCAGGGTGACCGTTGCCAGCCTGTCGTCGCCGTCGCGCGCCATGGCGGCGGCGGCGATCGACAGCAGGGTGCCGCCGAGGCAGTAGCCGAGAGCGTGGATGCGCCTGGCGGGCACGATGGCGCCGATCGCGTCGACTGCCGCCATGACGCCCTGGGCGCGATAGTCCTCCATGCCGATGTCGCGGTCGGCCGCCGAGGGATTCTTCCACGAGATCATGAACACGGTGAAGCCTCGGTCGGTGAGATAGCGGACCAGCGAATTGCGCGCCGAGAGATCGAGGATGTAGTACTTCATGATCCAGGCCGGCACGATCAGCAGCGGCTCCGGACGCACGCTCTCGGTCGTCGGCGCGTACTGAATGAGCTCGATCAGGCGATTGCGAAACACGACCTTGCCGGGACTGGCGGCGACGTCGTGGCCGACCTTGTAGGCCTCGCTGCCGACCGGCTTCTTGCCGCTCGCACCGCGCTCCCAGTCCTCCAGCAGGTGCTGCAGGCCATCGACGAAATTGCGGCCGCCGCATTCCAGGGTGCGCCGCATGAGTTCCGGATTGGTCGCGAGGAAATTGGCCGGCGAGACCATGTCGAGGGCCTGGCGGGCGCCGAACTTCACCATCTCCTCGTGGTGCCGTGCCACGCCGCGCACGTCGCTGGTGGCGTTGTGCCACCATTGCTGCTGCAGCAGAAACCCCTGGTAGATGACGTTGAAGGGCCAAGCCTGCCATGCGTCGCCGCCAAACCGCTTGTCCTGTGGCAGGGGCTCGATCACGGGCGGCGTGCCGCCGGGATGCAGCAGCGCCTGCCAAGCGTAGGACTGAAAGCGCACCATCTTGCGGGTCATCTTGTCGATGAGCTGCAGGCGCTTGCCGGGTGCGGCCATCAGATGGACCAGCCAGTCGAGGTGGGCCGCCGCCAGCGCCGCCGGCGACAGGCCCATCGTGAAGCGCGCAAGCGCGGCGTGGAGAGCACGATCGGTGACGTCGGCCAGCGCCGTCACGACGTAGGAATCGCGGGTCGGCAGGCCCGTATCGACCTTCTCCGGCGGGGCGACGGCCGGTACCACAAGATTGTCCATGCTGGGCAGTCTAGGGGCGCTTGGTTGCAGTTCGATTGATCCAGCGCAAGCACGGCAACCGGCGATCCCGGAGGCGGTTTGATCCAGATCATGCTCTGCGGGACACCGCACCCCTAACCTGTAGCATGCGATCCGGCCGGAACCATATTCTTGCAGTCACCCTGGCGCTGGTCGCCCTCCTGATCGGCGCCGAGTGCAGCGCCGCCTGGAAGCTGGAGGAGAATGTCGGGACGCCGAGCTACGCCGTGACCGAGCCGACCAGCAGCAATCTCAATATCGACAGTGTGGTGCTGATGTGCGAGGCGACGGGCGGTGAGCGCGTGCTGCAGCTCAAGGTCTATCTCACCGATGACGGTCCGCTGCGACCCAACGGCGTGGCGCCTGAAAAGCTCAAGGCCGATCCGCGCGCCGAGATCTCGGTCGACGGCAAGGTCTTTCCCGTCGCCATCCTGTTTGCCGGCGAGTTCGCGGTGCTGGCCGACGACGAGCATGAGCACTTTCCGCTTCTTTCCGACCGTCTGCTCGACGCCATGATGACGGGCAAGCGGATGGTGCTGCGCTTCGACCTGGCGGCCGAGCCGCCGGGCCAGGCGGCGGCCTTCGATGGCGAGGCGAAGATCGAGCTGGCGCCCGCGGCCATTGCAGCCGTCCGGCGTTGCGCCGCCCCGCCGGCCGCGCCGGCCGACAGCGTGGCCTTTGCCGGACACTGACCGGCATACGGCCAAGGCGCCCTTCTGGACACGCGAGAAGGACTCTGTCCTCGACGAACTCGGTTGCAGCGCGGAGGGGCTGACCGCGGACGAGGCCGCCCGGCGCCTCGATCGCTATGGGCCCAATACCGACAAACCAGCGCGCCGCGCCGGCATAGCGATCGCCATCGCGCGCCGCCTGCTCGAGCCGCTGTGCCTGATCCTGCTGGTCGCCGCCATCGTCTCGGCACTGACCGGCGACACGGTCGGCGGCGCGATCATCGTTGCCATCCTGGTCTTGTCGATCGGCCTCGATACCTTCCAGGAAGGACGCGCCGCCCGGGCGGCTGACCTGCTGCGCCGCTCGGTGGCGCTCAAGGCCGAAGTCCGCCGTGACGGCGCCTTCGTCGAGAGCGCCGTCGATGACATCGTGCCCGGCGACGTCGTGCGCATCCGGGCCGGCGACATCGTGCCCGCCGACGGGCTCCTTCTCGAGACGACCGCCTTCACGACCAGCGAAGCCGCTCTCACGGGCGAGCCCTATCCGGTCGAGAAGCGCTGCGGGCCGGTGAGCTCGCACGACGCCGCCGACGCTGCCAATGCGGTATTTCGCGGCTCCGTCGCCCAGACCGGCGAGGCGATGGCCCTGGTGGTCGCGACCGGGACGCGGACCCTGTTCGGCGCGGCGGCGGCGGCGCTTGCCGAATCTCCTACGCCTTCGCCGTTCCAGCGCGACCTGCATGCCTTCGGGCTGCTGGTCGCACGCCTGTCCATCGCCCTGATCGTCGTGGTGCTGGCAACGCACGTCCTGTTCGGCCGGCCGGTGCTGGAATCGCTGATGTTCTCTGTCGCCCTGGCGGTCGGCCTGACGCCGGAGCTGCTGCCCATGATCACCACGGTCACCTTGACGCGCGGTGCACTGCGAATGGCCGCGCGCAAGGTGATCGTCAAACGCCTGGCCTCGATTCACGATCTCGGCGCCATGACCGTGCTGTGCACGGACAAGACCGGCACGCTCACCTCAGCCAAGATCACCCTGGCCGGCAGCCTCGATGGCGACGGCCGTGACGATCCACGCGCGGCGCGGCTGGGCGCCGTCTCGGCGGCCCTGGGCGGCGACCGCGGCTCGCTCGACGCCGCCCTTGTCGCCTGCACCGACGTCGCCCACGAGGGCTGGACATTGCGGGCGCGCCTTGCCTTCGACTTCACGCGCCGTCTGGGCGCGGTCCTGGCGGATGGCCCGGGGGAAGGTCAGCTGTTGATCGTCAAGGGCGCGCCGGAGGCGGTGCTGGCGCTGTGCACGTCGCGGCGCGGCGCGGCGGGCGTGACGACGATGGACGACGAGGGCCGCGCCGAGGCGCTGCAGCGCGTGCGCACGCTCGCCGAGCAGGGCCTGCGGGCAGTCGCCGTCGCCTCGCGCCCGTGGCCCGGCGCCGCCCGCGACATCAGTGCGGCCGACGAGACCGAGCTCACCTTCGTGGGATTGTGCACCTTCGCCGATCCACCAAAGGCGACGGCGGGCGCGGCCATCGCGCGGCTGGCGGCGGCGGGGGTGCAGGTCAAGATCCTGTCGGGCGACGATCCCGTCGTGGTGCGCCGCCTCGCCGGCGTGGTCGGCCTCGACGTCACGAGCGTGCTGTCGGGCTCGGAACTCGCGCAGTTGAGCGACGAGGCGCTGGCGGTACGGGTGCGCAGCGTCCACGCCTTCGGGCGCCTGACGCCGGATCAGAAATCGCGGCTGATCAAGGCGCTGCAGGCGAATGGCGAAGCGGTGGGCTTCCTCGGCGACGGCATCAACGATGCGCCGGCGCTGAAGGCGGCCGACATCGGTCTTTCCGTCGACGGCGCGACCGGCGTGGCCCAGGCCGCGGCCGACATGATCCTGCTGGCGCCCGACCTAGAGGTCGTGGCCGACGGCGTCGAGGAAGGCCGGCGCACCTTCGCCAACATCCTGAAGTACCTGCGCATGGGGGCGAGCTCGAACTTCGGCAACATGCTGTCGATGGCGACGGCGTCGCTGTTCCTGCCGTTCCTGCCCATGCTGCCAACGCAGATCCTGCTCAACAATCTCCTGTACGATTTCTCCGAGATCGGCATCCCGTTCGACACTGTCCGGCCGGAGGCGACTGCCGCACCGCAGGTCTGGGACCTGCGCGCCCTGATGCGGTTCGCCGGCGTGATGGGCCCGCTGTCCTCGCTGTTCGATCTCCTGACCTTCGCCGGCCTGCTGTTGATCTTCCATGCGACGCCAGAGATCTTCCGCACCGCCTGGTTCCTGGAATCGATGGCGACCCAGATCCTGGTGATCTTCATCATCCGCACCAACGGCCGTCCCTGGAGCAACCGGCCGCATCCGGCGCTGACCACCTCTTCGCTGGTGGCACTGGCGGTCGCAATGGTGCTCCCTTTCTCGGCCGTTGGAGCGTGGTTCGGTTTCGAATCGCCACCGCCCGAGGTGTTGGCCGCGATCGCCGGCTTGCTCGTCGTCTACCTCGTTGCGGCCGAGTTGATGAAGCCGCTTGCCATCACGCGTCCACAGCGGCCCGCGCCGCATCCTTGACGAGGATCAAGGCCGGCACGGCGGGCCGCGCCATAGTGCGCATCTGCTTCGGAGGAAAGTAATGCAACGTGTTGCACTGGTGACGGGCGGCACCCGCGGCATCGGCCATGCCATCTCCATCGCGCTCAAGGAGGCCGGGCACAAGGTGGCGGCGAATTATGCCGGCAACGATCAGGCCGCCACGAAGTTCGCGGCCGAGACCGGCATCGCCGTCTTCAAGTTCGACGTCGCCGACTTCCATGCTTGCGAGAGCGGCATCAAGCGCGTCGAGCAGGAGCTGGGCCCGGTCGATATCCTGGTGAACAATGCCGGGGTGACCCGGGACGTCATGCTGCACAAGATGACGCCGGCGCAATGGCAGGAGGTGATCGCCATCGATCTCGGCTCCTGCTTCAACACTTGCCGGCTGGTCATCGAAGGGATGCGCGCCCGCGGCTTCGGGCGGATCGTCAACATCTCCTCGATCAATGGCCAGAAGGGACAGTTCGGCCAGACCAACTATGCGGCGGCCAAGGCCGGCATGCTGGGCTTCACCAAGGCGCTGGCGCTTGAATCGGCGGCCAAGGGGATCACGGTCAACGCCGTGGCGCCGGGCTACATCGCCACCGAGATGGTCGCCGCCGTGGCGCCCAAGGTGCTGGAAGGCATCGTTGCCCGGATACCCGTCGGCCGGCTCGGCCACGACACGGAAGTTGCCGACGTCGTGCGCTTCCTGGTTGACGACGGAGCCGGTTTCATCACCGGCTCCACCATCACGGCAAATGGCGGCCAGTACATGACTTGATGGATGTCAAAGTCCGCGGCGGCTGTGCCGGACTATGGTCCCAACCGAGCCCAACGGGAGCAACGGATGACCATTTCGAAGCGGCACGTGCTGATCGTGCTGGCGGCAGGCGTGGCGGCGCTGATCATTCTGGCCGCCACCAAGGCGCTGTCGTCCTGGCCGTGGTCCCCACCGGCCTCCGACCAGCTCACGCTCTACGGCAACGTCGACATCCGGCAGGTCGACATGGCCTTCCAGGCGATCGGTCGCGTCCAGGAGCTGCGCTTCGAGGAAGGCGACCCGGTCAAGGCAGGCGAGACACTTGCCGTGCTCGACGCCGACACCTATCGGGATCTCGCCGACCTTGCGCGGGCGCGGGTGGAAGCGCAGAGGGTCGCCCTGCAAAGGCTCCTGACCGGCAGCCGGCCCGAGGAGATCGCCCGCGAGAAGGCCTCGGTCGAGGCCGCACGAGCCGCCGTCGTCGATACCGAGCTGCTGCTCAAGCGGCGAACCGAGCTGCTCAAGACCGGCAACGTGTCACGCGAGCTCTACGACGAGGCCAAGAACGCCTACGACACCGCCCGGGCACGCCTCGACGTGGCGAACCAGGTCTCGCGACTGACCGAGATCGGCCCGCGGCAGGAGGACATCGACCAGGCCAAGGCGCTGCTCAAGGCTCAGCAGTCGACACTCTCGATGGCCGAGCAACGCCTGAACGATACCCAGCTCAAGGCCCCGTCCAACGCCATCGTGCTCAGCCGCATCGTCGAGCCGGGCGCCATGGTTGGGCCGAACACGCCTGTCTACACACTCGCCCTCACCGACAAGGTGTGGGTGCGTACCTATATCTCCGAGCCGGACCTTGGGCGCATCAGGCCCGGCATGGCCGTGAAGGTCGCCACCGACACCGATCCCGCGCGCACCTACGACGGCTGGATCGGCTTCATCTCGCCGACCGCCGAGTTCACGCCCAAGACCGTCGAGACGACGGAGCTTCGCACCCAACTCGTCTACCGGCTGCGGGTCTTCGTGCGCGATCCCGACGATCGGCTGCGCCAGGGCATGCCGGTGACGGTTCGCGTTCCGCTCGGGCGATAGCGAATGCCCGCGCCACCTCCTGCCGTCGTGCTGGACGGGGTCGTCAAGCGCTTCGACCAAATCGCGGCGCTGGATCACGTCTCCGCCGAGATCGCGCCGGGTGCGATCACCGGTCTGGTCGGACCGGACGGCGCGGGCAAGACCACCTTGCTTCGCCTCATCGCGGGGCTGCTCCGTCCCGACGAGGGCAGCATTGCCGTTCTGGGCCACGACAGCGTGACCGGCATCGCGCATTTCCAGCGCGACATCGGCTACATGCCCCAGCGCTCCGGCCTCTACGACGACCTCACCGTGGCCGAGAACCTCAGGCTCCATGCCGACCTGCATGAGCTTGACGGGGAGGCCCAGCGCGAACGCTTCGCCGCCCTGCTGGGCTTCACGCGGCTCGCCCCGTTCGTCGACCGGCTGACCGGTCAGCTCTCGGGCGGCATGAAACAGAAGTTGGCGCTCGCCGTCGCGCTGCTCGCCCGGCCGCGGCTGCTGCTGCTCGACGAGCCCAGTGCCGGCGTCGATCCGGCGTCGCGGCGGGAGCTCTGGCGCATCGTCAAGGAGATGGCGGGCGAAGGCGTCGCCGTCGTCTGGAGCACCGCCTATCTCGACGAAGCCGAACGCTGCGACCGTTTTCTGCTGCTGCAGAATGGCCGGCTGCTCGCCTCCGGAGAGCCGGCCTCCTTCACCGGCCGACTGCGCGACCGCACCTTCCTGCTCGACCTGCCCGATGGCGAACGCCATCGCGCCCAGCGCCTGGCCATCCGTCATCCCGCCGTGGCCGACGCCACCATCCAGGGCGGCAGCCTGCGGCTGGTGCTGCGCGAGGGCGCTGCTGCGCCACGGCCCGACGAGCTGGGAGGCTCGGCACAGCTGCGGCCGGTGCAGGCGCGCTTCGAGGACTCTTTCGTCAGCCTGCTGCAGGGCGATGCATCGCCGTCGGCGGACGAGGCCGACGGCCCGGCATTGCCCGCCGACGGCGCGGGCATCGTGGCGCAGGATCTCACTCGCGACTTCGGACGGTTCCGCGCGGTCGACAATGTCAGCTTCAGCGTGGCGCCGGGCGAAATCTTCGGACTGCTGGGACCCAACGGCGCCGGCAAGTCGACGACCTTTCGCATGCTGTGCGGCCTCCTGCAGCCGAGCCAAGGCAGTGCGCGCGTCGCCGGCATCGATCTTGGCCGGGCGCGCGCCGCTGCCCGCGAGCGCATCGGCTACATGTCGCAACGCTTCTCGCTCTACGGCAACCTGTCGGTGCGCGACAATCTCAAGTTCTTCAGCGGCGTCTACGGTCTTTCCGGCGCACGACGCGCCCGCCGTATCGACTGGGCGCTGCAGAGCTTCGAGCTTAATCCCGTCGTCGACAGCGAAGCGGGCAGCCTGCCGCTCGGCTTCAAGCAGCGCTTGGCGCTGGCCTGCGCCCTGCTGCACGAGCCGCGCGTCCTGTTCCTCGACGAGCCGACCTCGGGCGTCGATCCGCTGATGCGCCGCGCCTTCTGGCGTCGCATCGGCGCGTTGGCCGACCGCGGCGTCACCATCCTGGTGACCTCGCACTTCATGGACGAGGCCGAGTATTGCGACCGGCTGGGCATCGTCTATTCCGGCAGGCTGATCGCGACCGGCCGGCCGGAAGAGCTCAAGCAGCGCTTCGCCGGCGAAGGCGGGACCGAGGCAACGCTCGAGGACGCGTTCGTGGCGCTGATCCAGGCCCACCATCCGCAGGCGGCGGCGGGCTCGCCATGACGGGCGGGCGCCGGTTCCGCGGCCTGCTCCGCAAGGAATTCTTGCAGATCGTGCGCGATCCCTCCTCGATCGCCATCGCCCTGGTGATGCCGGTCGTGCTGCTGCTGCTGATCGGCTTTGGCATCTCGCTCGATGCGCGCAACGTGGCGTTCGGCCTGGTCGACGAGAACCCCAGCGTCGAATCGGCCGGGCTCTACCAGAGCTTCGCCAGCACGCAGTACTTCAAGCCCACCCGGTTCGCCGATGCGCGACAGGCCGACGCCGCCCTGATGCGCGGCGACATTGCGGGCTTCGCCGTCCTGCGCGGCGACTTCTCGCGCAAGGTCGCCGATCCACTGCAGCCGGCCGAGATCGGCATCTTCGTGAACGGCGTCGACGCCAACAACGCCCGCATCGTGGTCGGCTATGCCCTGGGCACCATCGCCAACTGGGCGGAGGCCTATCGGCGCCAACACGGCCAGAGGACCATGCCCGCCGTCGCGGTCGAGCATCGCTACTGGTTCAACCCCGAGATTCGCAGCGCCAATTTCATCGTGCCCGGCCTGATCGCCATGGTCATGACCATGATCGGTGCGTTGCTGACGGCGCTGGTCGTCGCCCGTGAATGGGAGCGCGGCACCATGGAAGCGATGATGGTGTCGCCGGCCACCATGCCGGAGATCATGGTGGGCAAGCTGGTGGCCTATTTCGTCCTGGGCCTGGGCGGCCTCGCCGTGTCGGTCGGGCTCGGCATCTTCGTTTTCGAGGTGCCGTTCCGCGGCTCCTTCCTGGTTCTGCTCGTGCTCTCTTCGGTGTTCCTCGTCGTCTCGCTGGCGATGGGCCTGGTGATCTCGACGATCGCCCGCAGCCAGTTCGTGGCCGCCCAGCTCGCCTTCCTGATCACCTTCATGCCGGCGCTGATCCTGTCGGGCCTGATGTTCGACATCGCGAGCATGCCGCGCTGGCTGCAGGCGGTGACCGCCCTGTTCGCCGCCCGCTACTACGTGTCGAGCCTGCAGACGCTGTTCCTTGCGGGCACGGTGTGGCCGGTGCTGCTGCCCAACCTGCTGGCGCTCCTGGGCTTCGCCACCCTGTTCCTGGCGGTGGCGATCCTGCGCACGCGCCGCAGCCTGGAGTAGCCGGCATGTGGCGCCGCATCCGCTCGCTGATCGCCAAGGAATTCCTGATGCTGTGGAAGGACCGCAAGAGCCGCTTCGTGCTCATGGTCCCGCCCATCGTCCAGCTCGTTCTGTTCGCCAATGCCGCGACCTTCGAGGTGCGCGACGTCGCGCTCGGCCTGTGGCAGGAGGACCGGTCGAGGCCGGCGACCGAGCTGGTCAGCCGCTTCGTCGGCTCGGGCACCTTCCACATCGTCGCCGCCTACGACAATCCGCGCGACGTTGCCGAGGACATCGCGGCGCAGCGTGTGAAGGCCGTGCTGCATATTGGCCAGGGTTTCTCCGCGGACATCGCCGCCGGGCGGCCGGCGCGCCTGCAGCTCCTGCTCGACGGCCGGCGGTCGAATACGGCGCTGATCATCCAGAACTACGCTGCCACCATCCTCGAGCGCTTCAACCTCGAGCACGTCCCGCAAGCGGCGCGCGGTGCGGGCCTGGAGATCGAGACCCGCGCCTGGTTCAACCCCAACTTCGAGAGCCGCTGGTTCATCCTGCCCGGGCTCGCCGTGCTCCTGACCACCGTCGCCACGCTGCTGATCATCGCCCTGTCGGTCGCCCGCGAGCGCGAGCTCGGCACCTTCGACCAGCTGCTGGTGACGCCGCTCCGGCCCATGGAGATCCTGATCGGCAAGACGGCGCCGGCGCTGTGCGTGGGCTTCATCGAAGCCAACGTCATCGCCGCCATCGCGGTGGCGGCCTACGGCGTGCCGTTCGTCGGCAACATCCTCGTGTTCAACGCCGGCATCGTGGTGTTCGTGCTGTCGGCCATCGGCATCGGCCTGGTGATCTCCTCGATCGCCAAGACCCAGCAGCAGGCGATCCTGGGCGTGTTCCTGCTGCTGTCACCCTTCACGGTTCTGTCGGGCTTCACGACGCCGATCGCCAACATGCCGCAATGGTGCCAGGCCCTGACCTACCTCAACCCCATCCGCTACATGGTCGCCCTGTCGCGCGGCGTGTTCCTGCAGGACCTCAGCTGGTCGCTGGCCTGGCCGATGCTGTGGCCGATGATGGTGATCGCGGCGGTGACGCTGAGCTACGCCACCTGGCTGTTCGCCCGCAAGCTGCAGTGAGGTTCAGCGCGCGCCGGCGGCGCGCAGCTGCTTGTCGGGAAGGACGCCGAACTGGCGGCCGATGCCGGTCATGACCTCGACCATATGGTCGAGCTGTTCCTTGGTGTGCACCGCACAGAGCGAGCAGCGCAGCAGCGAAACGCCGTTCGGCGTGGCCGGCGGCACGGCGACATTGACGTAGATGCCGGCATCCAGCATGGCGCGCCAGAAGCCGATGGCGGTCATGCGATCCGGCAGGTGCACCCCGACGACCGGCCCATGCTCGGGCCCCAGGGTGAAGCCCTGCGCCTTCAGGCCGTCGTAGAGCGTGGCGACGTTGTCCCACAGCTGGCGGCGGAGCTCGGGGCGGGCCTTGACCACGCGCAGCGCCTGGCGGACCGAGGCCACGATCGAAGGCGGCAGCGAGGCCGTGAACATGTAGGAACGCACGGTGACGCGCAGGATGTCGAAATCGGGATCGTCCGACACGCAGTAGCCGCCGATCGCCCCCAGGGTCTTGGAGAAGGTGCCGACGATGAAATGGCAATCGTCGATCACGCCCGTCGACTCGCAGAGCCCGCGGCCATGCTCGCCCAGAGCCCCCAGCGAATGGGCCTCGTCGATCAGCACATAGGCGCCGTACTTCTTGCAGACATCGACGAACGCGCGCAGTGGCGCGCTGTCGCCCAGCATCGAGTAGATGCCCTCCAGCACGACCACGCGGTTGCCCGGCTTGTCGCCGAGCCGACGCAGGCGGGCCTCCAGGCTCGACGGGTCGTTGTGCTTGAAGCGCACGACCTCGGCCTGGGTCATCTTGCAGGCATCGTAGATCGAGGCGTGGCTGTCGGCGTCGATCAGCAGGAAGTCGCCTTGACCGGCCAGCGTCGAGATCACGCCGAGATTGGCCTGGTAGCCGGTCGTGAAGACCATGCAGTGCTTCTTGCCGTAGAACTCGGCGATCTCCTTCTCAAGCGCCACGTGCTCGGAGTAGCTGCCGTTGGCGATACGGGAACCCGTCGTGCCGGTTCCCTCGGCGCGGATCGCCTCGATGGCCGCTTCCATGCAGGACGGGTCGAAGGTCAGCCCGAAATAGTTGTTGGTGCCGACCAGCAGGGTCTCGCGGCCGTTGATGATCGCCTTGGTGGGCGACAGCACCCGCTCCATGCGGATCTGGAACGGGTCGTACCCGGTCGTGCGCACGTCGCGGTACGCGTCGAGCAGGCCGGCGTGGCGGTCGAAAAGGCCCATGATGCCCAGGCCTCCCTATTGTGATCGAGCCGTGGTGATCGAGTCGGAACTAGGCCCTGGCGCGCAGGTCGCCAATCGTGTCGGCCAGCTGGTCGACCGTATGGATCTCGGCGATGACGCTCATCGGGATGGACACGTCGAAGCGGTCTTCGAGTTCCATGACCATGTCCATGATGGCCAGCGAATCGATGGTGAGATCCTTGGCGATCACCGTCTCACCCGTGATCGGCTTCTCGCCGACCTGGTAGGGTTCGAGATGGGCGCAGATTTCACGAACGACCTCGGCGCGCGAAACGCTGCGCGTCAGGATCATCGTGTCGGCGATGCCGTCGTTTTCGACGGTCAATTCGTGGGCAGTGCGCAAAAGCGGCTCCAGAGGTCCCGGGGTAAGACAACGTATCAGTGCCAGAAAGGGCGATTCCTTGTGAAATGACAATTTGTTACGGGGTATTTCACAAGGTCTAGAGCCATCCGGCCTGACGGTACCACAAGATCGTCTCGCGGAAGCCGGACGCCAGGTCGTGACCCGGCCGCCAGTCCAGGGCTTCCACCAGCCGCCGGTCATGGACCGTCCAATCGCGGTGAAAAATTTCTGCAACCTTGGCCGGGGTCAGAATCTGGACCTGACCTCCCAGCGCGTTGTTGAGCGCATTGACCCTGGCGAGGGTCGCCATGACCGGCCGGGGCACGGCAAGCGAACGCACCCGGCGGCGACCGAGCGCGACGGCGGCTGCCGCCGCCATCTCACGGTACGTGTAGCCATCCGGCTTTCCGTCATCGATCTCGTAGATCGATGGCGGCGGCGGCCGGTCGACGGCTCGCGCCAGGGCCTCCGCGAGGTCGACCACATGGATCAGCGACAGCCGGGCGTCGCGCAGCATGGGCCGCACGGCCAGGCCGCCCGCGACCGTCTGAAAATAGGCCAGGGTCTCGCGGTCGCCCGGACCATAGACGGCCGGGGCGCGGACCGTCAGCCGCTGGCCCGAGCGGGTCGAGACGACTTCCTCGGCGGCACGCTTGCTCGCGGCATAGGGCGAGAGCTGCGGCTCGCGGGCCGCCAGCGATGACAGCAGGACAAACAGGGCGTCGGGCGCCAGGGCCGAAAGCAGCGCTGTGCCATCGCGATTGACCCGCATGAAGTCGTCCGGCCGGCGTGCCTTGATGAGACCGGCGGCATGGACCACCGCATCGGCGCCCGCGACCAGGCGCTTCAGCGCGGCCTCGTCCGAAAGGTCGCCCAGCACCATGTCGGCTTCGACGCCCGCCAGCGAGGGCAGCGGCGACCAGCGCCGGATCAGGAGCCGCAGCCGGAAGCCGCGGCGCGCCAACGCCGAAACGAGATGCGGACCGACGAAGCCCGTGGCGCCGGTGACGGCGACGAGCTTAGGCAGCGGCGGTCTTGGGAGCGTAGAGGCCGGCAAGGTAATTGGCCTTGGCGCGCGCACGAGAGAGCTTGCCCGACGATGTCGTGGGCAAGCCCATGGACGGCGGCACCAGCACGACCTCGCAATCGACGGCGATGGCTTCGCGCACGGCGAGCGCCACGTCGCTCGCCAGGGTCTTGCGCCCCTCCTCGCCCGACACGCGCGCCAGCACGGCGACGACGACGCGCTCGCCTTCACCCGCATCGACGGAGAAGGCCACCGAATCGCCGTTCTTCACGACCTTGCGCGATTCGATCGCCCATTCGATGTCCTGCGGCCAGATATTGCGGCCGTTGACGATGATCAGGTCCTTGGCGCGGCCGGTGACGACGATCTCGCCCTTGAGCGTGTAGCCAAGATCGCCGGTGTCGAGCCAACCGTCCGCGGACAGTACCTCGCGCGTGGCTTCGGGCTCGCCATAGTAGCCCGGCATGATGCTGGGGCCGGCCACGAAGATGCGGCCGATCTCGCGATCGCCCAGCGCCTTGCCCTCTTCGTCGCGCACTTCGAGGCGATGGCCCGGCAGCACCTTGCCGCAGAGCACGAAGCTACGCGCGCGCCGCTCGTCCTGGGCATCGAGCGCGGGCTGCGCACGGTGGCCCTCGGCGAGTGCGACGCGATCGATCGTGTCGGTACGCACGCCGACGCCATGCGGGCTGAAGGTGATGGCGAGGCAGACCTCGGCCATGCCGTAGCTCGGGATGAAGGCCTTGGCGCTGAAGCCCGCCTTCTCGTAAGCGGCAGAGAAGCGGTCGAGCACGTCGGGCCGGATCATGTCGCCGCCGATGCCGGCATGACGCCACGACGAGAGGTCGAGATCGTCGGGCTGGTTGGCGGCGCGGCGGGCGGCGAGGTCGTAACCGAAGCTCGGGCTGTAGGCGATGGTGCCGCGATTGCGGGAGATCAGGTTCAGCCACTGCGTCGGCCGGCGCGCGAAGTCGCGCGGCGTCAGGTAGTCGAGCGAGATCTGGGTGCTGAGCGGCGCCATGGTGAAGCCGATCAGGCCCATGTCGTGATAGAGCGGCAGCCAGCTCACGGCGCGATCGCCCGGCACGACCTCCAGGCCCGCCGGTCCGGTCATGCCGGCAAGATTGGCCATCAAGGCGGCCTGCGTGATCTGCACGCCATGCGGATGGCGCGTGCTGCCCGAGGAGAACTGGATGTAGCAGAGGTCGGCGGGACCGAGCGGCCGCAGATCGACCGGCTTCTCGGGCAGCGCCTCGAGCACCGACACTCCGCCATGCAGGCGCACGGCCGGGAACTCGGCGGCCGCATCGGCCAGGAAGCCGGCGAGGTCCTCGATGCCGACCGCCGCGACCGCACCCGACGCCGCGAGCTGGCGCTTGAGTTGCTCGAGATAGGCGTCCTTGCCGCCGATCCCGACCGGAACCGAGACCGGCACGGGCAATAGCCCGGCATACTGGGCGCCGAAGAAGGCGTCGAAGAAGCCCGGCCAGGTGTCGGCGGTGATGAGAATGCGCTCGCCGCGTGCAAAGCCTGCGCCGATCAGGCGGCGGGCGGTGACGTGGGCGCGCTCGCGGATCTGGCGCCAGCTCAAGGCCGAGAGAATCTCGCCCCGGACACTATAAAAGGTGACCCCGGTCTCCCCTTGGGCGGCGTAGTCCAGCATCTCCGGCACCGAGCGGAAATCGGCGCGGCGCAGAGTGAGCTTGGAATTGCGGGTTGGCAGGGGGGTCATCGGAAGCGGGGCCGTCCTAGCAGAGGGGTGGGGCACCCTCAAGGCGCGAACCCCCAGCTGTGGGCCAAGTTGACACACCCCCGACCCCGGTAAGATAGTGCCCGCCCCCGCTCAACCCCGGTAAATCCGTCCCGGAGCCGAGGTCGAAGAGCGGGGTCTTTCATTTGTAGGAGGGTCCAGTGATTACGGCTGTGATGCCGACGTACGGTCGCAAGGACGTCGTGTTCGAACGCGGAGAGGGCAATTATCTCTACGCGACGGACGGCCGACGTTACTTGGACTTTACCTCGGGCATCGCCGTGAACGCGCTGGGCCACTGCCATCCGACCCTGGTCAAGGCCTTGACCGAGCAGGGCCAGAAGCTGTGGCACACCTCCAACCTGTTCCGCGTCGGCAACGGCGAGAAGCTGGCCAAGCGGCTGACCGAGGTGTCGTTCGCCGACACGATGTTCTTCTGCAACTCGGGCGCGGAGGCGATCGAGGGTGGCATCAAGCTGATCCGCAAGTATCAGTTCATGAACGGCAAGCCCCAGCGCTACAAGATCATCTGCTTCCAGGCAGCGTTCCACGGCCGCCTGCTGAACGCGCTCGCCGCCACCGGCAACGAAAAGTACCTCGAAGGCTTCGGCCCGCCGGCGCCCGGCTACAAGCACGCGCCGCTCAACAACACCAACGTCGTGCGCGACATGATCGACGACGAGACCGCCGGCATCCTAGTCGAGCCGATTCAGGGCGAAGGCGGCATCCGCGCCACGACCACGCAGTTCCTCAAGGACCTGCGCGCGATCTGCGACGAGTTCGGCCTGCTCTTGTTCTACGACGAGATCCACACGGGTTTCGGCCGGACCGGCAAGATGTGGGGCTACGACTGGTCGGGCGTGAAGCCCGATGTCGCGGCGATCGCCAAGGGCATGGGCGGCGGCTTCCCGATCGGCGCCTTCATGGCGACCGAGAAGGCGGCGGTCGGCATGGTGCCGGGCACGCACGGCTCGACCTATGGCGGCAATCCGCTGGCCACCGGCGTCGCCAACGCGGTGCTCGACGAACTGCTGAAGCCGGGCTTCATCGACGCCGTGCGCGAGAAGGGTGAGTACCTCAAGGGCCAGCTCGAAGCACTCGTGAAGAAGCATCCCAAGGTCTATGTCGAGCAACGCGGCATGGGCTTCCTGCAGGGCATCCAGTGCACGGCCGCCGTCCCGGCGGGCGACATGGTGAACCGGCTGCAGTCGCTTGGGCTTCTGGTGCCGCCGGCCGGAGAGAACGTGATCCGTATCTTCCCGGCGCTGATTGCCGACAAGGCTGTCATCGACGAGGGCATGGACATCCTGAGCAAGGCCGCTCAGTCCTTCGAGGCGGCCGCCAAGGCAGCCGAGTAGGCGGCCATGGCAGCACCGAAACATTTCCTCGACCTCGACCAGGTCGATCCCAAGACGCTTCGCCAGATCCTCGATCACGGCAAGGCGATGAAAAAGGCGCGGTCCAACGGCGGCCATGACAAGCCGTTGGGCGGCAAGACGCTCGCCATGATCTTCGAGAAGCCCTCGACCCGCACCCGCGTGTCGTTCGAGGTCGGCATGCGCGAGCTCGGCGGCCAGACGATCATGCTGGGCCGCACCGACACCCAGCTCGGGCGCGGCGAGACCATCGCCGACACCGCGCGCGTGCTCAGCCGCTACGTCGACATCATCATGATGCGCACGACGGTCGAGGAGAAACTCCTCGAGATGGCCAAGTATGCCACCGTGCCGGTGATCAACGGCCTGACCGACAAGACGCATCCCTGCCAGCTGATGGCCGACGTGATGACCTTCGAGGAGCATCGCGGCAACATCCAGGGCAAGGCGATCGCCTGGTCGGGCGACGGCAACAACATGGCGACCAGCTGGATCCATGCCGCGGTCCAGTTCGACTTCGAGCTGCGTGTCGCCTGCCCGCCCGAGCTCAAGCCGCCGGCCGACGTGCTGGCCTGGGCCGAGAAGTCGAAGGGCCAGATCACCATCGGTCACGACCCCGAGAAGATCGTGCGCGGCGCCGACTGCGTCGTCACCGACACCTGGGTGTCGATGGGTGATGAGGACCCCGACAGCCCCGGCGCGGCGCGACGACACAACCTGCTGCGCGGCTATCAGGTCGACAAGCGGCTGATGGCGCAGGCCAGGAAGGACGCCATCTTCATGCACTGCCTGCCGGCGCATCGCGGCGAGGAGGTCACGGAGGACGTGATCGACGGGCCGCAATCGGTCGTGTTCGACGAGGCGGAGAACCGCCTGCACGCGCAGAAGTCCATCCTCGCCTGGTGCCTGTCCTGATGGCCTCGTCGGAAGACCCCTCTTCCGACGCCGCCCTGCCCTTTCAGCTCGATGCCTTGGGCGTGCGCGGCCGGCTGGTCCGGCTCGGAGCCTCATTGGACGCCATCATCGAGCGCCACGGCTACCCGCTGGCCGTGGCGCGGCCGCTCGCCGAAGCGATGGTGTTGTGTGCGGCGCTGGCAACATCCTTGAAGTACGACGGCATCTTCACCCTGCAGATCTCGGGCGATGGGCCGATTCGGCTCCTGGTCACCGACCTCACCACCGACGGCGCGTTGCGCGGCTATGCCCAGTTCGATTCCTGGAAGCTCGCCGTGGCGCTGGGCGCCGGCAACAACGGGGAAGCGCCGGAAGGCTATGTGCCGAAGCTGTTCGGCCGCGGCCGTCTCGCTTTCACCGTGGACCAGGGCCAGCACACCCAGCGCTATCAGGGCGTGGTGCCGCTCGAGGGCGCGACCTTGGCCGACTGCGCCCACACCTATTTCCGGCAGTCCGAGCAGTTGCCGACCGGCATCAAGATCGCCGCGCGCCGCGACACCGTCGACGGCGCCGGCCACTGGCGGGCCGCCGCCCTGATGGTCCAGCAGATGCCGGAGTTCGATGCCGGCCGCATCGATATCGATCGCGAGCAGCGCGAGGATGACTGGCGCAAGTCGGTGATCCTGATGGCCTCGGCGACCGAGTCCGAGATGCTCGACCCGAAGCTGCCGGCCCAGACGCTGCTGCACCGGCTGTTCCATGCCGAGCAGGCCCGCCTGTTCGCCCGCCGGCCGTTCGTCGCGCGCTGCCGCTGCAGCCGCCAGCGCATCGACCGCGTGCTGCGCTCGATCAAACGCGAGGAGCTCGACGACCTGCGCGACACCAGCGGCCGCGTCGCGGTGAAGTGCGAGTTCTGCTCGACCGAATACGCCTACGACGACCGCGACCTCGACCGGATCTACGCCTCGGCGGCATAGGTTTCCGCATTTCCCGCATTTTGCGCTACCCCCTCCGGGGGGCGACGCGCAGTAACTGTCGCCGACGAGGTGGCGCCCAACGGGACAACACAAGGGCGCGACATCGAGGTCGCCACGGCATGACAATGCAGCACGCATTTGCGCAAGAGCCTGAGGTGAATGAGGACGCGCAACATCCTGTCAATAACTAAAGTGATTTACAAGCACTTAAGTATTGATCCATTATTCATTTTTTACCTGCTTGCAGAGCCAGCAGGACGCCCAGTCCGCTTGCGACCACGGCCGGCGATTTTTTTCAGTGCGCACCGAGGCCTTGTCCCGGGCCTGACTTTATCGTACGCGGATGGTCAGGCACCGCCGCGTTCAATGAGCGGCCGGCGCAAGCGTCGAGCGGGGGCACGACGCGATTGGGGCGATTGGGGAGGCATGATGCAGGCGCACGTGTCATGACACGTCTGCCACACAAGCGGCATCTCGAGCGGCCGTCGCGGCACCATCCGGCGCCATCGGTGAGGGCGACGCTGAGCTTCGATTGGGGCTCGGTCCACGTCACCGACAGCCTGGTCATCGGCGGCGACTCGGAGCATTCACCGATCGCGGTTCGTGTGGCACGCCACCAATCTGGATCCGGGCCTCGGCGTCACGCCGAGGTTTACCTGGAAAAGGAGATCCTCTTCGTCCGCGACGTCGGTTCGATGAACGGGACGTTCGTGAATGGCCGCCGCGTCGCTCGCACGCCGCAGCGGCTGAACGACGGCGACCGGGTCACGTTCTCCCACCACCTGGTCGCGATCGTGCGTCTTCGGCGCCGGTGACTGGCGCAATCAGAACAGGCGCGAGTTTCACCATTCCGCTTCAAGGTGCTCACGATAGCGCCGGCGCTGCGGGAATATTCGCCAGACCGGCGATCGTCGATCAATGTCCGATAGCCGATGCACGGCCGCCCGGCATTCGGCCCCTCCCCGCTCTTTCGGCGGAGGCGGCACGTCTATATCGTAGCTGCGACGGGCGCCGATCCCCCGGTGCTGCCCACCGCAACCGCAAGAGGCCGTGATGTCGCTCACCAACGCACCCGATCCCGAGATCCGCCAAGCCGTCGTGAAGCAGGACCTGGAGAACGTCCTGCATCCGATCGTCCAGCACAAGGCGCTGGAGGCGAAGCAGATCGTGGTGACCGGCGCCGAGGGCTCGACGATCTACGATGCCGACGGCACCGCCTATCTCGACGCCATGGCCGGACTGTGGTGCGTCAATATCGGCTACGGCCGCGCCGAGCTCGCCAACGTTGCGGCGGAGCAGCTGCGGCAGCTGGCGTATTTCCCGCACACCGCGATGAACGTGCCGGCCGCGGCGCTGGCCGAGAAGATCAACGAGCTGATGGGCGGCGGCTATCACACCTACTTCGTCAACTCCGGCTCCGAGGCCAACGAGGCCGGCTTCAAGATCGCCCGCCAGTACATGAAGCACGAACATCCCGGGCACTATCGCTTCAAGACGATCAGCCGCTACTTCTCCTATCACGGCACGACCATGGCGACCCTGGACGCCGGCGGCATGGGCGAGCGCAAGGCGAAGTTCGAACCCTATTCGGGCGACTTCGTGCACGTCGCCCATCCCCACTGCTATCGCTGCCCGTTCGGGCTCGACTATCCGAGCTGCGGCCTGGCCTGCGTGAAGAACATGGAGACCGCCATCCTGGGCGAGGGTCCCGAGACGGTCGCCGAGGTGCTGGTCGAGCCGATCATGAGCGGCGTCGGCGTCGCCGTGCCGCCGGACGAATACCTGCCGGAGGTTGAGAAGCTTTGCCGCAAATACGGCATCCTTCTGCACGTCGACGAGGTGATCAACGGCTTCGGGCGCACCGGCAAGATGTTCGCCCACCAGCACTATGACGTGGCGCCCGACATCGTCGCGATCGCCAAGGGCATCTCGAGCGCCTACCTGCCGATCGCCGCGACGGTGGTGAAGAACAGCGTGTTCGACAGCTTCTACGGCGAGGTCGCGGACAACCGCCAGGTCGGCCAAGTCAATACCTACGGCGGGCACCCGGTCTCGGCCGCGGTCGCCGTCCGCAACATCGAGATCCTCGAAGGCGAGAAGCTCGCCGAGCGCGCCGCCGACGTCGGCGCCTATCTGCAGGACGGACTGCGCACCTTGATGAAGAAGCACAAGGTCGTGGGCGAAGTCCGCGGCAAGGGCCTGTTGATCGGCGTCGAGCTGGTGAAGGACCGCGCCAGCAAGGAGCCGGTCGACGCCAAGGCCATCACCGCCGTTCAGGACTTCTGTCGTGACAACGGCCTTCTGATCGGCCGGTCGGTTGGCGGGCGGCGCTACGGCAACACCCTCAGCATGTCGCCGCCGCTGGTGATCACCCGCGCCGAGTGCGATCGCATCGTCGAAACCCTGGATCGCGCCTTCTCGACCGTGGACTTCAGTTGAGAGCTGACCGGCAAGCGTAGAGACGTCAACCCAAGGCCTGAAGCGCGAGGCCGTACCGCTGCAGCCCCATCCGCGTCACGGGCCAGCTGCCGCGCAGCATGACCGTGACAGTGTCGATGGCGGGCAGGCCCGCCGCCGTCAGCCAGGCGGCGAGGCGCTCGGCCTCAGCCGGAATGTCGGCGCGCACCACGCCGGGTGGTGCGGCCTTGGCCGCCACCGCTGCGAGAGCGATGGCGTCGTCTTCGCTCGGCGCCACGATCGGGCCGATGATCGTGCCGCGGCCAAAAGGGCGCAGGATGGCAAACGCCGCCGGCTGTCCGGCGCGATCGACCAGCCAGGCGTCGCCGCTCGCCACCAGGCGGCGGATGAGCGCCGAGCGGTCGGCGCCGAAGACGGCGGCGTCGAGGGCGCATATTGCGGCGCAATCCGCCGGCGCGGCGCGCCGCAGCGGGACGTCCGGCGCGGGCGGCAGGGCCCGCTCTGCCGTCAGCCGTCCCTGGTGCTGGCGGACGAGTCCGGTCGAGACGAAGCCCAGCTTCTCGTAGAGCGGCAGCCCTTCGGCTGTCGCGTTCAGCATCAGCGCGCGCGAGCCCGAATCGGCGATCAGCGCCGTCATCAGGGCGCGGCCGATGCCCCTGCCCTGCCGATCCGGCGCGACCAGGACCAGGCCGATGGTGCCGACGTCGCCGAAGCTCCAGCGCAGGCCGACGCCGATCGTGAGCCCTGCTGCGTCGACGGCGACGATGCCGGCGCCCAGCGTAAAGAGTTGCGCGCAATCCTCCGGCCGATGCGGCCACGACATCTGCTGGGCCAGGCGGTGCATCGCCGCAAGATCGCCGGCGTGCATCGGCCGCAGTGTCGTCTTGGCGCTCGTCGAGCGCACTTTCAGATCGTTGTTCATGATGCGACGGCTTCTACAGGGCCATGCAGAGCCGCAGCGCATCGTAGATGGCGGCATGGACGCTGCGGCTGCTGATGGCATCGCCGATGCGGTGCAGCTCGAAAGCGCCGTCGGCCGGCGGCCTCGGCTGCTGCGGCCGGCCGTCGAGCAGCGCGTCGATGTCGGTGATGCCATCGTTCACCGAGCCGGTACGCAGGGCGTCGAAGGTCTCGGTCATCGGCGCCGTGCCGTTCTCGATCACGACCTGCGGCGCGCGCAGCTCCATGGTCTCGCCCGTGAGCTCGTGGCGGAAGGTCGCGACCAGTCCGTTACCCGACGGCCGCACGCGCTCGAGCTGATGGTCGATGGTGGTGCGCACGCCGTGCTCGGCGAAGCGCTTCCGGTAGACGACGCGGGCGTTGTACTCCATCTCCAGGCCGACATTGTCGTCCAGGGTGACGAACTGCACGGCGCGGCCCTGCTCGGCGAGGTGCAGCGCGCAGGACACCGCCTGGTGGCGGCCGGTCCCGTCATAGACGATGAGCTCGTCCTTGGCGGCAACGTCACCCGACAGGAGGCTCCACACCGTGGTGCAGTGCTCCCAGCCGTCGAGCCAGACCGTGTCGGGGACGCCGCCGGTGGCGACGATCACCGCGTCGGGTTTCTCGGCCAGCACGTCGCCGGCCTGCGCGTAGGTGTTGAGCCGGACGTCGACACCGAGCCGCGCCAGCTCGGCCACCCGCCAGTCGACGATGGCTATGAGGTCGCGCCGCCAGGTGGCGCGCACCGCCAGCAGCAGCTGGCCGCCCAGGCGGTTGGCCGCCTCGAACAGCACCACCTTGTGCCCACGCTCGGCGGCAACCCGCGCAGCCTCCAGCCCGGCAGGCCCGCCCCCAACGACGACGACCTTGCGGCCGGGCTGGGGCGAAGGCTGCACGATCTGCGGCAGGATCTGCTCGCGACCGGTCGCCGGATTGTGGATGCAGGCGAGCTTCTTGTACATGCAATGCGAAGCGCCGACGCAAGGGCGAATGCGCTCCTCCTCGCCGCGCATCAGCTTGTTGACGATCTGCGGATCGGCCATGTGGGCGCGCGTCATCGCCACCATGTCGAGAAGGCCCTCGGCGATGGCGTGGCGGGCGGTGGCGATGTCGGGGATGCGCGCGGCGTGGAAGATGGGCAGGCCGACCTCGCGCTTGAACGCGCCGACCGTCGCCAGGAACGGCGCCAGCGGCTGCGACATGCCCGGCATGTTGTGCTCGGCAAGGGCCAGGTCGGTGTCCATGCGGCCGAAGATGGCGTTGAAGAAGTCGATATGGCCCTCGCGCTCGAACAGCTGCGCAATCCTCACGCACTCCTCGAAGCCGATGCCCTCCTCGATATCCTCGTCGACCACGAAGCGGATGCCGAGGATGTAGTCGTCGCCGACCTTCCGGCGCATCGCCTCGTGCACCATCAGTCCGAAGCGGGCGCGGTTCTCCAGCGAGCCGCCGAAGCCGTCGGTGCGCCGGTTGGTACGCGGCGACAGGAACTGGCCGATCAGATGACCGCCGGTCACGGTCTCGCAGCCGTCGAGACCGCCCTCCTTGCAGCGCAGCGCGGCAGCGGCGTAGTCGGCGACGATACGGTCGATGTCGCTGCGGTCCATCTCGCGCGGGATGTCGCGATGGCGGCGTTCGCGGATCGGGCTCGGCGCCAGAGCCGGCAGCCAGTTCATCGCCGCCGAGGTGGCACGCCGGCCAAGGTGCGAGATCTGGCACATGATCGCAGCACCGTGGCCGTGGATGCGCGACGAGAAGGCTTTCAGGTCGGGGATGATGGCGTCGCTCGACATGTCAATCTGGCCGCCGCCCCAGCTCGAATCGCGCGCCACCATCGAGGAGCCGCCGAACATGGTAAGCGCAATGCCGCCCTTGGCCTTCTCCTCGTGATAGCGCTGGTAGCGCTCCTTGGGCAACCCGCCCTCGTCGATGGTCGCGGCGTGGCTGGTGCTCATGATGCGGTTGCGCAGGCTGAGGCCCTTCAGGTGGAAGGGCTGCAGTAGCGGATCGCTGAGCCGCGGCGGGCGGGTCTCCAGGACGTCCAATGTGTTGGTGCTGGGCATGTTACGCTCTCTGCTTGAGGCTGAGTGTTGGGGATCACTGATTCAGACGGCGAAGGGGGACGACGATGGCGTCCCCCGGGCGAACGGATTGCTGCGCCAGAAGCTCCTGCTCGGTGCGATGACATCGGACGTTGGAGCCCTTGGCGAAGCGACGGATCGGTGGCGCCTCGGTGAGGCACTGCTCGTCGCGCACGGGACAGCGCGCGACGAAGGCGCAACGGTCGGATTGGCCGGGACGTGCCGCTTCGCCGCGCGCTTCGGCAAGGCGCACGGCGTCGATGCCGTCGAGCCAGCCCGGCCTCAGCTCCGGCATCGAGGCGGCCAGCAGGTCGGCATAGGGGTGCTGGGGCGCCTGCATCACGGCGTGTCCGGGCCCCCGCTCCATGACCTGGCCGGCATAGAGGATCATCACCTCATCGCAGACGGCCCGCACGGTCGCGAGATCGTGGCTGATGAACATCAACGCCAAGCCGAGTTCGCGGCGCAGTTCCGCCAGCAGCTCCAGGATCGCCGCACCCACGACCGTGTCGAGCGACGAGGTGACCTCGTCGCACAGGATCAGCGCCGGCTCGGCCGCGAGCGCGCGGGCGAGATTGACGCGCTGCTTCTGGCCGCCCGAGAGCTCGCCGGGCCGGCGATCGAGCAGCGCCATTGGCAGCTTCACCAGGTCGAGCAGGCGCCGCACCCGCCGTCGCTGCTCGCCGCGCGACAGTCGGTGATAGAAGGCGAGCGGCCGGCTCAGGATGCGCTCGACGCTGTGCGACGGGTTCAGGGCGGTGTCGGCCGCCTGGAAGACGATCTGGATGCGCCGCAGCTCCTCCAGGCCACGCGCCTCCAGCGACGGCGCCAGCGCCACGCCATCGAGCATCAGGGTGCCGGCAGCGGCGGGCAGCAGCCCCGCAATGACACGCGCCAGGGTGCTCTTGCCCGAGCCGGACTCGCCGATGACCCCCAGCGCCGAACCGGCGCGGATCTTCAGGCTGACGTCGCTCAGCACGGGCGTGCTCGGGCCATAGCCCGCCGTCAGCCCGCGTACTTCCAGGAGCGGTGGCTGGGGGCGTTCCTCCCCACGCGAAAGCGTGGGGAGGTGTCGCCGTCTTACGGCGACGGAGGGGTCATGGTCTTCATCGACAACGCGGCATGACCCCTCCGTCCGCTGCGCGGACACCTCCCCAACTGCGTTGGGGAGGAGAAGATTGCGAGCTGCAAGAAGCTCTCTGGTATAGAGGTCAGCAGGCTGCGACAGAATCTGCGGCGTCGAGCCGACCTCGCGCACCGTGCCGTCACGCAGCACGACGATGCGATCGGCGATCTGCGCTACCACGGCGAGATCGTGGCTGACGTAGACGGCTGTCGTGTGGCGCTCGCGCACGGCCTCGCGGAAGGCGCGCAGCACCTCGACCTGGGTCGTGACGTCGAGCGCGGTCGTCGGCTCATCGAAGATCACCAGCTCGGGATCGGTCATCAGCGCCATCGCCGCCATCAGCCGCTGCAGCTGGCCACCCGAGACCTGGTGCGGGTAGCGCGCGCCAATGCGGTCCGGGTCGGGCAGCGCGAGCGCGCGGAACAGGTCGCGCGCCTTGGCCTCGGCGGCGGCGCGCGACATCAGCCTGCGCATGCGCACGCCCTCCGTCACCTGGTCCATCAGGCGCAGCGAAGGATTGAAAGCCGCGGCCGCGCTTTGCGCCACATAGGCAACGCGGCGCCCGCGCAGCTGCGACAGCTCGCCGGACGACATCGCCGTCACCTCGTCGCTGCCGATGCGTACGCTGCCGCCGGCGATGCGACAGCCATGCCGGGCATAGGCCAGCAGGCTGAGCGCGATGGTGGTCTTGCCCGAGCCCGATTCGCCGATCAGCGCCAGGACTTCGCCGCGCTCGATGGAGAAGCCGATGTCGCGCACGATGTCGCTCTCACCACTCTCGCCCGTGGCGGTGACATGCAGGCCGGAGACTTCGACCAGGGGCGCCATCTAACGGACCATGGCGCGACCGCGGCCAGAACCGTGGCCAGAACCGCGGCCAGAGAAGCCGTCGATCAGCAGGGTGATGCTGATGGTCAGCGCCGCAATCGCCACGGCGGGCATCAGCACTGCGGGTGCGGCCTCGTAGATGCCGGTGATGTTCTCGCGCACCAGCGCGCCCCAGTCGGCGTTGGGCGGCTGGATTCCGAGGCCGAGGAAGCTCAAGCCGCTCAGCAGCAGCACCACGAACACGAAGCGCAGGCCGAAGTCGGTCAAGAGCGGCACGATCATGTTGGGCAGGATCTCCGCCCACACGACGTAGGCGGTCCGCTCGCCGCGGGCGCGCGCGACCTCGATGAAGTCCATGGCGTTGACGTCGATCGCCAGCGCTCGCGCGAACCGGTAGGAGCCCGGCACGTAACTCAGCGCCGCCATCAGGATCAGCACCGGCAGAGACGTGCCGAAGGCGGCGACGACGACCAGGGCGAACATCAGGTGCGGAATGGAGATCAGTGCATCGGCGGCGCGGCCCAGCAGCGAATCCGTCCAGCCTCGCCGGACCGCCGACAGGATGCCGAGCGTGACGCCGCCCAGGCAGGCCAGCACCGTCGCCACCATGGCGACGCCCACGGTGTAGCGCGCGCCGTAGAGGATGCGGCTCAGCATGTCACGGCCGAGATAGTCGGTGCCGAAGGGATGGGCCGCGGTCATCGACCCAAACACCCCGGCATTGGTCACGTCGCCCGCGCGATAAGGCGCCAGATAGGGGCCGAACACGGCCAAGCCTGCCCAAGCCAGCACCACGGCGATGCCAACCCGCGCGGCTGCCGACAGACGGCGCCGCCGTGGTGAGGTGATGGCGGCGCTGTCCCTCATCGGGTGCGCAGCCGCGGATTGGACAGGATCGAGCAGATGTCGGCGACCAGCACCAGCAGCATGAAGGTCGTGCAGAAGATCATGGCGCAGGCCTGGACCAGCGGCATGTCGCGCGTCTCGACCGCATCGACCGCGAGCTTGGCGAGGCCGGGGTAGCTGAAGATCACCTCGACGATGATCACGCCGCCCAGCAGCGACGACAGGTTGAGCGCCACGGCGTTGGCGATGGGCCCCGCGGCGTTGCGCAGCGCGTGGTGCAGCACCAGCCGCGCCGGCCGCACGCCCTTCAGGCGCGCCATTTCGATATAGGAGGAATCGAGGACGCCGAGCAGGGCGGCGCGGGTCATGCGCGCCATCTGCGCGGTGACGGCGAAACAGAGCGTCAGCACCGGCAAAGTGAAGTTCTGCAGGGCCTCGCCCAGAGAACCGATCGACGGCTTGGCCAGCGCCGAGACCCAGTGCAGCTGAACGGCGAACACGATCACGCCCACCGTCGCCAGCAGGAACTCCGGGACGGCCACCAGCGACACCGCGGTGACGTTGGCGACGCGGTCGTAGAGCGTGCCGCGCCAGATCGCCGTGGTGATGCCGATCAGCAGCGCCAGCGGCACGGCGACCGCAGCCGTGAGCCCGGTCAGCAGCAACGAGTTGGCAAAGCGCGGCCCGATCAGCTGGGCGACCGGCAGGCGGTTGACCAGCGACACGCCGGGATCGCCGGACAGGAGGCCGGCGAGCCAGCGCAGATAGCGCTCGTGCGCCGGCAGGTCGAGGCCGAGCGCCTTGCGCAGGCCGGCCACCGCCTCGGGCGATGCCGATTGGCCGAGGATCGCCTCGGTGGCATCGCCCGGCAGGATATTCGTACCGGCGAAGACGACGACCGACACGATCAGCAAGGTTAAAACGCCGCCCAGCACACGCCGGGCGATCATTCCCAGCATCAGCATGGTGGGCGCTCATTGCTGGGAGCGCGCCACTCCGTGGCGCTCATGTGTTGCTGAAACAACGAGGCGCCACGGAGTGGCGCGCTCCCAGCAATGAGGGGCCCGTCCACCACCACCCGCTCAGCCTTCGAGCCAGACGTTCTCGGCGTAGGCGTAACCCATCAGGCCGCCGGTCGGGATCGGCTTCAGGCCCTTGAGCTTGGACGTATGGGCATCGAGGATGCTGATGAACACCGGCAGGCCGATGCCGCACTGCTCGTTCACCAGCCCCTGCATCTCGCCGTACATCTCCTTGCGCCTGGCCTCGTCGCGCTCGCCGCGCGCCGCAACCAGCAGCTGGTCGAACTTCTCGTTCTTCCAGGCGCTCTCGTTCCAGGTCGAATCGGACTTGAAGAACAGCGTGAACAGCACGTCGGCGCTGGGCCTGGGATTGATGCTGCCCATGGTGAGGGGATGCTTCATCCAGACGTTCGACCAGTAGCCGTCGGCCGGCATGCGCTTCACGTCGACGTTGAGGCCGATCTGCTGGGCGGCCTGCTGGATCAGCACCGCCTGGTCGAGCATGGTGCTGCTCGCCATGGCATGCAGTGGGACGGCGGTATTGCCGATGCCCGAGCGCTGCAGATGGAACTTCGCCTTGTCCGGATCGAACGGCCGCTGCTTCAGGCCGGGGAAGTAGAAGCGGTTGGTCGGATCGATCGGCTGGTCGTTGGCGAGGACGGCATAGCCCTGGAAAACCGAGCTCTTCATCTGCTCGCGGTTGAGCAGGTACTTCAGCGCCAGCACCAGGTCCGGGTTCTTGCCGGGATCGGAATCCTGGCGGACGACCAAGTCATTGTAGCCGCCGGCCTTGGTCTCGAACACGGCATAGCCGGGCGTGGCCTGCACGCGCTTGGCGAGCTGCGGGCTGATGGCGGCGGAGATCTGCACGTCACCCGACAGCAGCGCATTCAGGCGCGCCGTCGAGTCGGGAATGCCAAACAGCTCGATCTCGTCCAGGTATGGCTGACCAGGCTTGAAATACTCGGCATTGCGCACACCGATCGACTTGATGCCGGGCTCGAACACCTTGCACGCATAGGGCCCGGTGCCGATCGCCGTCGTGAAGCTGGTGGTGCCGTTCTTGATGATCAGGAAGTGCGGCGTGCCCAGCACCACCGGCAGGTCGGCGTTGGGCGATTCGAGGGTGATCTTCACCTCGTTCTTGCCGCTGGCGACGATCTCCTTCATCGGCGCGGCCAGCGCCTTGGCGGCGGAGCCCGTCGCCGGATCCTTGTGGCGGGCCAGTGAGAAGACGACGTCGTCGGCGGTGAGCGGCGCGCCGTCGTGGAACTTCACGTCGCGGCGCAGCTTGATGGTCCACACCGTGGCGCTGGCGTCGCTCTCGATTGCCTCCGCAAGCTCGAGTTGCGGCGTCAGGCTGGCGTCGAGCCGCGTCAGCCCGTTGTAGAAGGTGAAGCAGCGCGTGTAGTCGGTCTGGTTGTTCTGCTTCGCCGGATCGACCGTGTCGGCGGTCGAGGAGGTCTGCGAGGCGACCTTGATGCGGCCGCCACGCCTGGGGGTTTCGGCGAGCGCGCGCCTGGCGTTGCCAATCATGACGCCGGCGGTCGCGGCCGACAGGCCGGCGGCGCCGAGCCACCGCATGAGGTCGCGCCGGCTGGCGCCCTGTCGCAAAGCTGCCTCGATGGCCGCCATGTCCCTGAGGGTCATTGCCTGCTCCTGTTCGTTCCCTTCGCTGCACCGTCATACGCAGTGCTTGATGCGTGCCATGATCGCGGGGCCGAGGGAAAAATCACGGGCGCAATTCCTAGACGGGCTATACGCCCAGCGTATGGACCCTCTAAGGGTGCGGATGGCCGGGGCCGCGGCACCATTCTTGCAAGTGCCCGGCCGCTACCTTTCTCCGCGAAAGAGCTATACGGTAGGCGTATGGTCGCGCTGGCCAGACTTGTGCCCTCGCTGCGCAGCCTCCTGATCTTCGAATCGGTCGCACGATCAGGCAGCTGCAGCGCGGCGGCGCGCGAATTCAACCTCACCCAGCCCTCGGCCAGCCGCAACATCGCCCAGCTCGAAACCCATCTCGGCGTGCCGCTGTTCATCCGCAGCGCTGCCGGCATGGAGCTGACGCGCGAGGGCCAGATCCTCTACCAGGCGCTGGGCGACGGCTTCCAACGGGTCGAGGCCGCGCTGAACGACCTCCTGGCGCTACGTCATCGCAAGGACGTGGTCGAGCTGTCGCTGTCGACGGCCTTCGTCACCCACTGGCTGGTGCCGCGCCTGCCGCTCTTCCACGAGGCCTTCCCCTCGGTCGACCTGCGCTTCCAGCTGATCTCCAGCAACCTGCGCGGCGGCCCGGGCACCGTCGACCTCGCCATGCGCATGAAGAGCGAGCACGACGCCGACTATCACAGCTGGCATTTCGCGCCCGAGCTGATCATCCCGGTTTGCAGCCCGAGCTACCTCGCCGAGCACAAGCCGCTGCTCGGCGTGCGCGGCGAATCAGGTCACACGCTGCTGCACCTCTCGGACGCGCATTTCGATCCCAAGACGCTGTGGGGCGCCACGAGCGCACCGGTCGCCCGTCATGCGCTGCTGGAGTTCAGCGATTACGCGGTTGTGGTGCAGGCGGCGATGAGCGGCGCCGGCGTGGCGCCTGGCTGGATCTCGGTCGTGTCGCGGGCTCTGGTCGACGGTACGCTGGTCCCCGCCTCGCCCTTGCGGGTGCGCACGGGCAAGCATTTCCACCTGCTCGCCGCCCGCGGCAAGCCCTTGCGCGACATTGTCGTGGCGATCCGCGACTGGCTGCTCGACCAGATGCGCCAGGACATGGAGCGGGCGGCGCCGTTGATTGGCTAACCGTCATCCCGAGCGGAGCCGCCCGAAGGGCGGCGTAGTCGAGGGACCTATTTTTGCTGACGCAGCAACAAAACAGGTCCCTCCACTACGCCTCGCTACGCTCGGCTCCGGTCGGGATGACGGCCTTTAAAGTCGCTGTTTGTCGGCGTCCTAACAGTGAATCTCACTACCAGCCGTCGCCGATTCGGTGACCGATCCCGCGCCATCGCCATTACTCTGGCAAACACCGCGCCACAGGAGAGCCGCCATGCCCGACGTCACCAAGTTCAACACGCTCACCTTCGACTGCTACGGCACGCTGATCGACTGGGAGCGCGGGATCCTGGCCGAGCTGCGGCCGTGGGTGGATCGCAACGGCCGCCGCGACCTCGACGACAATGCTCTGCTGCAGGCCTTCGGCACGATCGAGGCGGCGTGCGAGGCCGAGACGCCCAAAAAGCTCTACCCCGAGATCCTGGCAGACGTGCATCGCCGGCTGGCCGACAAATGGAGCATCAAGGCCACCGCCGACCAAGCCGCCGCGTTCGGCCAGTCGGTCGGCCGCTGGCCCGCCTTCGCCGACAGCGCCACCTCGCTGCAATACCTCAAGCGCTACTACAAGCTGGTCATCCTCTCCAACGTCGACCGCGCCTCGTTCGCGCGCAGCAACGAGAAGCTCGGCGTCGCCTTCGACCGCATCCTCACCGCCCAGGACATCGGCTCCTACAAGCCCAGCCTCAAGAATTTCGAGTATGCGCTGGCCGACCTGGAGAAGACCTTCGGGACGAAGAAGGGCGACATCCTGCACACCGCCCAGAGCATCTTCCACGACGTGGTGCCGGCGCGGACCGTCGGCCTCACCACGATGTGGATCAACCGGCGCAAGTCGGTCGGCGGCTGGGGCGCCACGCCGGCGCCGAAGGACGCGGGCGCGTTGACGACGCCCGACATCGAGGTCGCCAGCATGGCCGATTTCGTGGTCTTGCATCAGGCCCACCTTCGTGGCGAAGCTGCCTGAAGCGTGGGCGATCGCCTGCGCCACCCAAACGGGGGCAGGCATGAAACCACGTGGCGGCGCGATCCGGCTCGACAGGCTCGACCTGAAAATCCTGGCGACGCTGCAGACTGCCGGCCGGATCAGCAACCTTGAGCTCGCCGAGAAGGTCGGGCTGTCCGCGACACCCTGCATGCAGCGTGTACGGCGCATGGAAGCGGCGGGCTACATCAGCGGCTATGGCGCGCAACTTGCTATCGACCGCATATGCCGCAACATTGTCGTCTTCACCGAGATCACGCTCAGCAACCACCGGCGCGAGGACTTCCTGAAGTTCGAGCGCGGCATCCAGGAGATCCCGCAGATCCTGAACGGTTTCCTGGTCACCGGCGGCTACGACTATCTGGTGCAGTTCATCGCCCAGGACATCCACGACTACCAGACGACAATCGAGGATCTGCTCGATCGCGATCTCGGGGTCGAGAAGTATTTCAGCTACGTCACCATCAAGCAGGTCAAGCAGAGCGCCGGCTATCCTCTGGCCGAGCTGGTCGCCCAACCCGATTCATGAAGTCGCGATGATGCGCGAGCTGTTGCTGGTGAGATCCGGCGGCGTGGCCGCCGTGCCCGAATGGCAGGCGCGCTTTGCCGAGCTGGCGCCCGAACTCGAGGTGCGCTGGTGGGATGATCCCACGGTGGACCCCGACGCCGTCAGCTACGTGCTGGCTTGGGAGCCCGAGCTGGGGCGCCTGGCACGCTACAAGAATCTGCGCGTCATCTTCAGCAGTGCCGCCGGCGTCGACCACATCACCCGCGATCCCGACCTGCCGCGCGGCGTGCCGATCGTGCGCATGGCGACCGAAGAAACGGCGCAGACCATGGGTGAGTATGTCTGCCTGGCGGCGCTCTCGATCCTGCGCGACGGCAACCGGCTCGCCGCCGCGCAGGCCAGCCGGCGCTGGGATTCGTTCGAGCAGCCGCACACGGCGCTCGACAAGCGGGTCGGCGTCATGGGGCTCGGCAACATCGGACAGGTCGCGGCGCGCATGCTGCGCGGCCTTGGATTCACGGTTTCAGGCTGGGCGCGCACGCCGCGCGCGCTTGACGGGGTAAAGGTCCATTCAAGCCTCGATGGCCTGCTGGCCGAGAGCGACATCCTCGTCGGATTGCTGCCGGAGACGCCGCAGACGCGTGGCCTGATCGATCGCGACCGCATCCGCCAGCTTCCGCAAGGGGCGGGGATCGTCAATGCCGGGCGCGGCTCGCTGATCGTCATGCCCGATCTGATCGCCGCGCTCGACGATGGCCATCTCGACGCGGCCTATCTCGACGTCTTCGAGCCCGAGCCGTTGCCGGCCGATCACCCGGCGTGGCGCCATCCGCGTATCACCGTCACCTCGCACGTCGCGGGCTTCGCCTCGCGCCGTGCGCGGGCGCGCGCGGTGGTGTCGGCCCTGCAGGCCAAGGCGCGCGGCGAGGCCTTGCCCAACCTCTACTGCCCCGACCGCGGCTACTGACTCAGAAGTCTGCGACCTTGCCCCAGGCGGAGCCGGCAAGGCGCCCGGGCCGGTAGGGCGTGGGGTCGACCAGCGGGCGCGCGCCAGTGACGAGATCGGCAATGAGATGACCGGCGCCCGGGCCGATGCCGAAGCCGTGACCGCTGAATCCCGCGGCCAGGACGAGGCCCGGCAGACCCGGCACCTCGCCGATGCCCGGGATGCCGTCTGGCGTGCTGTCGATGTAGCCGGCCCAGGCGGCGGCGACCGGAGCGCCCTGCAATGCCGGCAGCAGGCTGCAGGCCCGGCGATATGTCTCGTCGATCTGTCGCCGATCAGGTGACGGATCGAGCGTGCGCATGCGCTCCATCGGCGATGGCGCGTCGGTGCGCCAGCGGTCGAGGCTCTCGAAGCTGGCGCGCCAGCCTTCGAGGCCGCCGGGCGCCAGCGAGCGCCAACGCCGCACGAACATCGGCACGAACTCTCGCGCGAAGCGGAGCTTCTGCGGTGTCGGATCGACACGGCCGCGGCCGCTGATCGCCAAGGTATAGCCGCCATCGCCGCGGCGCGTGACCGAGACAGCGCCGGTATGCAGGGCGTCCGGCACGTCCTGGTTCGTCGGCGCGACGGCCAGGATGGACTGGCGCACCGAGGCTTGCGGGAAACGGAAGCCGACCTGGCGGCAGAAGGCGGACGCCCACGCACCGGCCGCAAGCACCACCGTCCGCGTGCGGATGGTGCCGGCCTCGGCGATGACGCCGCTGACGCGGCCGCCCTCGATTTCCAGGCCACGCGCCGCGCACATCTGGTGCACGCTGCCACCGGCCGCGACGATGGCGCGGGCCACGATCGGTCCGGCGCGCACAGGGTCGGCGATGCCGTCGGAGGCGGAGAACACGCCACCTTTCCATCGACGCCCGGTGGCCTTGCCGCGCTCGGCCGCCTCCTCGGCGCCGAAGACGTGCGTCGTGAGGCCGAACGGTCGCGCCACATCGTTCCAGCGCGCCCAGGTCTCGATCTCGGCGGCGTCGTCGCTGAGATAGAGCAGGCCACACCGCCGGAAGCCCACGTCTTCGCCGATCTCGGCCGCCAGCCGCTGCCACAGCGTCAGGCTTTCCATGGCCATAGGCAGCTCGCGCGCATCGCGGTTCTGTTGCCGGCACCAGCCCCAATTGCGGCTCGACTGCTCGGCGGCGATGCGGCCCTTCTCGACCAGCGCCACCCGTACGCCGCGACGCGCCAGATAATAGGCGGCGAAGACGCCGACAATGCCGCCGCCGATCACCACGATGTCGGCGGACGTCGGCATGGTGGGAGAGGTCTCGATATGGAGCAACGGCGCCGGCACCAGGAGTCTGTAGCACCCGCGCTGCGGAGGAATTCACCAAACTGACGGTGGCGGGCAGTGGTTATCGCTGGATCGATCACGCAGGATTTACGCCTCGACGGCGTTAATAGGCTGGACTGGCATGCGCCGTGCAGCACCGACTGCGTCTCGACAACGTGCGCGATGGAGGCCTGATGAGATCGAAAACCCGCAGTGCGGTTCTTGCCCTCGCTTTCTGCCTGGCCGCGGGGACCGCTTCGGCGCAGAGCCATTTGCGCATCGGTTTGGGCGACGATCCCGACGGCCTCGATCCCACCACCTCGCGCTTCTACACCACGCGCATCGTCTTCGCGGCGCTTTGCGACAAGCTCTTCGACATCGACGAGAAGGGCGCGATCGTGCCGCAACTGGCGCTCTCCTCCGATACCTCGGCCGACGGCAAGACCGTCACGATCAAGCTCCGGCCCGGCGTGAAGTTCCATGACGGCGAGCCGGTCGACGCGGCCGCGGCCAAGTACAGCCTCGATCGGCACATGAACATGAAGGGCTCGTTCCGCAAGCCCGAGCTCGCCGCCGTCGACACCGTCGAGGTCGTCGATCCGCTGACCGTGAAGCTCAACCTCAAGCAGCCGTTCTCGCCGCTGCTGGCGCAGCTCACCGACCGCTCGGGCATGCTGGTCTCGCCCAAGGCCGCCGAGTCGGCGGGTGACAAGTTCGCCCTGAAGCCGGTGTGCGCCGGCCCCTACAAGTTCGTCGAGCGCATCCCGCAGGACAAGATCGTGCTCGAGAGGTTCGCCGATTACTGGAACAAGGACCACGTCTTCATCGACAAGATCACCTACCTGCCGATCGTCGACAGCACCGTGCGCCTCGCCAACCTGCGCTCGGGCGGGCTGGACCTGATGGAGCGGCTGCTCGCCACCGACATCAAGACCGTGCGCGACGATCCCAGGCTCAAGCTCAGCACGGCGGTGTCGCTCGGCTTCTGGGCCCTGCTGGTCAATGTCGCCAACGGGCCCAAGGCCGACAATCCGCTGGGCAAGGACGCCCGCGTGCGCCAGGCGTTCGATCTGTCGATCGACCGCGAGGCCCTGAACCAGGTCGTGTTCAACGGCGAGTTCGTGCCGGGCAACCAGTGGGTCAATCCGCAGAGCCCGTGGTACATGAAGGAGTTCCCCATTCCCAAGCGCGACATCGCCAAGGCCAAGGCTCTCATGAAGGAAGCGGGCGTGACCGGCCGGCTCACCATCGATTTCATGGTCGCCAACAATCCCGAGCTGCGCCAGGCCGCCGAGGTCCTGCAGTCGATGGTGGCCGAGGCCGGCTTCGACCTGAAGATCCGCGTGGTCGAGGCGGCGACCGGCCTCAAGGCGGCCGAGGACGGCGACTTCCAGCTCTACGAGAACCTGTGGAGCGGGCGTGTCGATCCCGACGGCAACACCGTGCTTTACCAGACCTGTGGCTCGCCGCTGAATACCGGCCGTTACTGCGACAAGGAGATCGACGAGTGGCACAAGGAGGCGCGCGCCTCCAACGACTTCGCCACGCGCAAGAAGGTCTACGAGAAGATCGCCGCCAAGTTCCTGGCCAACGGCTGGATGATCTACATCTACCATCCACAGTACCTGATCGCGCACACCGCGAAGGTGGAGGGCTTCAAGCCGATTCCCGACGGCTTGATCCGCGTCATGGATGTGAAGCTGAAGTAGGACCCGCCGATGTTGCCTACCATCCGTCGCGTCGCGGCAACGCTGTCGTTGTGCCTGGCCGCCAGCAACGCCTTCGCCCAAGGCCATTTGCGCATCGGCATCGGCGACGATCCCGACGTGCTCGACCCGTCGCTATCGCGCACCTACACCGCGCGCATCGTCTTCGCCAGCCTGTGCGACAAGCTGTTCGAGATCGACGAGAAGGCCAACATCGTCCCGCAACTCGCCACCGGCCACGAGGTCTCGGAGGACGGCAAGACCGTCATCATCAAGCTGCGGTCGGGCGTGAAGTTCCACGACGGCGAGGCCTTCGACGCGACCGCCGCCAAGTACAGTCTCGACCGCCATCTCACCATGAAAGGCTCGTTCCGCAAGCCCGAGCTTGCCCAGGTCGACGCTGTCGAGGTGGTCGATCCCTCGACCATCAGGCTCAACCTCAAGACGCCCTTCTCGCCGCTGCTGGCCCAGCTCACCGACCGTGCCGGCATGATGGTCTCGCCCAAGGCGGCCGAGGCGGCGGGCGACAAGTTCGGCCTGAAGCCGGTGTGCGCCGGACCCTACAAATTCGTCGAGCGCGTCCAGCAGGACCGCATCGTCGTCGAGAAGTTCGCCGACTACTGGAACAAGGATCAGGTCTTCATCGACAAGATCACCTACCTGCCGATCGTCGACGCCACGGTGCGGCTCGCCAACCTGCGGTCGGGCGGCCTCGACATGATGGAACGCGTGCTCGCCACCGACATCAAGACGGTGCGCGACGACGCCAGGCTCAAGCTCAGCAAGGCCGTCTCGATCGGCTGGTTCGGGCTCATGGTGAACGTGGCCAACGGTCCCAAGGCCGACAATCCACTGGGCAAGGATCCACGTGTGCGCCAGGCCTTCGACCTTTCGATTGATCGTGAGGCGCTGAACCAGGTCGTGTTCAACGGCGAGTTCGTGCCGGGCAACCAGTGGGTCAATCCGCAGAACTTCTACTATCAGCAGAAATTTCCCGTCCCGAAGCGCGACATCGCCAAGGCAAAGGCGCTGCTCAAAGAGGCCGGCGTCACGGGCCGCATCCCGATCGACTTCATGGTCAGCAACACGCCCGAGACGCGAGCTGTCGCCGAGGTGGTGCAGTCGATGGTGGCCGAGGCCGGCTTCGACCTCAGGATCCGCGTCACCGAGGTCGCCACCGCCCTGAAGCAGGGCGAGGACGGCGAGTTCCAGCTTTATATGAACACCTGGAGCGGGCGCATCGACCCCGACGGCAACTCGGTGATCTACCAGATGTGCGGTGCGCCGCAGAACATGGGCAAGTATTGCAGCAGGGAAGTCGACAGCCTGCACGAGCAGGCCCGTGCCGTGACCGACCCGACGGCGCGCAAGGCGATCTACGAGAAGCTCACCGAGAAGTTCCTGGCCGACGGCTGGATCTTCTACCTCTACCACCCGCAGTACCTGATCGCGCACACCAACCGGGTCGAGGGCTTCAAGCCGATGCCCGATGGCCTGCTGCGCGTGACTGGGGTGAAGCTGAAGTAGTCTTGCCGGACCGCGGGCCTCCAACGCCGCATCGACCGGAGGTCGATGCGGCTCTCCACGCTCATGCTCTTCGTCTTTGCTGGGAGCGCGCCTGGAGGCCCGCGGTCCGGCAAGAATCAATCCCTACAGCACCACTCGACCATCCGCCGCATGAAGCCCTCGCAGGCGTCGATCTGGGAGGCGAGGATGAACTCGTTGGGCTGGTGGGCCTGGGCGATGTCGCCCGGGCCGCAGACCACGGTCGGCACGCCCCATGTCTTGCGGAAGATGCCGGCCTCGGTGCCGTAGACCACGCTGCCCACGGTGTTGGATCCCGACCAGCTGCGGGCCAGCGCCTTGGCCTCGTCGTTGCCCTCCGAGGAGAAAGCCGGCGTCGAGGAGCGCAGCACGGTTTCGATCGTCGCCGCCGGATGCTTGGCCTTCATCTTGGGCAGCAGCTCCGTCTTCAGCCATTCCATGGCGCGATTGCCCAGCGCCTCGATCGGCAGGCCCGGCAGCTCGCGATAGCCCCACAGGACCTCGCATTCACGCGCCAGGATGTTGCCCGCGGTGCCGCCGACGATGGTGCCGACATTGAAGGTCGCCGCCGCCGGCATGAACTCGCTCTGCTTCGGCGCCTTGGCGTCGAGCTCGTCCTGAACCGTGTTGAGGTAGTGGACGAACTCGCCGGCGAAATGGATGGCGCTGACGCCGAGATGGGTCATCGAGGAGTGCGCCTCGAAGCCGGTGAACTTGGTGATGTAGATCTGCGCGCCCTTGTGGGCATGGACCACCGTCATCATGGTCGGCTCGCCGATGATGATGGCGCGTGGTTTCGGCACCTCGCTCGCCATGCGCGCGGCCAGGCCATGGGCGCCGATGCAGCCCACCTCCTCGTCGTAGCTCAGCGCAAAGTGGATCGGCTTCTTGAGCTTCGCCTGCTTGAACTCGGGCAACATGGCGAGGCCGATGGCGTAGAACGCCTTCATGTCGCAGGTGCCGCGGCCGTAGTACTTGCCGTCCTTCAAGGTCAGCGTCCAGGGATCGGTGTCCCACGGCTGGCCGTCGACCGGCACCACGTCGGTGTGGCCGGAGAGCACGACGCCGTCCTTCACATCGGGTCCGACGGTGGCGAAGAGATTGGCCTTCTTGCCATCCTCGCTCGGCACCAGCTTGCTGTCGATGCCGTGGTCCTGAAGATACTTCTGCACGTACTCGATCAACGCCAGGTTGGAATTGCGCGAGGTGGTGTCGAACGCCACGAGACGGCGCAGCATTTCGACGGAAGCGACGATCTCCCCTGCCATAGTACTCCTTGTCTTGCCGGAGCGCGGACCTCCAGGTCCGCATCATGATCATGAGCGGACCTGGAGGTCCGCGCTCCAATGAGTCAGACCGACGTGCGCCCGATCATCGTCAAAAACTCGCGTCGCGTCTCGCCGTTGTCGCGGAACGCGCCCAGCATGCGGCTGGTCACCATGGCGACATCGGACTTGTGCACGCCGCGCGTGGTCATGCACTGGTGAGCGGCCTCGACGACGACGGCGACGCCGCGCGGCTGCAGGACTTCCTGCAGGGTGTTGGCGATCTGCGCCGTCAGCTTCTCCTGGATCTGCAGGCGATAGGCGAAGGCATCGACGACGCGCGCGAGCTTGCTGATGCCGACCACGCGCTTGTCGGGCAGGTAGCCGATATGCACCTTGCCGATGATCGGCACCATGTGGTGCTCGCAGTGCGATTCCAGGCGGATGTCGCGCAGCACCACGACCTCGTCGTAGCCCTCGACCTCCTCGAAGGTCCGCTGCAGCATCTCGCGCGGATCCTCGTCGTAGCCGCGGAAGAATTCCTCGTAGGAGCGAACCACGCGGTCCGGCGTGCCAACCAGGCCCTCGCGGTCGGGATCGTCGCCGGCCCACCGAATCAAGGTGCGCACGGCGGCCTCGGCCTCCTCACGCGACGGACGGGTCAACCCCGTGGCAAGCGAGACCATCTCGCTCTTCTTCAGCATCCTGTTCATGGTCGTTCCCTCAATGGAGCCGGCGTCCCGATTGGGTCGACTGGGTCGACTGTCCGGGTCGAGTGAAGCTCGGCAGGTCGAGTGAAAAGGTTGGGATCTCGATGTCGAAGTTGTCGCCCGCCTCGCTCACCATCTGATACGTGCCGCCCATGAAGCCGGATGGCGTGGAGAGCGACGTGGCGGAATTGTACTCGAAGACTTCGCCCGGGCGCAGCAACGGCGTCTTGCCGACCACGCCCGGCCCCTTGACCTCCTGAGTGCGGCCCATGGCATCGGTGATCTTCCAATGTCGGCTGAGCAACTGCACCGCGACATCGCCCTGGTTCTCGATGCGCACGAAATAGGCCCAGACGAACTGCCACTTCGAGGGATCGGACTGATCAGGCAGATATTGCGGTCTGACAGTCACCTGAATGGCACGGGTTGTGGCTTGGAACATGCGACACCTTCCTGAACCCCTCTGACATGGGACGTTGGCGCGAAAAGGTCAAATTGCAAAGCCCTACCGCCATTGCCGGATTATGGCGTCACAGCCATCGCGGATCGGCGGTGAAATCAATGGTGAGCCAGCGATGCGGGCCCTCGTCGCCGATCGCCTCGGCAATCTCGCGACGAATGGCGTCGACCGTTGCGACATTGTCGAGCCGCATGCCGGTCGGCACGGCGATATGGATCTCGATGAACTGCGCGCGCCCGACCTTGGCGACGTAGCTGGTATAGGTGCTGAACCCATAGTCGGCGATCACGCCGTCCATGACGCGACGGACATGGGCGTCGAGATCGGGCGGCGTGATCAGCAGGATCTCCTGCAGCGCCTTGCGCACCGTTCGGATCGGCACGAACACCAGCACGAGCGTGAGCAGCGCCAGCACGACCGGATCGATGTAGGGCGTAAGGCGGCTCCAGGCCGTGCCGGCAAGCGACCAGGCGATGGCGAAGGCAACCAGCAGAGCCGAGGTGATGGCGGCCGACATCAACCAGCTCTGCGCATCCAGCCGCACGAAGTCCGAGCCGATGCGCCGGTTGGCGCGGACTTCGTAGAAGAACATGCCGAAACAGACGACGCAGACGATCACGGCGTAGGCGATCGCCCAGTCGAAATCGAGCTGGCGACCGCCGGCGAGGAAACTGTCGACCGCGTTCAGGAAAGCATAGAAGCAGAGCAGCATCAGCGTGCCGCCATTGAAGGCCAGCACCATGGGCTCGATGTGCCAGTAGCCGAACTGGAAGCGGCGGTTGACTCTCTCGCTGCCGAACAGGCGGGAGACGAACAGCGCCAGGCCCGACATGGCCGCGTCGATGGCGGCGAACACGCCGTCGAACATGATCGACAGCGAGCCCGACAGCAGGCCGAACACCACGCCGAACGCCGAGACGATCACCGTCACGACGATCGACAGCCGAAGCATCCTCTGTTCTGCGGCGGCCTGGGGCATGGCTGCAGTGTACAGCACCTCAAGCCTCCTCTCCCCCTAGCGGGCCCTAGCGGGGGAGAGGAGCTTGAGGGTCAAAGCGAAGCTCTAAATCGGAAAGATCAGGCAGGTCGTCGTGCCGTGAGCCAAGAGCTTGCCGGTGCCGTCGTAGAGCTTGCCTTCGGAGGTGGCGATGCGCGCGCCGACGTTGATCACCCGGCCCTCGGCCTTCACCGGACCGGTCTTGTCGGTCATGGCGCGCACGTAGTTCACCTTGATCTCGAGGGTGGTGAAGCCAAAGCCGGCCTTGAGCGTGGAGTGGATGCAGCAGCCCATCACCGAATCGAGCAGCGTGGCGGCAATGCCGCCATGCACCGTGCCCAGCGGATTGTAATGGTCGAACACCGGCGTGTACTGGAACGCCACGCGGCCGAGCTCCACTTCCGTCACCCGGAAGCCCAATGCCCGGGAGATCGGTGGCGCCGGGAATCGACCCTCCTGTATCCCCTTGAACAGGGCGAGGCCGTCCATGGTGCGTGCCTGCTCGATCGGCACGACGCCGTAACCCGCCTCGCTCATCGTCACTCACTCCGCTAGTTTAGTGCATATACACGTTTGAGCTTGGCCATCGCAAGCGCCGGCATTAGTCTTGGGGCCATGTCCGGCCAGCGCCTGTCGCCCCTCGACTGCACCTGCTTCCGCATCCGCGGTGCGGCGCGGCGTGTCACGCAGATCTACAGCAAGCATCTGGCGCCGACCGGGCTCAAGATTTCGCAATTCTCGCTGCTCGGCTTCATCAGCGCCGAAGGCCCGGTCTCGATCGGGCGACTGTCCGACCTTCTGGCCACCGACCGGACGACGCTGACACGCAACCTCGGGCCACTGCTGAAGGACGGGCTGGTCGAGCGTGCCCAGTCCGGCGACAAGCGGCGCCACGAGCTGGTCGCGACTCCGGCCGGCCGCGCCCTGTTCAAGCGCGCGCTGCCGCTGTGGGCGGCGGCCGAGCAGGAGGTGCGCGACGCCATGGGCGTCAAGCTCACGGCCGACCTGCACGGCGCCATCGAGCGCTCGATGGAGAAGCTCGCGGCGCTATAGAAGGTTGGCGTTGAAGAAGTTGTACTCCAACTCCATCGCGCGGCGATAGTTGGCGCGCACCGCCGGCGTGTCCCTGGCGTGATGGTCGAGCAGCGCTTCAAGCCGCACCGCCAACGCCTCGAAGCCGGGATCGGCGTAGGTCTTCACCCAGTCGGCATAGGCCGGCGCCACGGTCGCCCGGGCAAGCGACTGCCCGAGCCAGGCGTAGAGCCGCATGCAGGGCGTCATACCGGCGATGGTCTCGCCGAGCTTGCCGCGCCGCGCCGTGTCCAGCAGGAAGTCGACATAGGCCTTGGTCGCCAGGATGGGCGTCGTGCCATCGAGATCGATCTGCAGTCGCTCCGTGTAGCTCTTGTGCAGTTTGAGCTCCTCGACGACGCCCGCGATCAGCTCGGAAAAGCCGTAGAGGTCGTCGCGCGAGGTGCCGTTGGCAAGGCAGAAGGCATAGGCGCGCGCGAACGCGTCGAGGAAATAGGCGTCCTGCGCCACATAATGCCTGAAGCTTTCGGCCGGCAGGGTGCCGTCACCCAGCCCCTGTACGAAGCCGTGCGCGCGGATGCGCGCCGCCCAATCGGCATTGGCGTCCCACAGGATACGAGCGAGCGACATGGTCACATCATGCTCTTCCGGACCGCCGGCCTCTGGCCGGCTCAAGAGGCCGGCGGGACGCCGGCGGTCCGGAAGAATATCAGCCCAGCGCCTGGACCAGGTCGGCGATGATGTCCTCGGCGTCCTCGAGCCCGACCGAGATGCGGCACGTACCGTCGCCGATGCCGAGCTTGGCGCGCTCCTCGGCGCCGATGCGCATGTGCGTGGTGGTCGCGGGATGCGTCACCAGGCTCTTCGCGTCGCCGAGGTTATTGGAGATGTCGACCAGCTGCAGCCGGTTCAGCGTCTCGAAGGCGGCCCACTTGCCGGCCTTGAGGTCGAAGGTGACGACGCCGCCCGCGCCGGACATCTGCCTCATGGCAAGCGCGTGCTGCGGATGGTCCTTGCGGCCGGGATAGAGCACGCGGCCGATCGCCGGGTGGGCGGCGAGCGCATCGGCCACGCGCGCGGCGTTGGCGCAGTGCCGCTCGATGCGCAGCCCCAGCGTCTCCATGCCCTTGACCAGCACCCAGGCATTGAACGGGCTGAGCGAGGGGCCGGTGTTGCGGATGATGGGCTGCAGCTTCTCGAGGATGAACTCGCGGCTGCCCAGCACGGCGCCGCCCAGCGTGCGGCCCTGGCCGTCGATGTACTTGGTGGCCGAGTGCACGACGATGTCGGCGCCCCATTCCAGCGGCCGCTGCAGGATCGGCGTGGCGAAGGCGTTGTCGAGCACGACCTTGGCGCCCGCCTTGTGCGCGAGCTCGCACACCGCCTTCACGTCGACGATGTCGAGCATGGGATTGGAGGGCGATTCGAACAGCACCGCCTGCGCGGGCTTCGACAGCGCCTTCTCCCACTGCTGAAGATCGCCGCCGTCGACGAACTCGCCGGTGATGCCGTACTTGGGCAGCAGGTCGGCCACGATGTAGTGGCAGGAGCCGAAGAGCTGACGCGCCGCCACGATGCGGTCGCCGGCCTTCAGCAAGGCCAGCAGGGTGAAGAACACCGCCGACATGCCGGTCGAGGTGGCGCGACAGGCCTCGGCACCTTCGAGGGCGGCGAGCCGATTCTCGAACATGGAGACGGTGGGATTGCCGAAGCGCGAGTACTGGTAGTGCGTGCTATCGCCCTTGAAGGTGGCCTCGGCCTCCTCCGCGCTCGCGTAGGCGTAGCCCGACGTCAGGTAAAGCGCCTCCGACGTCTCGTCGAAGTTGCTGCGCAGCTGGCCAGCGCGTACCGCGCGCGTCTGCGGCCGCCAGGTCGACTGATCGGCCTTCGCCTTCTTCTTGGGAATCGCTCCGTCCATGGCCCTCTCTCCTCGATGCGCTTGTGCACCCTTCATCTGGCTGGAACGCACAAACGAAAACCCCCGACCGAACAGGACGGGGGCTTGCGGGCCTCTCCGACCTTTTAGCGATGTTTAACGTGGTCGCAAGCCGGTCGGCTCAAATCTCCACGATGGCGTTCGTATATAAGCGAAGGCGGTGCCGCGCAAGCGCGATCTTGCGGAGACAGTCCGGGTTAGCTAAGTTGGCTAAGATGAAGTACGTCAACACCCACGAGGCGAAGACACAACTGTCCAAGCTGATCGCCGCAGTGCGTGACGGCGAAGAGGTGGTCATCTGCCAAGCCGGCAAGCCCGTTGCGCGCTTGGCGCCCTATGAGCCGGCGCGGAAGAAGCCACGGCTCGGCGCAGGGAAGGACAAGGTGATTCTCCATCCAGGATGGGACTCGCCTGAAACCGACGCTGAGATCGAAGCGATGTTCGACGTGCTGAAGGAGCCTGACGACTCTTGAAGTTGCTGCTCGATGCCAATGCTTTCATCTGGGCGTATGCGCGGCCGACAGAACTTTCTCCGGCTGCGCGGCGCGCATTAAGCGACGTCGCCAACGATCGCTTCGTCAGCATCGCTTCGCTCTGGGAGATCGGCATCAAGATGTCGATCGGCAAGCTCAGCTTCGTGGAGAACCTCGCACAAGCCCTCGACGATATCGCGGCGGCTTCACTTCCGATTACACTGGAACACGTGGCGTGTGTACGAACGCTACCTTTCCATCATCGCGATCCATTCGATCGAATGATGATCGCGCAGGCGATAGAGGAAGATCTGACGATCGTGACGCGCGACAGGCGCGTGAGCGCCTACGGCGTCCCGGTGCTTCCGGCTTAATGTCACCCCGAGCGCAGCGAGGACCTTTCCTGTGGCCTCAAGGCCCCTCGCTGCGCTCGGGGTGACTGCGTCACTTCTGCCGCTCCAGCGACTGCTCGCGCAGCTTGCTCAAGGTGATGCGCGAGGTCAGCGCCTCAGGATCGGTCTTGACGTGGATGATGGCGGGCTTGGCCGCCGCCACCGCGCGCTCGAAGGCCGCGGCATAGTCCTCGGTCTTCTCGACGGTCTCGCCATGGCCGCCGAAGGCGCGGGCGTAGGCGGCGAAGTCGGGGTTCTTGAGCTCCGTGCCGTGCACGCGCGTCGGATACTCGCGCTCCTGGTGCATGCGGATGGTGCCGTACATGCCGTTGTCGACCACCGTGATCACCACGTTGGCGCCGTGCTGGACGGCGGTGGCGAACTCCTGGCCGTTCATCAGGAAGCAGCCGTCGCCCGCCAGCGACACCACCATGCGGTTGGGCTCGGCGATTTTCGCCGCCACCGCCGCCGGCACGCCGTAGCCCATGGCGCCGCTGGTCGGCGCGAGCTGGGTCTTGAAGCCGCGATACTGGAAGAAGCGGTGCAGGAAGGCCGCGTAGTTGCCCGCGCCGTTGGTGACGATAGCATCGTCGGGCAGGCGCTTGTTCAGCCAGGCGATGACCTCGCCCATGTTCACCGCGCCCGGCAGAGGGCCGGGCTTGATGTTGTCGAGATACTCGGCGTGCGCCGCCGCGGTTTCCGCCTTCCAGCGCTTGCCGTCGACCGGCTTCATCGCCTTGGCGGCCGCCGCGAAGTTCGCCATGCCGCTGTTGATGGGCAAGCTCGCCTGATAGACGCGGCCCAGCTCCTCGGCGCTGGCATGGACATGCACCAGCTTCTGGGCAGGGACTGGAATGTCGATCAGCGTGTAGCCTGCGCTGGTCGCTTCGCCGAGCCGCGGCCCGACGGCGACGATGAGGTCGCACGCCTTCAGGCGTTTGCCCAGCGCCGGGCCCACGCCGACGCCGAGATCGCCGGCATAATTGGGATGGCGATTGTCGAACAGGTCCTGGTTGCGGAACGAGGCGCAGACCGCCAGGTCATTGGTCTCGATGAAGGCCTTGATGTCGGCGCAGGCCTGCGCCGTCCAGCCGCCGCCGCCCACGATGACCATCGGCCGCTCGGCGGCCAACAGAAGCTCTCGCAGCGCCGCCATGTCCTGGGGCGCCGGCGCGCCGCGCGCGATCTTGTAGGGGCCGGCATCGGCCACCTCGACCTCGTCGACCAGCATGTCTTCGGGCAGCGCAACGACCACGGGGCCCGGACGGCCGTTCAACGCAGTGTGAAATGCCTGGCTGATCAGCTCCGGGATGCGCCGCGCATCCTCGATCTGGACGACCCACTTGGCCAGCTGCCCGAACATACGACGGTAGTCGATCTCCTGGAACGCCTCGCGGTCGGTCGCCTCGCGCGCCACCTGGCCGACCAGTAGGATCATGGGCGTCGAATCCTGGAAGCCGGTATGCAATCCGATGCTTGCATTGGTGGCACCGGGCCCGCGGGTGACGAAGGCGATGCCCGGCTTGCCGGTAAGCTTGCCGTAGGCCTCGGCCATGTTGGCGGCGCCGCCCTCCTGGCGGCAGATGATGTAGCGGATGGAATTGCGCTGGGCATAGAGCGCGTCGAGCGCCGCGAGATAGCTTTCGCCAGGCACGCCGAAGATCGTGTCGGTGCCGTGGATACGCAGCTGGTCGATCAGCACTTGCGCACCGCTTCGCCGTGAGTGGGGGCGCGGATGAGAGCTCGCCATGATCGTTCCCTTACTTCGTGGGTGAAAAGGAGGTCGGCACCAATATCTTGTTGTTTATGTGCTTCATATATTCTCGGCTCTTCTGCAAATAAGCTTGCCACGCCGGATCGGCCGCCATCGCAGCGCGACGCTTGGTGCGGTCGGCGAGATCTTCATACGCCCAGATATGCACGATCTCATTCACATTGCCGACCTCGGTGGTGAAGAAGCCGACTAGATTACCGAGATGCTTCTTCTGCACCGGCAATCCCTCCTTTTCGTACAGCGCGAGAAACTCGCGCAACCGGCCGGGCTGCAGCTCGTAGGTGCGGTGGTCGACGATCATCCAATTCCTCCACTTTCCATGTCGATTGTGTGACCTGCTTGATACGAGCTCAACCTCGCCATTTCGTGCGCCGCTTGCGGTGGACTCACGCCCGGATTCAGCGCATAAAGCCTGCATTGCGATACTGGCCGAAGAGCATCATCATGAGTCTCGGCACAAATCGCGGAGCGCAATGCCGGTCTACGTCGTCTCGTGAGCTTCTTGGTCATCTGTCAAATGTCGTCAAAACGCTTGGACCCAGTCGTCCAGCAAGCGCGCGCCGGACTCCGCTCAATCCTTCCTCCAGCCCCGAGCCTTGAATGAGTCGCAAATTGTTTGTGGGCAACCTGCCCTACTCGGTCACGTCTGAGCGTCTGTCAGAAGCCTTCTCTCAGTTCGGCACCGTTACCTCTTCAAAAGTGATCGTGGATCGCGAGACAGGCCGCAGCCGCGGCTTCGCGTTCCTCGAGATGGAAACAGATGATCAGGGCGCCTCGGCCATGCAGGCCATGAACGGCGCGTTGCTCGATGGCCGCTCGATCGCGGTCCGCGAAGCTGTTGAACGTCAGCCCGGTGGTGGCGGCGGATTTGGCGGCGGTGGCGGCGGCGGTCGTGACGGCGGCGGCTTCCGTCCGCGCGGTCCGCGTCCGCCTTATGGCGGCGGCGGGGGTGGCGGCGGCTACGGTGGCGGCGGTGGCGGTGGCTATCGCGGCGGCGGTGGTGGCGGCGGCTACGGCGGCGGTGGCCGCGACGGCGGCGGCGGTGGCGGTGGCTATCGCGGCGACGCTGGCGGCGGTGGCGGCCCGATGCGCGACCGGCGCGCCGACTTCTCCGGCGGTCCGCCGGCCGGCGGTGGCGGTTTCGATAACAGCGGCGGTGGCGGCGGTGGTGGTGGCGACTTCGGCCGTCCACCGCGCCGCCACGGCGGCGGTTCCGATCGCCCGCGCCGTGAGCGCGACTACGAACCGCGCAAGCGCGGCTTCGACGACGACCAGTAAACCGTACGCATACGAACGGTTCGACGAAACGCCGGAGGCCCTGCCTCCGGCGTTTTTTGTCGCTCCCGTCATCGCGGTGCTATGCTTGCCGCTCCGGCAGGAGACACGACATGAAGCGACGGACCGCGCTCTTGGGCTCCCTGGCGGCGGCGACCGCCGCGTCCTCCATCACGACGGCGACAAGGGCGGCCGATTTGCCGGTCGACCTTCAACTCGTGCTGGCGGTCGACGTCTCACGCTCGATCGACGAGGTCGAGGCCGAGCTGCAGCGCCGCGGCTACACTGAGGCGATGACCAATGAGCGGGTGATCGACGCCATCCTGGCTGGCGAGAACCGGCGCATCGCCGTCTGCTATACCGAGTGGGCCGGCACGCACTACCAGCAGGTGGTGATCGACTGGACGGTGATCGACAGTCCGGCGGTTGCCCGCGGCTTTGCCGAAAAGCTCAGCGAGGCGCCGCGTCAGTCGCAGAGCTGGACGGCGGTGGGCGCCGCACTCGCTCATGCCGGCCAGCGCTTCGAGAATTCGGGCTTCTCCTCGCGTCGCCGCGTGATCGACATCTCCGGCGACGGCCGCACCAACGATGGTCCGCCGGCCGAGCTGGTGCGCGACCGCCTGGTCGCGCAAGGCGTGGTGATCAACGGCCTGCCGGTGATGATGAATCGCACCAACTTCGGCCGGCCGCCCGACCTCACGCTCGACAAGTACTATGAGGAGAACGTCATCGGCGGCCCCGGCTCATTCATGATCGTCGCCGACAACTTCGAGCATTTCGGCCGCGCCGTGCGCACCAAGCTGGTGCGCGAGATCTCGGGCCGCGACGTCGTTACGCCGCCAGCACCTGCCTGAGCCGTTCGAACGGCGCGGTATCGCGTGTGAGCTGTACCGGCATGCCGAGATGACCGAGCGGATAGCGGAAGATATTGGCTTCCGGCAACCGCCATTGCTGCGCGACGGCCAGGCCCTCGTCATAGGGCAGCCAGCGGTCGGTCTCGCCCAGCACCGAGACGATGGTCGACGGCGATAGCGCCGGCTGCGCAGCCGGATCGATTAGCTCCGACAGGCGCGCCAGCGTCTCACGTGACCAGCCGGCGCGTGCCAGCGCCCGATCGAGACCGAGCGTGACGGCGAGCGCGCCGCCGAAGGTCACGTCCTCGATGCTGCCTGAGTGGCTTATCAGCATGATGCCGTCGGGCCGGGCCTCGGCCGGCCAAAAATGGCAGCGGCTGGCAGCCTGCTGGGCGACGAACGAAGTCATCGAAATGCCCGCGAGCGCCACCTTGCCGCCGAAGCGCCGGCGGCACCAGGCAATCAGCAGCGCCGATTCGATCGCCTGTCCGGCGATCAGATCGATCGAGCTCGTCGGGCCTGCGGCAAAGAACGGCTCACCGCCGTAGCGACCCGGCATCGCGCGCAGGCCGTGGTAGGGCGAGACCGGCTCGACCACGCGCCAACCCAGATCGGCCAACCGGGTGGCCGGGCCGCGCGACGCCGTGAGCAACTCGAACTCCAGGCATAGACCGCTGCCGAAGATGAGCGTTGGATACTGCGACGGCTCTGCCGGTTCGGTCACGCGCGCATAAAGCGTTTCGCTGCCAGCCCGTCCATGCAGCCGGGGCACCGGCGTCGGCGCACGCAGCCAATATTCCCACAAGCCGTCCTTCATTACCGACGACACGGCGATGGCGCCGGCATCGACCGCAACATCGTAGAGACTGTCGGGGCGGGCGATCGCCGGCCCGAGATCGCGCTCGACATCGGCGGGCGTGTCGATCTCCCAACGAGCCGATGGCGGCCTGGTCGGAAACAGCAGCGGATAGAAAGAAGCACGCGTTGCGAGATGCCGGGTGGCGGCAGTGCGACGCCGGCGATCCAGGGCCAGGCAGTCCTCGCCCGGTGCCCCGCCGAACAACGCCGCCTCCCAGGCCGATCGGCTCGTCTCCGCGTCCGCCTTGCGGGCTGCATTGCGCGCCAGCACGGAACGCAAATAGGCCTCCGGCCAGGCGGCGAGCGGCGCGCCGATCTCGTCACGAAAGCGGGCAGTGTCGTCGCCCGCGGCATTGGCTGCCGCCCACAGGCGCGATAGCGGAAAGTACCAGCGCCTGAGGCCGAACAGGCCGGCCTGATCGACCCACGGCTTGGCCAGCAGCGCTCCCAGGGGCGAGCGAAACAGGACGTCCATTGCCAGACTCCAGAGATGCGGCGATTTCGCTTGGCCACGCAACGGGCTTGGCAGCATCATCGCCACTCGCTACGTCCTTCGGCAAATGGAGACCTTTTGATGCTTGCCAACGACCCCGTGACCCAGGCGCGGATCGACCTTACGACTGCGCTCCGGGCGGCGGTGCGGCACGGTCTCAACGAAGGCGTGTGCAATCACTTCAGCATGACGGTGCCGGGCCGCGAGGACCTATTCCTGGTCAACCCGCAGGGCCTGCACTGGTCGGAGATCACGCCGGGCGACCTGGTGATGGCCGACGGCGCGGGCAACATCGTCGAGGGCAAATACCAGGTCGAGGCCACGGCGTTCTTCATCCATGCCCGCCTGCACGCCGGCAATCCTCGCGCCAAGGTCGTGCTGCACACCCACATGCCCTACGCCACGGCGCTGACCTCGATCCAGGATGGGCGCATCGAGATGTGCACCCAGAACGCCTTCCGCTACTGGAACCGCATCGCCTACGACGACGAATATTCCGGCGTTGCCCTCTCCAACGAGGAGGGCGACCGCATGTGCCGCGCCATGGCCGACAAGGACATCCTGTTCCTGCGCAATCACGGCGTCATCGTCTCCGGCCCGACTGTCGCCCAGGCCTATGACGAGCTCTATTATCTCGAACGGGCGGCGATGGTGCAGGTTCTTGCCATGCAGACCGGCCGGCCGCTGCACAACATCGACGCCAAGCTCGCCGAGCACACCGCCAACCAGATCGCCGGCGAATCGCAGCAGGCCCTCCTGCACTTCGAATCGCTGAAACGCATGCTCGACCGCGACGAGCCCGGCTGGCGCAGGCTCGCGGCCGCTTAGGGGGAGAACGATGCATATCGCGATCATTGCCGCGGCACTGGCGCTGCTCGGCGCCGTTGCCTTGTCTGTATCTGGTGGCGCTTCGGCGCAGACCCCGGGCGTGCCGAGCGGCCCCAAGCTCGGCGAGATGGAGGTCAAGGCCTACCAGCAGATCCCCAAAGCCAAGGTCGCCGTCCAGCTCACTTCCGACACGCACCTGTCGCGGGAATTGCGCCGCCAGGTGATGACGCGGCTGTCGCAGCGCGGCAACGAAGTCGGCTTCTCCGGCGGCAACGTCATGCGCATGGATGTGAGCTACTTCGACTTCTCCGGCGGCAGCGACCGCGACTACCGAACGCAGGGCGGCCAGCCGTCCTATGCGCCGCCGGGCTCGAACCCACGCATGGACCTGCCCAGCAACACGATCCGCCGGCGCGACGGCCTCTCGAGCCCGACCAGCGTGCCGTTGCTGCGCATCACGCTGACCCTCTACTCCATCGAAGGCGGCAAGGTGTTGTGGACTGCTACGGGCTCCTGCGGGGCCCAGGCCGACAAGGCGCAAAGCGCCGGCGAGGCCATCATCAACCGCATGTTCGACAACGCCAACAAGAGCATGACCGGCGACGCCGGCTGCCCGCTCTGATCTCACCTCAACCCAAGGAAATCGCCTTATGCCGCGTCTGGCTCCGCTCGACCTCAACAAGCTCTCGCCTGAACAAAAGAAGGTGGCCGACGCGATCGTCACGGGGCCGCGCGGCGGCCTGCGCGGCCCGTTCGAGCCGTGGCTGCGCAGCCCCGTGCTGGCCGACCGCGCGCAAAAGCTCGGCGAGTACTGCCGCTTCAACAACTCGCTGCCGCGCGACCTGAGCGAGCTCGCGATCTGCCTGGTCGGCCGCCATTTCAAGGCGCAGTACGAGTTCTACGCCCACGCCCGCCTCGCCAAGGAGGCGGGCCTCGCGCCCGCCATCGTCGAAGCGGTCCGCACCCGCCAGTCGCCCCCCTTCACCCGCGACGTCGAGAAGATCGTCTACGACTTCGTCACCGAATATCTCGCGACCAATCGCGTTTCGGCACCCAACTACAAGCGCGCCGTCGAGGCGTTCGGCGAGCAGGGCGTGGTCGACCTGGTCGGCGTCTGCGGCTACTACATGCTGGTGTCGATGACGCTCAATGTCTTCGAGATGCCGCTGCCACCGGGCGAGCCGGAGCCTCTGGCTTAGGACGCACCTTTCGTCGTTGCGGCAAGACTGCCTTACTCCTCGAAGATCGCCACCGCGCGCGTCCAGCCGGCGGAGGCGCCGCGGATCTTGTGCGGGAAGCAGGCGATGGTGAAACCGTCGCCCGGCAGGGCCTCGAGATTGTGCAGCTTCTCGAGATGGCAGTAGCCGATATGGCGGCCGGCCTTGTGCCCTTCCCAGATGATCGAGGGATCGCGATCCTTGGCCCATTTCTGGGCGGTGAAATAGAACGGCGCATCCCAGCTCCAGGCGTCGGTGCCGGTGAGCCGGATGCCCTTCTCGAGCAGGAACATGGTGGCGTCGTAACCCATGCCGCAACCCGAGTTCACGTAATCGTCGTTACCGTAGCGCGAGCCAGCGCGCGTGTTGACCACGACGATCTCGAGCGGTTTCAGCTCGTGGCCGATGCGTGAGAGCTCGTCCTCGACTTCCCTGGCGGTGATGACATGGCCGTCCGGCTTGTCGCGGAAGTCGAGCTTCACGCCGGGCTGGAAGCACCATTCGAGCGGCACCTCGTCGATGGTGATGGCGCGCTCGCCCTTGTTCATCGTCGGATGGAAGTGATAGGGCGCGTCGAGA
>Ga0164290_1000951_pt1 | contig 63179 bp, 53 predicted proteins | sample Micstemetagenome_FD_108782 | JGI IMG/M metagenome (GOLD analysis project Ga0164290, IMG submission 108782) | Contaminated culture microbial community from soil near Moab, Utah, USA - Microcoleus steenstrupii SON62 (Illumina Assembly) | ecosystem: Environmental > Terrestrial > Soil > Soil crust...
CCTCCGCTTCCTTCAACACCCCGATGATCTGCTCTTCCGAAAACCTCAAACGCTTCATCTGTCCGTCCTTCCTTCAAGACCGGACTCTAATCACTGTTGGAGGAAAATCAGGGGGTCACGTCAAAATTCATCCGATCCAATACTACAGCAGTTTAAAAGTACTGATGAAGCAAGCGCGGCAAATGATCGGATTCTGAATGCCGTTCTTCGAACAGCAAAAATAAGCCGGAAAAACCTATCTGCTTTAGAATGGGCACTAGACGAAATAACAGATAATGTTCTAAATCATTCGCAATCCAAAGTTGGTGGATTCATAATACATTCAAAACTGCCGTACTATAATATTATTGAATTTGTAGTTGCTGACTCTGGAATAGGTATAGGAAGGAGCCTTGGCGTTCAGGACGAGGTAGAGGCAGTTGAAAAGGCAATTCAAGAAGGTGTAACAAGAAATAACGTTAGCAATCAAGGCAACGGTTTATATGGAACTTATAGAATAGCTCTTGAATCAAATGCGCTATTTTCTCTTAAATCCTATCATGGTAACTTATATGTTAATTCCGAAGGCGAAACGCATGCACGTCGAGATCACATAACCTACCCTGGAACTCATATCCTTTGCCAGATCGATTGCGATCGGCCGGACCTGATCGAACGGGCATTTGTTTTTCGAGGAAAGCAGCATGTTCCAGGATTTGACTATGTTGAGAGAAAACTTGAAACGAAAGAAGAGGATATAAAGATACCCGCTCGCAGCATATGTAAGACTTTCGGAAGTAGAAAATCTGGCCTTGAAGCAAGAAATTACATCTTAAATATGGTTTCTGCCTTGTCAGGAAATAAAGTTGTAATTGATTTTGAAGATGTATATGTGATTAGTAGTAGTTTTGCTGATGAAGCGTTTGGAAAACTTTTTATTATACTTGGTCCAATGCTATTTATGAATACGATTGAGCTTGCCAATGCAGATTCAGCAGTTGAAGCTCTCATAAATCGCGCGATTATGCTACGAATGCAGACAGGATTAGGGGAGTCATAGCAACACATCGACCGCGTGGATCGCGACGCCGACCAGCCCGCCGACCAGCGTGCCGTTGATGCGGATATATTGCAGATCGTCGCCCACCGCATTTTCCAGCCGGTCGGTGATCGTCTTGGCATCCCAGCCGCGGATGGTGTCGGACACCAGCTTCAGCGCCGCCTCGCCATAGCTGTCGACCATGCCGACCACCGCGCGCCGCGCATAGCGGTTGAGCGTGCGCTTGATGTGCGCATCCTCGCCCAGCATCGTGCCGAACTGCGTCACCAGCTCGCCGATCCGCCCCGCGAGCATCGTGTCGGGGTTGCGCGCGGCCTTGAGCAGCGCGGCGCGGCCCTGTTCCCACAATCCGTCGAGCCAGCGCTTGACCGCCTTGTTTTCGAGCAGCTCGTCGCGCACGCGCGCGACCTTCGCCTTCACTTCAGGGTCGTGCTGCAGGTCGAGCGCCATCTTGGCGAGCCCTTCCTCGACGCGGAGGCGCAGCGGGTGCGTTTCATCGACCGCCATCTCGCTCAAGAGCTTCGACAGCCCGGCGACGATGCGGTTCGCAATACTCTCATCGAGCCCGGTGAAGCGCACGATCGCATTGCTGTTGTCGTGGACCATCTGGTGGATCAGATGCTCGTTGAGTTCCAGCGTCTTCGATCCCCATTTGACCATCGCGTCGAGGAGCGGTTGATGCCGCCCCTCGGCGAGCGCGGCCTGAAGCGCCTGCCCCAGCAGCGGGGCGACGTCGAGTTCGCGCAGCCGGTCGGCGATCGCCGATTTGACCATGCCGCCGAGCCGCTGCTGGTCGAGTGCGCCCAGCCCGTCGGCGATGATCCGTGACGCACCGAGCCGCAGCCGCCCGCCGCCCTCTGCGGGTTCGGACAGGAACCTGCCGACCGCGCCCGCGACATCGACCGCCTGCATCTTGCGCGCGATCAGCCGCGGCAGCAGGAAATTGGTGAGCAGGAAACGCGCCAGCGTGTCGCCGATGCGGTTCTTGTTGCGCGGGATGATCGCGGTGTGCGGGATCGGCAGCCCCATCGGGTGCCGGAACAGCGCGGTCACCGCGAACCAGTCGGCGAGCCCGCCGACCATCGCCGCCTCGGCAAAGGCGCGGACGAAACCGATCGCCGGATGCACATCCTGATACGTCTTGGCGCCGACAAAGACGATCGCCATGACGACGAGCATCCCCGTGGCAAGGATGCGGATGTTGGAGGGTTTCGCCGCGACGGCGACGCCGATCGGCCGGCGGGAAGCGAGGTCGGTCATGCGAACCAAATGGCGAACCGGCGCAAAGGTTGCAACCGGCGCGACCCGACGCCGCGCCGGTGGACCATCATGTCACTCTGCCGGTTCCGGGCTCGCCGCGCCGTGCGGCCGCCTGTCGTCGCCGGGCTTGTAGGTCAGCAGGTTGCGCGAGAAGAACCGGCCGAGCCGCTTTTCGATGCTGTCGGCCAGGCTGAAGCCCGCGGGCACGATCAGCAACGTCAGCACCGTCGACAGGATCAGGCCGCCGATCACGACAACGCCCATCGGTGCGCGCCAGGCGCCATCGCCCGACAGCGAGATGGCGGTCGGGATCATGCCCGCGACCATTGCCACGGTGGTCATCACGATCGGCTGCGCGCGCTTGCGCCCCGCGTCCATCAGCGCCGCGGTCTTGCCGATGCCCTTGTCCATTTCCTCGATCGCGAAATCGACGAGCAGGATCGAGTTTTTCGCGACGATGCCGAGCAGCATCAGCAGGCCGATATAGACGGGCATCGATATTTCCATGCCGGTGATCGCCAATCCTAGCAGCCCGCCAAGCGGCGCCAGCAGCAGCGACGACATGTTGACGAGCGGCGACAGGAAGCGGCGATAGAGCAGCACCAGCGTCGCGAACACGAGCAGCAGGCCCGACACCACCGCGACCATGAAATTGGTCAGCATCTCGGCCTGCCATTTGGCGTCGCCCTGGACGACCTTGCGGATGCCCTGCGGCATGTTCTTGATCGACGGCAGCGCGTCGATCTTTTTCTGCGCGTCGCCCGTCACCAGCCCCGGCGCGAGGTCGGCGCCGATCACGATGCGCCGCGTCTGGTTGTACCGACGCAATTCGGTCGGTCCCGCGCCAAAGCCGATCGTCGCGACCGATTTCAGCGGCACCGTCGTCCCGCGCGAGGTCGGCACCGGCAGATTCTCGATCGTGGCAAGCGTCCGGCGCGAATCTTCCGACAAAAGCACCCGGATCGGGATCTGACGATCGGAAAGCGAGAATTTCGCGGCGTTCTGGTCGATGTCGCCGATCGTCGCGATGCGGATCGTCTGGCTGAGCGCGGCGGTTGTCACGCCCAGCTCGGCGGCGAGGTCGAGCCGCGGCGTGACGATGATTTCGGGCCGCGGAATGTCGCCTTCGATCCGCGGCGCGCGCAGTTCCTTCAGCCCCTCCATCTCCTTGACGATCCTGCGTGCGTGGCGTTCGAGCGCCACCGGATCGTCGCCGCCAATGATGAAGGTGATGTCGCGGCCCGAAAAGCCGCCCGACTGGCTCTGGAACGACACGCGGGCGTCGGGGATCGCCGCCATCTGGGGTTGCAGGCTGCGCTCCCACTCGACGCTCGAGATGGGCCGGTCCTTCTTCAGCGTCAGAAAGGCGTTGCCGCCGCCCACTTCGACGTCATAAAAGGCGTTCTCGACCACCGGATCGTCGCGCAGGATCGCGTTGATCTGGTCGGCGATCGTTTCGCTCTGCGCCAGCGTCGATCCCGGCGGCAGCTCGTAACGGATCTGGCTGTAGTCGCTGTTCGTCGTCGGCTGGAACTGCTGCGGCAGGACGCCGAACAGCACGAGGCTCGAGATGAAAGCCGCGACGCCGATGCCGACGATCCACACGCGATGGTCGAACAGCCGCGCATAGGCGCGCTGGAGCATGAACTTCGCCCAGTTGGTAAAGGCAAAGTCGCGCATCCCCAAAGCATAGGCGAGCGCGCCGCCCAGGATCATCAACAGGCTGGTCACAAGGAAGGCGACGATCGCCGACAGCGGCGTCATCAACAGGAAGTGCAGCGCCGGGTTGGGCGCATCCTGCCCCACCGGCACCGGCTGGAAATACTGGAAGGTCAGGCCGATGACAGCCAGCCCCGCGACGATGGCGGGAACAAGGAAATAGATCAGCCGCGTTGAAAACACTTCGTAACGCGCCTTCACCACCTTTTGCTTTGAACTGTCGAGCGTGAAGGCGAGCAGCCGTTCATAGCGGTCGATCCACGGCCCATTGGCATGGTCCTGCTCGCCCTGCGCCGACAGGAAATAGGCGGCGATCATCGGCGTGATCATGCGCGCGACGGCCAGGCTCATCAGCACCGCGAACACGACGGTCATGCCGAACTGGATGAAGAATTGCCCCGACACGCCGGGCATCAGCGCGACGGGGAGGAACACCGCGACGATGGACATCGTCGTCGCGACCACCGCGAGGCCGATTTCGTCGGCGGCGTCGATCGACGCCTGATAGGCGGTCTTGCCCATGCGCATGTGCCGGACGATATTCTCGATCTCGACGATCGCATCATCGACGAGCACGCCGGCGACCAGGCTGAGCGCGAGCAGCGACAGGCCGTTCAGCGAAAAGCCCATCATTTCCATGAACCAGAAAGTCGGGATCGCCGACAGCGGGATCGCGAGCGCGCTGATCAGCGTCGCGCGCCAGTCGCGCAGGAACAGGAAGACAACGACCACCGCGAGCACCGCGCCCTCGATCATCGCCAGCATCGAGCTGCGATATTGTTCCTTGGTATATTCGGTGCGCGTGAACAGGATCTTGAAGTCCACCTTGGGGTTCGCCTTCTTGATCTGTTCCAGCTTCTTCATCGTCTCGTCATGCACGGTGACGTCCGAGGCGCCCTTGGCCTTTTCGATCGAGAAGCTGAGCACCTGCCGCCCCTTGATCTTCGCGAGGTTGCGCTGCTCGGCATAGCCGTCGGTCACTTTTGCGACATCCGCCAGACGGATCGTGCGGCCGTTGCCGATCGAAATGCGCGTCTCGCCGAGCTGGAAGGCACTGCCCGCATTGCCGAGCACGCGCACTGCCTGTTCGCTCCCGGCGATTTCGGTGCGCCCGCCCGCGGCGTTGACGTTCACCTGCCGCAATTGCTGGTTCACCTGGCTTGCCGTCAGGCCATAGCTTTGCATCCGCGCGGGATCGAGGATCACGCGAATCTCGCGATCGACGCCGCCCGACCGGCGAACCTGGCTCATGCCGGGAATCGAGAGCAATTCCTTCGCCACCGTATTATCGACGAACCATGACAGTTGCTCCAACGTCATGTCGGTCGCCTCGACCGCGAAATAGGTGATCGGGCCGCCGGCAATGTCGACGCGGACAACCTGCGGTTCAAGGATGCCGTCGGGCAGGTCGCTGCGGATCTGCGAGATCGCCTGGTTGACATCGTTATAGGCGCGGTCGATCGGCGTGCCGATCGCAAACTGCACGTTCGTTACGCTCGTGCCCTCGCTGACATAGGAGGACATTTCGTCGACCCCGCTCACGCCGCGAACCGCCGCCTCGACGCGCTGCGTGACCTGTGTTTCCAGCTCGGTCGGCGCCGCGCCGGGTTGCGATACGACAACACGAACGGCCGGGAACTCGACGTCGGGATTGTCGTTGACGTCCATCCGGTTGAAGCTGACGAGCCCCGCAAGCAACAACAGCACAAAGAGGACGATCGGCGGCACCGGATTACGAATTGACACCGCGGAGATGTTACGTAGCATTGTGCGCCTCCGAAGCGGGGGTGATTTCAACAGGGAGGTGAAACGTGAAGAAAGACTTCGTTACCGGACTAAAAATTGCCGCGGTTTTTGCGCTACTAAGCACGACCGGAGCCTCAGCGCAGGACTCTGGTCCTATAGTTTGTAATCCTGCCGACTTGTGGTGCATGGTTTGCCAATCGGTTCCTTGGATGTGCGGTTGAACTGCATCTGACACGAAACGCGGGCGCCTTCACTTCTTCTGCAGCACCGGCTTCACCGTGTCGCCGACGTTGAGGAAGGCGCCGGCGAGCGTCACCACCCGTTCGTTGCCGGTCAACCCCGACGCGATCGACACGCCCGCGTCGCTGACCGCGCCGACCTTGACCGCCTTGCGTTCGATCTTGTTGTCCTTGCCGACGATCAGCACATAATTGCCCTCGGGCCCGCTCTGAACCGCGCTTTCGGGAAGCAACGGCAGCTCCGCCGTGCCCGACACGAGGCGTGCATCGGCAAAGCCGCCCGGCCGCAGCACCGACGAATAGGGAATCGCGATGCGCACCGTGCCCTGGCGCGTGTCCATGTCGATGACCGGCGACACCTGCCACACCTGGCCCGGAATCTCGACGTCGGTGCCGACCGGCGTCACCGTCGCGCGCGTGCCGACGCGCACGCGGGCAAGGTCGGCTTCGGCCATCTGGGCCAGCATTTCCATCTCGCCGCCGCGCGCCATGCGGAACAGCACCCCGCTGCCCGCGCCGACGATCTGGCCGGGTTCGACCTGCCGCGTCAGCACCAGCCCCGCCGCGGGGGCGACGATGTTGAGCCGCGCGTTGCGCGCCGTGGCCTCGGCATATTGCGCCTGCGCGACGCGGACGCGCGCGTTGGCGGCGTCGCGCGTCGCGCGCTTGCGATCCATGTCGGCCTTGGAAATGAAACCGCGCGACACCAGCGCCTCGGCGCGCTCCAGCTCAGCCTGCGCCAGATTGGCATCGGCCTGCGCCACACGAATCTGCGCCGCGAGGCTCGCCGCCTGCTGCGACTGCACCGACCGGTCGATCACCGCGAGCGTCTGACCCGCGCCGACCCACTGGCCGGGCTCGACAAGCACGCGCTCGACCTGTCCCCCCTCGCCCGCAACGCCGACCGGCATTTCACGCCGCGCCGCGATCGTGCCGTTGGCGGCGATCGCCGCCTCCACCGACACGCGACCGGGAATGACCACCGTAACGCTCGGCACCGCGGCCGCTTCGCCGCCACCGGCATCGGCGGCGCCCTTGCCGCTCGAAAAGGCATAATAGGCCGCCGCCAGGGCCAGCACGATGAGCACGACGGCGACGATCAGCCGGGTGCGCTTGCGCCGGCTGTCGTCGACCTCTTCGTAAAAGCTTTGCGTCCCCGCCAGGCTGTCCATCGAATCCACTTTCCGCTCGTAGTTCACGCCGAAATCCCTCCCTGGCATCACGCGGCGTCGGTTCGGCGCGCATGGGCGCGCCCGCCCCAAAAGTCCGGCATGGCAGGACCAAAACTCTTTCGAGGTGTATTACCTAATTAAATCACCACTTGCAAGAGGCGATGCCTCGCCGTCCCGCCCGCGCCCCGGAGGGCGGTGCATAAAGCGATCCGGCCGTGATTTCCAGTGGTTGCGCGCACGAAAAAGGGCGGCGCGCCCCATGGGCGGCCACCCTCTTGTCGTCCGGCCGACGATGCTGGAGCGGTCAGCGCACGCGCCCGCGCCGGATCAGGTTGACGACAGCGAGCAAAATGACCGCGCCGATAAACGCGGTGAGCAACGTCATCGGGTCGAAGGCGTCGCCGCGCAGATGACCGCCGCCAAGGAAGCTGCCGAACAGGAAGCGGCCGAGGATCGAACCGACGCAGCCGACGACGATATTGAGGAAGATGCCCTGCTGGGCGTCGGTGCGCATCACGATGCTGGCCAGCCAGCCGATGATGCCGCCCATGACGATTGCGATAATCCAGGTAAGCATGAATAACCCCCTACGATCTGTGATCGCCCGACTGTGCAGGCGTCCCGTTGGTAACCCAAATATCTGAAATCGCCTAGCGGAATGGCGAGCGTGCGGAGCGGCGCACGCTCGCCGTTCCGGTTCAGCGCACGCTGCCGCGGCGAATCAGGTTGATGATGCCGAGGAGCACGATCGCGCCGATAAAGGCCCAGAGCAGCCCGATCGGGCTGAAGCTGTCGAGGCTGGCCCCCATGCCGAAAAAGCTGCCGAGGAAATTGCCGAGAAATGCGCCGACAACGCCGACGACGATGTTGAGGATGATGCCCTGCTGCGCATCGGTGCGCATGACGATGCTCGCCAGCCAGCCGATGATGCCGCCCACGATCAAAGTGACGATCAAACCAACCATAATATATCCCTTCCCTGAACCGGCCGGACTGCCGATCGGCGCCGGCCCTTGCTGGAACGTTCCGCCGCAGCGGAGTCTCGCCTGGGCGATGTTCAAACAATGCCGAATGGATCGGAAAGGTTCCCGGCCGCCCCATCGGGGGCGACCGGGAAAGGGGGATCGGTTCCTGAACGGGAACGTCTCCGGGTCGCGGCACCACATAAGACAGCTGGATTTGACCGCGGTGTGACGCAGGTCACCTGTGCGCAAATAAAGCGCTCTACCAGATGGGGTGCGCCGATCGGCGGCACCGGCGGCGCGTGGACCGACAACGGCGCGGACGGCGCGCATACGAAATGGGGGCCGACATCGCTGCCAACCCCCACTATCCGGTCCTGTCCCGTGCGCCTCGCCCCGCTTCATCCCGGTCCGCCTCTCTTTCGATCGGCAGCCCGCAAAACGACCGTTGCGACGCGCGCCGGAACGATCCGGCGATGGTTTGGTCGGCCCCCTTTCGGGGGCCGGTCTCACCTGAAAAGCCCTTCATCATCTCGTCCCGCGCTTCTGCCGAAACAGCTGCGCTTCAAAAGCGATGGACTGCCTTTCAATTGCCCGATCGGGTTCGCATCAACTCGTGGGAATCGCTGCGTTCCGTGATCGAACTATCGGTCGATTTTCCTCGTCAAACCAATCCGTTCTCTTCCGGCTAGTCTTGCAACCACCCTTTATGTCCCGGCGGTCCGACGTCTCTGTCGTCCGATGATTTGAAGCTGTCACGAACGCTTTTCGACGCCAACAAAAAAACGCCGCGAAGCCCGCTTCGACCATCCGCAATTGTGGATAAGTCCGGCATTAGCAACAAGCGGATTCGGTGCCGCATTTTTGTAACAGCGTTGCCGCATTTTTGGACTCGATTATCCCGACGTCGCAGCGCGACTCGCTTAACGACTCGCTTGCCGCAACTGTGTGAATCACATATATACGACTCGTGGAGTTTGAGTTCGACCCGTCAAAGGACCAGGCCAACCGCTTCAAGCATGGACTGCACCTGACTTTCGGCGAACGGATTTTCCGCGACCCCTTCATGGCGCTGATTCCGACGCTCCGCATCGGCGATGAAGAGGAACGGTGGAAGGCTGTCGGAATGGTCGATGGCAAACTCTACACAGCGGTTCACGTCTGGCGGGGAGAGGCGGTGCGACTGATCTCCGTCCGAAGGAGCAATGCAGGTGAGCAAAGAATCTATGATCGCCATTCCGGCTGATCCGAGCGACCCGGAGGATCGCGATGTTTCCGTCGCCGGGCTGGAGCGCGCGCATATGGGCCGACGGTTTCGCATTCTGCGCCACCGACTCGGCATGACGCAGGAGCAGTTCGCCAGCACCTATGGCATTCCGCTCGCCAGCCTGCGACAATATGAAATGGCGCGCTATATGCCGCCACCGGCGGTGCGCGCCTATCTCAAGGTCATCGAAGCGGAACCGGAGGTGGTGAAGCGGGCGATGGCTGGATAGCGCGTCGAAGGTGACATTTTCAACGCCACCCCAAATCCGTTCGCCCTGAACTTGTCGAAAGGCCGCTCTTTCTCTGGCCACTGAAAGACGAAGGATGGCGCTTCGACAGGCCCAACACGAACGGGTCCAGATATAGCGGTCACGCCCGCCCCAGATCGCCCTTGCCCACGGTTCCCGACGCCATCTCCAGCATCCGGTCCAGACTCTTCCGCGCCGCGAGACGCAGTTCCTCGTCGAGTTCGATCCGCGGCTGAAGGTCGCGCAGCGCGATGTAGAGCTTTTCCATCGTGTTGAGCGCCATATAGGGGCAGATGTTGCAGTTGCAGTTGCCGTCGGCCCCCGGCGCGCCGATGAAAGTCTTTTCGGGCAGCGCCAGTTCCATCTGGTGAATGATGTGCGGCTCGGTCGCGACGATCAGCGTGTCGCCGTCGAAGCTCTTGGCGAATTGCAGGATGCCGCTGGTCGATCCGACATAATCGGCGTGTTCGACGATGTGCGGCGGGCATTCGGGGTGCGCCGCGACCGGCGCGCCCGGATGCTGCGCCTTCAGCTTCAGAAGCTCGGTCTCGCTGAACGCTTCGTGGACGATGCACACGCCCGGCCACAGCAGCATGTCGCGCCCGAACTTGCGGTTCATATAACCGCCCAGGTGACGGTCGGGGCCAAAGATGATCTTCTGATCCTCGGGGATCTGGCTGATGATCGTCTCGGCGCTCGACGAGGTGACGATGATGTCGCTCAAGGCCTTCACCGCCGCCGAACAGTTGATGTAGGTCAGCGCGATATGGTCGGGATGCTGCTCGCGAAAGCGCTTGAACTGTTCGGGCGGGCAGCTGTCCTCCAGACTGCATCCCGCGTCCATGTCGGGCAGGATGACGATCTTTTCGGGGCTCAGTATCTTTGCCGTCTCGGCCATGAACTTGACGCCGCAAAAGGCGATGACGTCGGCATCGGTTTCGGCCGCCTTGCGCGACAGCTCGAGCGAATCGCCGACGAAATCGGCGAGATCCTGAATCTCGGGCTTCTGGTAATAATGCGCGAGGATGACGGCGTTGCGATCCTTGCGGAGGCGGTCGATCTCGGCACGCAGGTCGAGGCCCGAGAGGCTGTCGCGGATGGGAGCAGTCATGGCGTAATCCTTATCTGGCCTGGCCGTGCCGCCGCCCCTACACGCTGCCCCGCCACAGGGCAATTCGCCGCGTCGGGCGGCAGGGCGCGCGGCGAGCGCGATGACGGGCGGCGTCATCGACCATGTATAGATGGTGAGGCGGATGGCGATGACAATCGCCGCGACCGTCTTTGTTCGCGGATCGTCCACGCACCCGTCGGCCGACCCGGCTTGCGTCACGCGACGCGGCGCGCGCGTCCTCGCGGCGGCACGGCACGCACGCCGATCAGTTCGTCGATATCGACCGTGGCGGCGAACTGCACTCCGGTTCGATTCTCGGCCGACCATCGCGCTTCGGCGTCGATATGGAGTCCGGCCGCGAACTCCAGCGTGAGCTGCGTTCCCGGCGGCACGTTCCACAACCCCTCGATCAGCGCGCCACGCGGCGCGATGTTGCGCACGATCGCTTCATAACGATGGCCGCCGCTGTCGACGTGGATCGTTCGGAAAACGGTGAGTCGCGGCGCGCGCGCACTCTTGTATCCCTGGGCCTCGACGCGCCCGCCCCCGGCGCGCAGCAGCGCAAGCACTTCGGCCAGCTGCATGGGCTGGCCATAGATATATCCCTGGACGTGGCTGCATCCGAGGCTGCGGACCAGCGCGAGGTCGTCGTGCGTCTCGACTCCCTCGGCGGTTGTTTCCATGTCGAGCGCGCTGGCCAGCCCCACGATCGAGGCGATGATCGCCGCGTTCATGCTGCTCTTGTCGGCCGCGCCGAGCACGAAACTCTGGTCGATCTTGATCTTGTCGAACGGCGCCTTCTTCAAATAGCCGAGCGCCGAATAGCCGGTGCCGAAATCGTCGAGCGCCAGCCGGACGCCGGTGCGTTTCAGCTTCTGGAACATCGCCAGATTTTCAGCGCTTTCGTCGAGGAAGACTCCCTCTGTGATCTCCAGTTCCAGCTGATCGGGGCGGATGCCCGCGCCCGACACCGCGTTCAAGATCGTCGCGGGCAGCGCCTCATTCGCAAACTGGCGGGGCGAGACGTTGACCGCGACGCGATAGCCGGGCCCAAGCGTCGCGATCGCGGCGCAGGCGGTGCGGATGATCCATTCGCCGATCGGGATGATCAGGTTCGATTCCTCGGCGATGGGAATGAACTTTTCGGGGCTGATCGTTCCCGCCGTCGCATGGCGCCAGCGGATCAGCGCCTCGAACCCCGAAATCCGTTCGTTTCCGACATCGACGATCGGCTGATAGAGCAGTTGCAACTCGTCCTTCGCCAGCGCGTCGCGCAGCGCATCCTCGATCGCCTTGCGTTCGCTCGCCTGGTTGTGCATCGCGTCGGCATAAAAACGATAAACGCCGCGCCCCGCATCCTTGGCGGCGTAGAGCGCGAGGTCGGCGTTGCGCACGAGCGCCGACGCGCTCAAGCCCTCGCCATCCGAAACAGCGATGCCGATTGACGAACCGATCCGCACCTGTTCGCCCTCGATCGCGAACGGCTTGGCCAGGCTCAGGATAATCGCATTGGCGATGGAGGCGATCTTGTCGGGGTGATTGATCTGCGGCAGCACGATCTGGAACTCGTCGCCGCCGAGCCGCCCGACCTGCCCCTTGTCGCCGACGATCTGGGTCAGCCGCCCGGCGACCTGCTGCAACAACTGGTCCCCGACGGGGTGCCCCAGCGTGTCGTTCACCGCCTTGAACCGGTCAAGGTCCATGAGCAGCAGCGCGCATGGCTGCGGCTGGCCGATATGCGTCCGCAGCGCACGTTCGAGCAGGTCGGTGATGTGCCGCCGGTTGGCGAGGCCGGTGAGCGTATCATAGCGTGCGAGCTGGTTGATCTCGCGCTCCGACCGTTTCTGGTCGGTCAGGTCGGTGCCGCTGCCGCGAAATCCCTGGAAATGGCCGAGTGCATTGCTGATAGGTTGGCCCGAAATCGACCACCAGCGCTCCTCGCCGGGCACGGCCGCCTGGACCGTCAGTTCCTTGAACGGCGTACGCGACGACAGGCTGAACCCCAGGGTGCGCTCTTCGCTTTCGTCGTTACCGATGCGTTTGCGGATGATGTCGGTAAAGGGTCGGCCGATCAGCTCGCCGAGCGGTCGGCCGAGCCGCGCCGCGATCGTCGGCGAGATGTAGACGAGCTGACCATCGCGATCGGTTTCCCAGAACCAGCCGCGCCCGGCGCGCTCGAAATCCCGCATCAGATTGAGCGCGCGCTGCTGCTCGCTCACCGCGCGGCGCGCCGCCGCCGTCGCGCGCCGCTGGTGGCGGACATCCTCGCGCATCATCACGATCAGCAGCGCGAGAAAGACCGCGCCCGCCAGCGCAAAGGGCCAGGACGCCGCACCGACCGCGCCGCCGAACGCCACCGCCCCGGCAAAGCTGAAGAACAGCGGCCGGACAATCGAGGCAGCCGAAGCAGCAACGAGCAACGACCCGATCTGGATTGCGACGAGGCCGTCGAAATGGCGCCCGCCGTCGGGCACCGCGATCGCGGCGAACATCGCTGCCGCATTGAACAGGGTGCCAAGCGCGACGAGCGCCGCCGAGAGCGTCGCGACCTGGCGCGCGCGCGCGGCAAGCGCGGGGGCGGGCGTGCGCATCGCCTGCCCGGTCACCGTCAGCACGGTGTCGCACATCAGCCCCACGGCCATCGTCAGCCATAGCGAAGGCCGGTCGAGAAAAGCTGCAACACCCGGCAGAATGGCAAAGGCCAAAAAGGCCAGCACGCGCCCGACCAGCACATAATGCCACAAGGTCGCGACGCGCAGCAATTGGGCGATGAATTCGGGTGAATCGAACAGCGATTCGCGCATCGCAAACTCGTCGCGTGACGGCCGGATGATGTTGCGCCGAACCCCCAATGCCTTGATCTTCCCCGCTCATTCGCCCACGCCGATCCACTGCGCGAAAGGGGGTTTCCAAAATCTTACCGGCGGCGCGTCGTTCGCGCCATTGCTGTGCCAAAACGGAAAGGCTTGGGTTTCGCTTCGCAACTTGTTATCATGGCGACGATCCGATGCCTGCCGTTCGCCTCTTTCCGCCCGACCGCTTTTTCGACCGCGCCCGATGGTCGCAAATCACGCGCCCGTCGTCGTGGCGCGGAATCTGGCTCGTCGCGCATGCCTGGATCGTCAGCATCGCGCTCGTCGGTCTCGCCGCCTGGTCGCAGAACCCGCTGGCCTGGGCATTTGCCGTGATCTTCGTCGGCGGGCGCCAGCTCGGCCTCGCCATATTGATGCACGATGCCGCGCACGGGGCGCTGCATCCCGACCGCAAGATCAACAATTTCCTCGGCCAGTGGCTGACGGGTGCTGCGGTCGGATCGGACCTCATCGCCTATCGCACCTATCACCTCCAGCATCACAAATATACGCAGCAGCCCGAAGACCCCGACCTCGCGCTGTCGAAACCCTTTCCCACCACGCGCGCAAGCCTGTGGCGCAAGGTCGTGCGCGACCTCACCGGACAGACGTTTTTCAAACAGCGCATGGCGCAGTTCGGATTCGCGCTCGTCGGCCTGAAAGCGATGCTGCGCGGCGAGGCGGGCGCAACAGCCGGTGCGAGTACCAGGGCGGGAACGCCGTTCAACAAGCAGTCCGACGACGGCATGACGTCACCGACGATCGACGTCGCGGGCGCGATGGCGGTGACGCGCGCGGTCGGACGCTTCCTTTTCGTGCAGGCGGTGCTGCTTGGGTTGTCCCTCGCGCTGTATGGCTGGACGCCCTACCTGCTCTGGCTGGCCGGATTGGCAACGACCTTCCAGCTTTATCTTCGCATCCGCAACATCGCCGAACATGCCTGCACGACCACCGGCAGCGACGATCCCTTCACCCACGCGCGCACCACCCGCGCGGGCTGGCTCGCGCGCGCGACGGTTGCTCCATATTGGGTGAATTATCACGCCGAACATCATCTGTTCATGGGCGTGCCCTGCTATCGGCTGCCGGAAGTTCACGCCGCGCTCGGCCGCGCCGGAAAACATCACGCAATGACGATCGCGCCCAGCTACGCCGCGGTGCTGCGACAGGTCACCACCGCGGCCTGAGGCTCTACACCATCATCATGGCGAGCGTGAGCAAGTCGGACCAGACGCCGCTGCCCATATTCGTTATCCGGCGAAGACCGGGCTGACGAGACGCTGACGAACAGGGAGGCGGTGTTTCGGTCAAACCCCGATCGCGCCTGGGGCCGATCGACATTCAGAAGCTGGCGAGTCGGAAATGGTGGTTTTCCGTGATCCGGAGCGCAGCGGGCTTTTGCACGCGAGCAGCGGAAGCGCACAAGGCCGCCATTTGCAGACCGCCAGAGCTGAATGGCGATTGTCCAAGAGCAGATTGCGCGAAATCTGAATCATCCGCTTCCCCGGGCGAAGACGAGGGCAGGCGGTGCAGATTTATGGCACGATGCTTTAGCGCTCGCGATATTCGGGCGCGCGTTTCTCCAGAAAGGCGGACAGCGCTTCCTTGTGATCCTCGGTCGCCGACAGGATCACCTGCTGCCGGTCCTCGATCGCCATCGCGGCGTCCAGGCTGGGCGCATCGAGGTTGAGGTTCAGCGCCTGCTTCGACAGGCGCAGCCCGTGCGGACTCGTCGCCAGCATCTCGTCGGCGAGCGCCAGCCCGCGATCCAGCAGCGCCTCCTCCGCCACGATCTCGCTCACCAGCCCGGCGCGCAGCGCGCGCTCGGCGTCGATGAAGCGCCCGGTCAGGATCATCTCGGCGGCCAAGCTCGCGCCGACCAGCCGCGGCAGGAAATAGCTCGACGCCATGTCGCACCCGCCCAGCCCGATGCGGATATAGGCGGCGTTGCAGCGCAGCGACGGCGCGGCATAGCGCACGTCCGACGCAAGCAGCAGCGACAGCCCGCCGCCGCACGCGGCGCCGTGCCCCAGCGCGATGACCGGCTGCGGACAGGCGCGCATCTTGCGATAGATATTGCCGATCCGCGTCTGCGTGCGCAGTGTGCGGAGCACCGGCGTTTCGTCGCCCGACCGATCCTCGTGAATATCCAGCCCCGCGCAGAAACCGGCCCCCGCGCCGCGCAGGATCACGACGCGCACCTCCGGCCGCTCCGCGAGCCCGCCGAAATAGGCGTTGAGTTCGTCGACCAGCGCCTCGTTCAGCGCGTTCAGCCGCGCGGGGCGGTTGAGCGTCGCGATCTCGACCGCGTCGCGCGCCTCGATCAGCAGCGCGCTCACAAGCTCTGCCCGTCGTCGATCGTGAACACGCTCCCCGTGATGCCCGCCGCGGCGTCGGAGCACAGCAGCAGCAGCGGCGCGTGCAGGTCACTCGCGGGGCGCATCCGCTGGCGCGGAAAGCTTTTCACCATCGCCGCGCCCGCGTCGCTCTCCAACAGTTCGGCGGTCATTTCGGATGCGAAATAGCCCGGCTGGATGACATTGACGCAGATCCCGCGCCGCGCCCATTCCCGCGCCAGCGCCTTGCCCAAATGGCGCACGGCCGCCTTGGTCGCGCCATAGACCGAGGTGGCCGGAAACACCTTCTCGGCGGTGATCGATCCGATCAGCACGATGCGCCCATGCTGCTTTTCGCGGCTTCCCGCCCGGTCGAGCCGTTTCGCGCCCTCGTTCGCGGTCAGGAACACGCCGCGGACATTGGCGGCGAGCAGGAAATCGACGTCTTGGGCCCACAGGCCCATCGCCATCTTCTCGGTCGCGACCCCGGCGTTGGCGACAATCGTGTCGACGGTGCCAAAGGCGACCTCGGCGGCGTCATAGGCGGCCCTGGTCGACGCTTCGTCGGTGACGTCCATGCCGACCGCGATCGCCTGTCCGCCCGCCGCCTCGATCGCCGCCACCTGCTCGGCCAGCTTGTCGGCGCGCCGCGCAGCGAGCACGACCCTGGCGCCCGCCGCCGCCAGCGCCCTGGCAAAACCTGCGCCCAGCCCCGACGACGCCCCCGTCACCAGCGCCACGCGCCCCGTCAGATCGAACTTCGGTTGCTCGGCCATGCGTCTCCCTTTCCCTGGCTTGCCCGGCCTTGGCGCCGACTGACGTTTACGTCAACCGCCCGAACCGATCGACGAAAAAGCGCCCCAAGGGGTTGACGAACGCATTTTGTTCCCTTAATGTTCTTCTCGTGCACAACGAACCTCATCCCCCGTCGCGGCTGCCAAGCGCGGCGGACGGGGGATAAAGGCTCCCTTCCCTCCCCTTCGGATCAATCCGCAACGGATCGGATAATGAAGCGGCAGCGCCGCATCTCGACCATAATGTCGGCGATCGCCCAGCTCGGGATACGCCGCCGCGCCCCTTGATCACTATGATCATATAGGATAGGGGGGTATATTATGACGCATCTCACTTCCCGCCCTGACCTCATCGCGCGCGTGCGCCGCATCGCGGGACAGGTTGCCGCCGTCGAAAAGGCACTCGCCGCCGATGCGCCGTGCGCGACGGTGCTGCACCGCGTCGCCGCGGTGCGCGGCGCGGTCAACGGCCTGCTCGCCGAGGTGATCGCCGAACATCTGAAGGACCATGTCGCGCTGCCGGGGCTCAGCGATGCCGAGCGCGCGACGGGGGCGGAAGATTTGCTCGCGGTGATCCGCCGCTACGCGAAATAGGGCGCCGCCATGTCCGACACCGCTCCCGCCCGCCATCGCCATGATTTTCTCGGCGCGTCGCACGACGACAATGCGCGGCGCACGCTGTGGGTCGTCGCGATCACCGCCGCGATGATGGTGGGAGAGATCGCCGCGGGTTACTGGACGGGGTCGATGGCGCTGCTCGCCGACGGTTTTCACATGGCGACCCATGCGGGCGCGCTCGGGCTGGCGGCGCTCGCCTATCGCTACGCCAAAAAGCATCGGCACGACCCGCGCTTCAGCTTCGGCACCGGCAAGGTCGGCGACCTCACCGGCTTCGCCTCGGCGCTGATCCTTGGCGTCTTTGCGATCGGCATCGCGGTCGAATCGACCTCGCGGCTGATCGACCCGGTGCGCGTCGATTTTGCGAGCGCAACGCTCGTCGCGGTGCTGGGGCTCGCGGTCAATATCGTCAGCGCGCTGCTCCTGATGGGCGGGCACCATCATCATCACGACCATGAGCATGGCCACGGGCACGATCACGCCCACGGCCATGACAATAATCTCCGCTCGGCCTATTTCCACGTCCTCGCCGACGCGCTGACCTCGCTGCTCGCGATCGCCGCGCTGCTCGCGGGGCGCTATCTGGGGCTCGGCTGGATGGACCCCGCGATGGGCATCGTCGGCGCGATCGTCATCGCGCGCTGGTCGTGGGGCCTGATGCGCGACACCGCCGCGATTCTGCTCGACGCCCACGACGAACGCGCCGCCGCCGCGATCCGCGCGCGCGTCGAGGCGGCGGGCGCCGAGGTCACCGACCTTCACGTCTGGCGCGTCGGCCCCGACGCGCGCGCCGCGATCGTCGAGGTCGCGGGCGCCGCCTCGGCCGCCGCGCTGCGCGAGCAGCTCGCGGGCGCCCCCGCCATCGCGCATCTGACGATCGCGGTGCGCTGATCCCGGACGCCTTATTGGCGATTCGATACAATCCGAATAGGCAGGACGGCGCTAAGAGCGCGTCGGCGTAAAGGGGGGGGGGGCAAGGACGATGGCGGCACCGTTCAGTTCCGGGCAGCTCAGATTTCTGAAAGCCTTGACCGAGGCCTTGTTCGACGGCGCGGCCATGGCCATCACCCCCGATCAGGTCGTGGCCAATATCGCCGAACTGTTCGGCAAGGTCGGCGGCACCAAGCTCGACGAGATGCGCGTCTCGCTCATCGCCACCGAGATCGCGCTCGGCCCGCTGTTTGTCGAGGTCGATGTCCGGACGCGCGCCGAACGCATCGCCGACCGGCTGCGCGACAGCCGCATTGATCTGTTTCAGGACATGGGACGGCTGCGCGGCATCGTCTATGCCTGCTATTATGGCCACTGGCTGCCCGGCGATCAGGACGACAATGTCGCGAACCCCGTCCACCGCCAGATCGGTTTCGCGCTCCCCAGGTTCCGCGCACGCGGCCCGGACGACGTCCCGATCGCGCCCGTTCAGGGCCGCGAGATCGACCCCGCGCACATCCTGACCGCCGACGGTGTCGGCGACGAATATGACGTGATCGTCGTCGGTTCGGGCGCGGGCGGCGCGGTCGCCGCCTATAACATCGCGGCGCAGGGCTATAAGGTGCTGATCGTCGAAGCCGGCCCATTCTATCCCAGCCATGCGATCACCCACCACGAACTCGACATGATCGCGAATCTTTACAAGCATGGCGCGGTGCAGACGACGACCAACCGTGATTTCGTCGTCTTCCAGGGGCGCTGCGTCGGCGGATCGTCGACGATCAACAATGGTATCTGTTTGCGCGTGAACGAGCCCGGCCGCACACATCCCGACGCGCCGGACGTGCTCGCCAAATGGGCGAGCATCGGCGCACCCATCGACCGTGCCGCCTTTCATGCCAGCTATGACGCGGTGCAGGCGATGCTCGGCATTGCCCGCATCGAACCGCGCAGCGGGCGTCACAACGGCCCGCACCTGATGAACGGCTGGCGCGCCTATGCCGAAGCCTCGATCGACCCCAGGGACAAGCGCGCGGTCGCCGACTGGTTCGACAAGAACTTTGGGCCGCCGAACACGCCCAATGCCTGCGCTTATTGCGGCTATTGCAATGCGGGCTGCGCCTATGGCCGCCGCATGGGCGTCGCGCAAACCTATCTGCCGCAGGCGTGCCGCGACCATGGCGCGCGCATCCTGCCCGGCACCAAGGTCCAGCAGATATTGTGGCAGACCGCGATCGACGGGCGGCGCGAAGCCGAGGCGGTGCGACTCGTCCTGCCGGGTGGATCGTCCCGCCTCGTCCGCGCGCGCGTCGGCGTCGTCGTCGCCGCGGGCACGATCGCCTCGTCGAAACTGCTCGACCGCAGCGATATCGATCATACCGGCTATCAGGTCTCGCTCAACGTCGCCTCGCCCGTCGTCGCGCTGATGCCGCCGGGCGTCGGCGGCGATGCGTGGGACGAGGATCAGATGTCGAGCTATGTCGATTGCGGCGACTTCCTGCTCGAAAGCCATTTCCAGCCGCCGATGTCGATGGCCTCGCTGATGCCGGGCTGGTTCGCCGAACACGCCGCGCGCATGAAAAATTACGGCCGCGTCCATTCGGCGGGCATCCTCTTTCCTGCCGACCGGCGCGGCCGGATCGTCGATGGCAAGCTCAGGTTCCGTCTCGATACGGGCGACGAGCTGCCGCTGCTCCGTCGCGCGATGGCGACGCTGACCAAAGTGCATTTCGCCGCCGGGGCGCTCGAATGCTATCCCGCGCTGGCAAGGGGTCAGACGGTGACGCCCGACATGGATGTCGACGCTTTTTTCGACGCCGCGATCCGCGAACAGGATGATGTCACCCTGTCGAGCAGCCACCCGCACGGCGGCAATGCGATGAATGAAGACCCGCAGCACGGCATTGTCGACCTGAACTGCCGCGTCCACGGCACCACCAACGTCCTCGTCACCGACGCCAGCGTCTTCCCCAGCTGCATCCGCGTCAATGCGCAATGGACGACGATGGCGATGGCGCATTATGCGACGGCGCGCGGCGACCCGTTTCGGTAGCGCCGACGCCGCCACAGAGGCAAGCCATCCGCGTCCTTTGCGACTTTACGAGAAAAGGCGGACAGCGACGAATTCAAAGAACCGGTCCGCAGGCCGGCACAGCGGAACAGGGCAGGAAAGCGACAGTTTTCCGCTTGTCCTCAACCTCGTCGCCCCGGCCGAGTCCGCAATGGCGATGAAGGAAAGCGGGGGTTCAACACTCCACGACGCTGACCGCGAGCCCCCCCTTCGACGTTTCCTTATATTTGTCGCGCATGTCGCGGCCGGTTTGCAGCATCGTCGCGATCACCGTGTCCAAACTCACCACATGCGTGCCGTCGCCGATCATCGCGATGCGGCTGGCGTCGATCGCCTTGATCGCGCCCATCGCGTTGCGTTCGATGCACGGGATCTGGACGAGACCGCCAATCGGATCACAGGTGAGGCCGAGATTATGCTCCATGCCGATCTCGGCGGCATTTTCGACCTGCGCGTTGGTGCCGCCCAGCGCCGCGGTCAGCCCCGCCGCCGCCATCGAGCAGGCGACGCCGACCTCGCCCTGGCAGCCGACCTCGGCGCCCGAGATGCTGGCATTGCGCTTGTAGAGCGCGCCGACCGCGCCCGCGGCGAGCAGGAAGGTGCGCACCCCCTTCGCGTCGCCGCGGTAGCTGCGCCTGTAATAGCGGATCACCGCCGGAATGATCCCCGCCGCGCCGTTGGTGGGCGCAGTGACGACCTTGCCGCCCGCGGCATTCTCCTCGTTCACCGCCATCGCCCACAGGTTGATCCAGTCCATCATCGCCATCGGATCGGACAGATTCGCCTCATGCCGTTCGCGAATGTCGGCGGCGATCTGCGGCGCGCGGCGCTTGACCTTGAGCCCGCCGGGGAGCGTGCCGGTGCTTGAGCAGCCCGCGTCGATCGACGCGTCCATCGCGGCGGCGATTTCGTCGAGCCCCGCCTCAACCTCCTCAATGCTGCGATGAACCAGCTCATTCTCGAGCATCATTTCGGCGAAACTCTTGCCCGACGCCGCACCCATGGCGAGCAGATCGGCGCCCGAGGTAAAGGCGAACGGAAGCTCGACCTCATCCTCCGCCCCGCGGCTGTTGCGCCCCGCTTCGTCCTCGTCGACGACGAAGCCGCCGCCGATCGAGAAATACATGCGTTTGGCGAGGATTTCTCCCTCGCCATCGCGCGCGGTGAAGCTGAGCGCATTGCTGTGAAACGGCTGGCGCTGGCGCATCTGGAAATGCAGATCACGCACGGGCTGAAAGCGGACGCGCTGGCGGCCGAGCAGATAGAGGAAACCTTCGCTTGTCGCGCGGTCCCAATGCGCCTTGATCGCGGCAAGGCTGGTCGAGGCGGGGATTTCGCCGGCAAGGCCCGCGACGACCGCGGTGTCGGCGGCGTGGCCCTTGCCCGTCAGCGCGAGCGAGCCATAAAGGTCCGCCTCGACATGCACGGTTTTGCCGAGCAGCATCTGCTCGTCGAGCCAGACGGTGAAGCGCCGCGCCGCAACCATCGGCCCGACGGTATGCGAGCTGGAGGGACCGACACCGATTTTGAAGAGTTCAAACAGGCTGATCGTCATGGCGGCGCGTATAGAGGCGGCGGCGTCATGGCGATAGATAGCAGTTCAGTTTTCGTTACGGCTTCGGGGAAATCCTCCCTGTCGCGAAGCGACGGGGGAGTCGCAGACGGCGCGCAGCGCCAGCGGGACCGCCGAAGGCCGTGGAGGGGCGGCGACGTCGCGCCATAGCCCCTCCGTCAGCGCTTCGCGCTGCCGCGTCCCCATGGCTTCGCCACAGGGAGGAGCATTTTTTTACGCCGGATAGGTCCAGCTGCCGTCGCGCGCGAGATTCTCCGCCGCGAAATCCCAGTTGAGCAATTCGTCGACCACCGCGTCGACATAGGCCGGACGCAGATTCTTGCGGTCGATATAGTAGGCATGTTCCCACAAGTCGATGACGAGCAGCGGCTTGATGCCGGCGACGAGTTCGGTGCCCGCGTCGTGCGTGTCGGTTACCGACAGCGTTCCGTCGCGCGAGACGAGCCACGCCCAGCCGGAGGCGAAGTGATTGACGGCGGTTTCCTTGAGCTTTTTCTTGAGCGCGTCCAGCGACCCGAAATCGCGGTCGATCGCGGCGAGGAGATCGCCCTTGGGTTCGGTCTTCGTCGGGCTCAGACTTTCCCAGTAAAAGGCGTGATTCCACGACTGCGCCGCATTGTTGAACAGAGCCTTGTTGCCCGACCCTTCGGCGTGATGGACGATTTCTTCGAGCGGCTTGTCCGCCAGCTCGGTGCCCTCGATCGCGGCGTTGACCTTGTCGACATAGGCCTTGTGATGCTTGCCATGGTGCGTCGCCAGCGTGTCGGCCGAAATATGGGGCGCGAGCGCGTCCTGAGCGTAAGGGAGGGGAGGATGGGCGATCGTCATGGCAGTCTCCATATTGTTTTGAGATGTTTGCGGGCTTTAACTCGGTATCGCGTGCGAGGGTTGCAACCCCGTGACGGGGAAATTTTCGTATGTCCCGTCATTGCGAGGAGCGAAGCGACGAAGCAATCTCCAGCCATCGACGCCACGCCACGCCGATGGCTGGAGATTGCTTCACTCCGCTCGCAATGACGAACGCGGCTAGGTCACCATCGCCCGCAGCGTCGCGATCCGGTCGGCCTCCTCGGCGGGCTTGTCGCGGCGGATGCGCGAAATGCGCGGGAAGCGCATCGCGAGGCCCGACTTGTGCCGCTTGCTGCTGTGGATCGAGTCGAACGCGACTTCGAGCACGAGCGACTTTTCGACCTCGCGCACCGGGCCGAAGCGGTTCAGCGTGTTGTCGCGCACGAATCTGTCGAGCCATTTCAGCTCCTCGTCGGTGAAACCCGAATAGGCCTTTCCCACGGGCAGCAACTCACCCGCGTCGGACCAGCAGCCGAAGGTGTAATCCGAATAGAAGCTCGCGCGCCGCCCGTTGCCGCGCTGCGCATACATCATCACGCAATCGGCGGTGAGCGGGTCGCGTTTCCATTTATACCAGAGCCCGGCGCGGCGCCCCGCCACATAAGGTGCATCGCGGCGTTTGAGCATCACCCCCTCGATCGCCGCGTCGCGCGCGCCGGCGCGGCGCTCGGCGAGGTCGTCGAAATCGCGTGCCTCGATAATCTGCGACAGGTCGAAATGGCTGGCGGCGAGGCGCGGGACGAAGCCCTCCAGCTGCCGCCGCCGCTCGGTCCATGGCAGGGGGCGCAGGTCACTGCCGTCGACCGCGAGAAGATCGTAGACGCGCACGAACGCCGGATAGTCGGCGAGCATCTTTTTGGGCACCGTCTTGCGGCCGAGGCGTTGTTGCAAAGCATTGAAGCTCGCGGCTTGCCCACCCTGCGCATCGCCGCGCACGAGCAGTTCGCCGTCGATCACCGCCTCCTGGTCGAACGCCGCGACCAGTTCGGGAAAGGCCGCGCTGATCTCCTCGCCGCCGCGGCTGTAGATGCGCGTCGCGCCGCCGCCGCGGACGATCTGGACGCGGATGCCGTCCCATTTCCATTCGGCGGCATAGTCGGCGAGGTCGACGCGCTCCTCCTCCAGCGGATGCGCGAGCATGAAGGGGCGAAAAAAGGCGACGTCGGCCAGGTCGGGGCGCGCCGCCCTCCCCTCGCCCCACGCAAAGAGCGGCGCATAGGGCGGCGGGATCGCGTGCCACAGCTCCTCGACATCGTCGATCGCCAGGTCGAACGCCTGGGCAAACGCCTGTTTCGCGAGCCGCGCCGACACGCCGACGCGCATCCCGCCGAGCGCGAGCTTGAGCAGCGCGTAGCGGCCGTCGGCGTCGAGCCGGTCGAGCAAGGACGCGAGGATCGCCGGAGCGTCGGAGCGCGTGGCAGCGGAAAGCGCATCGACGGCCTGGGACACGCTTAATTCGCCCTCCCCTTCGGGGGAGGGCAGCGAGACTTGGGAGCTTTGCTCCCTAGTTGCAGCGGGTGGGGTCCATCGGCCTTGCGCAAGGCCGATGGACCCCACCCCAACCCCTCCCCTGAAGGGGAGGGGCTTTCCAGACTCCGGCCACAGCAACGCCGCGGTCTCGGCCGTATCGCCGACGAAATGCCGCGACAGGCGGAACAACTCCTCGTCCACGCGCGTCGCGAGCAAGGCGCGCACCATCCCTGCCTTCACCGCCGGAAAGTCGAGGCTTTCGGTCAGCGCCGCGATCGCCCAGCCGCGATCGGGATCGGGCGTGTGGCGCAGATAATCGACGATCAGCGCGAGCTTCGTATTGCGCGACCGCGTGTAGATCAGCCGGTCGATCAGCGCGGCAAAGGCCTTCACGCCTCTTCCTCCAGATCGCGGCCGACGAGGTGCAGCGCGCGCGCCTTGCGCTGGGTGAGTTCGCACCAGCGCAAAAGGCCGTCCTCGCTGCCATGGGTGATCCACGTCTCGCCGGGGTTCACCTCGGCGATCGTCGCGGTCAGCTCGTCCCAGTCGGCATGGTCCGAAATGACGAGCGGCAGTTCGACCATCCGCTGCCGCGCGCGCTGGCGGACGCGCATCCACCCCGATGCCATCGCGGTCACCGGGTCGGGCAGCCGCCGCGACCAGCGGTCGTTCAATGCCGAGGGCGGCGCGACAACGATCTGCCCCGCCATTTCCGCCTTGTCGGTTTCGCCGACCGGCCGCAGCTCGCCAAGATCGACACCGTGCCCGGCATAGAGCGCACACATTTTTTCCAGCGCGCCGTGGATATAGATCGGCGCATCCCACCCCGCGCCGCGCAGTTCGGCGATCACCCGCTGCGCCTTGCCCAGCGCATAGGCGCCCACGAGGACGCAGCGGTCGGGTTCGGCGCGCACCGCGCCGACCAGCTTGGCGATCTCGCCCTCCGTCGGCGGATGGCGGAACACCGGCAGGCCGAAGGTCGCCTCGGTGACGAAGATGTCGCACGGCACCACCTCGAACGCCGCGCAGGTCGGGTCGGCGCGGCGTTTGTAATCGCCTGTGACGACGATCCGCTCGCCCGCATATTCCATCAATATCTGCGCGCTGCCGAGCACATGCCCGGCGGGATGAAAGCTGAACCGCACGCCGCCGCGCTCGAATCCGTCGCCATATTTGACCGCCAGATTCTGGCTTGCTTCGGCATCGACGCCATAGCGCAGCGCCATGATCGCGAGCGTTTCGGGGGTCGCGAACACCGCGCCATGGCCGCTGCGCGCATGATCGGCGTGACCATGCGTCACCGCAGCGCGTTCAACCGGGCGCGACGGGTCGATCCACAGATCAGCGGGCCTCACATAGATGCCGCCCGGATGCGGCTCGATCCAGGTCGTCGCCCTTGGCATCGGCCGCTGCGGTCAGGCCTCGCGCCACCGGGCGGGGAGCGTGATGTCGACGATCAGCCCGCCGGGTTCCCAGCGCCGCGCGATCGTCCCGCCCAGATTGTTTCTGACGCTGCGTTCCATCAGCAAGGTACCGAAACTCGTCCGCTCGGGGGGTGTGATTTCGCGGTCGGCGCCGCTTTCGGCCCAGGTCAGGCGAAAGCGGCGGTCGTCGGCGCCTTCTTCGTCCTGCGACCAGCTGACCTTCACCTCGCCGCGTTCGCCCGACAATGCGCCATGCTTGGCGGCATTGGTCGCCAGTTCGTTGAACAGCAGCGCCATCGCCACCAGCGCATTTTCGGGGAGCAACAGGTCTGGCCCCGACCAGCGGATACGCGGAAAGCTCGCCTCCACCTCGCGCAGCAGCGCGTGCATCGACCCGGTCATGAAATTGGCGCCGAGCAGCACATTCTGCGCGCGGTTGAGCGCGTCGAGCCGGCTGCTGATCCGTTCGACATAATCGTCGACGTCGCGCGCCGCGTGGCGGGTGAGCGAGATGATCGCGCCGACCGTCGCGAACAGGTTGCGCATCCGGTGATGCAGTTCGCGCATCAACAGATTGGCGTTTTCCTGGCGGCTTTTCTGTTCGGTGATGTCGATGCTGACCCCGGTCAGGATCGCATCGTCGGTTCTGACGTCCCAGTCGGCGTGCACCGCGATCCAGCGCACCCCGCGTTCGGGATGCAGGATGCGATATTCGGTCGCATAATGGCCGCCATTTGCAACCGACTCGCCCAGCACGCCGCGCACGGCTTCGCGGTCGTCGGGGTGGAGACGGTCGAAGAAGCCGTCGACATGCGCCAGCGCGGTCGCATAGTCGGCGCCCCAAAGTTCGGCCACCGCCCCGCTCCAGAGGATCGTGCCGGTGCGCGCATCGTAGCGCCATGTCGCGATGCCAGAAAAATCGAGCGCGCGTTCCAGCGTCCGCCGCGCTTCGTCGCGTTCGCCGACGATCCGGCGCAGGTCGGCCTCGGCCATCACCAGCGCGGCGAAATCCTGAAGCCGCTCGACCTCGCGCGGGCTGGGCGCCGCACGCGGTTTGCGGTCGATGATGCAGAGCGTGCCGAGGATCGCACCATTATAGGCGAAGAGCGGCACCCCGGCATAAAAACGGACGTGGGGCTCGCCCGTCACGAGCGGATTGTCGCGAAAGCGCGGATCGCTGACCGCGTCGCCGACGATGAGCGGCTGTTCGTCCTCCACGACATGTTCGCAGAAGCTGATATCGCGCGGCGTCTCCCGAACGTCGAGGCCGTGCGCCGACTTGAACCACTGGCGGCAGTCGTCGACGAGCGAGATGAGCGCTATCGGGGCGTCGAACAGGTCCGCGACCAGCTTGGTCACCCGGTCGAACGCCGGTTCGGCGCCGGTATCGAGCAGATGATATTCGCGCAGCGTTTCGACCCGTCGCCGCTCGCTCTCGAAGCGTTCGTCGTTGGTTTGCAGCAAATCCCGTCCCCCACGCGCCACCGATGTGGCCCGCGCCGCATCGCTCATGTCCCCAGGCGGCCGCTCTGCCATGAACTTGGTCCTAAAAAAACAATGTTGCCGCCCGGAGTGCGAAACGGCACGATTTCACCAACTTGCCCCTACCGCCACGGCGCGACCCGGCTGACTCTACGCATCAGCACGCGACGGGTTGCACCCGCCGCCAAGGAACCGAAAGGCGGCGAGGGCGTATCCAGTCGCAAAGGGAGGCGATTTGATGAGTTTGGGCGACGAAATCCGTGGGCATCTTCCCTATTTGCGCCGCTACGCGCGCGCGCTGACCGGCAGCCAGCAGCATGGCGACAATTTTGTCCATGCGCTGCTGGAAGTGATCGTTGCGGCGCCGGACGAGTTCCGCAGCGGCGCCAGCACCCGCATCGACCTGTACCGGAGTTTCCACCGCATCTGGGAAAGCGCCTATATCGACGATGGCGAGGGCAGCGACGACGCCGAAAACGTCCTCGTCCGCGCCGCGCACCAGCGGCTTCAGCAGATGACGCCGCTTGGGCGGCAGATCCTGTTGCTCACCGCGCTGGAGGGCTTTTCGGTCGAGGAAGCGGGACAGATCACGGGAACCGACACGGCGACGGTCGAATCGCTGCTTGCCGACGCGGTGGCTGACCTCGACCGCGAATCGCGCACCTCGGTGCTCATCATCGAGGACGAGCCGCTGATCGCGATGGAACTCGAACAGATCGTCCGCGGACTCGGCCACGATGTCGCCGCGATCGCAACGACGCACGAAGATGCGGTCGCGGCGTTCGAGAACACCGACGCCGGGCTGGTGCTTGCCGACATCCAGCTCGCTGACGGATCGTCGGGGATCGACGCGGTGCAGGATATTTTGGCACACGCGCCAGTGCCCGCCATCTTCATCACCGCCTTTCCCGAGCGGCTGCTCACCGGCGGACGGGTCGAACCGACCTTTCTCATCTCCAAGCCGTTCCGCGAAAATACGGTGCGCGCCGCGATCAGCCAGAGCCTGCTCTTCACGCCCCAGCTCGCGGCATAGCATCGACACGATTTGCGGCATCGGTCGGCGAAAGCCCGAAAAAAAACTCAGTCCGGCGTCGGCGCACCACCCGTCAGCTCGTCGACATGGTCCATGATCGCGCGGAAGGCTTCGTTCGACGGCAATTCGTCGCTGCTCCGCCGCGGCATTTCGCCGCTTTCCAGGATCGCCTGGAGCGCCGCGCGTCCGCGCGACACGCGGCTTTTCATCGTGCCGATCGCGCAGCCGCAGATCGCTGCGCCTTCCTCATAGCTCAGCTGTCCCGCGCCGATCAGGATCAACGCTTCGCGCTGGTCGACGGGCAGCATCAACAGCGCGCGTTGAACGTCGGCGAGGTGGAGGCTGTCGTCCTGGTCGTCGGGCGCCACGAGCAGACGTTCGGCGGCGAGCTCGTCATATTCGGCGGTGAACTTCCTGCGCCGCATCTGCGACAGAAAACAGTTGCGCAGAATGACGAAAGCCCAGCTTTTCATGCTCGCAGGGCCGGGCACATATTGCGCGCGCGCCTTCCACGCCTTCAGCATCGTTTCCTGCACCAGATCGTCGGCCAGATCCGCATTGCCCGTCAGGCTGCGCCCGAAGGCGCGCAGGTGCGGCAGCATCGCCGCCAGCTCCTGCTTGAAGCTGGCGTCGTCGAGCGGTTGGGGCGTTATGGTGCTGATAAGAATCCCTTTGCCTGACGGTCGATTTTTCGCTGGCGTATGACGGGCTTAGCGCGCTCGCCGGTCATTGCAAGGGCGCCTGCCCGCCGGACGGCGGCGGGCGGCGGCCGAGCGCGACGAAATTGCCGAGCATCCGCTCGAACTCGGGATCGAGCCGGCCGTTCGCCGCCAGTCGGGCGAACTCCGCCTCGTGGCCGTGAAAGGCGGGTTCGTACAGCATGGCCCAGTCGGCGAAATCGCGTCGCTCGATCGCGCGGCGCCGGATTTCGATCATCCCGCTGTGCCGCGAATCGTCCCGAATCACCGCCAGGCAAGCATCGACGCGATCGGCAGGCCCTTCGAGCAATTGCATGAAATTATGCCCGTTATAGATGAGCGCGCCGGTCAGCGCGTCGCGGGCATTGTTGCGGCGCGAACTCGTCAATATGGCGTTGATGTCGGCGGGTGAAAGCAGCGGGTCGGCGACGCTGACATAGATTACGGAAAGCAAGTGGTCACGCTCCAGTCGTTCGGCGCAATGGCCCTACCGTGTGACCCCTCACAGGCGCCTGATTAGGACGAGTGTGGCTTCCTGGCAACGCATTCGTCGCAAAAATCGGGTGGCGGGGGAACCCTGGGCGTATTTCCTCGTTGCTCTCGCATGGCAACGCAAGGCAACAAAGGAATGGATGACAAGGGGTCACCGCGACCCCTGGGCGCCGATGCGCCGCGCCGCGCGCAGGGAAGCTTTCCCGGGACGCATGGCGACGAATGGCATCGCACGCTGACCGGGCGGCAGGCGCCCGAACCGGTGAGCGCGAAACTGCGCATGATCTATGGCAATATCGTCGCCGAGCCATTGCCCGACCATATGCTCGACCTGCTTGCGCAGATCGAGCAAACAAGCCCCAAATCATAATGACCGCCCCCACCGCCGCCGCCTCGCGGCCGCAGGCCGACGCGCTTTCGGACAGCGAATTCAAGGCCCTGCTCGCGGACGTCATTCCCCATCTGCGCGCCTATGGCCGCAGCCTCTCGGGCAACCCCGACCTCGCCGACGACCTGACACAGGACACGATGGTCAAGGCGTGGGCGTCGCGCGACCGGTTCGAGCGCGGCACGTCGATCAAGGCGTGGACCTTCGTGATCCTGCGCAACACCTTTCTGTCGCAGATGCGCCGCAACAAGTTTGTCGGCGAATATGACGAAACCGCCGTCGAACGCTCCATGTCGACCCCCGCAAGCCAGGAGGAAAGCGGCGAAATGGCCGACCTGCAACGCGGGCTGATGGAATTGCCGCAGGATCAGCGCGAGGCGCTGATCCTGGTCGGCGCGGGCGGCATGTCGTACGAGGAAGCGGCGAGCATCTGCGGCTGCGCGCTTGGCACGATGAAAAGCCGCGTGTCGCGCGCGCGCGCCGCGCTCGAGGACATCATGGCGCGCGGCCAGTTCGCGCAGAAGCGCGCCGACACGCCGCCCGCAAGCGAAGCAGTCGATGCGATCATGGACAGCGTCGAGGAAATCGCCGCGCGCCGCGAGGCGGCGAACCGGTAATGGCCCGTCGTCCCCGCGAAGGCGGGGGCCGTCGGCGGTTTACGCCACGCCGCCGGGCAAGGCTTCCAGCGGCCCCGCCTCCACGGGGGCGACGGATGGTTTCACGTCCCTCGACAACGGCGCGCCGCTGCGTCAAAACAACAGCTCTTCCCCAGCCAAGCGAGATTTTCCGATGAGAAATCTTCCTCCCCTTGCTTTGATCGCCGCGCTTGCGGTGGCCGCCTGCTCGGCGCCGGCGAGCACGAAAGCCGCGTCCGCCGACGCCGCCGCGCTCGACGCATCGGGCGACCATCCCGCCGCCCCGCTCGCCGATGCCCCCTTCACGGTGCAGGAGGTCGCGCGCTTCGACGAGCCCTGGGCGATGACCTTCCTGCCCGGCACCCGCGCCGCGCTGGTCACCGAAAAAGCAGGCAAGCTGAAACTGTGGCAGGAAAGCGGCCCGACGCTCGACGTCGCGGGGACTCCCGCGGTTGCCTATGGCGGCCAGGGCGGCTTCGGCGACGTCATCGTCGCGCCCGATTTTGCGACCACCGGCACGATTTACCTGAGCTGGGTCGAAGCGGGCCGCGACGGCACCTATGGCGCGGTCGCGGGCCGCGCAAAGCTGGTCCAGGGCGCCGCACCGCGCATCGAGGGGCTGGAGATCATCTGGAAACAGGCGCCGAAGGTCACGGGCCGCGGTCATTATTCGCACCGCCTCGCCTTCTCGCCCGACGGCAAATATCTGTTCATCGCCTCGGGCGAACGGCAAAAGTTCGACCCGGCGCAGGACATGACGGGCAATCTCGGCAAGATCGTCCGCCTCAACCCCGACGGCAGCGTCCCCGCCGACAATCCCTTTGCCGGCGAAGACGGCGTTACGGCCCAAATCTGGTCGCTGGGCCACCGCAACATCCTGGGCCTCGCCTTCGACGGTGCCGGGCGGCTGTGGAATCAGGAAATGGGGCCGCGCCACGGCGACGAGGTCAATCTGGTCGAGGCAAAGGCCAATTATGGCTATCCGATCGTGTCGAACGGCGACCATTATGACGGCCGTGACATCCCGGACCATCCGACGCGCCCGGAGTTTGCGGCGCCAAAGCTGTGGTGGAACCCCGCGGTCTCGCCAGCCGGGCTCGCCTTTTATGGCGGCGACCTTTATCCGGGCTGGAAAAACAGCCTGTTGATGGGCGCGCTGTCGGGCGAGGGACTGGTGCAGATGCGGATCGACGGCGAAGCGCTCCACAAGGCGGGGCGCTGGGACTTCGGCACGCGCATCCGCGAAGTGGAGGTGCGCGATGACGGCACCGTCTGGCTGCTCACCGACGGCGACGACGGCAAGCTGGTGAAGCTGGTGCCGAAAGGATAAGAGCCGCCGCATGTTCCGCGGTTTCCTCACCCGGCGCGCCGAATGGCCCGCGCATATCCCCGATCCCGACGCGCCGCCGCCGCTGAAGCTCTTGTGGCGCGAAGTCGGGGCGCTGGCGCGCGCGGTGGCCGCCCGCATCCGCCCGCTGCCGCCCGAGCCCAATCCCGACAGCGACCATCCGCCCGTCATGGTGCTTCCGGGGTTCCTGTCGGGCGACTGGGCGACCAAGGGGCTGCGCGCCGACCTCCGCCGCGCGGGCTTTCGCTGCTATGCCTGGGGCCTCGGCTTCAACCGCGGCGCGACCCCCGACATCATCGAACGGATCGACACCCGCGTGCAATGGATCATCGACCGCACCGGCTATGCGCCCGCGCTGGTGGGGTGGAGCCTTGGCGGCATTTATGCGCGCGAATATGCGAAGCGCCACCCCGACAAGGTCGCGCGCGTCGTCACGCTGGGCTCGCCCTTTTCGGGCAGCCGCCGTGCCAATCGCGCCTGGCGGCTCTATCACCTGATCGCGCGCCACCCGGTCGACAATCCGCCGATCGACTTTCACCCCGCGCCGCGCCCCGAAATGCCGACCTTCGCGCTCTGGTCAAAGCATGACGGCGTCGTCGCGGTGAACAGCGCGCGCGGCCAGCCGCACGAAAGCGACCGCGCGGTCGAGGTCGATTGCAGCCATATGGGCTTTGCCTATGCCCCCACCTCGGTCGCGGCGATCGTCAAGGCGCTAACCGAAGAGGTAACGCCGTCAGCGTGATCCGCTCGGCGCCATGGGCGCATGGCGAGGACCGCGCGTTCGCGAGCCAGGCTCGCCCCGCCGCAAGTCGACCGCAGGGATAATGGTCAGTCGACCGCCTTGACGATCAAACTCGCGTTGGTGCCGCCGAAACCGAAGCTGTTGTTGAGCGCGGCGCGCACCTTGCGCTTCCTGGCGACCTTGGGAACCAGGTCGGCGCCTTCGGTGCCCTCGTCGGGATTGTCGAGGTTGAGCGTCGGGGGCACGATCTGGTCGCGGATCGCGAGGATGCAGAAGATCGTCTCGACCGCCCCCGCGCCGCCGAGCAGGTGGCCGATCGCCGACTTGGTCGAGCTCATCGACACATTGGCCATCGCGTCGCCGAACAGCCGCTTCACCGCACCCAGCTCGATCGTGTCGGCCATCGTCGAGGTGCCGTGGGCGTTGATATAGTCGATGTCGGCGGGGGTCATGCCCGCCTTTTTCAGCGCCGCGCTCATCGAGCGGAAGGCGCCGTCCATTTCCGGGTCCGGTGCGGTGACGTGATAGGCGTCGCCCGACAGGCCGTAACCGACGACTTCGGCGTAGATTTTCGCGCCGCGCGCCCTGGCGTGCTCATATTCCTCAAGCACGACGACGCCCGCGCCCTCGCCCATCACAAAGCCGTCGCGGTCCTTGTCATAGGGGCGGCTCGCCTGTTCGGGACGATCATTATAGCTCATGTTGAGCGCGCGCGCCTGCGCGAAGCCGGCGATGCCGATCGGGCAGATCGTCGCCTCGGCGCCGCCCGCCAGCATGATGTCGGCATCGTCGTCACGGATCATCCGCGCCGCGTCGCCGATCGAATGCGCGCCGGTCGAACAGGCGGTGACGACCGCGTGGTTGGGGCCTTTCAGGCCATATTTGATGCTGACCTGCCCCGAAATGAGGTTGATGAGGCGGCCGTGGACGAAATGCGGCGACACGCGGCCCGGCCCCTTTTCGGCGAGCAAGAGGCTTTCGCTTTCGATCCCCGGCAGGCCGCCGATGCCCGATCCGATCGAGCAGCCCGCGCGGACCTTCTGTTCCTCGGTCAGCTCGGTGAGCCCCGCATCCTCGAGCGCCTGGCCCGCGGCGTCGATGCCATAGATGATGAAGGGGTCGACCTGGCGCTGTACCTTGTGATCGACGCGCTTGCCGGGATCGAAGCCATATTCGTGATCGGCGGGCTTCACTTCGCACGCGATCGTGCATTTCTGGTCCGAGGCGTCGAACTTCGTAATCGGGCCCGCGCCCGATTTGCCCGCGATCAGATTTTTCCAGCTGGTTTCAACATCGCCGCCCAGCGGCGTCACCAAACCCAAACCCGTCACCACAACCCGGCGCATAGTCATTCCTTTCGTCGGCCCTGTTCCCTCAGGGTGCCGCTTCATATGATTTGCATCGTCAACCCGACGGAGGCCGGGGTCTCGCCCTCGCGACCTGTGACCGCCGAACCGGCGAGATCCCGGCTTTCGGCCTTTCGGCTGAAGCTTACCCCGAGCGACTGCCAAGGCAGCCGAAGGGCCGGGATGACGGATGTAGCGCTGTGCCAGGCTACATCCATAAAAAAAGCTTCCCGGCCACCGCGCACAAGCGCTCGGGACCGGGAAGCCGGAAACGCGTGGACGGCTCCGGCATGGCCGGACCGCAGAGCCTTAGCCCTTGTTCGCTTCGATATAGTCGATCGCGTCCTTGACGGTGGCGATCTTTTCCGCCGCATCGTCAGGGATTTCGACCCCGAATTCTTCCTCGAACGCCATCACCAGTTCGACGATGTCGAGGCTGTCGGCGCCCAGATCGTCGATGAAGCTCGCTTCTTCGGTGACCTTGTCGGCTTCGACGCCCAGATGTTCGACGACGATCTTTTTAACCTTTTCGGCCGAATCGCTCATGCACAGTTCCTTTTTCTGACCTGTTCGTGAATGTTGGAAATTGCCCTAGTGTCCATGCGCGGGGCTGGCAAGAGGGCTGGCGCGGACCACCCGCCGATGCGGCCTGTCATCCCTGTCGCATTGCCCGAAACGCGGGCGCGCCCCTTTCCGCCCCTCTGGCGCCCGTCGCCGAAATAGGCACCGCGATCCCCGCGCGCAAGACCGGGCGCCGCGAATAATCGGCGCGCGGAGGCTCAGCCCGCCGGGGGGCCGACGACGCCGGATTGGCGCAGAGCCGCCGACGCCCGCGCGATCACCGTCGGCGTGATCATGAAGCGGCCGAGCACCTGTTCGGGCGACGCTTCGGCGGGCTGGCGCGTATGGTCGAGCAGGCGTCGCCACAGCGCGCGTGCCGCCTCAACCTCGCCCTGCCGCGCCAGCACGACCGCGCGCACCATCAGATATTGCGGCTCCAGGTTGGTCGGCGACGGCATCCGGTCGAGGATCGCCTGCGCCTCCGCCTGTTCGCCGCGCTGCGACAGGATGAAGGCCAACGCCACCGCGGGCACGCCGGGGTTGGAAGGGTCGAGCGCGAGCGAACGGCGCAGCAGTTCCTCGCCCTCCTGCGCGCGGTCGCACGCCACCTTGAACAGGCCGAGAAAGCCGGCCATGTCGGCATCAAAGGGATTGAGCGCCCGCGCGCTGTCGCCCATCGCGATTCCCCCGGCGCAGTCGCCGGCATAGAAGTGCGCGCGCGCCATCGCGAACTGTCCGGCCGAGGCATTGGGATTTTCGCGATAGGCGCGCAGCGCGAGCGCGCGCGCCTCGACAAAGGCTTCGCGGCCGGCGGGCGTCCTGCGCTGCGGCTGCCAGTCGCCGAAACGCACGAGCGACAGCGCCGCGAGCGCAACCGGATCGCGCGGGTTGGCCTCGATCGTCGCGCGGAGGCAGCCGTCGACGCGCTTCGCCGTCGCCGGATCGCGCATCTGGCGCAACCGGTTGAACTGGGCGAGGCAGGGATAGCCGGGCGCATAATTGTCGGGCTGGCGCCGGATCTGGTCGCGCACGATCACGCCATAATCGCCCCCGAGCTGGGCGATGACGGGCTCGACGGCGGTGAACTCGGGCGTGTCGAAATGATCGAGCCGCAATTGCTGCGACCAGATCGCACGCTGATCGGCGACGCGATTGAGCACCAACGTCACATCGACAACCCCGTCGACCGTGCGGACGAGCGAGGTGTCGAGCCGATAATCGGCGGTGCGCGGAGCCGCGTCGCCCATGGCATTCGCGGCGAGCAGGTCGATCAGGTCGAACCGGCGCAGCCCATCGCGCAGCCTGCCGTCGAGCGCGCGAGCAAGCGCACGCGATTCGGGCAGATTGCCCGATTCCGGCGCGCTGATTTCGAGCAGGGGTTCCGGCACCGGATCGCGCCCGAGCAGGCGCAGCGCTTCGCCGCGCAGTGCCCAGAGCGCCAGAAAGGCGAGCGCCAGAAGCAGCAGGGCGACGATCCACCGACCGAAGCGGCCGCCGCCCGAGCTGGCGGCGGTCGGCGGCACCGCATCGCCGCCCATCGCCGCGGCTGCGGTCTTGACGTCATCGCCGTCGTCCAGCCCCTCGGTCCCGCGCGCGGCGGGCGGCGACGAGCGATGCTGGACGACCACTTCGTAACTGCCTTGCGGCACGCGCAGCCGGTGGATCCACGGCGTCTCCGCATAATAGCGGTCGAGCAGCGTCCGCAGCCGACCGACCATCACGCGCGGATAGCTGTCGACCGCGGGGTCGAAATCCTCGCTTCGTCCCAGCGCCTCGGTCGCGATCGCATAGGCCTTGGGCGCGCTGCGCCCACCGCGCAGCCGATGCTCGACAAGGAATTGCAGCAGCCGCGACAACACCGGCGAGCGCGTGAACATGGGCGATTCGAGCAGACGCTGAAGCTCCTCGGCGATGATCCGATCGACCTCGTCGGGGTCCATTTCGTTCGTTTTCGCCTGGTCCATGCTACCCTCAAATGCCCGCGGCGGGCGATGCGGTAGATACGCCAATCGTCCGGCGCGCCTACCCTTTGTTACGCCCTCGTAACGGTAACACGCCGGCCGATCCTCATATCAGATGTCCAGAGCCGCTCCAATGCACGACCGAAAAAGGCGAAAACGGGTTAAGAAAGGGTTATCAAAAAGCGACACACCGGCATGTGACCCCTTGTAACTGCCCCGAAACGGGATTTCTGTCATTCTTTTCACCGCTGCATCGTCGTTATATCGATGCGCCGTGAGGCCCAAGGCGAATGGTGCGAGCTGGTCCCTGGCACCCTTCGAATCCCCTCAGGCCTCATTTCAAGACTTCGCCGGGCGGCTCGACAGCCCCACCTGTTCTCCGCCCGGCAAGTCGATCCGCATGTCCGCGATCGAGCGCCGCGCGTGGCGAGGCAACAGGCGCGGCGACGCACCGATGTCGAGGCAGGACAGGCGACAAGGAAGATCGGAAGCGCGGCGCGCGCTGCCAGCCCGCCGCGGTCAGGCCGGCCCGATCCGAAAGGCGCAAAGCTTGTTGCCGTCGGGATCGCGGAAATAGGCGCCGTAAAAGGCGCGCGCGCCCTCATCGCCGCGCACCCCCGGCGGTCCTTCGCAGCGGCCGCCGAGTTCGAGCGCCCTGGCGTGGAGCGCGTCGACCTTCGCGCGCTCGTCGACGACGATCGCCGCCATATGGCCGTTGCCGGGATGCGGCGGCTGGCCGTCATAGGGCCGCGTCACCGCGATTCCCGGCTGCCCCCAGTCGGTCGCATAAAGGGTGAAGCCGTTCGCTTCCTCGTCGGACATCCGCATCAGTTCGCGCGCGCCGACGGTGGCGAGCAACTCCGAATAGAAACGGCGCGCGCGGTCAAGATCGCTGGCGCCCATGGTGACATAACCGAGCATCGTGCCCTTCCCTTTCTGCCGTTGGCATTGGTCGCCAGGCTTGCCGAAGAGAGCCTCCGTTTCCACGGAACCCCTCCGAACTTCGTCATAGAAGGCCCAGGGCCGATCGCCATTCAGAAGCTGGCGAGTCGAAAATGGCGGTTTCCGTGACCCGGAGCGCAGCGTGCTTTTTGCACGGGAGCAGCGGAAGCGCACAAGGCCGCCATTTGCAGACCGCCAGAGCTGAATGGCGATTGGTCCTAGGCGTCAGCTGGTCGCCGGCGCCTTGCACGGACCGGTGTGCGTGCTCGTCATCTGCATCACCATCTCCATGTCGCCGCCGGTCGGTATCTTGCCCTTGGTGGTGATCGTCACGTCGGACTTTTTGGCTTCCATCGTGCCGTTCATCGCCATTTCAACGGTCTGGCCGTTGGCGGTGCAGGTGCCGGCAACGTCGATCTTGCCGCCCGCGACATCCTTTTTCGACCAGGTGCATTCGCCGCCGTTGCCCGGCCCCTTGGCAAGCTCCGCCGCGATATCTTCCTTGTCGACCTGTTCCTGCGTGAAGCACTGGTCCATGCCGCTGGCGCCTTCGACCATCTTGGTCATGCCGTCCCTCATTTCGGGCGGCATTCCCGGAACCTCGAACTTCACCAGCTTGACCTCGGTCTTCCAGTTGCCCGCCTCGCGCTTCACCGTGCCGCCGGCATTCTCCGCCTTGCCGCAGCCCGACAGCGCCAGAAGCGTGCCGAGGGCCGCAATCACCATCATTTTCTTCATCGCCTGTCTCCTCTGGACTCGCAGCTGCTCGTTTCTGTCATTGCGATTGTGGACCCGCTCCATCGATACCATATTGGCAGCGATGGCAATCCAGATTCGCACCTCGCTCGACGAAATCGACACCGCCGAAGGCTATGTCCCGCACCGCCCCGCCCGCCCCGACAAGGTCGAGGGCGGCAAAAGATTTGAACTGGTCAGCGATTATGAACCCGCGGGTGATCAGCCCACCGCGATCAGGGAGCTGGTCGATACCGCGCGCGCGGGCGAGCGCGATCAGGTGCTGCTCGGCGTCACCGGATCGGGCAAGACCTTCACCATGGCGAAGGTGATCGAGGAATTGCAGCGCCCGGCGCTGATCCTTGCGCCCAACAAGATCCTCGCGGCGCAGCTCTATGGCGAGTTCAAGAGCTTTTTCCCCAACAATGCGGTCGAGTATTTCGTCAGCTATTACGACTATTATCAGCCCGAGGCCTATGTGCCGCGCAGCGACACCTATATCGAGAAGGAGTCGAGCGTGAACGAGGCGATCGACCGGATGCGCCACTCGGCGACGCGCGCCTTGCTCGAGCGCGACGACGTGATCATCGTCGCCTCGGTGAGCTGCCTTTACGGCATCGGTTCGGTCGAGACGTACTCCGCGATGATCTTCGATTTGAAGAAGGGACAGGTCGCCGACAGTCGCGAAATCATCCGCAAGCTTGTCGCGCTGCAATACAAGCGCAACGATCAGGCCTTTGCGCGCGGCAATTTCCGCGTCCGCGGTGACAGCCTCGAAATCTTCCCCTCGCACTATGAGGACATGGCGTGGCGTGTCAGCTTCTTCGGCGACGAGATCGAGGAGATCACCGAGTTCGACCCGCTGACCGGCAAGAGGATCGCGAGCCTGAACAGCATCCGCATCTACGCCAACAGCCACTATGTCACGCCGGGTCCGACGCTGAAACAGGCGACCGAGGCGATCCGCCACGAGCTCGCCGAACGGCTGAAGGAGCTGGAGGCCGAAGGCCGCCTGCTCGAAGCGCAGCGGCTCGAACAGCGCACCAATTTCGACCTCGAAATGATCGCCGCCACCGGAAGCTGCGCGGGGATCGAAAATTACAGCCGCTTCCTGACCGGCCGCCTGCCCGGCGAGCCGCCGCCGACGCTGTTCGAATATCTGCCCGACAATGCGCTGCTCTTCGTCGACGAGAGCCACCAGACGATCCCGCAGATCGGCGCGATGTCGAAGGGTGACCATCGCCGCAAGATCACCCTCGCCGAATATGGCTTCCGCCTGCCGAGCTGCATCGACAACCGGCCGCTGCGCTTCGCCGAGTGGGACATGATGCGCCCGCAGACGATCAGCGTATCGGCGACGCCGGGGACGTGGGAGATGGAGCGCACGCAGGGCGTCTTCGCCGAACAGGTGATCCGCCCCACCGGCCTCATCGACCCGCCGGTCGAGATCAAGCCGGTCGAGGAACAGGTCGACGATCTGATCGCCGAGGCGAAAAAGACCGCCGCGGCGGGATACCGCACGCTGGTGACGACGCTGACCAAGCGCATGGCCGAAGACCTCACCGAGTTTCTCCACGAGGCCGGGCTGAAGGTCCGCTACATGCACTCGGACGTCGAGACATTGGAGCGCATCGAGATCATCCGCGACCTGCGTTTGGGGGTGTTCGACGTGCTCGTCGGCATCAACCTGCTGCGCGAGGGGCTCGACATTCCCGAATGCGGGCTCGTTGCGATCCTCGACGCCGACAAGGAAGGCTTCCTGCGCAGCGAAACCAGCCTCGTCCAGACGATCGGCCGCGCCGCGCGCAACGTCGACGGCCGCGTCATCCTCTACGCCGATCGCATCACCGGCAGCATGGAACGCGCGCTGCGCGAAACCGACCGGCGCCGCGCGAAGCAACAGGCGTATAACGAGGCGCACGGCATTACCCCGACGACGATCAAGCGCAACATCGGCGACATCATCGCGCATGTCGCGTCGAAGGACGGCGTCGTCATCGACATCGGCGAGGACAAGCCCGCGCACATGGTCGGGCACAACCTCCGCGCCTATATCCAGGAGCTGGAAAAGAAGATGCGCGACGCGGCGGCGGACCTCGAGTTCGAGGAAGCCGGCCGCCTCCGCGACGAAATCCGCAAGCTGGAAGCCGACGAGCTGGGCCTGCCGCCCGACCAGCAGATCGCGCCGCGCGTGGGCCGCAGCAACGAGGGCAAGCCGGGGACGAGGAAAGGGCGGTTCGGGAAGCAGAGCAAGACGAAGTGGGGGCGGTAGGCCGCTCAGAATAGCAGCTTGTCGCTATGCGACTTGTGATTTGCCAAATGGCGTCCGATGACGGACGTGGGTAACAATCCAATCGAGCGATAATTAGGACGTCACTAACTGGCGACCTACGAATGCAGGATTGGATTGACATGGATGAAAATGTCCTCTATAAAGGACAAGCTTACCAACTGGCGGAAACGACCGAATTCGCCCGTTGGTTCGGTTCGTTGCGGGACGTTCGCGCGGTTGCCAAAATCGCCGATCGCCTGAAACGCGCGTCGAACGGCAATTTCGGAGACCATAAATCCGTCAAGGGCGGCGTCTTCGAAATGCGGGTCGACTATGGACCGGGCTATCGGGTTTATTTCTTCCGGCGCGGTAATGAGCTTGTCATTCTGCTTTTCGGTGGCGACAAGCGCAGTCAGGATGACGATGTCGCCCGCGCCAAGCGGTTGAAGGAAGAGATTGAAGGACGTGACGGAGCTACGACCCTTTGACGCAGCGAACTACCTTACGACCGAGGAGCATATCCTTTATTATCTCGAAGCGGCGATGGAAGGGAATGACCCGAAACATATCGCCAGTGCGCTCGGCGACGTCGCCCGTTCGAAAGGCATGAGCGAAATCGCTCGCAAGACCGGACTCGGCCGGCAAGCGCTTTACAATGCCCTATCGGAAAATGGTAATCCCACACTGGAAACGCTGATGGCCGTGCTCGATGCCCTCGGCCTCGAATTGTCGGTGCAGCCCAAGAAGGCCGCCTGATACCTTCGACGAAACCCCGTCTGTAACCGACAAGTAGCCTTGCCGCCGTCCCTTGGGCTGCATAGGGTCGCCCCGCAATCGGGGAGATATATCCATGAAATCGGGTCTTTCGTTCATGGCCTTGGCGCTTGCCTTCGCCGCGCCCCCCGCGCTTCACGCGCAGGACAAGCCCGACGACAAGGCCAAGGCCGAAAAGCCCGCCGACTATGAACCGCAAATCCGCACCACCAAGCTCAGCGGCACCTTCGGCGGCCAGCGCATCAATTACGCCGCGACGATCGGCGAGACGATCATCAGCAACAAGGAGGGCGTGCCCGAAGTCGCCGTCGTCACCACATCCTATGTCAAGGAACCGCGCGACCCCAGCCGCCCCGTGACCTTCCTGTTCAACGGCGGCCCCGGTTCGGGCACCGTCTGGTTGATGATGGGCGCCTTCGGCCCCAAGCGCGTCGCGATTCCGGGCACCGGCGTCGACGACGGCGCCCCGCCCTATCCTATCGTCGACAATCCCGACGCGCTGCTCGACGTCACCGACATCGTCTTCATCGACCCGCCGGGCACGGGCTTCTCGCACCTGATCGGCAAGGCCGACCCCGAGGATTATTATGGCGTGACGCAGGATGCCAAGCTGGTCGCCGAGGTGATCCGCCGCTGGCTCGCCGACAATGGCCGCTGGAACAGCCCCAAATATCTCGGCGGCGAAAGCTATGGCACGACGCGCACCGCCGCGGTCGCACACCAGTTGATGAACGCGACCTATAACGACGTTGCCTTCAACGGGCTGATCCTGATTTCGGCGGTGCTCGATTTCGCAGCGGGCGCCGACACGCCGGGCAACGAGCTGTCGCCGATCACCAATCTGCCATCGATGGCGGTGACCGCGCTCTATCACGGCAAGGCGCAGGCGGCCTCACCCGAAGCCTTCGCCGAAGAGGCGCGGCAATGGGCGATCGGCCCCTATGCGACCGCGCTGCTCAAAGGACAGAAATTGCAGGGCGAGGAACGCGCCGCGATCCGCCGCGAGCTGGCGCGCTTTACGGGCCTGTCCGAAACCTATCTCGAACAGGCGGATCTGCGCGTCACGCCCGCGCGCTTCTACAAGGAACTGCTGCGCGATCGCGGCCTCACCGTCGGGCGGCTCGACAGCCGCTACACCGGCAAGGATTATGACAGCGCCGGCGAATCGCCCGACAACGACCCCAGCTTTTACGGGATCGACGCCAGCTACACCGCCGCGATCAACAGCTGGCTGCGCGACGGGCTGGGGTTCAAGACGACCCGCGAATATCAGTCGATCAGCGGCATCGGCAGCCAGTGGGACTGGCGCATCGGCGGGCGCGACAGCAACGCCTATCTCAACGTAGCGCCCTGGATCGGGCAAGCAATGCGTGAGAACAGCGGGCTGCGCGTGCTCGTCGCGCAGGGCTGGTATGATTTCGCGACGCCCTTCTTCGCCGCCGAATATGCGCTGTCCCGCACCGGCATTCCGCAGGACCGGATCCGCTACACCTATTATGGCGCGGGCCACATGATGTATATTCGCGACGAGGACCGGCGGAAACTGTCGGAGGATGTGCGCGCCTTCATCCGCGCGCGATAAGGCGTCAGGTCCGACCGGCCCCGGCGCCTGTCGGCTCCCGCATCCCGCTACCCCCGCATCTTGTTCGCCATGCCGAGGATGTCGTCGAGCGGATTGCCGTCGCCGTCCATATCGAGCATCTGGCCGATGCCCCCAAGCCCGCCCGCCGAGGGTGCCGCACCGCCGCCCAATGCGCCGCCGAGGATATTGCCGAGCATTCCGCCCAGGCCCCCGTCTTCCACGCTCCCCTGCCTGCCCTGCTTCGCCATATAGCCCGCGACCATCATCGCGAGAATCGGCAGCATCTTCTTGAGCAGCCCGGTATCGAGCCCGGTCTCGGCCGCCGCCTGCCCCGCGACGGTGCGGCTGACGTCCTTCGACCCGAAGATCTGGCCGAGCACGTCATGGCCCGCCTGAACCGGCGTCGGCTGGGGGCCAAGCACCGCGTCGAGCAGCCCGCCGCCGCCGAGCTGGCCGAGCAGCCCGCCGAGACCTTCGACGCCGCCGCCCGCCTGCGCCTGTTTCTTGAACCCGCCGAGGATCGCGGGGAGCAGCGCGTCGGCGCCCTGTTTCGCCATCGCGGGCGGCACGCCCAGTTCCTTCGCCATCGATTCGATGCCGCCCGCCTGCGCCAATATGTCGGTGAGGTTCATCGCGCCTGTCTCCCGCCGGGGCGCCGATCGGTCCGCGCCCATGACCCGACTATAGCAGCACCGCAGCGCACGGCGAGACGTTCATTTGGCTGTCATTATCAACACCATAGTCCTAGCCTGCGGTTCCCCGACTCGGCCTTTTGGCCGGACCGCGCGATAGTGGGAGTGAAATCATGGGCATTTTCAGCAGCATCAAGGATGCGATCTTCGGCAAGAAGGCCGAAGCCGCCGAACCCTTGGCCCCCGCGGCCCCCAGCCCCGTCGGCTCCGCGCTCGACGCCGCGACGCAGGCGATGGCGACCGCCGCCGCCCAGCCGGTCGATGTCGAGGCGATTTTGACCGCCGAGGCGGCCAAGACCGATCAGGATCTCAACTGGCGCACTTCGATCGTCGACCTGATGAAATTGCTCGGCCTCGATTCGAGCCTCGCCAACCGCAAGGAACTCGCGACCGAACTCGGCTATACCGGCGCGCTCGACGGCAGCGCCGAGATGAACATCTGGCTGCACAAGGCGGTGATGCGCGAGCTTGCGGCGAACGGCGGCAAGGTGCCCGCCGACCTGATGGATTGACGAATCAAATCCTCCCTGTGCCGCAGGCATGGGGAGGTGGCAGCGGCGCAGCCGCTGACTGAGGGGCCATGACGCACCGTCGCGGCCCCTCCACCATCCTTCAGATGGCCCCCCTCCCCACCGCTTTCGCGGCAGGGAGGATCGGCAATGACATTGACCGTCGCGGCCCGCCCCCTAAACAGGTTTCAACCGAAACAAGTCGCGCAAGGGAGCCGCCAGTGCATCATCCGCTTTCCGTCCCCGTCAGCCGCCGCCACACGCTTGCCGCGCTCGGCGCGGGCACCGCCGGCATCGCCCTCGCCGGTCCCGCCGCGGCATTGCAGGGCGCCCCCAAAAGCGGCACGCAGCAGTTGCTCGATTCGATCGCCGACAATCTCCTTGCCCATTCGCCCGAGGGAGCAACGTCGCTTGGCATCGACACCGGCGCCCGCGCGGCGATGCGCGGCGAGCTGGGCGACCGGTCGCCGGCGGGGGTACAGGCGCTCGCCGACACGCTGAAGGCCGATGTCGCGCGCGTCCGCGCCGTCGACAAGGCGGGCCTCGACCATGCGACGCGCACCAGCCTGGCGGTCGTCGAAAGCGCCTATGACGTCGCGCTCGCGGGCTTTGCCCTTCCCTATGGCGACGTCGCGGTCGGCGGGTGGCGCAACACGCCCTATGTCGTGATCCAGAATGTCGGCGCCTATCTCGACATTCCGAAGTTTCTCGACAGCGACCATCCGGTCAAATCGTCGGCCGACGCCGAAGCCTATCTCGCGCGCCTCAACGCCTTCCCGGGCGTCCTCGACGGCGAAACCGAACGGCTGAAGGCCGCGGGCGCGCAGGGGCTGATCGCCCCCGCCTTCCTGATCGACAAGGCGGTCAAGCAGATGGAGGCGAGCCTTGCCGACGCGAGATCGGGCGGATCGATGGTCGAAAGCCTGGCGCGCCGCGCGGCCGCGGCCAAGCTGGGTGGCGACTGGGGCGCGCGCGCCGCAAAGGTCGTGCAGGGCCCGGTCGCCGCCGCGCTCGAACGCCAACTTGCCGAGCTGACGGCGCAGCGGCCCAGGGCGACGATGGACCCTGGCCTGTGGGCGCGCCCCGGCGGCGACGAATGGTATGCGTGGGGGCTGCGCGCCTCGACCACCACGCGCATGACCCCCGACGCGATTCACGAAATGGGGCGCCAGGAACTCGCCGAACTCCACGGCCGGATGGACCCGATTCTGAAGAAGCTGGGCTATACGAAGGGCAGCGTCGGCGACCGGATGAACGCGCTCGCCAAAGACCCGCGCTATCAATTCCCCGACAATGACGCGGGCCGCGCCGAGATCGTCGCCTATATCCAGACCTGGCTGGGCAAGATCCGCGCCGAACTGCCGCGCGCCTTCCGCACCCTGGTCAAGGGCAATGTCGAGGTGAAGCGGCTCCCTCTGGCCGAGGAACCCGGCGCGCCCGCGGCCTATGGCGGCGCGGGGTCGATCGACGGCAGCATTCCGGGGCGCTTCTGGATCAACCTGCGCACGACCGAATTGCACAGCAAATACTCGCTCCCCGATCTGACGATGCACGAGGCGATCCCCGGCCATGCGTGGCAGGGCGAATATGCGCATTCGATGCCGCTGATCCGCACGATGCTGGCGTTCAATGCCTATTCGGAGGGCTGGGCGCTCTATGCCGAACAGCTTGCCGACGAACTGGGACTTTACGACGATTTCGAGGTCGGACGGCTCGGTTACCTCCAGTCGCTCGCCTTCCGCGCCTGTCGTCTCGTCGTCGATACCGGCCTCCACGCGAAACGCTGGACGCGCGAGCAGGCGGTGCGCTTTTTCGTCGAGGAAAACGGCTCGAACCCGCTCGAGGTCGCGAGCGAGGTCGATCGCTATTGCAGCTGGGCCGGGCAGGCGTGCGGGTACAAGGTCGGGCACAGCGAGATCGTCCGCCAGCGCGGGCTGGCGCAGGCTGCGCTGGGACCGAAATATGACCTGCGCGATTTCAACGACGTCGTGGTGAAGGGCGGCAACGTCCCGCTTGACGTGCTGGCGCAGAATGTCGCGGAGTATGTGCGGGAGGCGAGGGGGTAACATATTTGTGTGTCCCCGCGAAGGCGGGGATCCATCTCCTGCGGGTTCAAGATGGCACCCGCCGAAGATGGGCTCCCGCCTTCGCGGGAGCACACAGCTTTACGCAATTCCCACAGGCAGCGGCGCCAGATCGGGCTCCACGAACCCGCGTCGCGCCGCGACCGAAAACAACCGCTCGCGGCTGTAAAAGCGCAGCGGCCAGTCGCGTCGGCCGACGTCGGACAACAGCAGCGCGTTGACGCGCGCGGTCAGGCCGCTCGCGGTCGTCTGCGACAGAAAGAGCCGCACTCCCGCCACATAGGCGCGGGTGATGCTGTCGTGATAGCCATTATGGTCGTCGTTCACCCCGCCGACGCTTTCGTTGAAACGGCGGATGAGCCCCGCGATCTCGGCATCGACGTCAATGTCTGCGCGCTCGGTGAGCAGCCACAGACATGCGGCGAGATGCGCCTCGTGCGTCCACGCCTCACGCGGGAGGGCACAGGCGAGCAGCCCTTCGCCCAGCGCGCGAATGTCGGAATCGCGCTCGAACAGGCGCGGCGAAAAATCGGTGGTCATTGGCGCGGTCCTTCCAGGTGAGTGAGCACCTGTAAGAAGTCGGCGTTTATCCCTTACCTTATGTAGATCCTACTTGGTCATTGCGAGGAGCGTAGCGACGAAGCAATCTCCAGCTATCGGCCATGGCGCGACGAGCGCTGGAGATTGCTTCGCTGCGCTCGCAATGACGCTTATGGATGCGCGCGGGGTAAGCGCCGAAGAGGTTATGCGGCGACGGCGGCCTGCGGAGCTGCCTGACGGACGCCTTCGTCGACATGGTCCGCGAATTGCGCGAAATTGTCGATGAATTGCTGGACCAGCACCTGCGCGGTGCGGTCATAGGCTGCCTTGTCGGCCCAGGCTTCGCGCGGGTCGAGCAGGCTCGCATCGACCCCCGGCACCGCGACGGGGACCATGAAGCCGAAATAGGGATCGCGGCGGAAGGCGGCGTCGTTAAGGCTGCCATCGAGCGCGGCGTTGAGCAGCGCGCGCGTCGCCTTGATCGGCATCCGCTTGATCCCTTCCATCGTCGCCATGCCGCCGGTCCAGCCGGTGTTGACCAGCCAGCACTGGACGCCGCCTCTGGCGATGCGCTCTTTCAGGAGATTGCCGTACACCGACGGATGACGTGGCATGAAGGGCGCGCCGAAACAGGTCGAGAAGGTCGCCTCGGGCTCGGTCACGCCGATCTCGGTCCCCGCGACGCGCGCGGTATAGCCCGACAGGAAATGATACATCGCCTGATCGGGGGTCAGCTTCGCGATCGGGGGCAGCACGCCATAGGCGTCGGCGGTGAGCATGATGATGTTCTGCGGCACCGGCCCCATATTATTCTCCGAGGTGTTCGGAATGAAATCAATGGGATAGCTGCCACGGCTGTTCTCGGCGAGGCTCGCGTCGTCGAAATCGAGCTCGCGCGTCACCGGGTCCATCACGACATTTTCGAGCACCGTGCCGAAACGCTTGGTGGTCGCGAAAATCTCGGGCTCGGCCTCGGGCGACAGGCGGATCATCTTGGCATAGCAGCCGCCCTCGAAATTGAAGACCGCAGTGTCCGACCAGCCATGCTCGTCATCGCCGATCAGCGTGCGGCTGGCATCGGCCGACAGCGTCGTCTTGCCGGTCCCCGACAGGCCGAAAAAGACCGCGGTGTCGCCCTTCGGCCCGATGTTCGCCGAACAGTGCATCGGCATCACGCCCCTTGCCGGGAGCAGGTAGTTGAGGATGCCGAACACCGACTTCTTCATTTCGCCGGCATATTGCGTGCCGCCGATCAGGATCAGCTTTTCGGTGAAATTGACCGCGATCACCGTTTCGCTGCGCGTGCCATGCTTTGCCGGGTCGGCGCGAAAGCTCGGCAGGTCGACGATCGTATATTCGGCCGCAAAGCCCGTCAGCTCCTCGGCCGTCGGGCGGCAGAGCAGGGTGCGGATGAACTGGCTGTGCCAGGCGAATTCGGTGATGACCTGCACCGCGACGCGGTGTTCCGCCTGCGATCCGCCGAACAGCTGCTGGCGATAGAGGCGCGGACGCGCGGCGAGGTGCGCGAAGAAATCAGCCTTCAGCGCCGCGAAATGATCGGGCGCCATCGGCACATTGGTCTTGCCCCACCAGATCGTATCGCGCGTTTCGTCGTCCTGAACGATGAACTTGTCCTTCGCGCTGCGTCCCGTGTGTTTGCCGGTCGCGACAACGAGCGGACCGTCCTTGGCAAGCCGGCCTTCGCCGTGCCGAACCGCATCCTCGACCAGCGGCGCGGTGCCCCAGTTTTCGGCGACATCCGCCTGCGTTTCGATGGTGTCGCCGCCGATCACAACCTTGGTCATTTCACTCGCCTTTCCTTGGCCCGCGGCGCCTTTGCATAGGTATGCAGGACATGCCGTGCGAAAGCGATGGGCCCGCACGAACATGGGGTGCCGACGAAACGCCGATTCCGAAATCCCGGCCGCGTTAGCGAGGATGCGCGCCGAGGTCAAAAGATTAAAGGGTGAATCGAGACTGGGGACCGACGCGGTTGTCCTATGCTCCTTCCCCTTGATGGGGAAGGATACGCAGCCCTGGCCGCGAAGCGGCTTGGGCGAAGTTGGATGGGGGTGATGGTGCGTCCGAGCACGGTTACTGATGGCCGGGACCGCTCCCCTGCCGCTGCAACTAATCACCTGAATCTGAAGTTCGCCACATTGATGTCGTCACCCCGGGCCTGACCCGGGGTCCCGCTTCCTTTCGCGCACGGACGGAAGAAAAAGCGGGATCCCGGGTCAGGCCCGGGATGACGATGATGAAACGAACGTCGATTCCACCATGCTGGCAAATCCACCATGCTAGCGAACAAGTTCGCAAGTTTCGCTGCCCCCCTCGAGGGGAGGAGAGCAAGGCATGTGGTTGTGGCTAAGGGGCTTATCCGCTAATTCCCTTCCAACCCGCCAACGGAAAGAGCATGACGGCAACCATCGCGCTGGTCGACGACGACCGCAACATCCTGCAATCGCTGTCGATCGCGCTTCAGGCCGAGGGGTTCGCCACGCGCGTCTATTCGGACGGCGAGGCGGCGCTGAAGCCGCTCATCGACAATCCGCCCGACCTCGCCGTCTTCGACATCAAGCTGCCGCGGATGGACGGGCTCGAGCTGCTCCGCCGCCTGCGCGAAAAAAGCCAGCTTCCGGTCATCTTCCTGACCAGCAAGGACGACGAGATCGACGAGGCGCTGGGCCTTGCAATGGGCGCCGACGATTATATCGCCAAGCCTTTCTCGCAGCGGCTCGTCATCGCGCGCATTCGCGCGATCCTGCGCCGCGTCGAATTGAACCGTGCGACGCCGAGCGAGGATGACGAACCCGTCGCCGAGCCGATCACGCGCGGGCGGCTGCAAATGGACCCCGCGCGCCACAAGGTCAGCTGGGACGGCAAGGACGTGACGCTGACCGTCACCGAGTTTCTGATCCTCGAAACGCTGGCCAGTCGCCCCGGCATCGTGCGCAGCCGCAACCAGCTGATGGACGCCGCCTATCAGGACGATGTCTATATCGACGACCGCACGATCGACAGCCACATCAAGCGGCTGCGTCGCAAGTTCCGTGAGGTCGATCCCGATTTCGACGCAATCGCCACCCTCTATGGCGCCGGTTACCGCTTTGCCGACGAGGGCTGATCCCCTGCCCCCCGACGCGAGCGCGGCCGAACAGGAGGAATCGCCGCTCGTCTGGTCGGCGCGCTGGTCGCTGACGACGCGCATCCTGGCGGTCAACATCCTCGCGGTCGCGCTGCTCGCGGGCGGCTTCTATTATCTCGACACCTATCGCACCCGGCTGGTCGATACGCGCATCGCGGTGATGGAAGATCAGCTCGCGATGCTCGACGCCGCGCTGGAAGCGGCGCGTCCCGAAGAACGCGACCGATTGATCGGCGAATTCGCCGAAGCGACCGAATCGCGCCTGCGCTTCTACGCCGCCGACGGCCGCCTGATTTCGGACAGTTTCCAGACCGGCGCGCCGACCTATACGTTGCGCGATCCCAATTTGCAGGCGTGGCAGCGCGACGCCGCGCGGGCGATGGATCGCGGGATCGACTGGATCGTCGGCGCACCGACCTATCCCGACTTTCGCGAGCCTGCGGTCGATAATGCCGCGGCGTGGCCCGAAGTGATCGAGGCGCAGCGCGGCGGGTTGCCGACGAGCCGCTTTCGCTATGCCCCCGAACGCACGCCGCTGCTCAGCGCGGCGCGGGTCGTCGATCTCGACACGCCGCAGACGGTGCTGATGACGCTCAACGCGCGCGATATCACGCGCACGGTGCGCGCCGAGCGCTTCCGCCTCGCCGTCGTCGTCGCGATGGTGCTGATCGCCTCGATCCTTTTGTCGCTGTTCCTTGCGCGCACGATCGTCCGCCCGCTGCGGCGGCTTGCGCGCGCCGCGGTGCGCGTTCGCCTTGGCCGGGCGCGCGAAGTCGTCGTCCCGCGCCTGCCGAGCCGCCGCGACGAGATCGGCACGCTCGCGCGTGCCCTCAGCGACATGACGCAGGCGCTGCGCGAGCGCATCGACGCGGGCGAGCATTTCGCCGCCGACGTGACGCACGAGCTCAAGAATCCGATCGCGTCGGTGCGCTCGGCGATCGAGGGGCTGGGGCGCGTCCAGTCCGACGAACAGCGCGCGCAGCTGCTCGCCATCGCCGACGAGGATGTGCGGCGGCTCGATCGGCTGGTGAGCGACATCAGCGAGGCGAGCCGCGTCGACGCGCAATTGTCGCGCACCTTGTTCGAGCCGATCGACGTCGGGATGATGATCGAATCGATGCTCGCGGCGCGCAAGGCGCGGATCGACCCCGACACGCCGCACCCCCGCCTCGCCTTCGCGCGCCCACGCAAGGGCACCACCATCGTGATGGGCGACGGCCACCGCCTCGAACGCGCCATCGACAATGTCATCGACAACGCCATCAGCTTCTCCCCCGAAACCGGCCTCGTCTGCATCGCCGCGACGCGGCTGGGCGATGAGGTGCATGTCCGCGTCGACGACGACGGTCCCGGCATCGACCCCGCGCAGCGCGAAGCGATTTTCCGACGTTTTCACAGCGAGCGCCCACCCGGCGAAGCCTTTGGCCGCCACAGCGGTCTCGGCCTTGCGATCGCGCGCACGATCGTCGAGGGGCATGGCGGGACGATCAGCGCGCGCGACCGCGACGACGGCAAGCCGGGTGCGAGCCTGCTCATCACCCTGCCCGCCGCCGAAAGCGGGACAGCCGCCAACTGACCGCAACAGCCTATCGCCTTGCGGCCCCGCTTCGCCGCCGGTAAGCCTTCGCCATGCTTCCGAGCCGGACCAGACCCGAAATCGTCAACATCCATGCGAGCTGCGTCGCCGCGGGCAATGGCGGGGTGCTGATCCTCGGCAATTCGGGGCAGGGCAAGTCCGACCTCGCGCTCCGTCTCATCGACCGCGGCGCCAGGCTCGTCGCTGACGATCGCTGCGACATATGGTTCGACCGTGGCCGGCTGTGGTGCCGCCCCCCCGAGACGCTGGCGGGCAAGCTGGAGGTGCGCGGGATCGGTATCGTCGAACGGCCATGGACCGCGCCGGTGCCGCTGGCGCTCGCGGTGCGGCTGACCGACCGCTACGACCGGATGCCCGCGGTCGGTCAGGTCGAGACGGTCGCGGGCCATCCGCTTCCCGCGCTGCTCTTGTCGGCGTTCGAGGTGTCGGCGCCGATCAAGATCATGCTTGCGCTCGAACGGCTGGCGCCCGCGGCATGAGCGGACAGGTAAGCCCGAGCGCCGAGTCGCGGCTGCTCCTCGTCACCGGCCTTTCGGGTGCAGGCAAATCGACGGTGCTGAAGGTGCTCGAGGATCTGGGCTGGGAGGTCGTCGACAATCTGCCGCTCGCGCTGCTCGAAGCGCTGATCGACGCGCCGGTGAAGCGCGGCGAGACGGAACGCCCGCTCGCGATCGGCATCGACAGCCGCAGCCGGGGGTTTCGTCCCGCGCTGCTCGTGCGGCGGATCAAGGAATTGCGCGAGGGCGGCGGGCGCGACATCCAGACGCTGTTCCTCGATTGCGCGGGCGCCGAGCTCGAACGCCGCTTTTCCGAAACGCGGCGCCGACATCCCCTCGCCGAGGATCGCCCCGCCGCCGACGGCATCGCACGCGAGCGCGAGATGATGGAGCCGCTGCGCCGCTGGGCCGAGCATGTCGTCGACACGACCAATTACAGCAGCAACGATTTGCAGCAGGAGGTGCGCCAGCGGTTCGGCGACGCCGAGGACGATAACCCGGTGCTCAACATATTGAGCTTCGGCTTCGCGCGCGGGTTGCCGCGCAACGCCGACCTGGTGTTCGATATGCGCTATCTGCGCAACCCGCATTGGGATCCGAAGCTCAAGCCCGGCACCGGCCTCGATCCCGATGTCGCCGCCTATGTCATCGCCGACCCGGCCTATGAAGACAGCGTGTCGCAGATCGAGAAGCTGATCCTGACGCTGTTGCCGCGTTACCGGGCCGAAGGCAAAAGCTATGTCACCATCGCATTCGGCTGCACCGGCGGACGTCATCGTTCGGTCCATGTCGCCAGTCGTGTTGCCCGAACGCTACGCGATAACGGATATGAGCCAGTGCTGACCCACCGCAATCTTGACTCTGCCCCGCAAGATGGGCTTGAGGGCAAGCCCCCGCCCGCTGCCCGCGCGTCGGGCGGCAAACGATAAGGGTCGATCACTGCATGCCGAACGACAAGGCTCTGCCGCTCCTGGGAATGGTGCTCGTCACGCACGGCCGCCTCGCCGAGGAAATGGTCCGCGCGATGGAGCATGTCGTCGGCCCGCAGCGTGCCGTTGCTACCGTGTGCATCGGCCCCAACGACAATATGGAGATGCGGCGCCAGGAGATCGCCGACGCCATCCGCAGCGTCGATGAGGGCCGCGGCGTGGTGATGCTGACCGACCTGTTCGGCGGCACCCCCTCGAACCTGGCGATCAGTCTGCTCGAGGCCGGAAGGACGGAGGTGATCGCGGGCGTCAACCTGCCGATGCTGATCCGCCTCGAAAGCGCGCGCAAGTCGATGGAACTGCGCGCCGCGGTGATCGCGGCCAAGGAAGCGGGTCAGAAATATATTTCGGTCGCATCCGAAATGCTGGGAGTGGGGCCGTGAACGAGGTCTCCGAAACCGTCGAGATCACCAACCAGCGAGGGCTGCACGCGCGCGCGAGCGCCAAGTTCGTAACCTTTGTCAGCCGCCTGCCCGAAACGGTGACGGTCGAGGTCGAACGCAATGGATCGCGCGTCAACGGCACCTCGATCATGGGGCTGATGATGCTGGGCGCCGCCAAGGGCGACACGATCACCATCCACACGCGCGGCGACGGCGCCGACGCCGCGCTGCTCAAACTCGTCGGGCTGGTCAAGGACAGCTTCGGCGAGGATTAGCGGTCGGCCTTTTCTTGTTTGGGTGTCCCCGCGAAGGCGGGGATCCATCTCCCGCCGGTCCAGGACAGCGCCCACGAGAGATGGACCCCCGCCTTCGCGGGGGAGCGGGAAAGTAGAAATATGAGCGGTCGTCGTTCCACCATCGAAAGCCTGTCGAACCCGCTCGTCAAGCGGATGCGCCTGCTGCGCGAAAAGCGCCATCGCCGCGCCGAGGGGCTGTTCCTGGCCGAGGGGCTGCGCATCGCAACCGAGGCACGCGAGGCCGGCGTTCTGCCGAAATGGCTCTTCCTTGGTCCCGAAGGCACGGCGCATCCGCTGGCGCAAGAACTGATTGAAGCAACTCTGGGCGCGGGCGGCGAGGTGGTCGACACGACGCCCGCGATCCTGTCGAAACTGTCGGGCAAGGATAATCCGCAAACCATCGTCGGCATCTATGCCGAACCCCGGGCGACGCTTGCCGACATCGACCGCGATGCGGCGCCGATCTGGCTGGTCGCCGAGCGGCTCCGCGATCCCGGCAATCTCGGCACGATGCTGCGCACCGGCGACGCGGTCGGCGCGGGCGGGCTGATCCTCCTCGACGACAGCACCGACCCCTATGGCGTCGAGGCGGTGCGCGCGAGCATGGGGGCGATCTTCACGCAAAGCCTCGTGCAGGCGCGCTGGGACGAATTCCTGCCCTGGCTGCGCAGCGGGCCCGGCGAGCTGGTGGCAACCTGGCTCGGCGACGACAGCGTCGATTATCAGGCGGTGCGTTACAGCGCGCCGACCTTCATCCTCGTCGGCAATGAATCGCAGGGACTGCCCGCCGATTATGCGTCGGCGGCCGACGTGCGCGTGAAAATGCCGATGCTGGGCAAGGCCGACAGCCTGAACGCCGCGGTTGCGGCGGCGGTGATGGCCTATGAGGTGCTGAACCAGCGGAGGCGCTGATGAGGGAGCGGCATTTTGGTTCAGCCGGGCGCCAGCATCATGCTATTATCCCACGCTCACGTCCCGTTCGCATCGAGCGAAGTCGAAATGCCCCTCGACCATGCTCCATGCCGATGGGTGTCTCGACTTCGCTCGACACGAGCGGAACCAGGGAGTGTCTATGCCCAGATTCCTTTCCGCCTGCACCCTCGCCCTGACGCTCGCCGCCTGCGCTCCGGCCGCCAAGGCCCCACAAGGCCCCGGCGCGACCCCCGCCGCCTATATGGCGCTCGGCACCGAGCCCGGCTGGACGCTCGAGATCACGCCCGCGCGGCTGAACTATGCCGGCGACTATGGGGAGACGATGATCGCGCTGCCCAATCCGGGGGCGCAGGTCACCACGGCGGGCAAACGCTATGCCGCCGGTCGGCTGACGGTCGAGGTGACGCCGGGCCCGTGCAGCGACGGGATGAGCGATCGCCGCTATGCCGACACGGTGACGGTGGTGGCCGATGGCAAGACGGTGACGGGATGCGGCGGCGATATATTGCCGCCCGATGCGCTGGCGGGGACCAGCTGGACCTTCGTGTCGATCGCGGGCGTGCCGGTCGCGCCCGACCGGCCAACCTCGCTGGCGTTCGAGGGCGCGCGGCTGAGCGGCAGCGCGGGCTGCAACCGTTTTTCGGGGAGCTATTCGGTCGCGGACGGCACGCTCACCGCGGGGCCGCTGATGGCGACCAGAATGGCCTGCCCCGGCGCGGGGATGACGCAGGAAAGCGCCTTCTTCGCGCTGATGCGCGGGCCGGTGCGCCTGCACTTCCCGAGCGACGGGACGCTGGAGATCAGCGGAACGGACGGGCAGACGGCGGTGTTGAAACGGGCAATTTGATCCCTGCCCGGATAGACCAGAATAGCGCCAGCCCGGCGAAGGCCGGGATCTCACCGTCCCAGCCTCGCACACCGACGAGACCCCGGCCTTCGCCGGGGTGACGATCAATAAAAAGGATTTCTGCCTGTTCCCGCGAGGCGGGGGCGACGCGATTCATTCGCCCGCGTCGTTCACCGCGCTCGGCGCCGCCGCGAGCTTCGCCAGCGGCCGCGCCGCCTGTTCGGCGACCGGGAGCGTCGGAATCTCCCGTCCCCCGGTTTCGATGTCGAGCGCCTCGAAACGCCTGGCCTGCGTCAAAACCTGTGATTCGAAGCTGCCGACAAAGGCGTTGTAGGCGCCGGTCGCCTGATCGAGATTCTTGCCGACGCGCGCGATGTGCGCGCCCATCACCGACATGCGCGCATAAAGCTCCTTGCCCAGCATCGCGATCTCGCGCGCCTGGTTGGCAAGCTTTTCCTGTCGCCACACCGCCGCGACCGTGCGCGCGATCGCGATGAGGTTGGTCGGCGTCGCGAGCAGCACCTTGCGCTCGAACGCATAGTCCCAAAGCTCGTGATCATGGTCGAGCGCGGCGGCGAGGAAATGTTCGCCGGGGACGAACATCACGACGAAATCGGGCGTGTCGTCGAACTGGTTCCAATAGGCCTTGGCGCCGAGCGCGTTGACATGCGCCTTCATCGCTGCGGCGTGCGCGGCGAGATGCGCCGCCCTTTCGCCCTCGTCGACCGCGCCGAAGGCGTCCTGATAGGCGTTGAGCGAAACCTTGGCGTCGATCACCAGGCTCTGGCCGCCGGGCACTTTCACCACGACGTCGGGACGCAGCCGCGCGGCCTCGCCGCTATCGACGCTCACCTCGGTCTGGAAATCGGCATGTTCGCTAAGCCCGCAGCTTTCGAGCACGTTGCGAAGCTGCTGCTCGCCCCAGCGGCCGCGCGCCTTGGGCGCGTGGCGCAGCGCGTTGACGAGCTTTGCCGCCTCGCTCGACACGCGCTCGCTCTGCGCGCGCATCGATTCGATCTGACCCTGCAATAATCCGAATGCGCTCTGGCGCTCGGTCTCGACCTTCTTCACCTCGGTTTCATATTTCTCCAGCCGTTCATGGACGGGCTGGAGCAGCGCCTTCAGATGCTGGCCCGCGCTTTCCTCGCTCTGCCGGAAGCGCGCCTCGGCACGGTCAAGGAACGCCTTCTGCGCTTCGCTCAGCATCGTCTGCCCGACTTCGCGAAACTGCGCGGTGAGCGCCGCCTGCGCCTGGGTGAGCTGCGCGATCTGCGCGTCGTGCGCCGCATCGCGCGCCTTTTGCTCGGCGAGCAGCGCCGCGAGTTGAATGTCCGCGGCCTTGCGAGCCTCGGCCTCGGCGGCCAAATCGGTCACGGCCGCCTTGAACCGCTCGGCCAGCCCGTCGCGCTCGGCCTTCAGCGCCCCCGCCTCACGACCGGCGAACAGCCAGCCGACCAGGGCGCCGACGACAAGGGCAACAAGGGCGACACCAAGTGATAGTCCATCCATGGACGGAACATAGGACGAACGCTGCGGGCTTGGCTAGGGGCTAATTGGTGGTAGGACGAACCGCCGGCCTTGGGGTCCGAAGCGGTCGGCGCGGCCCCGGCGCAATCGGTCCAAAGGTCAGGAAAGGTCAGCCTTGTGCGGCGGCCGATTGGCTGCTCGCGGCGCGCAGGTCGCGCGATTGACGCCCCTGTTTTCACGCCGGGCGGCGAGCGATTTGTCCACATTTGAAAGAGCCGGGATGAAGGCTGGCACAGCCGGGCCATGTCGGACAGCTTTTGGGTGGCCGGTGTGGGGTGGGGAGCGGACGTTGGGCTCCTCCCCGGAACGGGGAGGAGCGCCGCGTCCGCAATCGGTCGCTTGCGGACATTCAAATCAGTCCGCGCAGCCTGTGATATGGACGCGGGAGCAAGGTTGCTACTCCCTGGGGCCAATCTCCGTCCGCAGCTCCGCGATCAGCGCCTCCACCTTCGGCAGCCGCACCTCCTCTTCATCGAGAATCGCATGGAAAACGCGGCGTTTCATCGTCGCCAGCACCGCTGCGGACAGCGCGCCCTCACCGGTCACGCTCGACGCCACGATGTCGATCAGCCGGTCGGCACCGTGCAAGCGCCCCCAGAGATAGTCATTCTCGCGATAGGCGCGGCTGAAGAAAGCGCCGAAGCTGTTGAACTCGATCCCCTTCAGCATCGCCGCCGCGCCGCCCTGGCGGATCGCGGTCGCGTCGGAGGGCGAGATGCGGTCGATCTTGATCGGGTCATATTCGTCGAATCCTTCGCCCTGGAGCAGCGGCAAGGTCGCGATGTCGTAAAAGGGATAGCCCAGATAGGCGAGCAGCAGCACGCGCCGGTCGTCCTTCGGCATCGCCGCGAGCCCCGCGGCGATCAGCGCGTCGGCCTCGCCATCGACGGCGGCGAGATCGCGGCGCGCGGCGATCGCGTCGATCCAGTCGCCGGGTCCGGCGTCGGCAGGCAGGTCGAGATCGGCGAGCCAGCTGTCGCCTTCGCGGTCCAGATAACGACCGAGCGCCGCAAAGATCGCCTCGCGCATCGCGTCGCACGCAGGATCGCGCGCGTCGCGCCTTGCCTCGACCGCGGTGTCGAGCTCGCGCGCCAGGAAACGCAGACGACGGATGCGAAAGCCGAGGTCGTGGGTGCGGAAAAAGACGATCGCATCGCCGCTTGCCCCGGCTCCCTTCTTCCCCGAAATCCGGTCAAGCCCGCGCGCACGAACCTCGTCCCACAGCGCGAGGCGCCGGTTCGCCCGGTGAATCGCCCCCTCGGCAGGCCGAAGCCGGTCGATCAGGCGCGCGAGATCCTCGATCACCGCCGACAATTTGAGGTGGCCATAAGGCGCAAAGGCAAAGCCCGCGCGCGCCGCGGCCTGTTCCTGCGCCTTCGCGCGCCATTTCTGGAGCCGCGCGGGCGTCGGCGTGTCGAGGAAAAAGGTCGTGCCGAACAGCGCCGCCACCTGTTCCTCGACCTCGACCTTCATCGCGTCGACGATATGCTGCATCCGGCGAATGCGCCGCGACATGCCCTCGATCGCCTCGACATTGTCGCGGATCGGCTGTTCGCGCGGGATTTCGGAAAGCGCGCCGAGAATCGTCGGCACGAAACCCGGCAAGCGCGGCTTGTCGCCATCGGCCGGGTCACCGGGCTTGCCGAAGCTGATCGAGCGAAAGTCGGGCTTGGGGTCGATATAGACGAAGCGGCGGTCAATCTCGCGCCGTGCCGGGCGCTGCTTCAGCGCCGCGATCGCCGGGCGGAAGGGCGCGTTGGCGAGCACCGAACCGTCGATCAGCACGCGGTCGGCGGGGTCGCTCGCCTCGCCCGGCGGCAGTTGCACGCGGATGAAAGCATCGCGGCCGGGCCAGTCCAGCCCGCGCTTTTCGAGCACGCGGTCGATCTCGCGCAAGGTGAAGGGCGGGAAGGCGCCCGGAAAGCTGGCGGTCGCGCGCGCCGCCGCCGCGAGCGCCGGCACGTCGTCGAGCCGCTTGCCGACGCGGCCATCCTCGCGGAAATGCAGGATCAGCCGATGCTCGTCCTCGGTGACGCGCGGTGGGCTGTTGAGCGCGAGGGGGACGCTGTGCCCCGCAAAATCGGTGACCGACACGAACAGGTCGACGGGCTGGCCGTCCGGCACCAGCACCGGGCCGCGCGGCGCCGCGTCCATTGCCGCAAAGGCGTCGAACAGCAGGTGCGAAAAGGTCTCGCCGCCAAAGGGCGGCTCGAACCAGCGCGCGCGCACGAAGCGCGACAGCTTGGCGCGCACCTCGTCCTGCGCGGCTTCGCCGACGGTGCGGTCGATGCTGTTGCCGCGCCGCTTCATCGCCCAGCCGGCGATCGGCACCGCCCAGAACTTCGTCATTTTCGATAGCGGTCGGGCGTCGGGATCGAGCAGATTGTCGACATCGGCGCTCTCCAGCCAGAGGTCGGTGAGCGGATCGAGCGATTCGCCCGTCGCCAGCGCGCGGGCAAGAAAGATACCGTTGATGCCCCCCGCGCTGGCGCCCGCGATAATGTCGGTAAAGACGCGCAGCCGCACATTGCCCTGCGCCTCGATGGCGGCGATCAGGTCATGATACACCGCTCCCGCGCCGTCGATCGCGCCGCCATCGTGAAAGGCGCGCGACGCGACCGCGAGCCGCCACACTTCCTTGGTGACGCCGTGCATATAGACGGCAAGGCTGATGCCGCCGTAACAGATCAGGGCGAAGCGCAGTTCCTTTTCCCGCATGGCCGCGTGATAGCGCGGATCGCCGGGCCGCGTCACCCCCGACGCCGCGAGGTGTCGGCAATGCGGTGGGGAGCGGGCGTTGCGGCCATTTAGGGTCAGGCCCCGCCCTTTCGGGGGAGGGGCTGGACAGCGAAGCGTCCGGAATCGGTCGAAACCAGCCGCTCCCACCCGCCCCTCTCCAACAAATCCTCTTGCATTTGCGAATGTGTCGCACTAGCGGCGACCTCCCAACAGGAGTTGATAATGAATCGCAAATGGCTCGTCGCCGCGTTGCTGTCAGGCGCGCTTCCCTTCCCCGCATTCGCGCAGGACACGCGGCCCGTCGACGAAGCGATTGCGGGAGATGCGGGCGAAACGATCGTCGTCACCGCCGCGCGCACCATCCTGCCGCCCAACGCCCTGCCGCTGACGATCGACGTCATCGACAAGGACACGCTCGACCAGCAGATCGCCATCTCGGGCTCGGTCACCGACGCGGTCGCAACGCTGTCGCCCAGCTTTTCGCCGACGCGGCAGAAACTTTCGGGCGCGGGCGAGACGCTGCGCGGCCGCTCGCCGCTCTATGCCATCAACGGCATTCCGCAATCGACCCCGCTGCGCGATGGCAGCCGCGATGGTTTCACCATCGACGGCTTTTTCGTCGATCGGGTGGAACTGATCTTCGGATCGAACGCCTTGCAGGGAATCGGCGGCACCGGCGGCATCGTCAACCAGGTCACCGTCGGCGCGCCCGCCGACGAGGGTGTGTCGGGCCGCGCGTTGCTCCAGGCGAGTGCCGACAATGACTTTTCCGACGAAGGCATGGGCGGCAAGGTCGCGGGCCTCGTCCAGTATAAGGCCGGGCGCTTCGACGCCTCGGTCGGCGCCGCATGGGAACGCCGGGGCGTCTTTTTCGACGGCGAGGGGCGCCCCGTCGGCATCAACCTGACGCAGGGCGAGACGCAGGATTCCGAAACCCTCTCCTTGTTCGGTCGCTTCGGCTACGCCGTCACCGACACGATGCGGCTCGACCTGATCGCGAGCCGTTTCGAGCTCGAAGGCGACGGCGATTACGCCGCGGTTGCGGGCAACAAACTCGGCGGCGTGCCGACGAGCGCGCGGCCCGGCACACCGCCCGGCGTTCCCGCGACGAATCGTACCGAAAGCCTGGCATTGTCGCTGACCGACAGCGACCTTGGCGGCGGCAATTTCGTCAGCCAGATTTTCTGGAACCGCAGCCGCGACACCTTTGGCGGCGAACCCAATCCGATCGCGACCTTTCAGGATGCGGCGATCGCGCCCGTCGGCACGCTGTTCGACCAGTCGCAGAACCGCAGCCGCAAATATGGCGGCAAGCTTTCCTATGAACGCGCGGTGCCGGGGCTGGAAGCGCTGACGCTGATCGCCGGGTTCGACGCGCTGTGGGACACGACCGAACAAAGGCTGATAGCAACCGACCGCGTCTGGGTGCCACCGACCGATTTCCGCAGTCTGGCGCCCTTCGGCCAGGCGAACCTCAAGCTTGCGGGCGGGCTTGTCCGGCTCGCGGGCGGGGTGCGCTATGAAAATGTGAAGATCACGATCGACGATTATACGACGCTCGCGTCGGCGGGCCGCACGTTCGTTTCGGGCGGCAGCCCGACCTTCGACGATGTGCTGCTGAACGGCGGGGTTATCTTCGAGCCGATCCCCGGCATCCGCGCCTATGCGAGCTATGCCGAGGGCTACACCGTCCCCGACGTCGGCCGCATCACGCGCGCGGTGCGCACGCCCGGAATCGACATCGACAGCTTCCTCGACATCTCGCCGATCGTGTCGAACAATCGCGAACTGGGCGTCGAGGTGAAGCGCGGCCCGCTCGACGCCAGCGCGACCTATTTCTGGTCGTCGAGCAAGAAGGGCCAGTTGCTGATCGCACGCCCCGACGGCATTTTCGATGTCCAGCGCCAGCGCGTCGAGATCGAGGGGCTGGAGATCAATCTGGCGGTCAAGATGCCGATCGACGGGCTGACGCTGTCGGCGGGCTATGCGCATATCGTCGGCCAGTTCGACGACGACGAGGACGGCGTGGTCGAAACCGACCTCGACGGTGCGAACATTTCGCCCGACCGGCTGAACCTCGCGGCGGCCTATGCCAGCGGCCCCTTCTCGGCGCGGGTGCAGACGCAATTCTATCTGGCGCGCACCTTCCGCGGCCCGAACCGCGACGCGCGCAACGATTTCGAGGGCTACAACCTCACCGACGCGATCGTCCGCTATCAGACCAGCCTCGGCGGGGTCAGCCTCGCGGTGCAGAATCTGTTCGACAAGCAATATATCAGCTACGCGAGCGACACCCAGCGGCCGACCGACAATTTCTTCAATTTTGCCGGGCGCGGGCGCAGCTTCACACTGGGGTGGGATTATCGCTTTTAACCGGGCCTGTTCCCCCGCGAAGGCGGGGGTCCATCTCCGGACGGTGTCGTGTCGAACCAACCGGAGATGGGTTCCCGCCTTCGCGGGAACACACGGTTTTTTCAGGATGACCTTTCCAAAATGATGAACCTGCTCGATACGCTGCACCGCTGGACCGGAGGGCTGATCGGCCTCGTGCTGGCGCTGCTCGGCCTGTCTGGCACGATCCTGCTCTATGAGCATCTGTGGATCGGCGTTCCGGGCGCCAGCGACCCGCTGCGCGGCGACCTTGCGAGCGTCGCCGCCGCTACCGAAACGCTGATGGCAGCGCCGGGCGCGCAGGGCATCATCTATGCCGACGACCGCTTTGGGATGCATCAGCTGCGATTGGAGCAGGGGGCGGGCGCCTATGCCAGCCAGTCCGGCGAGATCGCCGCGCGCTGGGCAAGCCAGTGGGAACGGCCCGAATTGTGGATCTTCGATTTCCACCACCATCTCTTCGCGGGCGACAATGGCGAGTGGGTGATCGGCATCGCGGGGCTTGCCGGACTCTTCTTCGTCATCAGCGGGGCGATCCTCTGGTGGCGGACACGGCGGACCTTCCAGCTGCGCCTCTGGCCCAGGCGCCTGTCGCGGCCGTCGATCGTCATGCACCACCGCGACCTCGGCATCATTGTCGCGCCGCTGCTGCTGATCTCGATCGTCACCGGCACGATGATGATTTTTCGTCCGTTCGCCCTGGGGATGGTCGCGCCCTTTGGCCCGGTCGCGGAGACCGCCAGGGCGCTCGAACCGCCGAAATACAAGGGCGGTCCGCTGGCGGCGAAGCCCGATTACGCTGCGATGCTGACCAAAGCGCGCCGCCGCTTCCCCGACGCCGAGTTCCGCATCCTCAGCCTGCCGCGCAAGGATGGCGACCCGATCAGCCTCAGGATGAAACAGCCCGCCGAATGGCTCCCCAACGGCCGGACGACCCTGTGGTTCGACGCCGCAACGGGCGACCTGCTCGGCGCGCGCGACGCGCTCGCGATGCCGCCGGGGGCGCAGGCGTTCAACATGGCTTTCCCGATCCACGCATCCAGGGTCGGCGGTTGGGCCTGGCGCGGCCTGCTGACGGTTTCGGGCCTGTCGCTGACGCTGCTCGGCAGCCTTGCGGTATGGACCTTCTGGTTCCGGCGGCCGAAAGCAGCGAAGCGCAGGGCGCAGGCAGCGCTGGTTTCGATTTAGGGGTGCATGGCGGCTTCGGGGTGGGAAGCGGACATTGAGGGGTTGCGCTGGTCTCCCCTCCCGCAAGCGGGAGGGGCAGCGAGACTTACGAACTTTGTTCGTTAGTCGCAGCGGGGTGGGCCATTGCCACGCTGCTGCCCACCCCCGAC
>Ga0164290_1000953_pt1 | contig 63055 bp, 59 predicted proteins | sample Micstemetagenome_FD_108782 | JGI IMG/M metagenome (GOLD analysis project Ga0164290, IMG submission 108782) | Contaminated culture microbial community from soil near Moab, Utah, USA - Microcoleus steenstrupii SON62 (Illumina Assembly) | ecosystem: Environmental > Terrestrial > Soil > Soil crust...
CCGCCAGTCTCAGCCAGAATCTTCGTGATCGCAGCCGTCAGCGAGGTCTTGCCGTGATCGACGTGACCAATCGTGCCGATATTGCAATGCGGCTTGTTCCGTTCAAATTTTGCCTTGCCCATGACTACTTTCTCCGCTCAATACAAGTTGTTCTTCGATGCGCTTCTGTGTACTCAGCCGGCCATCTTGGCGACGACTTCGTCAGACACGTTCTGCGGCACCTGCGCATAGTGGTCGAAGGTCATCGTGTAAGTGGCACGACCTTGGGTCATGGAACGCAGGTTGTTCACATAACCAAACATGTTCGCCAGCGGCACCATGGCGTTGATCACCTGCGCGTTGCCACGCTGCTCAGTGCCGGTCAGCTGACCGCGGCGGGACGACAGGTCGCCCATCACATCGCCAACGAAGTCTTCCGGCGTCACCACTTCGACCCGCATGATGGGTTCGAGCAGCTTGGCACCGGCCTTCGGGGCCACTTCGCGGAAAGCCGCACGGGCGGCGATTTCGAAGGCAAGCGCCGAGGAGTCAACATCATGGTAGGCGCCGTCATACAGCGTCACCTTGAAGTCGATCACCGGGAAGCCGGCGAGCACGCCGCTCTCGGCAATCTGCTTAATGCCCTTTTCAACAGCCGGAATGTATTCACGCGGCACGTTGCCACCAACCACGGCATTCACGAACTGCACGCCGGTGCCCGGCTCCTGGGCCTCGAACTTCAACTTCACGCGGGCAAACTGGCCCGAACCGCCGGACTGCTTCTTGTGGGTGTAGTCGATTTCGGCGTTCTTGGTCAGGGTTTCGCGATAGGCCACCTGCGGGGCGCCCACATTCGCTTCCACCTTGAACTCACGCTTCATGCGATCGACCAGGATTTCGAGATGAAGTTCGCCCATGCCCTTGATCACGGTCTGGCCGCTCTCATGGTCCACCGACACGCGGAAGGACGGATCCTCAGCGGCCAAGCGGTTCAGGGCGATGCCCATCTTTTCCTGGTCGTTCTTGGTCTTGGGCTCGACGGCCACTTCGATGACCGGTTCCGGGAATTCCATGCGCTCAAGCACAATGGGGTTCAGCGGATCGCACAGCGTATCGCCAGTGGTGGTGTTCTTCAGGCCAGCGAGAGCGACGATGTCGCCAGCGCGGGCTTCCTTGATTTCTTCGCGGGTATTGGCATGCATCTGAAGCATGCGGCCGATACGCTCGCGGTTTTCCTTCACCGTGTTCAGCACGCCCTGGCCGGTCTCCAGCACGCCGGAATAGATGCGCACGAAGGTCAGCGAGCCCACGAACGGGTCGTTCATGATCTTGACCGCCAGACCTGAGAAGGGTTCGTCGTCCGAGGTCTTGCGCACCAGCTCCTGGTCCGTGCCGGGCTTGATGCCCTTCACGCCTTCGACATCCACCGGCGACGGCAGGTAGTCGATGATGGCGTCGAGCAGCGGCTGCACACCCTTATTCTTGAATGCCGAACCGCACATCACCGGTACAAACTTGTAGCCAATGGTGCCCTTGCGGATACAGGCGGTCAGGGTCTTATCGTCCGGCTCAGTGCCATCGAGATAAGCTTCAAGGGCAGCGTCGTCGGCTTCAACGGCCATGTCGATGAGCTTGGCGCGATACTCAGCAGCCTGCTCCTTCATGTCGGCCGGAATTTCATCGTAATAGAACTCGGCGCCCAGGCTCTCATCCTTCCAGATGATCGCACGGTTGCGCACCAGATCGACAATGCCCTTGAAATCGGCTTCCAGGCCAATCGGCAGGGTCAGCACCAGCGGCTTCGCGCCCAGACGATCGACGATCATGTCGACGCAGCGGAAGAAATTGGCGCCCATGCGGTCCATCTTGTTGGCGAAGCACAAGCGCGGCACGCCATACTTGTCAGCCTGGCGCCACACCGTCTCGGACTGCGGCTCTACGCCGGCAACGCCGTCGAAGAGGCAGACCGCGCCATCAAGCACGCGCAGCGAACGCTCGACTTCAATGGTGAAGTCGACGTGGCCGGGGGTGTCGATGATGTTGATGCGATGGTCGTTCCAGAAGCAGGTGGTGGCAGCCGACGTAATCGTGATGCCGCGCTCCTGCTCCTGCTCCATCCAGTCCATGGTGGCGGCGCCATCATGGACTTCGCCGATCTTATGCGAACGGCCGGTGTAGTACAGAATGCGCTCTGTGCAGGTGGTCTTACCGGCATCAATGTGGGCCATGATGCCGATATTACGATAACGCTCGTAGGGAGTAATGCGAGGCATAACGGGCTCCGGGGGTGCTCTGGCTTACCAGCGGTAATGCGAGAAGGCCTTATTGGCCTCCGCCATGCGATGGGTGTCTTCACGCTTCTTCACCGCACCGCCGCGGCCATTGGCAGCGTCAAGCAATTCGGTGGAGAGACGATCAATCATGGTGTTTTCAGAGCGGGCACGGGCCGAAGAGATCAGCCAGCGGATCGCCAGCGCCTGGCCGCGATCGGTACGCACTTCCACGGGCACCTGATAGGTGGCACCGCCAACGCGGCGGGAACGCACTTCGATCTGGGGACGCACGTTGTTAAGCGCATCATGGAACATCTTGACCGGGTCGTTACCGGTCTTGCCCTTGATGCGGTCGAAGGCACCATAGAGGATCTGCTCAGCGGCCGACTTCTTGCCGGCATACATCAGCATGTTCATGAACTTGGTTACAACGAGGTCGCCGAACTTCGGGTCCGGCAGAACTTCGCGCTTTTCAGCTGCATGGCGACGCGACATCGGGTCTCTCCTGAATTACTTCGGACGCTTCGCGCCGTACTTCGAACGGCGCTGCTTGCGGTCCTTGACGCCCTGCGTGTCGAGCACGCCACGGACGATGTGATAGCGGACACCCGGAAGGTCCTTGACGCGACCACCGCGGATCAGCACCACGGAGTGCTCCTGCAGGTTATGGCCTTCGCCGGGAATGTAGCTGGAAACTTCAAAGCCATTGGTGAGACGCACGCGCGCCACCTTACGAAGCGCCGAGTTCGGCTTCTTCGGCGTGGTGGTGTAGACGCGGGTGCAAACACCACGGCGCTGAGGGCATTCCTGCAGCGCCGGCACCTTGTCGCGGGCCGGATTCGGCTTGCGCGGCTTGCGAATGAGCTGGTTGATCGTCGGCATACGAGTCAGAACCCCGTAGTTGTTCAACACAAAAATACATCGAGGCAGTTCACCCGCTTTCGCCGGCAAACCACCCAGTTTCTCTCGCTCCAGACCCATGCTCGCAGCTTGCGCCACGGATAGGGGTCGTTATGTCCATCTTGCGTAGGTCTAGCCTCAACGTGAGCGAACGGAAGCCAAAACCGTTTTTCGACGAGTGCGTTTAGGCGTTAACCTACCACCACCGTCGAATCGCGGGGCGCACATTACTGTTGGACCCCTGCCCCGTCAAGCACCATTTCGACCAGTTTTCAAAATAGCGCGAAAGCCCATAAATACGCGCCAAATCAGCTCTCGGCGCCACGTCTGGAGGCCGGCTTGTAGCATGCTCCGAGGCCTTCAGCCACTCGATTCTGGCAATCTTCATGCTGCAATGCGGGAGTCGGATGCGTCCAAGCGGTTAGCAATCACCGGATCAGCCTCAGGCATGTGCCCAGGCTTCAACAGGCAATCCTACATCACATAAAATTATCAATAATATAGAATATGATATATTATATTTATAATTTAAATTATTATGAATGAGACCCAATTCGTCTAAACCACATGCTAGGCGCAGCAAAATGACCCCAGCGCCCAAGCCTGCGCAGCTTTAGGAAGATTTGATAGCCAGTCTGCGACACAAGCTTATCAGAGATATAGTCATATAATTCAGATTAAGCTTTGAATATAAAAGGAATTGCCATAAAAACTCAGGCGCAATTAGACCTTCGGCAAAAACCCGCCAGAGGGGCTTTTCACTCACACCCGCCACGGCCTATACTCAACTGGTTGGAAAACAAGACGATATGCCTTTTCATAGCCTTGGGAGTATTCGCTGATGAGCAAAGCCGGCAGCAAACCTGTCACGCTTACCGATCCGAACACCGGCAAGACCATCTCCCTGCCCGTCCTGGACGGCCAAGAAGGCCCGTCCGTGATCGACATCCGCAAGCTTTACGCGGAATCCGGCTATTTCACCTACGACCCAGGCTTCACCTCGACCGCCAGCACCGAGAGCAAGATCACCTACATCGATGGCGATGAAGGCATTTTGCGCTACCGCGGCTACGACATCGCTGACCTGGCCGAGCATTCGAGCTTCCTGGAAACCTGCTACCTGCTGCTGAACGGGGACTTGCCGAATGCCGGTCAAAAGACCGATTTCGAGCGGTCAATCACCATGCACACCATGCTGCATGAGCAGATCCACTTCTTGTTCCGTGGCTTCCGCCGCGACGCCCATCCCATGGCCGTAATGTGCGGCGTGGTTGGCGCCCTGTCCGCCTTCTACCACGACGCGACCGATTACGATGACCCGAAACAGCGCATGATCGCGCAGCATCGGCTGATCGCCAAGATGCCAACCATTGCGGCCATGGCCTACAAGTATTCCATCGGCCAGCCCTTCATGTATCCGCGCAACGACCTTGGCTATGCCGAGAACTTCCTGCAGATGACTTTCGGCGTGCCGGCCGAACCCTACAAGATGAGCCCGGTTCTGGCGCGTGCCATGGACCGCATCTTCATCCTGCATGCCGATCACGAACAGAATGCCTCGACCTCGACCGTGCGTCTCGCCGGTTCGTCGGGTGCCAATCCATTTGCCTGTATCGCCGCCGGCATCGCCTGCCTCTGGGGCCCCGCCCATGGCGGCGCCAACGAAGCCGTGCTGAAGATGCTGGAAGAGATCGGTTCGTTCGACAAGGTCGGCGAGGCGGTGAAGAAAGCTAAAGACAAGAATTCGGGCTTCCGCCTGATGGGCTTTGGCCATCGCGTCTATAAGAACTACGATCCGCGCGCCAAGGTGATGCGCCAGACCTGCTATGAGGTGCTGGACGAACTGGGCGTGAAGGATGAGCCGCTGCTGAAAATGGCGATGGAGCTGGAGCGTATCGCTCTTGAAGACGACTATTTCGTTTCCAAGAAGCTGTACCCGAATGTCGACTTCTATTCTGGCATTATCCTGCGCGCCATGGGCTTCCCCACCGCGATGTTCACCGCGCTGTTTGCCCTGGCCCGCACCGTCGGCTGGATCGCCCAGTGGAACGAGATGATCGAGGATCCGGCGCAGAAGATCGGCCGTCCGCGCCAGCTTTATAATGGCGCCGGCGCACGCCCCTATGTGCCTGTGAACAAACGAGCCTAAAAGAGACCGGGAATAGGCCGGGATTTCCTTCGGGGAAGTCCCGGCTGCAGCGGCACCAATGGGAGGTGGGCCGATGGCAAGACAAGCAAAAAAGCAGGGCAACCAGCCACCTTCGGGCCAAGCACCGAGTGGACACGGCTGGGCGCGGCCAGGCTATATCACCATGCCCTATGCCGCCAATGACAACCGCCTGACCGCGTTGTTGTTGCTGCGCCAGCGGCGCTTCTGGGTGTGGGCCGCGCTGATACTTGGCTGCTCCCTGCTCTTTATGATCCACGGCTGAAGCAAGCAGTTCTCTGAGCGAAAAAGCCCGGCTTATAGCTGGGCTTTTTTTGTTTTTAGGCGCGCGCGATCAGTTCGATCTTATAGCCATCGGGGTCCTCGATGAAGGCGATCACGCTGCCGCCATGCTTCATCGGGCCAGGTGGCCGCGTGATCTTCACTCCAGCAGCGCCAAGCCGCCCGCAAAGACCATAGATGTCGGGCACGCCAAAGGCGATATGGCCATAGCCGCTGCCAATCGTGTAGGGCTCCTTCTGACCCCAGTTATGGGTCAGCTCGATCACCGCCTGAGCATCCTCATCGCCATAGCCAACGAAGGCGAGCGTGAACTCGCCCGTGGGATAATCCTTCTTGCGCAACAGCTGCATACCCATCTTGTTGACATAGAAATCCAGCGACTTTTCCAGATCGAGCACGCGCAGCATGGTGTGCAGCAGGCGGAAGGGCTTGTCGGTCATGTCGGGTTCCTCTGGTCGGGCAGCGATTTCTGCGGGGCTTTTAGAAGATTCGGGGCACCGGCGGCAACGCGCAGCACGGCTTCTGCGGCGCGCTCGCTCGGGCTTGGGCTCAGTCCCATGCCCAGTTGCGCGCCAACCCGGCGGCAGGCATCAAGCTGGGCGGTGCGGGCGGCATCATCATGGATCAGCAGATCGAGCGCTTCTGCCAGGGCATCCGGCTTGCAGCGTTCCTGCAGGAATTCCGGCATCACCTCGCGCCCCTCCAGGAGATTCACCAAGCCGGCATAAGGCACACGCAACAGCTTGCGCAGGATGGCTGCGGTGATCGGGTTGACGCGATAGGCCAGCACTGTAGGCGTTTCGGCTAAGCCAAGTTCCAATGTGGCGGTGCCAGAGGCAGCCAAGGCCAAATCGGCGGCCAGCATGGCCTGATAGCGTTCTGCGGGCGCGGAAACCACCTGCGCCGTCAAAGCCAGGTTCGGCAATGTATTCAGCACCATGGTGGCCACACCCGGCACGGTGGGAATCACCACGCGCAGATCCGGGCGCCGCACGGCCAGCCTGGCCAGAGTGGCGGCAAAGATCGGCAGCAGCTTGGCCACCTCGCCACGCCGGCTGCCTGGCAGCAAGGCCAGCAGCGGTGCCTCCGGCGGAATATCATAGCGCCGCCGGAATTCCTTACCGGCCGCCGCTTCATCACGCATCAGCTGGCGCGCCGCTGTGATGGTTTCCACGGCAGGATGGCCGACAAAAGTGCTGGGCAATCCCTCTTTTTCGAAGTAAGGCGGCTCAAAGGGCAACAAAGCCAGCAGATGGTCCACTAGGCCGGCCAGGGTCTTGGCGCGGCCCGGGCGCCATGCCCACACCGTTGGTGCCACATAATGCACAATGGGGAAATTACGTTTGGCCAGGCGCTTGGCCAGACGATGGGTGAAACCTGGGCTGTCGATGGTCACCAGCACATCTGGTGGATCGGCGCGCAAGCTAGCCGCCAGTTGATCCAGACGCCGCAGAATCTGCCGCGCCCTGGGCAGCACCTCCACCAACCCCATCACCGCCAGTTCATCAATCGGGAACAAGCTGGCGAAACCTTCGCTCGCCATGCGCTCGCCGCCGAGGCCGCTGAATCGCAAACCACCCTTGCTGGTGGCGCGCAAAGCCCGCATCAGCCCCTCGCCCAGCGCGTCACCCGATGGCTCGCCCGCCACCAGGGCGATATGTAATGGCCTCGTGTCAGACATCGCCAGAAAAGCCAACAAGATAAAGGCCGGCAGCATCCGCAGCGGCACAAGTCGCCATGCGATCCACGATCAACGCCGCACCGGCCTCCACCGCAATACCCCGCAGGCCTGCGGCGACCGCATTGGTCACTGTCTGCACACCAATAGTCGGCAGGTCCACACGGCGCTCCTGCCCTGGCTTCAGGCATTTGACCAGCACGCCACCGCCCGCTTCCGGCATCAAGGCCATGCGCTGCAACAGGACATCGGTGCCTGCCTGATCTTCCAGACCGATCGTTTGCTGATGCGCTACCACTGCGGCTTGGCCTTTGTCGGCCGCGCCCAGCGCACGCGCCACAGTTATACCGTAGTGGATATCGCGCCAATCGGCATCGGATGGCGCCTGGTTGCTCATCAGTCCGGCTGGGGCCAACAGGTCAGCGACAATGGCTTCGACACCCACAAGGCGAAAACCTTCAGCTTCGAATGTCTCAACAACAACGCGCAGCACAGCATCATCTCCCTGCAGCCCGGCCTTGATGAAACGTGGCAGCAGCTTGGCGCCGCGCCAATCGGGCAGCATGCGGGCGAAATCCGGCCGCGTCACGCTGCCGCTGATCGTCACCTCCGCCACCTCGGCGGCTTTCAGGCTATCGAACAGGCGGCCAACCTGAGCCATGTCAAACCAGCCATGGTCGCTACCAGCTACGGTGGCCGGATCGCAAAAACCATTGAGCGCGGCAATATAGAGAGACCTGCCGTTTTGCCGGCATGCCTCGCGGACCAGCGCCGGCACTTTGCCGCCGCCGGCTATCAGGCCAAGTTTAGGGCTTGTGCCCATCGGGCAGCGGCAGGCATATCCCGCGCGATGATGCATTGCGGGTGAACTCGATCACTTCCTGCACCAGTTCGATTTCAGCAAATAGCTGCGCCACATCCTCGATCCGTTCGGCAAGCGTGCCTTCATCGGCAAACAGCATGCGATAGGCAGCACGCAGCTTGTGGATCGCCTCGCGGTCGAAACCACGGCGCTTCAGGCCAACCAGATTCAAGCCCGATAGATGCGCGCGATTGCCCATCACCATACCATAAGGGATGACATCCTGTTCCACGCCAGACATGCCGCCGATCATGGCATGCTTTCCGATGCGACAGAACTGATGTACAGCGGCCAGGCCGCCGACAAAGGCAAAATCACCCACCACGATATGGCCAGCCAGGGTGGCGTTATTCGCCATAATCACATTGTTGCCAACATGGCAATCATGCGCCACATGAGCGCCGGTCATCAGCAAGCAATCATCGCCCACACTGGTGAGCATGCCGCCACCTTCAGTGCCAGGGTTGATCGTCACGCCTTCGCGAATCTGATTACGCTTGCCGATAGCCACACGCGAGGCTTCGCCATGATACTTCAAGTCCTGCGGTTGGTGACCAACCGAGGCGAAGGGGAAAATGCGCGTGCCGGCATCAATGCTTGTGATCCCCGCCACGGCCACATGGCTGATCAACTCCACGCCATCGCCAAGTTCGACCTGAGCGCCCACAGTGCAGAACGGCCCAATCTTCACGCCGATACCAAGCTTGGCACCCGCCTCGATCACCGCGCTGGAATGAATCTGGCTCATCACTTATCCATGATCATGGCAGAGAAGACAGCCTCGGCCATCAACTTGCCATCCACTTTAGCTTCACCGCGGAACTTCCACACCGGCCCGCGCTGCTTCAGGCAATCAACATGGATGTGCATCTGATCCCCAGGCTGAACCGGCTTGCGGAAGCGGGCTTCATCGATGGTCATGAAATAGACCAGCTTGCCTTCTGACTCCTTGCCCAGCGAATGCACCACCAGGATGGCGGCCGTCTGCGCCATGCTCTCCACGATCATCACGCCAGGCATTACCGGCTGGGTGGGAAAATGGCCCGGGAAATAGGGTTCATTGATAGTGACATTCTTGATGCCGATCGCGCTCTCGCGCGACTTCATGCCCACCACCTTATCGACGAGCAACATAGGATAGCGATGCGGGATCATTTCCATGATCCGAATAATATCGACGCTGTCTAGAATTGGCGCCGCCTGGGTCTCACTCATGGTCCGTGCCTTTCTTCTTCACCAGACGGCGCAATGTCGCCACCTCGCGGAAAAACTCTTTCGCGGGCGTCGCCGGCGAACCAGCATAGGACTCGCCCGGCGGGATATCGGCCATCACTCCTGCCTGAGCCGCCACGCGTGCGCCAGCCCCGATCTTAAGATGCCCGGCTACGCCGCATTGCGCGGCCAAAATGGCAAAATCACCCAACTGAGACGACCCCGCAACACCAGCCTGCGCGATAATGATGCAGCCTCGACCTAGAGTGACGTTGTGCCCGATTTGGACCAAATTATCAATCCAGCAGCTCGGCCCAATAATCGTGTCAGGGCCGGAGCCGCGATCAATGCAGCTATTGGCGCCAATATCACAATCATCGCCAATCAATACGCGGCCTAATTGCGGCACCTTGATGTGGCCGCTGGGATGCGGCGCGAAGCCAAAGCCATCCTGGCCCACGCGCACGCCAGCATGCAGTGTCACCCGGTCGCCGATCTGGCAGTGAGTGAGCGAGACCAGAGGCCCAATGCGGCAGTCCCGGCCAATCACTACATTGCTGGCCACCACGCAACCAGCACCAATGGTGCTGCCGGCACCTATTTCAGCACCAGCTTCCACTACGGCATGCGGGCCGATTGTCACTGCCTCGCCGATCTTGGCACTGCCGTCGACGACAGCCGAGGCATGAATACCTGGGGCTGGCCGTGGAGCTGGGTAGAAGAGCTGTGCCGCACGGGCATAAGCATGATAGGGGCTGGGGGTGATTAGCAGAGCCACGCCCGCAGGCGCGCGGCCAGCATGCTTCTCTGCCACAATGCAAGCAGCTGCCCGCGTCGCCGTGAAGGCCGAGACATATTTCGGATTATCCAGGAAGGTAAGCTGGCCTGGGCCCGCCTGGTCCAGCGCCGCCACATCCACAACGCTCAAAACCGCAGCCGTGGGGTCGGCCAGCTTTGCGCCGATACGCTCGGCAACCATACCGAGCGGAAATGGGCCGGCCCTATCGAAGAAGCGCGGATCTGCCATCCCGCGCCCTATCCTACTGGCTGCCGGGCAGCGCCACCTTCACCGAGGGCAAGCGCTGGTCCAGGCGCTTTAGCACTTCGGCGGTGATGTCAAAGCTTTCCGGCGCCGACAGCATCTGCAGCTGCGCGCGATCCACCACCATGTTGAAGCCACGCTCAGTGCTAAGCTGCTTCATGATGTTGACAACTTCCTGAGTCACCTGATCGCGCACGCCACCAAGCATCTTGTCTAAAGACTGCGACCGCTCCTGGATGCGGCGCTGCAATTCGATCACCTTGTTCTGGAAGGCTTGGCGACGCTGCTCAAAAACCTCAGGCGTCAGCACGGCACGCTGGCGCGCCAGTTCCTGATCCTCTGCACGAAGCTTTTCTTCTTCCTTCACAATCTCGGATTGGAAGGAAAAACGAAATTGTTCAAGCTGGTTACGCGCAACCTTCAAAGCCTGGGCGTCACGATTGATCCGTTGAGCGTCGACCACGGCGATTACCGCCGGCGGAATCTTGTTTTGCGCCAGCGCGATGCCGGGCAGAACCGCCAGAGCAGCGGCAAAGCAGGCGGCAAGGATGCGAGATAGGCGAAGCATGGGACTGGACCTTGTTGGCTGTGGCGCCCTAGAAGCGGGAGCCGAAGTTAACACGGAAGACCTCGGTATCGTCGAAATCTTCCTTACGAACGGGGATGCCCAAGTCAAGGCGGATCAAGCCGAAGGGCGATTTCCAGGATACACCAGTGCCAATTGCAACACGGACGCTGTTAACATCCCTCACATCAGCGCCAGATTCACCAGAATTCCAGACTGAACCAGCATCCGTGAAGAGACGTCCCTTGATGCCGAAATCATTCGGCAGACCAAGTGGGAAAGTCATTTCAGCCGTACTCACATAATAGTAGCGACCGCCAATCGCCTTGGAGTTGACTGTTTCACGCGGACCGACGCCGCCAGAAGCAAAGCCGCGGAATGTGTCACCGCCAATAAAGAAGCGGTTCGGCAGGCGCAGTCTCTCACCGAAAGCCGCAATATGACCAGTCTCACCCGAAATACTGAACACAACCTCATCGGCGATCGGGAAATAATGACCGGCTTGAAGGACATTGCGGAAGTACCGCTCAGAACCACCCAGGCCAGCAATCTCCTGGTTCAGTCGCACAACATAACCCGTTGTCGGCTCGATCTTGTCGTCACGCCGGTCATAAATAAGAGTATTGCCAACCGAAGAGGTGGTGAACGAGCCCTCTTCCGCCTTGATGAAACGCGACTGAGTAGAATCAACATCATCGATTTCATCGAGCTTGAGACGGTAGAATACCTGATCATCAAGATACTCGGTGATAGGGAAGCCGGCACGCACAGTGGCGCCAGTCGTGGTCTGCGTGAAACCGCTGCGACGAGCCAAGTCACTACGGCGGCGCACCAAGTCAAAACCGGCCGCCAGTTCACGGTCAAGGAAATAAGGCTCGGTGAAACCGAGGTCGATCTGCTGACGCCGCGTTGAAAGGCTGAAGCCCAGGCGCAAATCCTGACCACGGCCAAGCAGATTGCGCTCACGGATCGAGACGTCACCAATCACCGATTCCGCCGTGGAGTAGCCAACACCGAAGGACAATTCGCCGGTCGAGCGCTCCTGTACTTCGGCGGTGAGCACCACCTTGTCAGGGGCGCTACCCTTGTTCTCGGAAATCTCAACCTTGTCGAAGAAGTTCAGGCCGCGCACGCGGGTCTTGGTCCGGCGCAGCTTGGCTGCGTTGAATGCATCACCCTCAACCAAACGGAATTCGCGGCGGATCACCTTGTCCAGAGTGCGCACGTTACCGACAACGTCGATGCGCTCAACATAGACACGCGGGCTTTCGCCAATCACGAAGGTCACGTCAATGGTGCGCTTTTCACGATTCTTCTGCACTTCAGGGCGCACTTCAACGAAGGCATATCCAAGACGCCCCAGTTCGGCGGTAAGCGTCTGAACGTTCTTCTCAACCAGATCTGCGTTGTAGACATCGCCCGGACTCAGCTCGACCAGCTTGCGAAGATTCTTCGGATCGACATTCTTCAATTCACTGGTCAGATCAATGCCACCCAGCCGGTAGCGATCACCTTCATCCACGGTGAAGGTGATGAAGAAATTCTCGCGGCTCGGAGACAATTCGGCTACCGCATTGGCAACACGGAAATCAGCATAACCCTTGCTGAGATAGAATTTGCGCAGCTTCTCACGATCAAAGGTGACGCGGTCTGGGTCGTAATTGTCATCGGACGACAGGAAACGCCACCAGGCTGATTCCTTGGTCTGAATTTCTTCCCGCAATTTGCCGTCGCTATAGGCCCGGTTGCCGATGAACCGGATACGGCCGACCGTGGTGATCGGCCCCTCGCTGATTTCAAAGACCAGGTCGACACGGTTTTGCGCCAGTTGCACCACCTTCGGCTCAACCGTGGCGGCAAAGCGCCCGGAGCGCCGGTAAATCTGCTGAATGCGCTGTGTATCCGCCTGTACTTTGGCACGGGTGTAGACTTGGCGCACCTTCAGGGTCAATTCGCGGTTGAGCGTGTCGTCGTTGATGCGGCGGTTGCCTTCGAATACCACCCGGTTGACCACCGGGTTCTCGGTCACCCTCACCACCAGGGTAGAGCCCTGCATGCGCAGATTGACATCCGAGAACAGGCCGGTGGCGAACAACGCCTTGAGCGAACGATCCGCCTGTTCCTCGTTGAATGCCTCGCCCGGCTGGGCGGTGAGGTAACTCTGGATCGTGGAGACCTCGATACGCTGATTGCCCTCTACGGCCACGTCGCGCAGGATGATTGATTGCGGCTGCATCGGTGGCGCGCTGGGACCAGCGCCCCCCAGGCCAGGGCGTTGCTGCTGACCACGCGCCTGGGCAGCCAGATCAGCTGGCAGGAAGACAAGACCAAGCAACCCCAGGGCAGCGAAAGCCACCCACAGGCGCCAATCGGCACCCTCGCCGCGGCATCCTTTCGCCATGCTTGAAATAGTCCTCATCACTCGATCCGGCCGCTTCTCACATACCCGTTTTCAGGAAAAAAGCCCAGCGATGAAATTGAAAACCGGTAGGCGGTTCAAATCGTTCCATGTGGCGAACAGAAACAGCGATAGCACCAAAGCAAAGCCTACGCGGAAGCCATATTCCTGGGCCCGATCACCCAACGGCCGGCCTCTGACCGCCTCCACGGCGTAAAACAGCAAATGACCGCCATCCAGCATGGGCACAGGGAAAAGGTTAATAAGGCCAATCGCCACCGACAAGGTGGCCATCAGCGACACAAGCGCGAGCCAGCCTGTCTTGGCGATATCACCAGACATCTTGGCGATGCCGAGCGGCCCGCTAAGCTGGTCGCCCGATTCCTTGCCCTTAATGATGCGCCCCAGATAGGTGAATGTAGTACTGATTTCTGTGCCGATCTGGCGGAAGGACTGAACAACGGCCATGACCGGGCCATGGCGCACGAACTCCATCCCCCCCGCTGACTGGATACCCCCCTGCCCTAGCTTATGGGTGCCGCCAAAGCCATCGGGCACATCCACCCGGCGCGGCACTAGGGTAAGCGAAATCTCCGCCCCATCGCGCAGCACGCCGAGCATGATCGGCGTATCGGCACGCAAAGCCACATAGGTGCGCAATTCTTCAAACCGCTGCACCGAGCCGCCATCCAGGCTGGTGATTCGATCACCAGCCTTCAGTCCACCGGCCTCGGCGGCACTGCCAGCAACCACACCACCGATCACCGGCGGCGTGTAAGGCTGGCCAATCAGCGTGAACAGAGCGGTATAGATCACAATGGCGAAGAGGAAATTCGCCACCGGGCCAGCGGCCACAATGGCTGCGCGCTGCGACAGGCGCTTGTGATGGAAGGAAACGGCGCGGTCAGCCTCGCTCATACTGCCCATAGCGGCCTGATCAGTACTGCTGGAGGTGGCATCGGCATCACCGAAGAACTTCACATAGCCACCCAAGGGGATGGCGGCGAATTTCCAGCGCGTGCCGTGGCGGTCATCCCAGCCAAACAATTCAGGGCCGAAGCCAATGGAAAACACCTCCACTCGCACGCCGCAACGGCGCGCCACCCAGAAATGGCCAAGCTCATGCACGAACACGATAATGGTCAGCACCACCACGAAAGGGATGATGTAACTGGCCAAGTTAATGATGAAATCCATGCTGTTTCAGATCCTGTCTCTAAGACTTAAGCATCGCCGCGCTGGCGTCGCGTCGCTATATGCACCGGAACCGCGCGGTCGTCGCTGAGCGGGTCAATCACATGCGCGGCATGGCGGCGGGCAGCACCATCGGCATCACGCACTTCTTCCAGATTAGCCAAAGGCCTGCGGTTCACCCGCGCCAAGGTCTGCTCGACGATGCGCGCAATGTCCAAAAAGCCGATCCGGCCACTCAAGAATGCCTCTACCGCCACTTCATTGGCGGCATTCAAGATAGTAGGTGCGCCCCCCCCGCTTTGCAAGGCCCGTCGGGCCAGATTGAGGGCCGGAAAGCGAGCGGAATCAGGCACTTCAAAGGTCAGCTTGGCAACCGCCGCCAAGTCCAGCCGGGCTGCGGGGGCGGCCATGCGCGAGGGCCAGGCCAGGGTGAAGGCGATGGGGGTGCGCATATCGGGCGTGCCGAGCTGGGCCAATACCGAGCCATCCAGGTAGGCCACCAGGCTATGCACCACCGATTGTGGGTGAATCAGCACCTCAATGCGATCTTCCGGCACCGGAAACAGGAAGCTCGCCTCGATCAATTCCAAGCCCTTGTTCATCAGGGTGGCGGAATCGACCGAAATCTTCGCCCCCATGCTCCAGATGGGGTGGGCGATGGCCTGGGCCGGGGTGGCCTCGCGCATCTCGGCCAGGTTCAAGGTGCGGAACGGCCCGCCCGAGGCGGTTAGGATGATCCGGTCGACACTTTCCGGGGCTTTGAAATCAAAGACTTGGAAGATGGCATTGTGCTCGGAATCGACCGGCAGGATGGTGGCACCGCAGCGCGCCGCCTCGGCCATCACCAGATCGCCAGCGCAAACCAGCGTTTCCTTGTTGGCCAAAGCCACCACGGCGCCACGACGCACGGCGGCCAGGGTTGGCTCCAGCCCGGCGGCACCCACGATCGCCGCCATCACCCAGTCGACGGGCCGGCCAGCAGCCTCGATCAGCGCCGCACGCCCAGCGGCCACCTCTACGCCACTACCAGCCAACCGCTCGCGCAATTCCGGCAACCGGCCCTCGTCGCCGATCACCGCCAGCCGGGCGCGCAACAGGCGGGCCTGCTCGGCCAGCAGCGTGACATTGGACTGCGCCGTCAGCGCCTCAACCGCGAAGCGCTCCGGTTCTCGCTGCAGCAGATCCACGGTGGAACGCCCAATGGAGCCAGTGGAGCCAAGAATGGTGACGCGCTTGGGGTTGCCGCTCATGACCACAATCCTTTGCCCCAGATCAGGAAGCCCAAGGCCACGAAGGGGGCGGCGAACAACACGCCATCAAGCCGGTCCAATGCGCCGCCATGGCCCGGAATCAATGCCCCGCTATCCTTCACGCCGAAGCGCCGCTTTACCCCAGATTCGAAGAAGTCACCAGCCTGGGAAACCACAGCCACAGCAGCTGCAAACAGCCCAAGCGCCAGAGTTGGCAGTGCAGGCTGCAGTATCGCTATGGCGGCGCCAACGATACCAGCCGATAGCATCCCGCCGAGCAGCCCAGCCCAGGTCTTGTTCGGGCTGATTGCCGGGATCAATTTCGGACCACCGATCAGGCGCCCGGCAATATAGGCTCCGGTATCCGTGGCCCAGACCACCGCGAGCAGCCAGAACACAATTAGGCGGCCCTGCTCGCTGTCTGAGCGCAGCCATACTAAACACAGGCAAGGCAGCCCGATATAAATGGCGCCTGTAAATGCCCATACCGGCCGTTGGCGCAGCACGGCGGGTAGCACCAGGGCGAAAATAAGACCGAGGCCCCAGCCCCATTCAAATTTGCCATCGGCCATGTTGCCCAAGGCAAGCAGCAACGGCAGCCATAGATAGATCAAATGCATTGTTTGCGGGCCGGCGCCAGGAAAGCGCAGCCATTCGCGCAGCATGAAGAAAGCGGCCATCGCAACTAGAATCGCAAAGACAGCGCCGCCGAACCACAAGGCCGCGAGGGCTAGCGGCAACAGGACCGCGGCGGAAGCGATCCGCTTTGTCAAAGCACTGGCGCCCGGAGTGGTCGCCTCAGCCATCGCTGCCGCCATAGCGGCGCTCTCGGCCCTGGAATTCGGTAATCGCCGCCTTCAGATCGGCGGCGGTGAAATCCGGCCACAGCTTGTCGACGAACACCATCTCGCTATAGGCCGATTGCCAGATCAGGAAATTGCTCAAGCGCTGCTCGCCGCTGGTGCGGATCACCATATCCGGGTCTGGCATGCCGGCGGTCAGCAGATGCTGCTCAATGGTCGTCCGGTCGATCTGATCCGCTGTCAGCTTGCCAGCCGCCACGGCTTCCGCGATACGGCGACAGGCGGCCACGATTTCATCCTGCCCGCCATAGGACAGCGCGATCACCAGCGTCAGGCGGCGATTATCCGCCGTCTTGGCCTCGGCCTCCTCGATCATCGGCACGATATCGGCGGCGAGCTTGGCGCGGTCGCCAATCACCCGGATGCGCACACCATTGCGGCGCAACTCTTCCAGTTCGCGACGGATATAGAGCCGCAGCAAATCCATCAGTCCTGCCACTTCGGCCGCCGGTCGCTTCCAGTTCTCGGAGGAAAAAGCGTAAAGCGTCAGGTATTCAAGGCCGAGATCGCGGCTGGCCCGCACCACATCGCGCACCGTATCCACACCCTGGCGATGCCCCAGATTACGCGGCAAGCCGCGCGCCTTCGCCCAACGACCATTGCCATCCATGATGATGGCGATATGGCGCGGGGGCGCTGCTTCCCGTGCATGACGGGGCGAGGCAGTATTTTCGGGCGCGGGAACGGCCATGATCAGACCTGCATGATCTCCTTGGACTTGCCGCCAAGCATCTCATCAATCTTTCTGGTGGCTTCGTCGGTGAGGCGCTGGATTTCTTCCTGCCACATCTTGGCATCGTCCTCGCCGATTTCGTGGTCTTTCTCCAGCTTCTTCAGGCTGTCCATGCCATCGCGGCGCACGCCGCGCACGGCCACCTTTGCCTGCTCGGCATATTGGCCGGCCACCTTGCTCAGTTCCTTACGGCGCTGCTCGTTCAATTCCGGGATCGGAATGCGAATTAAAGTGCCATCGGCCTGCGGATTGAGGCCAAGGCCACTGGCGGCAATCGCCTTCTCCACCGCCTTCACATTCGACTTATCCCACACCGACACACTGACCATGCGCGGCTCAGGTACGCTGATGGTGCCGATCTGATTGATCGGCATCGAACTGCCATACACATCCACCCGAACCGGATCGAGCATGCTGGCCGAGGCACGGCCGGTGCGCAGACCGGCATATTCATGCTTCAGCACGTCGATCGCCTTGTTCATGCGCCGCTCGATATCATCGATATCCGGCTCGGCCATGGCTCCCTCTCCTGTCTTTTTCGCTTCACCCCGGAAGGGCTATTCGCCCTCGACCACCGTGCACCGTCCCTCGCCCCTCAGCACTTTGGCGAAGCCTCCCGGCTCGTGCAAGGAGAAGACAAGGATCGGAATCTTGTTCTCGCGCGCCACGCTGATGGCCGCTGCGTCCATCACCTTCAGGTCCTTCGCCAGCACATCGTGGTAGCTGACCCGCTCGTAGCGCACCGCGTTAGGGTTTTTCTTCGGATCGTCACTATACACGCCATCCACCTGGGTACCCTTGAGCAGGGCGTCGCAGCCCATCTCGGCTGCGCGCAGGGCGGCAGCGGTGTCGGTGGTGAAGAAGGGATTGCCGGTGCCGGCGGCGAAAATCACCACCCGGCCCTTTTCCAGATGCCGGATGGCGCGGCGCCGGATATAGGGCTCGAAGACGGTGTCCATGCGGATAGCCGACTGCACTCTTGTGTCCACATTATGGCGTTCCAGCGCATGCTGCACGGCCAGGGCGTTGATGGTGGTGGCCAGCATGCCCATATAGTCGGCTGAAGCGCGCTGCATGCCCTGGGTGGCCCCGGCCACGCCTCGGAAGATGTTGCCGCCGCCGATTACCAAGCAGACCTCGGCGCCCAGCGCCTGCACGGACTGCACTTCCCTTGCGATACGGTCCACGGTCTCGAAATCGATCCCGTAGGGGGTCGGCCCCATCAGCGCCTCGCCAGAACATTTCAGCAGGACGCGGCGGTATTTGAAGCGTTCGCTCATGGATGCCTCGGCTTAGGGCCAGGAAAGGGGGGCCAGAAAAGATGCGGATAAGACGATTCCCGGCTCCCCACCTTATACGATCAGGGCCCGCGCTCCAATCCGGCCCCGGAAATCAAGCCGGGGTGGGATTGGAGCACGGGCCCTGGAATTGGAAGCCCGGAAGGCCGGCTCAGCCGGCCATCTTGGCCACTTCAGCGGCAAAATCATCGGCCTTCTTCTCGATGCCTTCGCCCAGCTGGAAGCGGGTGAAGGCCACCAGTTCGATTGGCGCGCCAGCGTCCTTGCCGGCCTTCTCGATCGCCTTGGCCACCTGGGTCTCGCCATCGATCACGAAGGTCTGCTCCAGCAGCACCACTTCCTGGTAGAATTTGCGGATGCGGCCTTCGACCATCTTGGCGATGATCTCCGGGGCCTTGCCCGAACCAGCGGCCTGGTCGGTCAGTACGGTGCGCTCACGCTCCACCGCAGCCGGGTCCAGATCCTTGGTGCTCAACGACTGCGGATTGGCGGCAGCGATATGCATCGAGCTGCTTGCCGATGGCTTCCAGCGCTTCGCGCTTGGCAGCCGACTTCAGCGCCACCAGCACGCCCAGCTTGCCAATGCCATCACCCAGCGCGGAGTGGACGTAACCGATCACGGCACCGCCCTCGACGCTGAGGCGCTTGGCGCGGCGCAACGTCATGTTCTCACCGATGGTGGCGATGGCGTTAGTGATTTCGTCCTTCACATTGCGGCTGCTGCCGGGGAAGACAGCGGCTTCCAGAGCAGCCACGTCTTCGCCAGCCGTCAGCGCCACCTTGGCAATGCCGGCGGCAATGGTCTGGAATTGCGGGTTGCGGGCTACGAAGTCGGTCTCGGCATTCAGCTCAATCAACGCGCCGACATTGCCATCGATGGCCAGAGCCACCAAGCCTTCAGCGGCCACACGGCCGGCCTTCTTGGCGGCGGCCGAAAGGCCCTTCTTGCGCAGCCAGTCAACGGCGGCGTCCACGTCGCCAGCGGTCTCGCCCAGCGCCTTCTTGCAATCCATCATGCCAGCGCCAGTCTTCTCGCGCAGGTCTTTCACCAGGGCCGCAGTGATCTCAGCCATGTCGTCCTCTCAAAGTCCGAAGGAAATGGCGGCGCCCCACCTGGAGCGCCGCCGGTCTCTTAAGTTCAGGCCTGGGCGCCGGCTTCGGCGACCGTCTCGACCGCAGCAACAACTTCCGGCAGCACTTCGGTCGGCGCCTCTTCGGCTTCGCCCATATCCGCGCCGCTGGCAGCCAGATTCTCTTCGATGCCGCCCACAACCGCCAGCGAGAACAGGTCGCAATATAGGTTGATGGCACGCAGTGCGTCGTCGTTGCCAGGCACCGGATAGGTGATGCCCGTCGGGTCGGAGTTGCTGTCCAGGATCGCCACCACCGGAATGCCCAGCGTGCGGGCTTCGGCGATCGCGATGTCTTCCTTAACCGTGTCGATCACGATCATTACGGCAGGCAGGCCGCCCATGTCCTTGATGCCGCCCAGCGCACGATCAAGCTTCTCGCGCTCGCGGGTAAGGTTCAGGGTCTCTTTCTTGGTCAGGCCCAGGCCGCCATGATCGCCACCAAGCTGCTCTTCCAGCTCCTTGAGGCGCTTGATCGACTGGGAGATGGTCTTCCAGTTGGTCAGCATGCCGCCGAGCCAGCGGTGATTGACATAGTACTGACCGCACTTGGCGGCAGCCTCGGCAACAGCTTCCGAAGCCTGGCGCTTGGTGCCAACGAACAGCACCTTGCCGCCACCGGCGACAACGTCGCGCACGGCATGCAGGGCGCGGTGCAGCAAAGGCACCGATTGCTGCAGGTCAATGATATGGATGTTGTTACGAGCGCCGAAGAGATACGACTTCATCTTCGGATTCCAGCGATGGGTCTGGTGGCCGAAGTGAACGCCGGCCTCAATAAGCTGCCGCATCGTGAACGTGGGTACGGTCATCGTCTTTGTCCTTTTCCGGTTGGTCCGCCGCAAGCGCCGTCTGACTCCCGCCGATAACCGACCTCGGTTATCTCAACGGGGCAAACACCGGAACGCCGCCCTGGGATGTCTCCCCTGGGATGCGCAAGCCTGCGTGTGGGGTTAACGTGAACGCGGCGCTTTTAGCCGAGTCCGGCTGCCGACGCAAGGGTCCTTCTGCGGGGCGCCGCGCAACAATCCTGGGCTGACCGCGATATTCTTCTATACAACTGTGATTTTCAGCTAGCAATCAGGCATACTTAAGGTATGAACCTGCAGAAACTTAAACTGGAAACCCTGGACTCCCTGATACAGGCCCATGAACGCTTCGCCAAGGGCCAAAGAGGCGGCAACCGTTTGAATTTGCAGTTCTTTGACGCGGCAGGCATGAATTTCGCCAATCGCGACTTACGCCAAGCGAACATGGTTGGGGGCAGTTTTCGGGGCAGCCTGTTCCGTTTCTCCAAGCTGGAAACGGCCAATTTCTATGGCGCCGATCTGGAGGGGGCTGACCTTTCCTCCACAAACCTGCATCGGGCCGATCTGCGCGGCGCGCGGCTACGCGGCGCCAATCTGGAATTTGCTGACCTGACCGGAGCCGATATCCGCGATGGCCGGCTGCTGCGCCCCGATGCCGATGGCAACCTGGTGGCCGTCACCTCCGGCGGCGCCATCACGGAAAAGGCCCATATGAGCCATGCTAAGCTGATTGGCGCCAAGCTCGGCCGCGCCTTCAGCCAGCATGCCGATCTCAGTCATGCAAATCTGGCCAATGCCAAGCTGGTGGATGCCGATCTATCCAATTGCGATCTGCGCGGCACCATCTTTGTTGGTGCCGACCTGACCAACACCAATATGAGCAATTGCAAGCTCTCGGGAGCCGTATTGGCCGGCGCCATGCTGAACGGCACGATCTTCGAGAATGCCGATCTGGCAGGTGCCTTCTTCCGCGGCAACGACATGCGCGACGCCAAAACCAAAGGCGCCATGATGCCGCGGTCGCTGGAAAGCCTGGAAAAGCCGCTGCAGGCCATCCTGCGCGAGCATCAGGCCTGGACCGAAAGCATGGGCCTGAAAGGCAAGCGGGCGGATTTCAGCCGGGTGGACATATCCAGCGCCAAGCTGCATCGGCTGGAACTCTCCGCCGCACTGTTTGTGCAAAGCACCATGGTGGAGACCGACTTGACCATGGCCGTGCTCTCCATGACTGATTTCACCGATGCCATGCTGCTGAACGCCAATCTGACCAGTGCCGACCTGCGGGGCGCCAAATTCTCTGGCGCCAATATGATTGGTGCCAACCTGAAACAGGCCAAGATGGGGCCAATGCCGATCAGCAGCCTGCAGGGCAAGAAGTGGCATGCCAGCCTGGAAAACGCCAATCTGAGCCAGGCGGTGCTGACCGGCTGCGATCTTTCTGGCGCCAGCCTGAATCAGGCCATTCTGATGCATGCCGATCTGCGCGATGCCAATCTGAGCGGCGCCGACTTCACCGGCGCTGACCTGACCGGCGCCGATCTGCGCGATGCCAACCTGTCCGGCGCCGATCTGCGTTCGGCCATCGGCGTCAACTTGTCCTGATGCAAAGGACAAGCTAGGTTGAGGCGATGGAGAACACGGTCAAGGTCATCGCCCAGTTTGAAGTGGACGAGATGTTCGAGGCGCACGCCAATTATGTGAAAGGCGTGCGCGGCGGCAAACGTCTGGTGATGCATTTCCGCGATGCCTCGCGGCTGGATTTCAGCGGCAAGAATCTGGCAACGGCGGATTTCGTCAGCAGCAAGATGGCCTATGCCGATTTTAGCCATTCGGTGCTCACCTCCTCCTCCTTCTTTGCCGCCGATCTGCAAGGCGCCGATATGCGGCGCTGCGATCTGACCAAGGCTGATCTGCGCGGCGTCAATCTGCGCAACGCCAACCTGGAAGGCGCCAACCTCACCTCGGCCGATATCCGCGATGGCGTGCTGCTGCGCCCGGATGAAGATGGCAACCTGATCGCCGTGCTGAAGCGCTCAGCCTCCATCGACAATGCCAAGATGGCCGGTGCCAATCTTTCCTCGGCGCGTCTGGGCAAGGTGGTGGGGCGCAACACCGACCTCACCAATGTGAATTTCTCCAATGCCAAGCTGACCGGCGCCGATCTCTCCGGTTCCAATCTCTCGGGCTGCCTGTTCGCCGGCGCCGATCTGACCGAAGCCAATCTCTCGAACTGCATGCTGCATGGCGCGGTGCTGGCCGGCGCGGTGCTGAACGAAACCAATTTCGAGGGCGCCGACCTCACCGCCAGCTATTTCCGCCCCATCGATCTGCGCGATGCCGATGTCTCCAAGGCGATCATGCCGCGCAGTCTGGAGAATCTGGATCGCTCGCTGCAATTCATCGTGAAGGAGCATTTGAACTGGATCGACACACTGGGCAAGCAAGGCATGCGGATTGACTTCAGCCGCTATGACCTTTCGGACCAGAAACTCGCCACGATCAACTTCTCCGCTGGCGATTTCTCCTACGCCATCTTGCGCAACACCGATTTCTCCGGCTGCCGCTTCGTGCTGTCTGATCTGCGCGGCGCCATGATGCTGAATGCTAACTTCACCGGCGCGCTGATGCAGGGCGCCAAGTTCGATCGCGGCATTATGACCAATGCCGATTTCCGCGGCGCCAATCTCTCACCCGTCATGATCAGCGGCGCCTTCCATCGCCGCCAGGTGACCAGCATGCAGGAATGCAATCTCACCCAGGCAAAATTCCAGGGCGCTGATCTGGAAGGCGCGCAGTTCAACCGCTCGATCATGACCATGGCGGATTTCCGCTCCGCCAATCTGAAAAACACATCCTTCCTGGATGCCGATGTGACCAACGCCGATTTCCGTGGCGCCAATCTGGAAGGCGCCGATCTGCGTGGCGTGGTGGGGATGAAGGTCAGTTAGGCGATTGCCGCCGGCAGCGCGTTCAAACGCGGCACCGGCGACAGCAGGATCACCAAAAACTGCAGGCCGAAGCCCGCCACCGCCAGCCAGATTGCGGCATCAAGGCCATAGGCACCGCCCACCCAGCCACCGACCAGCGCGCCCAGCGGCCGCATCCCTAAAGTCGCCACCTGCTGGATCGCGCCAACCCGGCCAATCAGACGCGCCGGCACCAGAGCCTGGCGCAAGCTGGTCTGGCCTATCGTCCACAGCATCGGGCCGAAGCCGAATACGAAGAAGCCGGCAGTGAGCAGCGCGAAGGCCGCATCGCCCTCGCCTAAGCTCGCCAAACCGATCAGCAGCGCCGCCAAACTCGACAAGGCCGGCCCGAGCGTGATCATGGCGCCGAGCGGCAGTCGGGCATGAATCAGCGGCAGGGCCAAGCTGGCGCCGAGCATGCCGATGCCTTGCACGCCCAACACCAAACCAATGCCGGCCGGGCCCAGGCCAAGCTGCTGGCTGGCGAACAGCACGAATACCGCCATGAGCAGAAACCAGCTGAAATTCCACGCCATGGCGCAGCCGGCAATGGCGCGCAGCAAGGGCTGCCGCCAGACCAGCACGAAGCCCTCGCGCAAGGCCGGGCCCAAAGCTTGGCGCGGCTGCGCTGGGATGGTGCGGCGCATGCTCGGCGCCCGCAGCAACCAGGCGGCCCAGGCGGAAGCGAAACCGGAAACCGCCAGTGCCGCCGCCGGCGAAGTCCAGCTCGCCATCAGCCCGGCCAGGCCCGGCCCCAGGAATACGGCAGCCGCGCGGGCGAATTCCAGCTTGGCATTGGCCGCGGCCAAGCCTTCGCGGCTCACCAAGGCCGGCAGATAGGCCTGGGCCGCCACATTGAACACCACGCTGGCCGCCGCCAGCAGGAAGCCGAGCAGGCTGAGGCTGAGCAGCCCGAGCCAACCGCCGAAAGCCAGCAGCGGCAAGCTGAGCAGCAGCAGCGAGCGCCCCGCCTCGGCGCCGGCCATCAGCCAATGGCGCGGCCAGCGATCAGCCCAGAGGCCAGCCAATAACGAGAGCAGCAGATAGGGCAACGTCTGCGCCGCCCCCAAAGCACCCATCTGCTGCGGCGTGGCGCCAAGCGCCAGGGCCGCCATCAGCGGCAGGGCGGCAAGGCTCAATTGCTCGGCGCCATGGGCGGCCATATTGGCAAACCACAGGCGGTTGAAGGCTGGATCAGCGGCGGCTTGGGTCATGTCTTTCGGTGTAGGCCCAGCCACCACCTGATTCTATCCGGGTCTTGCGACGTTATTCGCCCAAAGACTTCGACGCGATCTCATAGGTCTCGGCCGAGAGCTTGGGCGCGGCGAGCACGCGGGCCAACTCAGCCTTCATCTTCGCCTGCCGCCCGGCATCGAAGCGGCGCCAGCGGCCCAGCGGCGCCAAGAGCCGCGCCGCCACCTGCGGGTTCACCGCATCCAGTTCCAGCATACGCTCAGCATGGAAGGCATAGCCCGAACCATCGGCGGCATGATAGCGCAGGCTGTTCATGGTGAAGCTGCCGATCAGCGCGCGCACCTTGTTGGGCTTATGCATCGAGAAAGCCGGGTGCGTGAGGAGGCCCTTCACCTTATCGAGCGTATCGGGCAGCGCCGAGATCGCCTGCAGCGAGAGCCATTTATCCAGCACCAGGGCATCATCGCGGAAGCGCTCCTGGAAATCATCCAAAGCCGCCTGGCGCTCGGGCACGTCCAGATCAATCAGCAGGCGCAACGCCGCCATACGGTCGGTCATGTTATCCGCCTGGCGATATTGTTCGGCGATGCGCTGCAGGATGCCCGCATCCTCCAACGCCAATTCCGAGAGATACGACAAGGCGCCATTCTTCAGGCTGCGCTGGCCCGCCGGGCCGGCATCGGGGCTGTAGGGCGTGGCCGAGCGGTTGGCTTCGTAGATGCGCAGCAGCAGGTCGCGGTGTGTTTCGGCAATCTGGCGGCGCAGGGCTTTCCGCGCCGCATAGATGGCATCCACATCCACCACCGCCATCTGGTCGGCGATGTAATCTTCGCTGGGCAAAGCCACGGCTTCGGCGGCGAAGGCCGGCTCCAGTTTGTCATCACGCAGTATTTGCCCGATGGCATCCACGAAGGCCGGATCGAAAGCCGCCTTGGCATCATTCACACGGCGCAAAAGCAGCCCGGCGGCATATTGCTGGCCGGCCTCCCAGCGCGCGAAGGCATCGGAATCATGCGCCATCAGGAAGGCACGCTCAGCGCCGCTCATGGCCGCCTTGATATTGACCGGCGCCGAGAAGCCACGGTTGAGCGACAGCGCGCGCGGCTCGGGCAGGCCGACAAAGCGGAAGGTCTGCTTTGCCGCTTTCAGCGACAGTACGCCATCTGCCAAAACGCCCGCCTCGCCTTCCAGGCGCAGCGGAATGTCGCGCCCCTGGGCATCCAGCAAACCGAGCTTCAAGGGGATATGCATCGGCTGCTTGGCCGGCTGGCCCGGCGTGGGCGGGCAGGCCTGCGCCACGGTGAGTTCATAGCTGCCGCTCGCCGCATCATAGCGCCCAACAATATCCAGCGCCGGTGTGCCGGCCTGGGAATACCAGAGCTGGAATTGCTTTAGATCATAACCATTGGCATCGGCCATGGCGGCCACGAATTGATCGCAGGTGGCGGCTTCGCCATCATGGCGCTGCACATAGAGCCGCATGCCCTGCTGGAAACCGGCTTCGCCAAGCAGGGTATGCATCATCCGAATGACTTCGGCGCCCTTCTCATAAACCGTGGCGGTATAGAAATTGTCGATGGCGATATAGGAATCCGGCCGGATCGGATGCGCCAGCGGCCCGGCATCCTCGGGGAATTGCCGGGCGCGCAATTGGCGCACTTCCTGAATCCGCGCCACCGGCCGCGAGCGCATGTCGGAAGAGAATTCCTGATCGCGGAAAACCGTGAGGCCTTCCTTCAAGGAAAGCTGGAACCAGTCACGGCAGGTGATGCGGTTGCCGGTCCAGTTATGGAAATACTCATGCGCCACCACGGCCTCAATGCCGCCATAATCCACATCAGTCGCGGTCTGCGGGTCGGCCAGTATATAGCGGTCGTTGAACACATTGAGGCTCTTATTCTCCATCGCCCCCATATTGAAGTCGCTCACCGCCACGATGTTGAAAAGATCAAGATCGTATTCCAGGCCGAAGCGGGTTTCATCCCAGCGCATGGAACGCTTCAGCGCATCCATGGCATAGGCCGAGCGCGCCGCCTTGCCATGCTCGGTGAAGATGCGCAGAGCCACGCGGCGGCCCGATTGCGTGATGAAGCTATCCTCGTTGCAGGCCAGATCGCCGGCCACCAGGGCAAAGAGATAACAGGGCTTCAAGAACGGATCGTGCCACACAGCAAAATGCCGGCCATCGGGCAAGGCGCCCTGCTCCACCAGGTTGCCGTTGGAGAGCAGCACCGGACAAGCCTTGGCATCGGCGCGCATGGTGACGCGATAGCTCGACATCACATCCGGGCGATCGAGGAAATAGGTGATGCGGCGGAATCCTTGCGCCTCGCATTGCGTACAATAATTGCCGCTGGATTGATACAGCCCAGTCAGCTGCGTGTTGCCCGCCGGGTTGATCTCGGTTTCGATCTCCAGGCTGAACTTGGTCGGCGGCTGATGGATGGTCAGCGTCTTCTCGGCCACAGCATAATCATCGGCGCTCAAGGTGCGGCCATCAATGCGCAGCGCGATCAATGTCATCGCCTCGCCATCCAGCACCAAAGGCTTGTTCTTGCCGTTAGCCTTCACGCTCAGGCGCGCCTTCACCCGCGTGGCATGGGGAGCCAAGTCGAAATCCAGCTCCACGCTGTCGATGCTGTAATCCGGCGCGCGGTAATCCAGGCGCTGGATCGCCTTGGGCGGCTGCGTGTCAGAAGTCCTGGCGTCCATTTTACCCTGCTTTAAATATCGAACACTTCCACCACGCCCGGCAGCACGCGGATCTGGCCGCGAAATTGCGGGTTCACGGCATAGGTGGTTGGCAGCTTGATATCGGCATCCACCAATTCATCGGTGGTGATCTGCATGCCCACACGCACTTCGCCCTTGCCGCGGCCTGCCTTGCCGAGCAATTCCTGGATGCGCGGGATCGGCTTGGCATCCTCGATCACGATACGGATGCCGGCAGCGGCGCGCGCCGCCACATCATCGAGCAATTCCACCTTCTGCGCCGTGAAGCGCGCCTGCTCGCCTTCCAGCTTGGCATTCAGCGTCCAGACCAGGTTGCGGCCCGGCTCCAGCCATTCGCGGTGCATGGCGAGGATTTCCGAGAACACCGTGATCTCGAACATGCCGGTAGCATCGGAGCAGCCAACAAAGGCGAAGCGCTTGCCCTTCTGCGAGGTACGCTCCTGCCGCGCCACCACCGTGCCAGCGATGCGGAATATCTGGTCGCCGGTATGGAGCATTTTCATCATCTCGGCATAACGCTTGGCGCCGATGCGGTTCAGTGTGGCCTGATAGGCATCCAGCGGATGCGCCGAGAGATAGAAGCCGATGGCCTCGAATTCCTTGGCCAGCTGGTCCATGGAATTCCACATCTCGGCATCGGCCAGCTTGGGCTCGCGCTCATTGCTGGGGCCGCCGCCGCCAAACATCGACACCTGATTGCTCGCCCGCTCCTCGGCCTTCATCTGGGCATGGCGGATAAGCGTCTCGATCCCGGCCATGGTCTTGGCGCGGTTCTTCTCCAGGCCATCGAAGCCGCCGGCCTTGGCGAGATTTTCCAGCATGCGCTTGTTCAGCGCCGCAGGATCGACGCGCGAGGCCATGTCGAACAGGCTCTTGAACGGGCCGCCCTGGCGGCGCGTGGCCACCACCTGGGCCATAGCCGCGCCGCCGACATTGCGCACGGCGGCGAGCGCATAGCGGATCGCGCCCTTGCCATCGGGCGTGGCTTCCACGCTGAACTCGACTTCCGACTTATTGATATCTGGCGGCAAAAGCTGAATGCCCTGGCGGGCACATTCCTGGCGGAACACATTCAGCTTGTCGGTATTGGAAATATCCAGCGTCATCGACGCGGCGATGAATTCCACCGGGTAATTGGCCTTGAGATAGGCTGTATGCCAGGCGACCAGGGCATAGGCGGCAGCATGGCTCTTGTTGAAGCCGTAACCGGCGAATTTTTCCACGCGCTCGAAGATTTCCGCCGCCAGGCCGGGATCGACGCCATTCTTCTTGGCGCCTTCCGCGAAACGCTCTTTCTGCGCGTCCATCTCGGCCTTGATCTTCTTGCCCATGGCGCGGCGCAGCAGGTCGGCATCGCCGAGCGAATAGCCCGACAACACCTTGGCGATTTCCATCACCTGTTCCTGGTAGATGATGACGCCGTAGGTCTCGGTGAGCACGGGTTTGAGCGATTCATGCATATAATCGGGCGTCTCGCGCCCCTGCTTACGCGCAATATAACTCGGGATGTTGTCCATCGGGCCGGGGCGATACAGCGCCACCAGGGCGATCAGGTCCTCGAAGGCATCGGGCTTCATGCTGCGCAGCATGTCGCGCATACCGCTGCCTTCAAACTGGAACACGCCCACCGCATCGCCGCGCCCGAGCAGGTCGAAAGTCGGCTTGTCGGCCAGCGGAATCTTCGCCAGCTCAATATCGATGCCGCGCTTGCGGATCAGCGCCACGGCTTTTTCCAGCACATCGAGCGTCTTCAAACCGAGGAAGTCAAACTTCACCAGGCCGGCGGCTTCGGCGTATTTCATCGAGAATTGCGTCGCCGGCATGGTGGCATGGGGATCGCGGTAGAGCGGCACCAGTTCCACCAGGGGCCGGTCGCCGATCACCACGCCGGCGGCGTGGGTGGAGGCGTTGCGGTACAGCCCTTCCAATTTGAGCGCGATATTGATCATGCGCCGCACGGCGTCGTCGCTGTCGCGCTCCTCACGCAAACGCGATTCCTGCGCGATGGCCTGCTCCAACGTCACAGGCGCGGCCGGGTTATTGGGCACCAGCTTGCAGATGCGGTCCACCTGGCCCAGCGGCAGCTGTAATACGCGACCTACGTCGCGGAGCGCTGCACGGGCCTGCAATTTGCCGAATGTGATGATCTGCGCCACGTTGGTGTCGCCGTATTTTTTCTGCACATAGCGGATCACTTCGTCGCGCCGCTCCTGGCAGAAATCGATGTCGAAGTCCGGCATCGACACGCGTTCCGGATTGAGGAAGCGTTCGAACAGCAAACCAAAGCGCAAGGGATCGAGATCGGTGATGGTAAGCGCCCAGGCAACCACCGAGCCGGCGCCGGACCCGCGCCCCGGCCCCACCGCGATGCCGTTGCGCTTGGACCATTGAATGAAGTCGGCCACAATCAGAAAGTAGCCGGGGAATTTCATGTTGATGATGGTGTTGCACTCAAAATCGAGGCGGTCGTAATAGGGCTTAGCATCGTCGCCCGATACGCCAATCTCGATCAGGCGCTGCTCCAGCCCCTCGCGCGCCATGCGGCGCAGCATGTCGGCCTCGCTCTCGCCCTCGCCATCCGTAAAGTTCGGCAGGATCGGATTGCGCTCCTCGGCCTTCACCGCGCAGCGCTGGGCGATCACCAGGGTGTTGTCCACCGCCTCGGGCAGATCGGCGAACAGCACGCGCATTTCTTCCGCCGATTTGAAGCGGTGATCCGGTGTCACCTTGCGGCGGTTGCTCTGGCCGACATAAGAGCCTTCCGCGATGCAGAGCAAAGCATCATGGGCCTCATACATGCCCTCATCGGGGAAATAGCAATCGTTGGTCGCCACCAGCGGCAGGCCGTATTCATAGGCCAGATCGAGCAGCCCCGGCTCGGCGCGGCTTTCCACGCTCCAGCCATGGCGCTGCAATTCCACATAGAGGCGATCCGGGTAGATCGCCTTCAGGCGCAGCAGGGCATTGCGCGCCGCATCCATCTGGCCATCCGCCAGCGGCCGGCCAACGGGGCCCTGGGGGCCGCCGCTCAGGCAGATCAGGCCCGCATGGCAGGCTTCCAGGTCTTCCCATTGCACCTGGGCCGCTTCGCCCGGCGGCACTTCCAGATAGGCCTTGGAGGAGAGCCGCATCAGGTTGGCATAGCCGGCCGCATCCTGGGCCAGCAGCACGATGCGGTCGGGGTCGGGCTTTTTCAGCGTCTTGCCGCCAACAAAGCCGGTGCCCTGGCCGGGGCCATGACCGGGCTGGTCCAGGCGGCCAACATTGAGCTGGCAGCCGATGATCGGCTGGATGCCCTTGCCGGCCAGCGCCTTGGAAACCTCCAGCGCGCCGAACAGGTTGTTGGTATCGGTGATGGCCACCGCCGGCATGCGGTGTTTGAGGCAGAGATCGGCGAGTTTCTCCACCCGGATCGCCCCTTCGGTGAGCGAATAGGCGGTATGGACCCTTAAATGGACAAAATCAGCATGGGCCATGGTGACGTGCGACTCCCGTTCTGCCGCCTTACGATAAAGCGCCTAGCCCCCCGAAGCCAGAACGGCCCCCGTCCGAATCCCAAATGACCTCGCCCATTTGCCGAACAATCCACAAGATTTTGTGGCTTCCCCTGCCCGGCGCCACGCCATCGAGGGAGCCCGATCAGAACGCGGGCGAACGACTCCCAGGCTTAGGCGAACGAAGCGGAAAGCCGGTCTAGCCATTGTGGCTTTTGCTTCGCTGCGCTTCGTTGGCGCTGCATTTTGCTTCACTGGTGTTCGCTGGCGCTTCAGTTTTGTTCGTTTCCGCTTCGCTGGTGTTTGCTGGTGCTTCGTTGATGTTCGCGTTAACCAATTTTTCCCGCCAAGGTGGAAATCTGCAGCCAAATGTTTATATAATGTTCTCGTTGGGAAAGCAAGTCCGTTTCGCCTAGTGTTGCCGTCCATCCAGATGAGGGATGCCAAAGCAAAGGGAATGACAATGGGTGTGCTGCCACCCGGCACATTGCTGCAGTTGATGTATCTTGATGAGCGGCTGAGGACCATGCCTCCGGGGCGTTTCATTGAGATCGGGCCAGGCAGCGGCGAGCTCACCAGCCGACTGCTGCGGGCGGGCTGGACCGGCATGGTCTTTGACCTCTCGGACGAGACTATCGCAAGGCTGCGGCAGCGTTTCGCCCCCGAGATCGCCAGCGGACGGCTCCGTATCATGGCCGGCGACTTCCTGCAGACCATCGCCCCGGCTGAAGCGGCGGCCCGCGCCGATCTGGTGATTTCCTGCATGGTGATGGAGCATCTGGACGATGCAGCGGAATCCGGCTTCATGGTCCAGGCGGCAAAGCACCTTAAAAAAGGCGGGCGCCTCATTGGCCTTGTGCCGGCATCGCCCGGGCATTGGGGCATCGAGGACGAGATCGCCGGACATCAGCGCCGCTACAACCGGGCCGCGCTCGCAGCACTTTGCAGCAAGACCGGCTGGGGCCTTCAGCATATCGCCGGCCTCACCTATCCGCTATCCAACCTGCTGCTGCCCGTATCCAATTTTCTGGTGCGGCGGAGCGAAGCGCGGAAATTGCCGCTCTCGGCACTGGAGAAAACCAAACTGTCCGGCCACCGCCATGTGCCGTTCAAAACCCATTTTCCGCTCTTTCTGAAAATCATCCTGAACGAAATCACCCTGCTACCACTGCACTGGCTGCAAAAGGCCTGCGCCAATGCGGACGGCGCCCTAGTGCTGTATTTCGAAGCAACGGAACAATCCTGAAGCCGATTTTCTTCCCCCCAGGGGCATTCGCCAAAATGCCGGCGGCATCTCCCCCTATTACCTTGAGGAAGTCGCCATGCCGCCCGTGACCACAACCGCCCCCGTGATCGAAACCGAGCGGCTGATCCTGCGCGCCCCTGAGGCCCAGGATTACGACGCCTGGGCCGCCTTCCATGCCGATGCCGAGGCGCAGACCTATCTGGGTGGCGCGCAGGAGCGGACCGGCGCCTGGCGCAGCCTGGCGCTGATCACCGGCGCCTGGGTGGTGAACGGCTTTTCCATGTTCTCGGTGATCGAGAAAGCCACGGGCCGCTGGATCGGGCGGCTCGGCCCCTGGATGCCGGAAGGCTGGCCGGGCACCGAGGTGGGCTGGGGCCTGGTGCGCGATGCCTGGGGCAAGGGCTACGCCACCGAGGGGGCCGCCGCCAGCATCGACTGGGCCTTCGACACTCTCGGCTGGGCCGAGGTGGTGCATTGCATCGATCCGGCGAATGTGAATTCCCAGCGCGTGGCCGAGCGGCTTGGCGCCCGCATCCTGCGCCGCGGCACCCTGCCCGCGCCGTTCAATATCGAACTCGACCTCTGGGGCCAGAGCCGCGAAGAATGGCGGGCGCGTAAAACTCACACTGGACGATAAGGCAAAGCGGTTATCCGCTTGCCCGTGGCCGCAGCAATCGCATTGCCGATGGCCGCCGCCGCCACCATCGCCGTTTCTCCCGCGCCCGTGGGTGCCGCGCCGTCAGGCTCGATCAGCGCGATCCGCACAGGCGGCATATCAGTGATCCTGGGCAGCGGGTAATCGGCAAAGCTTAAGGCCGCCACCCGCGCGCCCTCCAGCGGCAAGGCTTCATGCAGCACCATGCCCAAGCCCCAGAGCAGGTTGCCCTCGATCTGCGCCCGCACCTGATCGGGATTGACGATCAGGCCGCTATCCTGCGCGCAATATAGCGCCAGCGGTTGCGCCTCGCCCTGCGCATTCACCGCCAGATCGGCGATCACCGCCGCGAAGCTGCTGTCCTTGTAGATGCCGCAGGCCACGCCACGGCCAAAGCCGGGCCGGAGCGGCGCTTGCGGCTGCCATTGCGCCAGTTCGGCCACGCGGCGCAGGCAGGCGGCCAGGCGGTGATGCTGCGGCTCAAGCTGCTCCAGCCGGAAGGCAATCGGATCGCGCCCGGCGAGCGCAGCCAGCTCATCGATGGCGGATTCCATGGCATAGCCATTCGGCCCCGCCCCCAGGCCGCGCCACGGCCCGGTATCCACCGGCAGCCGGATATCGGAGAACTCAACACGCTGACGCGGGATGGCATAGGGCGGCAACGCACCGCGCGCCACGCCGGGATCTTTCACCAGGCTGGTAACCGCCTGCATCCAGCGCGGCATGGCGGCGGAGGTGAAGATGACATGGCCGGAGCCGAAGGCATGCCACCAATCATTGATGCGGCCACCGCTGCCCAGCCGGGCGCGGATGCGATGCGAGGATGGCGGGCGATGAAAACCTTGCTGGAATTCCGCCGCGCGGCTCCATTGCACCTTCACCGGCGCCGCCACGGCCTGGCTGAGCAAGGCTGCTTCCAGTTCCTGGCGCACAATGGTGCGGCCGCCAAAGCCGCCGCCCATGCGGCAACTCCGCACCGTCACGGCGGCCGCATCCAGGCTGAAGGCTCGCGCCAGCGTGTCGCGCACGAAATACACATCCTGACTGCCGGTCCATACTTCCAACCGCATCGATCCGCTATCATGCCAGCGCGCCACGGCGGCGCGTGGCTCAATCGCCGCATGGGCGGCAAAGGGAATGTCATAGCGCCGGTCCAGGCTCCAGGGCGCCGCCGCCAGCTTGTCGCCGCGCAAGCGGTGCTCCAGGCTGCCTGATTGCAGCAACGCATCGATATCAGGCAAGGGCATAGCCGCCGCCCGCGCCGGCCAATCTAGTGTCAGCGCCGCCGCCTGCAAAGCCGCCGGCTGCGTGGCCAACAGGCCCTGGCGCCTTCCCGGCAAGGCCACCGCGCGCAGGCCCGTCAGGTCAGCCGGCAAGGCCACGCCATCGGGCAGCACCAGGCCATGCAGCATGCCCGGCAGCCGCACATCCCCGGCATAAAGCGGCGCACCGGTGACAATGGCCGCGATCTCCTGGGTGGGCTGCGCCTGACCAACGATCTGGCGCTGCCGGCCCCGCGCCAGGCTGCGCAGTTGCACCGGCTGGCCGGTATCGGCAAGCACGGCCGTGCTGCCGCCACGCGCCAGATGCTCGCGCAGGATGGCGGCGGCCCGCGCCACCGGCTCGGCGAAATCCTTCAGCGAGTCACTGCCCACGGTGGAGCGCACCGGCGCGATCTCATCGGTGCTGGGCAGCACGGCATCCACCTGTTCCAGCGCCACACCCAATTCCTCGGCCACAATCTGGCGCAGGGCTATGCTCACACCCTGGCCCATTTCCTGGCGCGGCAGCAGCAATCGCACGCGGCCATCGGCCAGCAGGCGCAGCCAGGCGATGCGCTGCTCCGCCGCCGGCATGCCCCGTGTGGGCAAAGGAGGCAACGGGTTGAACGCCGCGCAGGCCGGCGCCGCGCCCAGCACGGTGATACCGGCAGCGGCACGGGCCGCCAGGGAGAATAGCCCTCGACGCGACAGCGCGGTCATAGCGCGCCCGCCTTTTGGTTAGCAGCCAGATGAATAGCGCGGCGGATGCGGCGATAGGTGCCGCAGCGGCAGAGATTGCCCGCCATGGCGGCATCAATGGCTGCATCATCGGGCTTGGCGTTGTGCCGCAGCAAGGCGGCGGCGGCCATGATCTGGCCGGCCTGGCAATAGCCGCATTGCGGCACACTCTCCGCGATCCAGGCCTGCTGCACCGGATGCAGGCCGGCCGCATCCGCCAGGCCTTCAATCGTGGTGATGGCCTTGCCCGCCGCCTCGGTCGCGCTGACCTGGCAGCTCCGCACTGCCTCGCCATCCAGATGCACGGTGCAGGCGCCACACAGGCCCTGGCCGCAGCCGAACTTGGCGCCGGTAAGGCCCAGCGCCTCGCGCAGAATCCACAACAGCGGCTCGGCGGCCTGATCGTCTGGGATGCTGGCCTCGCGGCCATTCACGGTAAGCAGCATAATGGACTCCCTTATCGAAGGAGCCCGATCCTCACGCTATTCTTCTGCTGTGTATTGAACGAATGCGCCAAGCTTAACCCGCCCGCAGCTTGCCTTCATGCAAGGTGACCACGCGATCCATGCGCTGGGCAAGCGCCAGGTTATGGGTGGCGATCAGCGCGCCGATGCCGGCATCGCGCACCAGGCGCAGCAAGGCCTGGAAGGCGGCTTCGGCCGTGCGCTCATCCAGGTTGCCGGTGGGTTCATCAGCCAGCAGCAGATGCGGCTTGGCGATCACCGCACGGCTGATGGCCACGCGCTGCTGCTCGCCGCCCGATAGCCGCGCCGGGCGATGCGTGAGGCGATGGCCGAGGCCGAGGGTTTCCAAGAGCCGCGCGGCTTCCGCCTTGGCCTGGCTGCGCGGCAGGCCCTGGATCAGCAGCGGCATGGCAGCGTTTTCCACGGCGGAGAATTCCGGCAGCAGATGGTGATACTGATAAACGAAGCCAATGCGGCGGCGGCGGATCAGCGTGCGCGCCTCGTCATTCAGCTTGCTGCAATCCTCGCCGCCCACCAGCACGCGGCCGCCATCGGCGGCTTCGAGCAAACCGGCGGTATGCAGCAAGGTGGACTTGCCCGAACCGGATGGCCCGAGCAGGGCCACGATCTCGCCCGGCTTCACTACCAGATCAACACCGCGCAGTATTTGCAATTCCTCGCCGGCCTGGCGGAAGGTACGGATCACGCCTTCCAGGCGGAGCGCATCAGGCTTCGCGGCGTCAGACATGAGGGCCTCGAACAAAATGGGATACCCGCTTTCGCGGGTATGACGGCTGTTGTTTTTCTTTTGTCATCCTCGGGCTTGACCCGAGGATCCCATTTTCGAATTTACTCATAACGCAGCGCCTCCACCGGATCGAGCCGGGCGGCGCGCCAGGAGGGATAGAGCGTGGCGAGGAAGGACAGCACCAGGCCCATCACCACGGTGGCGATAACATCGCCGGAATCAACCCGCGCCGGCAGCTTGGTGAGGAAGTAGATTTCCGCCGAGAACAGTTCCGTGCCAATGATGCCCTGGATGAACTGGCGGATATTCTCGATATTGGTGGAGAACGCCAGGCCGAGCAGGAAGCCAAAGAAAGTACCGACCACGCCGATGCTGGCGCCAGCGATGACAAAAACGCGCAGAATGGTGCCGCGTGCCGCGCCCATGGTGCGCAGGATGGCGATATCCCGGCCCTTGTCCTTCACCAGCATGATCATGCTGGAAATGATGTTGAACGCGGCCACCACGATGATCAGCGTGAGGATCAGGAACATCACGTTGCGTTCCACCTGCAGCGCATTGAAGAATTGCTGATTGGCCTGCTGCCAGTCGTAATAGCGATAGCCCGGCCCCAGGGCCTGCATGATGGCGGGCGCCAGCTTGCGCGCCTGATCGGGGTTATCCAGGCGCACTTCCACGGCATGGGCCTGATCGCCTAGGCGGAAATAGACCTGGGCGGCCTCAAACGGCATGAAGATGAAGCTGGAATCATATTCAAACATGCCAACATCAAAGATGCCGACAATGCGATAGGCCCGCCCGCGCGGCACGGTGCCAAAGGGCGTGGCGGTGGTCTGCGGCGAGATCAGGTTGATGCGGTCGCCGACACCCAGGCTGAGCTTGCGCGCCAGACGATGGCCGATCACCACGGCATCCTCACCGCTGAAATCCCTCAGGCTGCCCACCCGCATGCCCTTGGCGATGCTGGTTTCGCGCGCCAAGTCATCCTGCTTCAGGCCGCGCACCATGGCGCCCGATGCCTGGCCATTGCCGGTGGCCATCACCTGGCCCTCGATCATCGGGTTGGCCTGGCGCACATGCGCCATGCCGCCAACCAGCTGCGTCACCTTGGCGTAATCCTCCATGGTGATGGTGCGTTCATTCTGGATCATCAGATGGCCGTTCAGCCCCAGGATGCGGCCCAGGAGTTCGGCGCGGAAGCCGTTCATCACGCTCATCACGATGATCAGCGTAGCCACGCCCAGCATGATGCCGAGGAAGCTGAACACCGCGATCACCGAGATGAAGCCTTCCTGCCGCCGGGCGCGCAGATAGCGCAGCGCCAGCAGCCACTCGAATGCGCCAAACGGCATGGGCTAAATCATCCTTTCGCGGCAACAAGCTTGGCGAGCACGGCATCCACGGAGAGTTCCTCCTTGGCGCCGGTGGCACGGTTTTTCACTTCCAGCATGCCGTTCTTGATGCCACGCGGCCCCACCGTCACCTGCCAGGGCAGGCCGATCAGATCCATGGTGGCGAATTTGGCGCCGGCGCGCTCGTCGCGGTCATCATGCAGCACAGTCAGGCCAGCGGCTTCCAGCTTGGCCTGCAACGCATTGGCGGCCGCATCGCAATCAGCATCGCCGACCTTCAGGTTGATCAGGCCAACATGGAACGGCGCCACGGCCATTGGCCAGATGATGCCATTGTCGTCATGGCTCGCCTCGATGATAGCGCCCACCAGACGCGACACACCAATGCCATAGGACCCCATCTCCAACGTGATCGGCTCGCCACCCGGGCCCTGCACCACCGCGCCCATGGGTTTGGAATACTTGGTGCCGAAATAGAAGATATGGCCCACCTCGATGCCGCGCGCGGCCAACTGGCGATCATTGGGCAGAGCCTCAAACCGCGCCGCGTCATGCTTCTCTTCGGTGGCGGCATAGGGCGCGGTCCAGCTATCCACGATAGGCTGCAGGTCGGTTTCGTAATCCACACCCTGGCCCAGCACATCGCGCTGCACCAAAGCCTTGTCGCAGAACACGGCAGATTCGCCGGTCTCGGCCAGGATGATGAATTCATGGCTCAAATCGCCACCGATCGGGCCAGTATCGGCCTGCATCGGAATGGCGCGCAGGCCCAACCGCGCGAAGGTGCGCAGATAGGCCACGAACATGCGGTTATAGGAACGGCGCGCGGCGGCCTGATCGAGATCGAAGGAATAGGCATCCTTCATCAGGAATTCGCGGCCACGCATCACGCCGAAACGCGGGCGCACTTCGTCGCGGAATTTCCACTGGATGTGATAGATCAGCTTCGGCAGCTCGCGGTAGCTTTTGATATCGCCGCGCACGATGTCGGTGAGCATCTCTTCATTGGTCGGACCGTAGAGCAAGGGCCGCTCATGGCGGTCGGTGATGCGTAGCATCTCCTTGCCGTAATCCTCATAGCGCCCGCTCTTCTGCCACAGCTCGGCCGATTGGATGGTGGGCATCAGCATTTCCTGGGCGCCGGCGGCATCCTGCTCCTCGCGCACCACCTGCTCGATCCGCTTCAGTACGCGGTGGCCCAGCGGCAGCCAGGAATAGATGCCCGCCGCATTCTGCCGGACCATGCCGGCGCGCAGCATCAGCCGATGGCTGACGATCTGCGCCTCGGACGGGTTCTCCTTCAGCACGGGCAGGAAATAGCGGCTCAGACGCATGGGATATCCTTGTTGGGCGGATCGTGTGTGATGCGGAACTAGGGCGTTTTTAAGGCGCGGGCAGATTGCCCGCAAGGGCGCGGCATCAGCGCTTTTTGGGCAATTTCGCCAGATGCTCGCGGCAGGCGGCGACCACGGCATCCTCAGCCGGCTTTTCCACCGGCTGCTGCTGAAAACTCAGCCGCCCGCTCATCGGATCAAGCTCCAGCTTGCCCACGGTGAGTTCGGCATTCTTGGCCTGCGTGGGCGCGCGGCTGCCAAGCAGTTGTTCCAGGGTGAATTTGAGCTGGATGCCAAAGCGCGGATCGAGCAAGGCGGAGCCGCTGCCGCTATTGGGCAGATCGGCTGGCGCCACGGCGCGCCCGCTGTCTTTTGCCAAGTCGGCCGGCGCCACGGCGCGGCCTTGGGCATCCACACCCGGCACATAATCCGCGCCAGGCACGGTACGCGGCTGTTTGGCGAGCAATTTGCGGCAGGATTCGGTATCGAGCACGACGACCGTGGGCAAAGACGGCGCCTCCGGCTTGGATGCAGGCTTGGACTCGGGGCGAGTCGTCGGAGTCGCGGGCTTGCTGGCTGGCGTTTGTGCCATTGCCTGCCCTGTGATCAGAGCTGCCGCGAGAATATGCAAAAGGCCCTTGCGCAACATTCCAATAGCTTAGCCAGTCAGGCTTAACATTTTGTAAGATTTTGTGAAAATAGCCGGTGACAGCCATCGTTCTTTTGGCTATAAAAGTGCCGCAACCGCTTGGAAACAGGCGGCCCAAGTCTGGGGAGGCTTAAACTTACCCGTGCGAGACGGGAAACGGAGCAGGGTTTATCCTTGCTCCTTATTTTTGCTCATATTATACATATTTTTCCTGTGTTGATATGCCTAATAACCATGCAGTTACTTTTGGCCGGTACACCAAAAACAGCCGTCACTCCCGGCCTTGTGCCGGGAGTCGATACGCTTGTGCGGTTGAAACAGGGGATGGACCCTAGGCACAAAGCCTAGGGTGATGCCAAGACGCTCTAATGAGCGACGCCTCAGTCGCGCCCGAACAGGGCGTCGAGGTCGATCAGTTCGTAATAGCCCACGGCGAAATAGATGCTGAACAGCACCAAGCTGATGCCGAAGGTGAGCAGGAACTTGAAGCCGATACGCGGATTGACCGGTGCCGATGTGGCCTGGCCCGGCAATGGCTCCTCGCCGGCCTCATGGGACGTACGCACGCCAATCGGCAGCACGCAAAACAGCGTCAGCATGTAGATACAGGCGAAAGCAACGAGGCTGTTGAAAATCGTCATCGGCGGCTCAGATCTGCTCCAACTCGACCAGCGTACCCATGAAATCCTTGGGATGCAGGAACAGCACCGGCTTGCCATGGGCGCCGATCTTCGGCTCGCCACTGCCCAGGACGCGGGCGCCTTCGGCCTTCAGCTTGTCGCGCGCCACCAGGATATCCTCCACCTCGTAGCAGACATGATGCATGCCGCCCGACGGGTTGTTGGCCAGGAATTTGGCGATGGTGGAGCCCTCGCCCAGCGGATGCAGCAATTCGATCTTGGTGTTGTCCAGTTCCACGAAGACCACGGTCACACCATGGTCGGGCTGGGCCAGCGGCGCCGAGACCTTGGCGCCCAGCGTGTTGGCATAAGTGGCAGCCGCAGCGGCGAGGTCCGGCACGGCGATGGCAACATGGTTCAGACGACCGATCATGGAGGGCTCCTTAGCTTTTCTCAGCAGAATATTGTCTGAGTTGGGTCTCAAGACAAGCGGATGATATGCACATTGCAGACCGGTTTGCGCCCCGTGAGCGGCTTGAGCGCCCGGCGCAGGGCCTTGAGCGCGGTTTCCTCTAGGTCAGCATCGTCGCGGCGACGCTTGGGCAGCTTGTCGATGGCATCGCCAATGGCTTCCGCGATCTCTTCCGCGATCTCCTCGGCATCGCCATTCACCACGCCAGACAGGCTGACCATCGGGTCGGCTTCCAGCTCGCCCTTCTCGTCCACCGCCAGACTGACTAGGGCCGAGCCGTTGAAGCCGAGCTTGCGCCGGCTTTGCAGCGTGCCGCCCTGCAGCGGGATCAGGTCGTCGCCATCAATCGCCAGCCGGCCAGCCGGCACTTCCTCGATCATTTCCGGCCCATTAGGCGCGATACGGATCAGATCGCCATTGCGCGGCACGATGCCATGGGGCACCTGCAGGCTCTTGGCGAAGCGGGCATGCTCCACCAGATGGCGCGGCTCGCCATGCACGGGAATGGCGATCTTCGGCCGCGCCAGGGCATACATCTCAGCCAGTTCATCGCGTGAGGGATGGCCGGAAACATGCACAAAGGCATCCTTCTCGGTGGTCACATCGATGCCGCGCAGCACCAGCTCATTATGCAGGCGATACAGCGTGCGCTCATTGCCCGGGATGATCTTGGAGGAAAACACGACAAGGTCACCCACCGCCAAAGCCACATGGGGATGCTGGTCGAAGGCGATGCGCGCCATGGCGCCGCGCACCTCGCCCTGGCAGCCGGTGCAGACATACATCACCTTGTCGCGCGGCAGATAACCGGCCTCGCGCTCATCCACCAGATGCGGCACATTCTTCAGATAGCCATTCTCATGCGCCGCGGCCGTGAAGCGGTGCAGCGAGCGGCCGATCAGGCAGACCCGGCGGCCGATATGCTGCGCCACATCATACAGCGTCTCCAGCCGCGCCAGATTGGAGGCAAAGGAGGTAACCGCGATGCGGCCCGGGCGATCAGCCAGCAGCGTCATCAAGCTGTCACGCACCGCGCCTTCCGAGCCTGAGCGGCCACGGCTGAACACATTGGTGCTGTCGCAGACCATGGCCAGCACGCCGGCATCGCCCAGGGCCTGGATGGCGGCGCGGTCGGTGGCCGGGCCCAGCACCGGATCGGGATCGAGCTTCCAATCGCCGGTATGCAGGATCACGCCCTGCGGTGTGCGGATCACCAGGGCCTGGCTTTCCGGCGTGGAATGCGTGATGCCGATGGAATTGATCTGGAACGGACCCAAATCGATACGCTCGCCAGGCTCGTAGATATGGATAGTGACCAGTTCCTCGATGCCCTTCTCTTCCAGCTTGCGGCGCAGCACGGACGCGGCAAAGCCGGTGGCCCAGACCGGGCAGCCCAGCTCATGCCAGCAATGGCTGATGGCGCCAAGATGATCCTCATGGGCATGGGTGAGCACCAGGCCGAGCAGCTTGTCCTTGCGCTCGGCGATCCAGGTGACATCGGGCACGATCATCTCCACGCCCGGCGCCGTATCATCGGCGAAGCTGGTACCCAGATCGACCATCAGCCATTGGTCGTTATAGCCATAGAGATTCAGATTCATGCCGATTTCATTCACGCCCCCCAGGGGCAGGAAATACAGCGCATCATCGGCCAGACGCTTGGACATAGACTTTTTATCTTCCTCTGCTGCGGCGATAGATTTCGCGCAGACCCTGGCCGGTGATATCCGGCACGATTTCTTCAATCACATCCACGGCGCCATCGAATACGGGCGCCAGACCGCCGGTGGAGACCACCTTCATCGGCTTGCCGAACTCGGCCTTGATGCGGCTGACAATGCCCTCGATCAGGCCGACATAGCCCCAGAAGACGCCGGAATGCATGCAGGCCACGGTATTGACGCCGATCACCTTTGCCGGCCGCTCCACCACAATACGCGGCAGCAAGGCGGTGGCGTTCACCAAAGCCTCGATGGAGAGATTAATGCCCGGCGCGATCACACCGCCGCAATAGGCGCCCTGCTCGTCCACCACGTCAAAGGTGGTGGCGGTGCCGAAATCCACCACGATCAGCGGCGTGTTGGGATAACGCAAAGCGGCGCCCACGGTGTTGCAGATACGATCAGCGCCCGCACCCGCGCCCTTGATCTCAACGCCATAGACCGTGCCCTCCTCGCCCAGCACCAAAGGCTCGCATTTGAAATAGCGCGTGCAGAGGCGGCGCAGGTTGAACAGCGCCTGGGGCACCACCGAGCCGATCACCGCATCGGTGATGATTTTCGGATCGATGCCTTCCATGGCCATGAGCTGGAACAGCCATACGGCATGTTCATCGGCGGTGCGGCTGGAGGACGTATGCTGGCGCCATTCGCCCACGATGCGGTCGCCATCGAAGACGCCGAATTTCACGTTGGTGTTGTTGGCATTGATCGCGAGCAGCATCGGTGCAGTCCTTAATCAAGCAGCGGGAAACACGTCACCAGCGGTGATGGCGCGGCGGGCGCCATCGGCGAATTCCAGGATCAGGGCGCCGGTCTCGTCCAAAGCCACGAAGCGGCCCTGTATTTCCTCATTGCTCAGGCGCACCAGCACCGGCTTGCCGATGCCTTGCGCGCGCTTGAGCCAGGCCTCACGGATGGGCGCGAAGCCCTGCCCCTGCCAGCGATCATACCAGAAGCCGAAGCGCTCCAGCAGGCGCGGCAGGAAGCTTTCCGGCGTTTCCGCCACGCCCTGGGCCGCCAGATCGGTGGCCGGATAGGGTGTGTCGGGCGGATGCCACACCAGATTGATGCCGATGCCAACAATCAGATGCTCCAGCAGGCCGCCCTGGCCGTTGCGCGACTCTAGCAGGATGCCGCTGAGCTTGGCGCCATCGATCAGCACATCATTGGGCCATTTACAGGTAATGCGGGCGGCCAATGGCGGTGCCGCCGCTTCCACAGCTTCCGCCACCGCGAGGCTGACCAGGAAAGAGAGCGTCGCGGCCTCCATGGTCGCACGCTGCGGCCGCAGCAGCAGCGATACGAACAGGTTGCCATCGGGGCTGTCCCAGGCCCGGCCCCGGCGGCCCCGGCCTGCGGTCTGGCGCTTGGCGGTTACCACAAGGCCCTCCGCCGCCCCGGCCTCGGCCTGGCGGCGGATTTCCTCGTTGGTGCTATCTATCGCCTCAAAGCTGGTATGGCGCCACTGCAATAGGATGCGGCCTTACGGGAACAGTGCCTTGGCGGCGGTGGCAGCGGCGGCGATCAGCGGCGCCGGATAGACGAAGAACAGCAGCGTGAAAGCCCCGGTCACGCCCATCACCATGCCCAGATCGGCGCGCAAAGGCTTGGCCAGGGTTTCCGCCGGCTCGTCGAAATACATCACCTTCACGATGCGCAGATAGTAATAGGCCGCCACCACACTGGAGAGCATGCCGATCACCGCCAGCACATAGAGATGCGCGTTGATCGCCGCCATCACCACATAGAATTTGCCGAAGAAGCCAGCCAAGGGCGGCACGCCGGCGAGCGAGAACATGAAGGCGGCGAGCAGCATGGCCATGCCCGGATGAGTCTTGGCCAGGCCGGCGAGATCGCCAATGCCTTCCACCATCTGGTCACGCTGGCGCATGGACAGGATGCAGGCGAAAGCGCCGACATTCATCGCCAGATAGATGGCGAGATAGATCAGCACGCCACGGATGCCCTCCTCCGTGCCGGCAGCCAGACCCAGCAGGGCATAACCGATATGGCCGATGGAGGAGTAGGCCATCAGGCGCTTGATATTGTTCTGCGTGATGGCGGCAAAGGCGCCGAGCACCATGGAAAGGCCGCTGATCACCACGATGATCTGCTGCCAATCGCCGGAGACACCGCCAAACGGCGTGAGCAAGGCGCGGCAGAACAAGGCCATGGCCGCGATCTTGGGTGCCACGGCGAAGAAGGCCGTGACCGGCGTGGGCGCGCCTTCATACACATCAGGCACCCACATATGGAACGGCACCGCCGAGACCTTGAAGGCCAGGCCGGCGGAGAGGAACACGATCCCCACCACCAGGCCGATTGGCGCGGAAGAGCTGGTCTTCAGCGCGGCGGCGATTTCGACAAAGCCGGTGGCGCCGGTGAAGCCATAGATCATCGAGGCGCCATAGAGCAGCATGCCCGAGGACAGCGCGCCGAGCACGAAATACTTCAGTGCCGCTTCGGTGGCGCGCGCCGAGTCACGCTTGAAGCCGGCCAACACATAGAGCGACAGGCTCTGCAATTCGAGGCCGAGATACAGCGCCATGAGATCGTTGGCCGAAACCATCATCATCATGCCAACGGAAGCCAGCAGGATCAGCACCGGATATTCAAACCGCTCCATACGCTGGTGCCGGATATAGCCCAGCGACTGGATGATGGAGAAAGCCGAGCCGATCAGGATCAGCACCTTGGCGAAACGGGCGAAGCCATCGGCGATGAACAGACCGCCAAAGGCCGGGCGTGGCCCCACCGGCTGTTGCACGATCAGCAGGATGGCGATGATGCAGGAAGCCACGCTGAGCCAGGAGACGAAGCGGGTGGAATCCTCACCCTTGAACACACCAATCAGCAGCAGCGCCATGGCGGCACAGGCGAGCCGAGTTCGGGATAGGCGGGCGCGAGCGAAGCGAGAGTCACGATGCCAACTCCTAACGGGCCACGGCCGCGACGGCCTTAACGGCAGCCAAAGCGGTCTGATGCTGATCAAGCAGATTCTTCACCGATACCGCCATCACATCCAGGAACGGCGCCGGGTAGATGCCCATCCACAGGGTCAGAATCACCAGCGGCGCCAGAATGGCGATCTCACGGGCATTCAGGTCGAGCATGGGCTTCAGGTCTTCCTTGGTCAATTCGCCGAATACCACCCGGCGATAAAGCCACAGGGCATAGGCCGCCGAGAGGATGACGCCGAAGGTGGCGATCAGCGCTACCCAGGTATTGGCCTTGAAGGCGCCAATCAGGGTGAGCATTTCACCCACGAAGCCCGAAGTGCCCGGTAGGCCAACATTGGCCATGGTGAACAGCATGAAGACCAGGGCGTATTTCGGCATGTTATTCACAAGCCCGCCATAGCGGGCGATCTCACGGGTATGCAGGCGGTCATAGACCACGCCGACACAGAGGAACAACGCGCCTGAGACAATGCCATGGCTGAGCATCTGGAAGATCGCGCCCTGCACGCCCTGCATGGTGAGACTGAAGGTGCCCATGGTGACGAAGCCCATATGCGCCACCGAGGAATAGGCGATCAGCTTCTTCATATCCTCCTGCACCAGCGCGACCAGCGAGGTGTAGATGATGGCGATGACCGAGAAGGCGAAGACCAGCGGCGTGAAATACTGGCTGGCATCGGGAAACATCGGGATCGAGAACCGGATGAAACCATAGCCGCCCATCTTCAGTAGCACGCCAGCCAGGATCACTGAACCCGCCGTGGGCGCCTCAACATGCGCGTCCGGCAGCCAGGTATGCACCGGCCACATCGGCACCTTCACCGCGAAGGACGCGAAGAAGGCCAGCCACAGCCATTTCTGCACATCGGCATCGAAGCGGAAGGCCATCAGCGTGGGAATGTCGGTCGTGCCAGCTTTGAAATACATATAGAGCAAGGCCAGCAGCAGCAGCAGCGAGCCGAGCAAGGTGTAGAGGAAGAATTTGAAGGTGGCGTAAATGCGGCGCTTACCGCCCCAGATGCCGATGATCAGGAACAGCGGGATCAGGCCGGCCTCGAAGAACAGGTAGAACAGCACCAGATCCAGCGCGCAGAACACGCCGATCATCAGCGTTTCCATCACCAGGAAGGCGAGCATGTATTCCTTCACGCGATGCTCGATGGCGTGCCAGGAAGCCAGGATGCAGAGCGGCATGAGGAAGGTGGTGAGGATGACGAACAGCATGGAGATGCCGTCAACACCCATATGGTAATTGATGCCGGCGCCGATCCATTCGCGCTTTTCCACGAACTGGAAGGCGGAAGTGGAATTATCGAAATTGATCCAGATCAGCAGCGATACCGCGAAAGTGATCACCGTGGTCCAGAGCGCGGCATTACGCGCATTGCGGGCCACGATCTCTTCCGGCCCACGGGCGAGCAGGATGAAGGCCGCGCCAACCAGCGGCAGGAAGGTGACGATAGAAAGCAAGGGCATGCCAGACATATCAGTGCCCCATCGAAGCGAAGAAATAGGTAACGAGCGCAGCCACGCCAATCAGCATGGCGAAGGCGTAGTGATAGACATAGCCGGTCTGCAGCACGCTGGCGCGCTTGGCCAGGCGGATGACCGTGGCGGCGAAGCCATCAGGCCCAAAGCCATCGATGATCTTGCCATCGCCGCCTTTCCACAACACATTGCCCAGCCACATCGCCGGGCGCACGAAGATGAAGTTATACAATTCGTCGAAATACCACTTGTTGAGCAGGAAGCTGTAGAGCAGCGGCTGCTGCTTGGCGGCATTGCGCGGGATCGCGGTGTCTTTCACATAGGCCAGCCAGGCAATGGCGATGCCGATAACGCCCACGATGATCGGGCCAACCTTGACCAGGAACGGCACATGATGGGCGTTTTCCATCGCCTTGTTGGCCGGCAGGATCAATATTGAGTCACCCCAGAAGGCTTTCCAATCATGGCCGATGAAGCCGTGATGGAAGGCAATGCCGGCGAAGCAGGCGCCGAAGGCCAGCACAAAGAGCGGCGCCAGCATGATCATCGGGCTTTCATGCACATGCTCCATCACATGATGATCGGCACGCGGCGCGCCATGGAAGGTCATAAAGATCAGGCGCCAGGAATAGAAGGCCGTCAGGATCGCTGCCGCCATGCCCATCAGGTAGGCGTATTGGCCCACGCCAGTGCCGGCGCCGAAGGCGGCTTCCAGGATCATGTCCTTGGAATAAAAGCCGGCGAAGATCGGGAAGCCGGCCAACGCCAGACTGCCGATCCACATCATCACATAGGTGACCTTGATATGCTTCCACAGGCCGCCCATGCGGCGCATATCCTGCTCGCCATCCACGGCGTGGATCACCGAGCCGGCGCCCAGGAAGAGCAGCGCCTTGAAGAAGGCGTGGGTGAAGAGATGGAAGATCGCCGCCGGATAGGCCGAGAGGCCGAGCGCGAAGAACATATAGCCAAGCTGCGAGCAGGTGGAATAAGCGATCACGCGCTTGATATCGTTCTGCGCCAGGCCAACAGTGGCGGCGAAGAAGGCCGTGGAGGCGCCGATGATGGTGACGAATTCCAGCGTGGCCGGGGCATATTCAAACAGCGGCGAGCAGCGCGCCACCATGAACACGCCGGCCGTCACCATGGTGGCAGCATGGATCAGCGCCGAGACCGGCGTGGGGCCTTCCATGGCATCGGGCAGCCAGGTATGCAGGCCGAGCTGCGCCGACTTGCCCATGGCGCCCAGGAAGAGCAGGAAGGTGGCGACGGTCAGGATGTCCCAATCCTTCCACAGGAAATGGAAAGTCTTGCCGGCGAGATCAGGCGCCGCCTTGAACACCACATCAAACGACACCGAGCCCACCGCCCAGAACAACGCCATGATGCCGAGCGCGAAGCCGAAATCGCCCACGCGGTTGACCACGAAAGCCTTAATGGCGGCGGCATTGGCCGAAGGTTTCTTGTACCAGAAACCGATCAGCAGGTAGGACGCGAGGCCCACGCCTTCCCAGCCGAAATACAGCTGCACGAAGTTATCCGCCGTGATCAGCATCAGCATGGCGAAGGTGAACAGCGACAGATAGGCGAAGAAGCGTGGGCGGTGCTCGTCGTGGCTCATATAGCCAACGGAATAGACATGCACCACGGCCGACACGGTGTTCACCACCACCAGCATCACGGCAGTGAGCTGATCGATCTTGAGCGCCCAATCCACCACGAAGGCGCCGGACTGAATCCAATGCAGCACCAGCACATTGGTGGCGCCGCCCTTGTAGATCACCGAATAGAACGCCACCCAGGACAAAATGGCCGAAATGATCACCGCGCCGCAGGTGATTACCATGCTGGCGGCATCGCCTAAGCGCCGGCCGCCGAGGCCGGCAATGAGGGCGGCCAGGAGGGGGAGGAAAACGATCAGATGGTACATCGTCATCGCTGGCCTCAGCCCTTCATCATGTTGATGTCCTCAACCGCGATGGAACCGCGGTTGCGGAAATAGATCACCAGGATCGCCAAGCCAATCGCCGCCTCGCCCGCCGCCACGGTGAGCACGAACAGGGCGAAGACCTGGCCGACCAGATCCTGCATATGGGTGGAGAAGGCCACCAGGTTGATATTTACCGCCAGCAGCATCAGTTCCACAGACATTAGGATGATGATGACATTCTTGCGGTTCAAGAAGATGCCGAAGATGCCCAGCGTGAACAGGATGGCGGCAACCGTGAGGTAATGCGCGAGGCCGATGACCATGATCAGATTCCCTTCCTAGGCTCGACCTTGCGTACTTCCACCGCTTCGTCGCGGCGGCGGGTGACCTGCAGGTTGATATCCTGGCGCCGCACACCTGGGCGATGGCGTAAAGTGAGCACGATGGCACCGATCATGGCCACCAGCAGGATCAGGCCGGAGCCCTGGAACAGATAGATGTATTTGGTATAGAGCACCTGGCCCAAGGCGGCGGTGTTGGTCACCTTATCCGGCGACGGGATCGGCAATTGCGCGGCAGCACCACCCGGCACCACCACGAAGCCGCCCAGCACCAGGATCAGCTCGATCAGCAGCACGATGCCGATCAGGCCGCCAATCGGCATGTATTGCAGGAAGCCCTGGCGCAGCTCGGTGAAGTTGATATCCAGCATCATCACCACGAACAGGAACAGCACCGCCACGGCGCCGACATAAACGATGACCAGGATCATCGCCAGGAATTCGGCACCCATCAGGATGAACAGCCCGGCGGAATTGAAGAAGGCCAGGATCAGGAACAGCACGCTATGCACGGGATTGCGCGCCGCAATCACCATGAAGCCGCTGGCCACCGCGATGGTGGCAAACAGATAGAAGGCCAAGGCCTGCACAATCATACTCTATCCCCCTCGCCCGTCTTGCCGATCAGCGGTATGGCGCATCGGCGGCAATGTTGCGCGCGATCTCATATTCCCAGCGTTCGCCATTCGCCAGCAGCTTGTCCTTGTCGTAGAACAGCTCCTCGCGGGTCTCCGTGGCGAATTCGAAATTCGGCCCTTCCACGATGGCATCCACCGGGCATGCCTCCTGGCAGAAACCGCAATAAATGCACTTGGTCATGTCGATGTCGTAGCGCGTGGTGCGGCGCGAGCCATCGTCGCGCGGCTCGGCCTCGATGGTGATGGCCTGGGCCGGGCAGATCGCCTCGCAGAGCTTGCAGGCGATGCAGCGCTCTTCGCCATTGGCATAGCGGCGCAGGGCATGCTCGCCCCGGAAGCGCGGGCTCAAGGGGCCCTTCTCATAGGGATAGTTCACCGTGGCACGCGGCCGGAACATGTATTTGAAGGTCAGCCAGAGGCCGCCGAGCATTTCGGTGAGGAAGATCGTGCGGGCGCCGCGGTCGAGCAAAGCCATGGCTTAATGTCCCTTCGGCAGAAGATCGAAGGCGACCAGCACACCAGCGGTGGCGACCACCCAGAACAGCGAAATCGGCAGGAATACCTTCCAGCCCAGGCGCATCAGCTGGTCATAGCGGTAGCGCGGCAGCGCGGCGCGAATCCATATGAAGATGAACAGCAGCACGAATATCTTGAGGAAGAACCAGATGATGCCCGGAATCCAATTGAACGGCGCCACATCCAGCGGCGGCAGCCAGCAACCGAGGAACAGTATCGTGGTCATGCCGCACATCAGGATCATGTTCGCGTATTCGCCCAGGAAGAACAGGGCGAAATGCATCGACGAATATTCCACCTGATAGCCGGCGACCAATTCCGCTTCCGCTTCCGGCAGATCGAAGGGATGGCGGTTGGTTTCGGCCAAGGTGGAGATGAAGAAGATCACGAACATCGGGAACAGCGGAATAGCGAACCAGACCGTGCGCTGGGCCTCGATGATGGCGGTGAGGTTCAGCGAGCCGACACAGAGCAAAACGGTAATGATGACGAAGCCCATGGAGACTTCGTAGGATACCATCTGCGCCGAGGAGCGCAGCGCGCCGAGGAAAGCGTAACGCGAATTGGAGGCCCAGCCGGCGATGATGATGCCATAGACGCCGAGCGAGGAGATGGCGAAGAGGTACAACACGCCGACATTGAGGTTGGAAATCACCCAGCCATCGGCCACCGGAATCACCGCCCAGGCGATCAGCGCCAGAATGAAGGTGAGGCAGGGCGCCAGCACGAACAGGATCTTGTTGGCACCCGACGGAATGATCGGTTCCTTGAAGATCAGCTTCACGGCATCGGCAAAGGGCTGCAGCAGGCCGAACACACCTACCACATTGGGGCCCATGCGCAGCTGCATGGCGGCAAGCACCTTGCGCTCCATCAGCGTGAGATAGGCCACAGCGATCAGCAACGGCACCACAAGGGCCAGGATGTTGGCGAGGATCACGCCACCCGGCCAGATATAGCCCTGCCACAGAGTCTGCATAAACGTGTCAGTCATCGGAGCCCGTCATCGCCAGAGTCTCGCCACGCATCACCGCCGAGCATTCCGCCATGGTGGAGGATGCGCGGGCGATCGGGTTGGTCAGGTAGAAATCAACCACCGCCGGCACGAAAGGTGTGTCATTGGGAATGCCGTTGACGCCGAACACGCCCCAGGCGGCCGGCGTGATCTTATCAACAGAGCCGAAATGCGGCGCCACTTCCAGGATACGGCGGCGCAAAGCGCCCTGATTGTCGTAAGGCAAAGTCTGGCCCAGTACATCGGAGAGCGCGCGGATGATGGTCCAATCCTCGCGCGCATCGCCCGGCGTGGCCACGGCGCGGCGGCCCAATTGCACGCGCCCCTCGGTGTTCACCCAGATGGCGTCTTTCTCGGTATAGGCGGCGCCGGGCAGGATCACATCGGCGCGGCGCGCGCCGGCATCGCCATGGCTGCCCTGATAGATGATGAAAGCCGCGCCCAGCTTGGCAGTATCCAATTCATCGGCACCAAGCAGGTAGAGCGCCTTGATGGCGCCGCTCTGTGTGCCGGCGATGATGCCGTTGATGCCAGCCGGCGAGGTGAAGCCGAGATCGAGCGCGCCAACGCGGCCAGCCGCCGTGTGCAGCACATTGAAGCCGTTCCAACCATCCTTGATCAGGCCGCAGCGATCCGCCACCTGCCAGGCTAGGCCCAGCACCACATCACCATCGGCGCGGGCCAAAGCCCCCTGCCCCAGGATCAGCATCGGGTTCTTAGCTGATTTAAGCACTTCAGCGAAAGCATGCTGGCCATCGGCGATAGCCTTCAGCACCATCGGGCCGGTGCCGAGATGCTCATGCTTGAAAGTCAGGTCGGCGGCCTCGCCGATCAGCGCGATCTTCACATTGCCGCGCAGATAGCGCTTGCGCAGCCGCGCATTCAGCACCGCCGCCTCGCGGCGTGGATTGCTGCCGATGATCAGGATCGCGTCGGCCTGATCAATGCCGGCAATGCCGGAATTGAACAAGTAGCTGGCGCGGTTAGCCGGATCGAGCATGGCGCCATCCTGGCGGCATTCCAGATTCGACGAGCCGAGCTTGGCCATCAGATCCTTCAGCGCCATCACGCTTTCGGCGCAAGCGAGATCGCCAGCAATGGCGGCAAGCTGATTGCCCGACAGGCCCTTAAGCCCCTTGGCGATGGCGGCAAAGGCCTCGTTCCAGCTCGCCGGCTGCAGCTTGCCGTTGACGCGGATATAGGGCTGATCCAGGCGGCGCTTCTTCAGGCCGTCATAGACAAAGCGGGTCTTGTCAGAAATCCATTCCTCGTTCACGTCCTCATTCAGACGTGGCAGGAAACGCATCACTTCGCGGCCACGCGCATCGACGCGGATATTGCTGCCCAGCGCGTCCATCACATCCACGCTCTCGGTCTTGCGCAATTCCCAGGAACGGGCGGTGAAGGCATAGGGCTTGGAGGTGAGCGCGCCCACCGGGCAGAGGTCGATCACATTGCCGGAAAGCTCAGACGCGAAGGCTTTCTCAAGGTAAGTGGTGATTTCCATGCTCTCGCCACGGCCAATGGCGCCGAGTTCCGGCACGCCGGCCACTTCGGTGGCGAAGCGGACGCAGCGCGTGCAATGGATGCAGCGGGTCATGGTGGTGGCCACCAGCGGCCCCATATTCTTGTCTTTCACGGCGCGCTTATTCTCGTCGTAGCGCGAGCCGCCCTTGCCATAGCCCATCGACTGGTCCTGCAGGTCGCATTCGCCACCCTGATCGCAGATCGGGCAATCCAGCGGATGATTGATCAGCAGGAATTCCATCACGCCTTCGCGGGCCTTCTTCACCAGCGGCGTGTCGGTCTTGATCACCATGCCATCGGCGGCCGGCATGGCGCAGGAGGCGATCGGCTTCGGTGCCTTCTCCTGTTCCACCAGGCACATGCGGCAATTGCCGGCGATGGTCAGGCGCTCGTGATAGCAGAAGCGCGGGATTTCCTTGCCGGCCAGTTCACAGGCCTGCAGCACGGTGGTGCCAGGCTCCACCGTCACTTCGATGCCGTCGATTGTCAGCTTCGGCATTGCGCTTACTCCGCTGCCACAGGAAGAACCGGCTTGCCGGCATGATAGGCATCGATGCGGCGCTCCACTTCGCCACGGAAATGTCGGATCAGGCCCTGGATCGGCCAGGCTGCCGCGTCGCCCAGCGCGCAGATCGTGTGGCCCTCCACCTGGGTGGTGACTTCGAGCAGCATGTCGATCTCATGCTTGTCGGCCTCGCCTTTCACCAGACGCTCCATCACGCGCCACATCCAGCCGGTGCCTTCGCGGCAGGGCGTGCATTGGCCACAGCTTTCATGCTTGTAGAACTTGGATAGCCGTGCGATGGCGCGCACCACATCGGTGGACTTGTCCATCACGATCACGGCCGCCGTGCCAAGGCCGGAACGCTGCGCGCGCAATGAATCGAAATCCATCAGCACATCGTCGCAAATCGCCTTGGGCAGCAAAGGCACCGAGGAACCGCCGGGAATAATGGCGAGCAGGTTATCCCAGCCGCCGCGCACGCCGCCAGCATGCTTCTCGATCAGCTCCTTGAGCGGGATGCCCATCTCTTCTTCAACATTGCACGGCTTGTTCACATGGCCGGAAATACAAAACACCTTGGTGCCGGTGTTGTTGGGTCGGCCAAGGCCAGCAAACCATTCGCCGCCGCGCCGCAGGATGGTGGGCGCCACAGCGATGCTCTCAACGTTGTTTACCGTGGTGGGGCAGCCCCAGACACCGACATTGGCTGGGAAAGGCGGCTTCAGGCGCGGCTGGCCTTTTTTGCCTTCCAGGCTTTCGATCAGTGCGGTTTCCTCGCCGCAGATATAGGCGCCGGCGCCACGATGCACGAACACATCGAAATCATAGCCAGAGCCGCAGGCATTCTTGCCGATCAGGCCAGCCGCACGCGCCTCGTCGATGGCGGCTTCCAGCACATTGGCTTCGTGGTTGAACTCGCCACGGATATAGATATAGGCAGCCACGGCACGCATGGCGAAGCCAGCAACCAGGCAACCTTCGATCAGCTTATGCGGATCGTGGCGCATCATGTCGCGGTCTTTGCAGGTGCCCGGTTCGCCTTCGTCGGCATTGACGACCAGATAGCTTGGCCGGCCATCCGACTGCTTGGGCATGAACGACCACTTCAACCCGGTGGGGAAGCCGGCACCGCCACGGCCGCGCAGGCCAGACTTCTTCATCTCTTCGATGATCCAGTCCTGGCCCTTGGCGATGATCGCCGCCGTGCCGTCCCAATCGCCCCGCTTGCGCGCGGCAGCCAGGCTCCAAGGCTGCTGACCATAGAGATTGGTGAAAATGCGGTCCTTGTCCTGCAGCATCGCGGGCTCCGCCTTAATCGTCGCCGCCGGCTGAGGCCGGGGGATTGAAGCTGTTCAGCGTGGTGGGGCCGCCGAGCGGCGCCGAGGTCTGGCGGCCATTCTGCGGGCCCGGCTTCGGCTTCTCGCCGCGCTGCAGGGCTTCCAGAATTTTCACCGTGCTGGCGGCGTCGAGGTCCTCGTAGAAATCATCGGCGATCTGCATCATCGGCGCGTTCACGCAGGCGCCCAAGCATTCCACCTCGATCACCGTGAAGGCGCCGTCCTTGGTGGTCTCGCCGCAATGGATGCCGAGATGCTTTTCGCAAGCTTCGACCACTTTATCGGAACCGCGCAGCCAGCAGGGCGTGGTGGTGCAGACTTGCACGAAGTTCTTACCCACCGGCGCGAGGTTATACATGGTGTAGAAACTGGCGACTTCGAGCACGCGAATCTCGGGCACGCTCAGCATCTCTCCCACCACGCGGATCGCCGCCAGCGGCAGCCAATTGCCATGCTGGCGCTGCGCCAGATCGAGCAACGGCATGGTGGCGCTGCGCTGCCGGCCGGCCGGATACTTGGCGATGATCGCCTTGGCCTTTTCCAGATTCTCCGCCGTGAAGGCGAAGCTCTTGGGCTGCACTTCCGGCGGTGCGATATGAACGCCACTCATCGGTCAATCTCCCCGAACACGATATCCATGTTGCCGACGATGGAGACCGCGTCGGCCAGCATGTAGCCCTTCGACATGAAGTCGGTGGCCTGCAGATGCGCGAAGCCCGGCGCGCGGATGCGGCAGCGATAAGGCTTGTTGGAGCCATCAGAAACCAGGTAGACGCCGAACTCACCCTTGGGCGCTTCCACGGCGGCATAAACCTCGCCTTCCGGCACGCGGTAGCCTTCGGTGTAGAGCTTGAAGTGATGGATCAGGGCTTCCATCGAGGTCTTCATCTCGCCACGCGCCGGCGGCACCACCTTGCGGTCGTCAGACGACACGGGGCCGGCTTCCGGCATCTTCTCGATGCATTGGCGGATGATGCGCACGCTCTGGCGCATTTCCTCCAGGCGGCAGAGATAGCGATCAAAGCAATCGCCGTTCTTGCCCACCGGAATGTCGAAATCGAATTCTTCATAGGTCTCGTAGGGCTGTGATTTGCGCAGGTCCCAGGCTACGCCCGAGCCGCGCAGCATCACGCCGGAGAAGCCCCAATCCATGGCATCCTTGGCCGAGATCACGCCGATATCAACATTGCGCTGGCGATAGATGCGGTTCTCGGTGAGCAGGGTCTCCACATCAACGAGCACAGGCTCCACGCGCTCGCAGTATTTGTAGATGTCTTCAGCCAAGCCCTTGGGCAGGTCCTGATGCACGCCACCCGGGCGGAAATACGCCGCATGCATGCGGGCGCCGGAAACGCGCTCATAGAACTCCATCAGCTTTTCGCGTTCCTCAAAGCACCACAAAGCCGGCGTGGTGGCGCCAACGTCGAGTGCATGCGTGGTCACGTTCAGCAGATGGTTCAGCAGGCGGCCGATCTCGGAATACAGCACGCGCACGAATTGGCCGCGGCGCGGCACTTCCAGGCCCAGCAGCCGCTCGGTGGCAAGCGCGAAGGCATGTTCCTGGTTCATCGGCGCGACGTAATCCAGGCGGTCGAAATACGGCACCGCCTGCAGATAGGTCTTGTGCTCGATCAGCTTCTCGGTGCCGCGATGCAGCAGGCCGATATGCGGATCGCAGCGCTCCACGATCTCGCCATCCAGTTCCATCACCAGGCGCAGCACGCCATGGGCCGCCGGATGCTGCGGGCCAAAATTCAGGGTATAATTGGCAATCGCTACTTCGGCCATGTTACGGCTTGGCCTCCTGCTTGGCTTTTTCGTCGCCCGGCAGCACATATTTCGCGCCTTCCCACGGACTCATGAAATCAAAGCGGCGGAATTCCTGGGTCAACTGCACCGGCTCGTAGACCACGCGCTTCTGCTCGTTGTCGTAGCGTACTTCCACATAGCCGGTGAGCGGGAAATCCTTGCGCAGCGGGTGCCCCTCGAAACCGTAATCCGAGAGGATGCGGCGCAGATCCGGATGGCCGGAGAACATCACGCCATACATGTCCCACACTTCGCGCTCAAACCAGCCGGCGGCGGAATAGATGGCGGTGACGGACGGCACCGGCGTGTCTTCGTCGGTTTGCACCGTGATGCGCACGCGCTGGTTCAGCTTCAGGCTGAGCAGATGGTAGATCACATCGAAACGCTTGGCGCGTTCCGGCCAATCCACGCCCAGCACATCAATCAACTGCACGAACTGGCAATTACCATCGTCGCGCAGGAAGGTCAGCACCTGCACGATGCGGTCAGCCGGGGCTTCAACGCTCAGCTCCCCCAGCGCGACGCGGTAGCCGGTCACGTCATTGGGCAGGCTGGCGGCAATATGCTCGCCCAGTTCTTTCAGCGCCCGCTCCTGCTCGCCGATCTGCGCCTTACGGTCGGTCATTGTTGCGGCCCCCGTTCAGCGCGCGATGGTGGTGGTGCGCAGAATCTTCTTCTGCAGCTGCAACAGGCCATAGACCAAGGCTTCCGCCGTAGGCGGGCAACCCGGCACATAGATATCCACGGGCACGATGCGATCGCAGCCGCGCACCACGGAATAGGAATAATGGTAATAGCCACCACCATTGGCGCAGCTGCCCATGGAGATGACGTAGCGCGGCTCGGCCATCTGGTCGTAGAGCTTGCGCAAGGCCGGCGCCATCTTGTTGGTCAGCGTGCCGGCCACGATCATCACGTCCGATTGACGCGGCGAGGCGCGTGGCATCGAGCCGAAGCGATCTAGATCATAGCGCGCCATGTAAGCATGGATCATTTCCACGCCGCAGCAGGCAAGACCGAAGGTCATCGGCCAGAGCGACCCTGTGCGGGCCCAGTTGGCCAGCTTGTCGAGCGAGGAAACCACCACGCCCTTGTCGGAAAGCTCGTCGGAAATATCCTTGAAGAACTCATCCTGGGGCGAGCCAAGCTGCAAGCCGCCAGTCGTCGCGGGGGTCTTGTCCATGGCGCCGCTCATTCCCATTCCAGCGCTCCCTTTTTCCACTCGTAAATGAAGCCAACGGTGAGTACGCCCAGGAACACCACCATGGACCAGAAGCCGAGCAGGCCGATATCACCCAGGGCCACCGCCCAAGGGAACAGGAAAGCCACTTCCAGATCGAAGATGATGAACAGGATGGCGACCAGGTAGAAGCGCACATCGAATTGGCGGCGGGAATCCGAGAAGGGCTCGAAGCCGCATTCGTAGGTGGAATTCTTTTCCGGGTCAGGATTGCTCTTGGCTGCGACGAATGGCAGCAGCGCCATCACCAGGGCCAGCACGATGGCCAGGCCAAGAAACAGCAGGATCGGCAGGTACTCCCGCAGTAGGGCGTCCACGGTTGCACTCTCCTCTGTACGAAGGAAATCAAGCCCCCTGACAGTCCCACCCGCCCGAGGTTAGGGCTGTTTTAGACCGTTATCTTCCGCACCGCAACAATCTGGCGGGGGTAACCCACCCCCAGCGATTCTCCTGCCATTAGCAATAATTAAGTCCGATGTGGCGGCCATATTACCGCAAAATTAGCCACACAAAGCGGTGACAGGGCTAAGCTGCAGCACGCGCTTGCAATGGAAGGCTCTCGTCTGTGAATCGGCGCCACCTACTCCTTGGTCTGACGGCCTTGTCGCTGCCCCTGCCCTCCAGGGCCATGGCGGCGCCCGATTCGTGGCATATCGGCTGTGACGACGACTTCGCCCCCTATAACTGGGTGGAGAATGGCACGCTGCTTGGGCTGGACACCGAACTGGTAGGCCATCTGGTGCGCCGGGCCGGCGGTGAGCCGCTATTCGAGCCCAGTTCCTGGAACCGCGTGCGCATGGCGCTGGACAAGGCCCAGGTGGACGCCGCCTTTCAGTTCATTCCTCTGCCCGAGCGTTTCGAGAAATACCACATGGTGGGCCCCTACCGGGTTGGCGACACGGTATTCGCCTGCCGGCGCGGCCAGGCCGTGACCTTCGACAAGCTTGACGATCTGGCCGGCCGGCGGATCGGCGCCGTTAAAGGCTTTACCTATGGCGGCGGTTTCGAACAATCGACCATGCTGACGGTGGAGCGCTCGGCGGACAATAACCGCCAATTGGTACGCATGCTGGCGGCTGAGCGGGTGGATTTCATCCTGATCGACTATCTTACCCTGCTGCATAACGCCCGCATTGAAGGCGTGATGCAGAACTTCGACATCCTGCCGACGCCCCTGACCAAGGTGCAGCGCTATGTGGCCTTGCCGCTCGACCGCGCCGATAAGGCGGCCAGGCTGAATGGCGCCCTGCTCGTTGCCGAGGCCGATGGCAGCCTGGACGCGATCCGCAAACGCTGGAGCTAAAAAAGCGAAAAGCCGCCCTTTTTGAGGCGGCTTTTTGGGGTCTCTTTGCTGCGGAAAAATGGCGAGAGTGACGGGACTTGAACCCGCGACCTTCGGCGTGACAGGCCGACGCTCTAACCAACTGAGCTACACCCCCGCAGCGGCGGTGGATGTACCCCCCCGGCCAGCATATGTCAAGCATAGGCCGCCCGGAGGGTTAAGCTTTTTCAGCAATAGGCGCAGTTCCCGGTCTCTGGCTTGGCCATTGCCGGCACAAAACCCTCAATCAGCGAGGTTTCGCCGGCTTCCTTGCTGCGCTTCAGCACCATGGTCTGCAGCTTGGCGAAGGCCTTGGTCTCGATCTGGCGCACCCGCTCCTTGGTCACGCCTAGCCGCTCGCCCAGTTCTTCCAGGGTCACCTTGTCGTCGTTGAGCATGCGCTCGGAGACGATGAGCTGTTCGCGCGGGTTGAGCTGCTTCAGCGAATCGGTGAGCCAGGCGCGGCGCAGGGCGCCGTCATGGCTGCTTTCCACGATCTGCTCCGGATTCGGGCCCGGATCGGGCAGGAAATCCTGGAATGCCTCGCCGCCCTCCTCGCCGCCCATCGGCTCATTCAGCGAATGGTCGCGGCCGCCCAGGCGCATGGCCATGGCGGAAACCTCGTTGGGCGAGACTTTGAGCGCCGTGGCGATGGCATCGCGGTTGGCGTCATCCAGGGTCAGGCTGCCGCCATTGCGTTCCAGCTTGGCGCGCAGCCAGCGCAGATTGAAGAACAGCGCCTTCTGCCCGGCCGAGGTGCCGGAGCGCACGATGGACCAGTTACGCAGCACATATTCCTGCATCGACGAGCGGATCCACCAGGTGGCATAGGTGGAGAAACGCACGCCGCGCTCGGGGTCGAAACGGTTGATCGCCAGCATCAGGCCGATATTGCCTTCCTGGATCAGGTCAGCCATCGGCAGGCCGTAATTGCGGAAGCGGCCGGCGGTGGCAACAACCAGACGCAGATAAGCCGAAACCATCTGCTGCATGGCCTGCTGGTCGCCCTTTTCCTTCCAGCGGCGGGCCAGATCAAGTTCCAGCTCCTCAGAGAGCATGGCCTTGTTCATCACAGTGGACAGATAGCGCCGGTCGGCGCCCTCAAGACTACGGCTTTGGGTGTTGCGCAGGCTCATGATCACATCCTCCATCGACTTTCGTACCGGGCCGCACTACCATCCGGCTTCACTGAAACGCCGGCGTGCGGTTGGCAACTGGTATCGGGTCGCTATGATCCTGCACCCGACTTCCGAACTGCGCAATGGGTAATTTCGAGTCGATACGAAACTGTGATGTCTATCACACCCGCATCCGAGACATTGGGTCACGACCCTGAGAACAGCGCAAAAACCATGCTTGCGCAAAGGGTTACCCTATTGCTCGACCGCCTGGGCCGGCTCACCCGTGAATTGCAGTTCGCCGATGGCCTGAATCCCGCCCAGTGGGAAGTGCTGCGTTTCCTGGCCCAGGCCAACCGCTATTCCCGCACCCCTTCCGCCCTGGCCGACTATCTTGGCTCCACCAAGGGCACGGTATCGCAAACCCTGATCGCGCTGGAGAACAAGGGCCTGCTGGACCGGGTGAAAAAGACCTGCGACCGCCGCGGCGTGGAATTGAAGCTGACCGCCGAGGGCCAAGCCATGCTGGGCAAGGACCCGATGCTGACCTTGGAAAAGGTCATCGACGAAATGGCCGTGGATTGTGGCGCCACCTTGGTGCGTGGCCTCTCCAAGCTGCTTTACGAGTTGCAGAACCGCCATGCCGTGATGCAGTTCGGCGTCTGCCAGGATTGCTCGCTGTTTTGCGTGAAGGGCGCCGAGATCGCCAAGGCCGAGCATCAATGCGGCAAGACCGGCGAGGCCTTGAGCGATATGGAAAGCGGCCAGCTCTGCGTGAGCTACAAGGCCATGCCGGCCGCGACCACGACTGGTTCCGGCTCGGCCGACTAACCCCTCGCCGCCTGATTGACGCAGCGGCAACATTGCGCGCTCCTGGTATAGGCTTTAGCCTAACCAACGTTCGAAACCCTCCTTAAGACCCATAAAACCAGGAAACGACGATGAAGTTCACCGGCACCGAGTCCTATGTCGCGACCAATGACCTGATGGTGGCGGTGAACGCGGCCGTAACGCTTGAGCGACCTCTGCTGGTGAAGGGCGAACCGGGCACCGGCAAGACCGTGCTGGCCATCGAGGTGGCCAAGGCACTCGGCGCGCCACTGCTCACATGGCATATCAAATCCACCACCAAGGCGCAGCAGGGCCTCTACGAATATGATGCCGTGTCGCGCCTGCGCGACGGCCAGCTTGGCGAAGAACGCGTGCGCGACATCCGTAACTACATCAAGAAGGGCAAGCTCTGGGACGCCTTCACCGGTGACCAGCGCCCGGTGCTGCTGATCGACGAGATCGACAAGGCCGATATTGAATTCCCCAACGATCTGCTGCTCGAACTTGATCGCATGGAATTCTTCGTCTACGAGACCGGTGAGACCATCCGTGCGGTGAACCGCCCGATCGTGATCATCACCTCCAACAACGAGAAGGAACTCCCCGACGCCTTCCTGCGCCGCTGCTTCTTCCACTACATCCGCTTCCCCGACCGCGAGACCATGGAGAAGATCGTCGAAGTGCATTACCCCGGTGTGCAAAAGACCCTGGTGCGCGACGCGATGAACGTGTTCTACGAATTGCGCGAGACGCCAGGCCTGAAGAAGAAGCCCTCGACTTCGGAACTGCTCGATTGGCTCAAATTGCTGATGGTGGAAGACCTGCCACCGGAAGCCCTGCGCACCAAGGAACAGGGCAAGCTGATCCACCGCTGGCCGGCGCGCTGCTGAAGAACGAGCAGGATGTGCATCTCTTCGAGCGCCTGGCCTTCATCGCGCGCCGCGAGAGCCGCTAACATCTCCTAGAGGGAGGGCGTTCAGCATGTTCATCAACTTCTTTCTCGAATTGCGCAAAGCCAAGGTGCCGGCCACGTTGCGCGAGCATCTGACGCTGATCGAGGCGATGCAGAAGGGCGTGCCGGATTACAGCGTGGAGGATTTCTACTATCTCTCCCGCTCTGCCCTGGTGAAGGACGAACGCAATCTCGACAAGTTCGACCGCGTTTTCGCCCAGGTCTTCAACGGCCTGGAATTCGTCTCCGATGCGGTCTCGGCCGAAATCCCCGATGAATGGCTGCGCAAGCTGGCCGAGAAAACGCTGACCGACGAAGAAAAGGCGATGATCGAGGCGCTCGGCGGCTGGGACAAGCTGATGGAGACGCTGAAAAAGCGCCTGGAAGAGCAAAAGGAGCGCCACCAGGGCGGCTCGAAATGGATCGGCACCGCCGGCACCTCCCCCTTTGGCGCCTATGGCTACAATCCCGAAGGCGTGCGCATCGGCCAGGACAAGTCGCGCAACCGCCGCGCGGTGAAAGTATGGGATAAGCGCGAATACAAGAACCTGGATGACAGCGTGGAACTGGGCACGCGCAACATCAAGGTGGCCCTGCGCCGCCTGTGCAAATTCGCCCGCGATGGCGCCGAGCTGGAACTCGATATCCCCGACACCATCCGCTCCACCGCCAACAATGCCGGCTACCTGGATCTCAAACTGATCCCGGAGCGGCATAACAAGGTGAAAGTGCTGCTGCTGTTCGATATCGGCGGCTCGATGGACGACCATATCAAGGTCTGCGAGGAGCTGTTCTCGGCGGCGCGCTCGGAGTTCAAGCATATGGAGTTCCTCTACTTCCACAATTGCGTCTACGAGAAGCTGTGGAAGGACAATCGCCGCCGCCACAATGAATTCCAGCCGACCTGGGAAGTGCTGCGCAAATACCAGCAGGACTACAAGCTGATCTTCGTGGGCGATGCCACCATGAGCCCCTATGAGATCGTGCAGCCCGGCGGCAGCGTGGAGCATTGGAACGAGGAATCGGGCTCGACCTGGCTGCAGCGCATGCTCGACACTTATCCCAAGGCGGCGTGGCTCAACCCGGTGCCGGAAAAATATTGGGACTTCACGCCCTCGGTGCAGGTGGTGCGGCAGCTGATGAGCAACCGCATGTTCCCACTCACGCTCGGCGGCCTGGAAAAGGCGATGAAGGAACTGAACAAGTAGTTTTCGTCGTACCACGGCTTGGCCGTGGCATCCACG